>Ga0265297_10002312_pt1 | contig 39416 bp, 37 predicted proteins | sample Munlanlwell13791_FD_192502 | JGI IMG/M metagenome (GOLD analysis project Ga0265297, IMG submission 192502) | Leachate microbial communities from a municipal landfill in Southern Ontario, Canada - Leachate well 137-91 | ecosystem: Engineered > Solid waste > Landfill > Unclassified | place...
TAATCGGATTTTAAGTGCCTTTCGACTATAATAATAAAATTTTTGTAAGAAGGGTCACAATGCCAAAACGCGAAGACATCAAAACGATATTACTCATCGGATCAGGCCCGATCGTCATCGGTCAGGCTTGCGAATTTGACTACTCTGGAACACAGGCGGTCAAAACGCTCAAAGAGTTGGGATATCGCGTTATTTTGATAAACTCGAATCCGGCGACCATCATGACTGACCCCGAATTTGCCGACCGCACTTATATCGAACCGATCAAACCAGAAATTATTGCCGAAATCATCAAAAAAGAGAATGTAGATGCTATCCTCCCGACTATGGGAGGGCAGACTGCTCTCAATGCCGCGATGAAAATGCACGAACTCGGAATGTTGGAGGGGATCGAATTTTTGGGTGCCAACCCTTCTGCCATTAAAAAAGGGGAAGACCGTCAGGCATTCAAAGAGTGTATGGTGAAAATCGGTATGGACCTGCCGATCTCACGCTATGCCTATAATATGGACGAAGCAATGGCGGCTGCCGAATCGATCGGATTCCCGATCATTATCCGTGCCTCTTATACCCTAGCCGGCGGCGGAAGCGGTGTCGCCTACAATATCGACGAATTCAAACTTCTGGCCCAGCGCGGTTTGGATGAATCGCCGATCACCGAAATCCTGATCGAAGAGTCATTACTCGGTTGGAAAGAGTACGAGATGGAGGTTATCCGTGACCGTAACGACAACTGTATCATTGTCTGTTCGATCGAAAATTTCGACCCGATGGGGGTCCATACCGGAGACTCGATCACCATCGCCCCTGCCCTCACCCTGACCGACAAAGAGTATCAGCGGATGCGTGACGCATCGTTCGCTATTTTGCGCGAGATCGGTGTCGATACCGGCGGATCAAACGTCCAGTTTTCCGTCAATCCCGAAACCGGACGTATGATCGTCATCGAGATGAATCCGCGCGTTTCCCGTTCATCCGCCCTTGCGTCCAAAGCGACCGGTTACCCGATCGCCAAAGTCGCAACCCTGCTCGCCGTCGGCTTCACCCTCGATGAGATCACCAACGACATCACCGGGACCCCTGCAGCGTTTGAGCCGGTCATCGACTATATCGTGACCAAGGTACCGCGCTTTACGTTTGAAAAATTCCCCGAAGCCGAATCGACACTGACCACCAGTATGAAATCGGTAGGGGAAGCGATGGCGATCGGACGCACGTTCAAAGAGTCTGTCCAAAAGGCCCTCTGCTCACTTGAAACGGGATTAAGCGGTTTTGATCCGATCGATGCCGATCTGGAGTTCGTCAAGCATGAGATCCGCCGTCCGAATGCCGAGCGTATCCTCTACGTCGCTCAAGGGTTCCGGATGGGGCTGAGCGCGGAAGAGATTTTTGAACTCTCCAAAATCGATCCGTGGTTCTTGGCACAAATCGAAGAGATCGTTGCACAGGAGCCTTTGATTACTTCGGCAACCCTTAGCAATGAGCCTCAGCTTCGCCGCCTCAAAACCGAAGGGTTTTCGGATAAAAACATCGCCCGTCTTGTTACCCAAAACGGCGGTAAGGCAAAAGAGAATGATGTCTACGAAGCGCGCAAAGCCCTTGGAATCGCTTTTGAATATAACGAGGTCGATACCTGTGCCGCAGAATTCGGTTCATTGACGCCGTATCTTTACTCCACTACCAATATCACACGTCTCGGGCTTCAAACACCGCGCAAAAGCGACAAGAAAAAAGTGATGATTCTCGGCGGTGGACCGAACCGTATCGGCCAGGGGATCGAGTTTGACTATTGCTGTGTTCACGCCTCTTTCGCCCTCAAAGAGATGGGGATCGAGACCATCATGGTCAACTGTAATCCCGAAACCGTCTCTACCGACTACGATACCTCCGATGTCCTTTACTTCGAGCCGATCGACTTCGAACACGTTCGATCGATCGTTGAAGCGGAGCAGCCCGATGGGATCATCGTCCACTTCGGCGGTCAAACCCCTCTTAAACTCGCAAACGGATTGCATGCTATCGGCGCAAAAATCGCCGGAACCTCCGCAGAGGTGATCGACTTGGCGGAAAACCGCGAAAAATTCTCGGCATTCGTTGTCGAACAAGGGCTGAAACAGCCTGAGAACGGTCTCTCTATGACCAAAGAAGGGGCATTCGAGATCGCAGAAAAACTCGGTTATCCGGTACTCGTTCGACCGTCGTATGTCTTGGGCGGACGGGCTATGCGTATCGTCTATAACGAAGATGAGCTTCGCACCTATATGGACGTTGCCGTATCGGTCAGCAACGACTCTCCGGTCCTCGTCGATAAATTCCTCGATCAGGCCGTAGAACTTGACGTCGATGCGATTTCAGACGGAACCGAAGTCTACATCGGATCGGTTATGCAGCACATCGAAGAGGCCGGAATCCACTCCGGTGACAGTGCTTGTTCACTTCCTCCGGTCAGCCTCAGCGCAGATCTTCAGGCTCAGGTTGAACAGCAAACGAAAAAAATCGCATTAGGGCTTGGCGTCATCGGATTGCTCAATATCCAATACGCGATCTACCAGAATGAAGTCTATTTGATCGAAGTCAATCCGCGTGCATCGCGTACGGTTCCGTTTGTCTCCAAAGCGACCGGCATGCCTCTGGCGAAAGTCGCTACCCGTGTTATGCTCGGAGACAGCTTGCGCAATGCATTGAAATTCTACGACAACTACGACATCGTTATGGAAGAAAACGGCTTGCTCAAACCGCGTCTCAAAGGGCATGTTGCGATCAAAGAGGCGGTGTTCCCGTTCAATAAACTCTACGGTGCCGATCTGGTTCTCTCTCCTGAGATGAAATCGACCGGTGAAGTGATGGGGATAAGTGCCAACTTCGGTGTCAGCTTTGCGAAAAGCCAATTGGCCGCCGGAAATAAAATCCCGACATCGGGAACCTGTTTCCTCTCATTTATTGAAATGGATAAGGCCCATGCACCGGAAATCGCACGGGGGCTGCACGCACAAGGGTTCAAACTCGTCGCTACCAACGGTACACAAAAAGTGATCGAAGCGGCAGGCATTCCGTGTGAAGCCGTTCTCAAAATCTCCGAGGGACGCCCGAATATCGAAGACGTTATGAAAAACGGTGAGATATCTTTGGCTATCAATACTTCCGATAACAAAACCTCGAAAAAAGATGCCGAGCAGATCCGCCAGATCGTCTTGCGCATGGGAATCCCTTACTTCACGACCCTCAGCGCCGCACGCGCAGCGATTGAAGCGATGGCACACATGCAAGACGATACGTGGATGGCACCTCAAGCACTTCAAGATTACCTTCTTTCGTAATCTATGAAAGTTCTCCTTGCTCAAACCGACACGACTGTCGGTTTTCTCTCCCAAGATGCTTCCCGTCTCGGAGAGATAAAAATGCGCGAATCCGATAAGCCGTTTCTTAAAGTATTTGCCGACTTTCAGACCCTCAAAGCTCATACCCGTATCCCGAATACTTATAAAAACTGGGTCAGACGTGCCAAAAAAACAACTTTTATCGTCAAAAATCAGGCATTCCGCTATGTCAGTGATCCCTCCCATGCAGGCCTTATTGCATCGTGCGGATGGTTCTACTCTACCTCTGCAAATCCGAGCGGCGGCGCTTATGACCGCAATTTTTGCCTTCAAAATGCCGACTGGATCATCGAAGATGACCGGGGGCTGTCCGAGCTTGCCCCTTCCAGTATTTTTAAACTGGGGCATCATCGCTTTTTAAAATTACGTTAAAGGAATCATGAATGAAACATATTTTGAATGCCAACTCCGTAGCTATGGGTTCTATGGGGGCAGTCGTCATCGCCGCTTTGAGCGGATGCAGCTCTTCGGAAAATAAAGAAGCGGAGGCTCCCAACAAATTTTTGGTCGTCGAGCAGCAACCCAACGGTAAATTTGTCGTCGTCGAAGAGGCTCCGACCACAGGGCCGAGTCACGCGATTATCCGCTCTACCGACGAAAACGGCACGGTGACTGAGCGGGTCATGAGCGAAGCGGAGATGAAAGAGCTTGCCGATCAGGAATACAAAAAAATGCAATCGGGCCAGTCCGAACTGAACGCGCAGCCCCAAGGCGAAGGATTAGGATTGGGCGGAACGATTCTCGCCGCTGCCGGAGGGGCATTGCTGGGAAACATGATCGGTAATGCGTTAATGAATAATGCTAACTTCCGAAAAAACCAGGACGTATCAAACCGCTCAGCCTATCACCGCTCTGCCGGCGGTATGGGTTCTTCCGCTACTTCGGGGAGCCAGAAAAAAAGCTTTTTCGGAAACTTCGGTTCAAAAAGCACTGCGTCCAGCAGCAGTTACGGAGGATAAAGATGGTCTCTCTTCAGCATATTACCCCGATCAACGACGCGGCTTTAGAGCAAATCGGCTTTCAATGGCATACCGACAGCGACGAGAGCAAATACGTCGCCGATGAACTGGTTATCGTCTCCGATTCTGAAGCCGAAGCCTACTATGAAGCGGTGAATGAACTCTACGACATGTATGCAGCGGCAGCGCAGCATGTCATCGACAACAATCTTTTCTTCGAACTCGGCATCCCGTTTAACCTTATCGAAGCGATCAAAAAAAGCTGGGAGAACGATGTACACTGGCATCTGTACGGCCGCTTTGACCTTGCCGGCGGAATCGCAGGGGCACCGATAAAACTGATTGAGTTCAATGCCGATACCCCGACCGCCCTTTTCGAGACGGCGATTCTGCAATGGGCGCTCCTCAAACACAACGGTATGGACGAAGAGCGCCAATTCAACAATGTTTATCAGGCAATCAGTGACAATTTTCGCCGTCTTATTACCCTTTTTGACGATCCGGAGACTTTCGAGCAGCACTATGACGGATGGAAAATTCTCTTTAGCTCCGTCAGCGGCAATGTCGAAGAAGAACAAACCGTCAGACTTTTGCAGCAAATGGCGATCGATGCGGGATTTGTGACCGGATTTGAGCCGCTCGGCGGCGTAAAATTTGACGAAGAGGGAATTTACGATCAAAACGATATCCCGTACGAGTACTGGTTCAAACTTTTTCCATGGGAAGATATCGCGATCGAAGAGCCGGAACTTGCGGTATTGCTCACTACCATTATGAACAATCAAAAAGCGATACTCCTCAATCCCGCCTACACGCTTATGTTCCAATCAAAAGGGATGCTCAAAATTTTGTGCGATCTCTTTCCCGATTCCCCGTATCTTCTTAAAACTTCATTTGAGCCGCTCAAGGGGGTCTCGTATGTCGAAAAACGGATGTTCGGTCGTGAAGGGGCCAATGTGCAGATTTTTGACGCTTCGAGCAATGTTATTGAAAAAAATGACGGTCCGTACGGTAATTTTAAACCGGTATACCAAGAATATGCCGAACTCCCCAAAGACGCCCGCGGCAACAGCTATCAAGCAGGAGTCTTTTTTGCGTATGAAGCGTGTGGCCTAGGATTCCGCCGCGGAGGAAAAATTCTGGATAATATGTCCAAATTTGTCGGTCACGCGCTCCGGTGACACCCGCGTAGCACGAAAATAGAAGCGGCGGTACGACTATCGCTGCCCTCCTCTTTCCATTTAAAAACCCCTTATTCAACCCAATTCTAAATATTTTTATGTTAAATCCAATTATAAATAATTCTTTTGGTATTCAGATGATATCATTTTATATTAATTTTAAACAAATATAAACTTAGAGGTTTCCATGTCCGCAAATGTTCAAATCGGAATTCCCCATTCCCTAATCGATTTTTTCCTCTTTGCCTTACCCGTTTCAATCGGTCATCTGTCCGAATCCATATCCCAATGTATTTCCCTATAACTCTTTTTATCATTGCCTATGGGATACTTCTGCTCATTATTCTATACGTCACCTCTAAAATTACTAAAAACAAAAAAGCGCATATCGCAGTATTCGTTTTATGGCTGCTGATTCCTACCTGGGATTTGTTTCTTGGATATCCGGTCTACTGGTATCTTGATAAATACGAATCCGGAATAAAGGTATACAAGAGGATCAATAATGTCGAAGGGTTTTACGTCGGAGAAAAAAACAGGAATTGTGAACCGAACGAACCCTACAGCGGTTACCGCTATATTGACTACAAAGAAAAGGAGAGCGGGAAATATTACCGTAAATACCGGCTGCCCGACACGACATCCGCGGCCGGTCTGCAATCTGTCGGTACAAAAGAGATTATGAAAAGTGCGGTCAGTCCGTATTGGCTTTGTGACGATAGCCTCTATCATCAACACGGCTCGATTATTCTTTCCCTCTTGAATTTAGCGCAGCCGGCACCCTTATTGATTCAAAACAGGCACAAACATCAGCCGCTAGGGGAATTGGATTATTACCGGTGGCAGGGGAGCTGGATGGTTAAAATGATCTCATCGGTCGGGGTTGAACCGCGCCGCGGAGAGTGCGGATCTGCCGCCAACAATCCCGGAACCGTTTTTTTTGTCCACTCGATTTTAAAATCCACAGACGTATCGGCACATAACGGCACCTCTGAAGTGCGATAAAGATATTTCATTATAACGGTATCGGTTTGCCAGTATGGTAGCCTTGCGAATAGTCTACCCCCAGCTCCTTGATCGTGTCGTAAATCACCTCATCGGTGACAAACTCCGCAATCGTTTTGGCATTAATCTTCTGGGCAAAATCGATAATGGTTTCAACAATAATGCGGTGGCGCTGATTGCTGCTGATCTCTCGGATCAGCGAACCGTCTATCTTGATATAGTCAACATTCAATTTTAATATATTCTCGAAATTAGAGTACCCTGTCCCGAAATCATCGATGGCAATTTTTGCCCCCAATATTTTGACCTGTGCGATAAACTGCGTGACTTCATCATAATTTTCAATCCCCTCGGATTCCAAAATCTCAAAAACGATCCTGGATGCCGTACCCGTTTCGGTGATCGTTTTTATGATCTCACTGACCGTATGGGGATTGCGTATGTCGCTGTCGGACAGATTGATGGAGAATTCCTCCGTACGCAATGCAAAAAGAGTACAGGCCTGATAGACGACTTCAAGGGTGATCTGGGGATAGAGTTTTGTCTGTTTCGCGATGGGTAAAAATTCCACCGGCTGTACGATATTACCCTCCTCATCCACCATTCGGACCAATGTTTCGTATTTGTCAATGGTCCCTGTTTTCAGATTAACGATCGGTTGGTAATAACACACTATACGATGTTCAAAAAGGGCTCTTCGGACATTTGATGCCATCGTCAGATTCGAACGGTATTGTTCTTCAACCCTCTCCTCCTCATTGTAAAAAGCAATCTGTTTATTGTTTTCCTTGGCATGATGCAGAGCAATATCGGCACGGGTCAGTACTTTTTCACTGCCCAGTGCTACCCCGACAGTTACCCTCAGATTCAGGCTCTCTTCATTGACCATAAAGGTCTTCTCATCCAAAAGTTTAGTGAGCATCAATAAACGATATTCCAGCTCGCCGCGATCAAGCTCATGGGCGAACGTCAACGCGAATTCATCCCCCCCCAAGCGGTAACAGGTACCGGACAGCTCATTGAGCCATGCCCCGATCTGTATCAGCATCTCATCACCCGTAGTAATACCGAAAAAATCGTTTACCTCTTTAAAATCATCCACATTGACAATCGCCAAAGCGGTCAATTTTCCTTCCGACAATATCTCCTGCAATCTGTACCGGTTAGGCAGCCCCGTGAGCCGATCGATATAGTACTGGTCTCGCAGTTCATGGGTTTTTTCAGTAACCTTGATCTCCAACGATCGGTTCATTGTTTCGATTTGGTCCAAATAGCGATGGGTCGTTTTTTGCATGGCATTAAACGCGGTGACGATCTGTTCAATCTCAATGCTCCCCTCCTCCTCGTATATCACGGGGTCTCCGGGTTTGTAATAAAGCATCTTATAGGCGATCCTGGTCAGCGGAGAGAGAAGATAGCGTACCCACCACACGGCTAGGAAAAAAAGGAGCGCGATACCAAGAGCGGTACCGTAAACAATCTTTTGTATCGATCGATGCATCTCTTCATACGCCAAATCGCTGTAATGCAGTGTAATGGATCCCATCAACTGTCCGCTCACCGGTTCCTTGATCGGATGCGTGACACGAACCGCTTCGTGACGCGATCCCAACATCTCTTTACTGTTCGTATAAAGATACAACCGCTTACCCCTCTCATCGAGAACTTCAAGCTCCGTTACATCCTGGACAGATGCCGCAGGGGAAACTTTCTGGGCGATTTGATCGTAAAATTTTAGATAAAGGGTAATTTGAAGCGGCTTTTCAATCGTTCGTAACAATAGATCCGCCTTTTGCTTTTCCGAAGCCGTAATCGTATTTTCAAAAACTATACTGACGACTACTGCCAGCGTAATATAGATCATCAGGAAAATCAGGATTAATGATCCTACGATTTTATACGAAAGACGAATCTTAGAGAAGCGTATCATTCAATAATCCTTCTGCCATCAAATCCAATAATCAACAGTGAGTCACTCATCATCTATAAATTATTATTATCATTAATAGATTATTATATCAAAGTTACTATTTAGACATAAGTTACGTTATTCTATCCTATAATACAATGAAATCATGAATCTACTTATTGTTCTTCAGTGGTACAATAATATATCGACTATCTTTTACTGCAGCAAGAAAAAGGGTAAATAGGTGAAGTGTACAATAGCGGCGAATGAAATGGAACGGGCGGCTATTGTGCGGCAACGGTATGAAATTTTTGTCGAAGAGTTTAATTTTTTTGAACCGGGCAATGATGCGAAACGGATTGAAAGCGACCTGTATGACGACTATGCGCTTTTATTCGGCGTCTGGGAAAAAGAATCTCTGATCGCTTCATGCCGGCTTGTTCTTCCGAACACTGCTGTGGGATTACCGACGCTTAATACGATGGTGATTGATCAGGAAATATTTCAACATGACCGTCCGACTGCCGAAATTTCACGAATTACCGTTGCCGCTCATCACCGGACATTCAAACAAACGATAAAGGTGCTTCAATCCATGCAACGAGAGATTTCTCTGGTTTCTGACGATTATGGGATACAACAATGGATCGGAGCGGTTGAACCCGCTTTTCTACGCCTTCTTCATCAATCGCATCTCCCCTACCGTCCGATCGGCCCGCTTCAATTTAAAATCGGTGCTGAGCGCTATCCGGTATGTCTCGAATCTCAAGACTACACCACTTCAATAAAAGAGTGCCCATGATGACCCGTTTTTCTCTCCCTTTGCTATTCATCCCATTCTCTCTTTTTGCCGCTGAAGCGCAGAACGATGCAGACTCTTTTGCCAATCTTAGAAACGACATCAATGCCATCGCACAAACAGCAAAAAATCAACGGGCCAATATCGACTACCTCCCCTACATTATGACCGTATTCGACGGCAAAGAGCTCTCCGATGCCGGAGCTTCTTCGCTTAAAGAGGCTCTCACCCTTGTCGCCGGTGTCAACATTGCCAGCGACAACCTTTCTCTGTTCAATCCGGTATTTCGGGGGTCCAATCCCGTTGCTTACGGCCAAAGCAAACTAATCGTAGACGGGGTCGAGGTCAACGACCTTTTCTTCGACGGCTACACCGCTTATCTGAGTATGCCGATCGATATGATCAAACGGATCGAAATCGTTCGCGGACCGGGAAGCTACAGCAACGGCCATTCGGGCTATGCCGGATCAATCATTATAACGACCTACAAAGGAGAGACCCCTGCAGATGGGTGTGTCCGCTGGTTTGCCTCTTCGGGAAGCTACGGTACCCGCAAAGCCGGTGCCTCCTATGCGACCTCCCATGACGACTTTGCCTTGGCGGCGGATCTCTATACGGTTCACGACAACCTCTCCCTGTCGTATGGGCAAGACGGCCTGTCGAATAATCTTCTCGGCGCAGCCAATGCACCCCTCTCCCGATCCGGTAATGCCCCCGCGCAAACCGATGCGACCATGGTTTCCGTATCGATCGCCAAGGGGATATTTTTTGTTGACGGCCGTCTATCGTCGTATCGGCACGGCTCAGGCGGAGGGATCAATTATGCCCTGGCCTCCGATGGAGACCATTATAATGTCGATCAATGGCAAATTCGCACCGGTGCCCACTATAAGGCAGGAGATTTTACCGGAACGCTCCAGGCATCTATGAGCCAAGACAGTTTTGTTAGCCATCAGCTCCTAGCCCCCGCAGGGTTAGTCCTCCCCTCTCTCACGCCGCCAACGACAGCGGTCACCTACCCCAACGGTTTTTACGGTATTCACGAAGCGTTTACCCGAACCTATCGTGCCGACAATACCCTCTCCGGTACCGTATACGGCGGCGACGCGACTTTTGGAGTGAGCGGATCACGGAGCAGTGTCGCATCCGAAAAAACCGTCACAACCGACCGGGACAGCGGAACAGGGATGACCGACTATTCAACGACACTCCCCTTTTTCAATCCAAACGGCTCAATCACGAATCTGACCGCCTATATGACGTATGAGCGGGTTATCTCTCCCTCTTTAACCGGCTATGCATCACTCACCGTCGACCGGCGAAACGGCTTAAAATCGCAGATCGATCCCAGGATAGCGGCTGTTTACACCATCAATCCCGACGACCTGATCAAATTTTCGATTTCCCATGCCCATAGAAACCCTTCATGGCAAGAGATGTTTACCCTCAATAACAGGGCACGATGGGGAAATCCCGATCTGCGTCCCGAATCCGTCACGGCATACGAAGCTCAGTTCATCCATCGGTTTGAAACCGAACATACCCTCTCGATCAATCTTTTTCACCTCGATAATGCCGATCAGATCTATCTTCGATACAATACCCCATTGGCCCGTTACGAGTATGTGAACGGATCAAAAAGCCGTATTCAAGGTTTCGAAGCGGAATGGCGAAAACGCTACGATACGACCTCCTTTTATACCGCATATACCCATATTATGGCCGAAGACGGGAACGGAGTGAAACTGCCCAATGCCCCTGCCGACACACTGCAGGGATTCATCACGCAAACACTCAATGAAAATTGGTACGGGTCTTTGGCGCTGCGATGGCAAAGTGCAACACCGAGGGCTCAAGACGATCTGCGCAGCGCTATGAAATCGATAAAAGTTATCGATACCTCTATCGGGTATAAACTCCCGCATCTTAACAGCGAGGTCCAATTAACCGTCAAAAATATTTTTAACGAACGGGAATTTTATCCCAGTCCTGACGGGACATACGACGGAGACTACCCATCGGTCGGCCGGGCCCTCTTGATCACTCTGAGGGGTGCGTTTTGAAACGACTCATAATGGCCATTCTCCTGAGTGCGGCGGGTTGGAGTGCCTCCTACGATCCCTTCTTGCTGGATACTCAGCTCACTTTACTGCCGAAAATCGCCATGCTCGAAAAAAATATTCTCTCCTCCACCAGAAAATCTCCGATGAAAATTTTGATTGTCTATGATCGCGGGGACGATGAAACTGCCGCATTATGTACCAAAATTCTGATGAGTAAATTTAATGGAAATGTTAACGGCCATCCGATAACCGTAACGACGCTCCCGTTCGATAAACTGGATGGACCGCAATCCTATCATTTGATCTATGCCCTAAAAGGGAGCGCATCACAGCTCGGCAAAATCCGCAACGTCAGTTCCTCCGGAGCAGTCACAGCCATTTATGATGCCGATAAGCTCAGTGATGAGGGATTCTTGCTCTCAATCAAGATGGAGCGGACCCCCGCTGTCCTAATCAACGCAAAAGTCCTGCGTGAAAACCATTTTTCATTTCCCGACAGTCTTCTTGAAATCTCCAGAATCATCCAGTAGCTTAACGGACCTCTTTTTGATTCCAATAGGCTTGCAGGGCATTGGAGATATTCATCAGCGAAAAGGTTACGATGAAAATCATCAAGCCGGGGAAAAAGCTCACCCACCATGCGATATCGATCACCTCTTTTCCGCCGCTGAGAATACTCCCCCAGCTCATCTGCGGAGCGGTGATCCCCAGTCCCAAGAATGAAAGTCCCGATTCCGCCAAGATCGCCCCCCCGACCCCGAAGGTAAAGCTGACCAGCGCAATCGGAGCGAGAAGCGGAGCATAATATTTGAAAATTATTTTCAAAGGATGGACACCGCCGATGTGAAGAATGCGGATATAAGGCTTCGCACTGATCGCAAAACTCTCCGAGCGGATCAGCCGTGCCGTCCCCATCCACCCCGTAACCGAGATGATGAGGACTAGCACCCATACCGAAGCGTTCACATAACTCACCAGGGTCAAAAGCAAAAAAAGTGTCGGAAAAGTTAAAAAAAGATCCACAATTACGATAAAAAGTTTGTCGAATCCGCCCCGCAGCAACGCGGCACTCACCCCGTACAGCAATCCGATCAACGTCGCGATCAGCGCACTGGCGAATCCGATAACCAAAGAGATCTGTCCCCCCTCCATCAACCGCGCCAAAAGATCACGTCCGAGCCGATCCGTACCGAACCAATGGGCCGATGAAGGAGAGAGCAAAATAGCATGGGTATCGAGATAAAGGGGGTCGTACGTATAAAAAAGGGGACCTATAAACGAAAAGAGGATCACCCCGACCAGCGAGGCAATGCTAATAAAAAACATCAGTTCTTAATGCCCAGAAGAGTCGTCATCATCTGATCAATCGTCGTGATCACTTTTGCAGCGGCACCGTAAGAGGTTTGGTATCGGATCAGATTGGCCATCTCTTCATCAATACCTACTTTACTGATCGAATCTTGCTCCTGCTTCACCGCATTATATTGTGCGGTGACGGTTGCATTGTTTTGAATGACCGAATTTGTCTTTGTTCCGATACGGGTCACAAGGGTATCATAATTTCCGTATAAGGTATCGGTAGAGGTGGTCTGCCCGTTTTGAAACGTAATAGACGAAAATTGCAATTGAACCATATCAAGTGCCGTTTGGTTATCCCCGAGCGACGGAGATTTAAATCCTTGAATCAGCGTCGGATCGTTTTGCAGTGCAGTCGACAGCTGAATATTTTTCGCACTGTTTCCGTCAAAGAAACGGCTCATTCCGGTAACACCGGCAAAATTTGTCCCGTGATCTTCTATCCCATAAGTGTACCCGGCAGAGGCAAACTGGGCTTTTACGTCAAGGCTCATCATATTCGGAGGTGTCGTAAATACCGGGTTGATAATACTGTTAATATCATTCAATGCATTGTTATCGGCATTATCATCCTTCAATGCTTTTAACTGCTCGACAATACTGTTTGGAGTACCGTCAGGGAGAAGATTTAAGGCACCGGCATTATCCATTACGGTTGCCGTATTGATAGTGATTGAACGCCGGGCCGTCTCTACTCCATTAATATCGTAGGCTACGATATCAAACGTCCCTGCCTTAAAATTCTGGTCGGAACTGAGCAGCGGAATCGTATTGTCAAATGGGAGATTATTCGAACGCATCTTGTCGGTTGCACTCTGCGCATACAGATTATTCGTCGATTCGATCAGCCCTTTGGAAAAAGTATCAAGGTCATTGAGCGTTGTTTGCAAGATACCGTCTTCAAACTCGCCGTTTGTGCCGATCTTGGTACCGCGCAATTCCAATAATGCACCCACTTTACCGCCCGTTACTTTCTCGGCAAAAGGGATGCGTACACCGTCTTGGCGTTCATAGTACAGGTCATTGTATCCGTGCGGGTTGTTTTGATTATCTATGCCGATCGGATGAAAACTCGCGCCGTCGACAATGTTAAATCCGTTGACCTGGATAGTGTAGCTCCCCTGCTTGATGGCGATATTGCTGTCGACCACGTTCTTCGATTCAATCTGTCCGACCATCACTTTTGAACCCATCAAATTGGACATCGTCAGTTCCAGCTGACTCCGTTGATCGCGCAGGTCGTTGGCATTGTTCACCCCTCCGGCTTCCGCTTCGCTGATCGATTTATTAAGATTGGCGATTTGCTGGCCGATACGGTTGAATTCGTCCACATTCATCTTAACCTGGTTATTAAGATTGTCTTGCAGTGCGGTGACCTGCGAACGGGTTTGCTGGATATGCTGCGTCAGAGTCTGCGTCTGCTGCGCCAATGCAACTTTCAGTGCCGAATTACTCGGATTGTTCGCAAACGACTGCCATGAGTCAAAATAGCTTTGCAAATCCGCTTTGATGCCCACTTTTTCAATATCCGGAAAATAGGTAGACAATGTCTGCAAATTATTCTTAAGCGTGTCGGAATTCTCTTTATTTTGGGATGCGCTCGTATAACGCCCGAATACAAAGCTGTCGAATATCCGGACGATTTCTGTGATCTGCGTCCCGTTTCCGCGCTGCCCCGGATCAATACTGACGGGGTAGGCTGCAGCCGTTACGACACGCTGACGGCTATATCCGGCCGTATCCACATTCGCAATATTATGACCCGTTGTATCAATTCCGACCTGAGCGGCATTGAGCCCGCTGTATCCGATATGAAGTGCGTTAAAAATCGATGCCATATTATGCTCGCACTTCTAAAAATGAAGCCTGGCCGGATGCGACTTTTTGATACCCTTGCATTTGCGTCGGAACGACACGCTCAAGCAGGGTATTGTAAAATGCACCCACGCTCAGTACCATTTTTGCGTATTGCTGATTGACTTCACGCAGGATTGAGAGATGTGTTTTAAGGCTGTCGAGTTGCTGACGTTGTTCGCTATCTAAAAGTTCTGCAAGAGGTTTTGCGGTATTTGCCGTCATGAGTTTTGATATCTCATGATCGATCATCGCTTTCTTTTGCTCAAAACTTTTAATTTTCTCTTCTTTAATTGACAAGCGCTCAAATTGAGAATCGTGCTTAGCCTCTTTAATATCTTCGATATCTTCTCGCGAAAGGGCAATCAGGGTATCTAGATCTTTGATAGCATTTTGCAACTGATAGGACAACATCATAAACTCCTACGTATTAAGTCAGCTCCTGCGCAATGCGCTTGGCCAACGTTTCGATATCGACACGATATTCCCCTTTTTCGATAGAAGCTTTCAACTCTTCGATCCGGCTCGTGTCACCTTGTTTGGTTATAGCTTGGGCAGGCTTCTCCTGCTCTTTTGTTTTTAAAGTTGGTTCTTGGTATGCCCCTCGTATGAAAGAGGCGTTCACACTTGAAATCATGGTGAATCCTTGTTGTTCCGTTTATAATATCTAATAAACTATATCGGCAAATCTTCCCAAAAATTTAATGTTTCACCCCTTTTTGACTCAGATTTTCAAAGAGCATTTGTGAAAATCCGAATCCTCCCGCACTGGCGTTGGAAAGTTCTTCCCGGTACATCGATTTAAAAATCTTGTCCCCCGGATCGTTGACGCTGCTGAAAAGATTTTTTTCATCTTTCATCGCTTCGTCCAGCATCATTTTTACAATGATCGCCTCAAACTGATCCGTTTTTTCCCGAAGGGCTTTGTCCCCCTCTTTTGTCCCGATTGTCGGAACCGCTTTTTGATACTGTACGTTTGAAATATCCATTAGATAACCTCCAGATCAACTGCGATGGCACCGGCACTTTTCATTGCCTGCAAAATAGAGATCAACTCCTTAGGAGTTGCCCCCAGCTTTTGCAGCGATCGTGCGATATTGGCGACCGTTGTCGTCCCTTTTTCGGTGTAGACTTCATTTTCATTCAATCCGATAACCAGGCTTTTATCCATCGTGACGCTCCCCGCAGGTTTAGCAACCGAATCTTGTGCCAGGATTTTAACGGTGATGTCTCCCTGGGTGATCACGACCGGAGTCACCTCGATGTCGACTCCAGCGACAATGGTTCCTGTACGTTCGTTGATAATAATTTTTGACTCTTGCGCATAATTGATATCGAGGTTTTGCACTTCTGCCAAAAATTCCACCATTGTTTTGTTTTTAGGAAGTCTCAAACTGATCGTACGCGGATCAATCGCCTCGGCAAGGGGTGCTTTATAACGGGCATTGATCGCATTTTGAACCGCCACCGCATTATTGAAATTGGATGATTTCAACGAGAGTGTCGCATTTTCCTGATGAATCATATCCTGTGCGATTTCGCGCTCGACCAAACCGCCGCCATACACCATACCGGCGGTCGAATGCGATTCCGCACCGGCCCCTCTTTCATTTTTTCCGCCGATACTGACAGGCCCCTGAGCGAGGGCATAAATTTTCCCGTCAACCCCTTTGAGCGGAGTCATGAGAAGGGTCCCCCCCTCTAACGACTTTGCATCGCCGATAGAGGATACCGTGACGTCAAAGGCATCTCCTTGACGAGCAAACGGAGCAAATCGTGCAGTCACAACGACAGCGGCAACGTTTTTGGATTTGATATCGACCGGATTCATATCGATATTCATTGCTTTAAGCATGTTTGCGATCGATTGGAGGGTGAATTTGGAAGTCGTGCCGTCACCGGTTTTTTTCAAACCGACGACCAATGAATAGCCGATAATCTGATTATCGCGAACACCGACGATATTAGCCACTTCACTGATGCGGGTCGCCGATAGAGTGGCAAAAAATATCAATAATAGACCAAAAATTTTCATGCTCATCCTTCTGTTAAAGGATTAAAGCAAAGAGTATTCCATTTTTGGGTCGGTTCGTCTATTGTTATGCGTAGTAGGTGAGAGAAGTTTTTCCGAATTTTTTGGACTTGATCCGGTTAAATATCCCGATCGATTCAGGAAGTTCCAGCGTGCTCATATGTTCAATAATGATCAGCGTCGCCAACTCTTGAGGAAATGAGGCGATCAGTTGAAGCATCTTGTCATAAATCTCTTCCATCCCCTCACGATATGAAAACGGCGGATCAACGTAAATAAAGGCACTCTCCCCCAATACTTCAAGCCGTTTTTTTACCTGTGTGATATTCGCGAAACTGTCCCCTTCGACAACTTCGCAGGCACTCGGATCGGTCTGGGCGATATTTGCGCGCAGCGCTTTGATCGCGTCACGGTCTTTTTCCATAAAAATGATTTTTTTGGCACCTCGGCTAAGTGCTTCAAGCCCGATCGAGCCGCTTCCGGAAAATACTTCCACCAGTATCGAATCGATGACATCAAACTGGATCGTGTTAAAAAACGATTCCAATACGATCGCTTTGGAACTGCGCGTCGTATCTTTAGAAGGGAGACGGAGCGTTTTGCCTTTAAAACGCCCCGCAACAATTTTTTTCGTCAATACATCGTTATTTTTCATAAAATGCCCGAACCGCTTTGAGGATGTTGGCCTGATATTCACGGGTAAGTTTCTCGATATGACGCTCCAATATCTCGAAACTGACCGGTTCGGAAGAGGTTTCTTGAGGTAAGGCAGCAGCAATGTTGACCGGAGAAACCGCTTTAGATCTCTCTATTGCATGCGTCAATGCATGGAATAGCTGCGCTTTTGAAAAAGGTTTGATCAAATCCGCTTTCTCATTGACCCCGATTATAAAAGTCGGATGTTCTTCATCATGGATATTTTTATCCCGAATCACAATGTCACAATGACGTAAAGAGGTTAAATGACCCTCTAAAAAGAGTTCCAATGACCGCTGTAACAATGGAGATTCGCACTGCACTGATACTTTCATCATCATCCTGCTCATAAGTTATGTTCGATACGCCCGTTTTGGTATCGTAAAAAAACAGCTACCAAACCACCCGTATCATGTACGGGCGAAGTTATTGGTAACATCAAAATAGTACACTCTTTTAAATGCTGCGATACAATCGCGCTATTTTAACATAGATTTATTGGCAATCTACTACCCTCCCCTTTACACGTCCTCTCTTGCTGCGGGTCTCTTAACCGCGGTAGTGCTGCAATGCGTGCATGTAAGAGTTGCGCTCGTACGCCGAGGGGTTATCGGTATGGGAGAGTGAAATACTCCCTTTCATCTGCGAAATCGACGCATACTCATGCTCTTGCATCCAGGATGTGAGATCATGTAAAATATTTCGAATCTCCCCCTCACCGTGAAGGAGCAATACCGAAGCCAATGCCGTGGCATCGGCACCGCTCATCACCGCTTTTAGGACATCTTTTCCGCTGTGGATACCGGTATTGGCGCAGAGGGAGCAGCCGAGTTTGTTGTAGAGTATTGCACACCACCGTAACGTTTCACTGAGACGGGACGAGCCGGTGATGTTGGCTTGCCGCAACGCCGTGAGCAGTTCCAGATCAACATCGACACGACTCGGATTATCAAAAATCGTCAAACCGTCCGCTCCGGCTTCGACGAGCCGCTTTGCCATATTGGCAGGACTTGAAAAATAGGCATTCATTTTGACATTCAGAGGGATCGAAATATGTTGTTTAACCGTAGAGACGGTATCGATATACATCTGTTCTATTGTGTGCCCTTCCATATCAACCAAAGTGGGGATATAGGTGATATTGAGTTCCAGAGCATCCGCCCCGGCCTCTTGCAGTTTCTTTGCGTATTTTACCCATCCTCCCGCGGAAACACCGTTCAAGCTGGCAATCACCGGGATGGAAACGGCTCCTTTGACCCGCATAATCTCTTTGAGGTAATCTTCGGCCTGTATGTTTTCAAAATCGACTCCATCGGGCAGATAGCTCAATGCCTCGGCATACGATTCGTTGTTAACGTGTAAAAAATGGTCGATCTGCCGAAGTTCACGGTTGATCTCCTCTTCAAAGAGCGAATGCATGATCACCGCAGCGATACCGTTGTCTTCAAGCTTTCGGATACTCTCCAGCGATGCCGTCAGCGGTGAAGCGCTTGCAATCAGCGGATTTTTCAGTGTAAATCCTAAAAAAGTGGTTGAAATATCCATGCTACACCTCCTCTGACGGTTTATAATGTTCATGCAGATTCACATAGCGCTTGTGAAGGGTCTGCGCCGTATGCGCCGCAGTAGCCAGAAACGCTCCGGCGGCTGTGTGATTCATCTTTTCCACCATTTTAAAGCGGGTTTCGCGGTACATAAACTCTTTTACGTCAATCTTCGGCCCTTTATAATCAAGCGTCATCGGGTTTTCCCCCTCTTTTATCCGTTCCGGATTGAATCGGAATATCGGCCAAAGTCCGCTGTCGACGGCCCGTTTTTGCTGATCGAAGCCGTAGCGAAGATCGTAGCCGTGAGCCACACAATGCGAATAGGCAATAATAATCGACGGCCCGTCGTACCGTTCCGCTTCGATAAACGCTTTGACCGTTGCCTGATCATTTGCCCCCATCGCCACTTTTGCGACATACACATTTTCATAGTTGATCGCCATGGCTGCGAGGTCTTTGGGCACTGCCCCTTTTCCCCCTGCGGCAAACTTGGCCACCGCACCGGTCAACGTCGCTTTTGACTGCTGCCCCCCCGTATTCGAATAGACCTGCGTATCCAATACCAGGATATTGACGTTTTTACCGCTGGCGAGGACATGATCGAGTCCGCCGTAGCCGATATCGTAGGCCCAACCGTCACCTCCGATGATCCAGACCGATTGCTTGACCAGATAATCACAGAGTTCCAGCAATGTTTTTGCCTCACTGTCGTCTACTGTCTCAAGTGCATGCTTGAGGGTCACGATTCGTTCCCGCTGCGCATTGATCTGTGTTTCATCCCGCTGCGGAGCATGCAAAATATCTTCGACGAGGCCGGCACACAATTTCGGCTGAAGCGCTTCCAGCAGATTTTTTGCATGATCGGCGTGATTGTCAATGGCGAGACGAAAACCCAAACCGAATTCCGCATTATCTTCAAAGAGCGAATTGGACCATGCAGGTCCCCTTCCCTGATCGTTTTTACGCCACGGTGTCGTAGGGAGATTGCCTCCGTAAATCGAGCTGCACCCCGTCGCATTGGCAACGACCATACGGTCGCCGAAAAGCTGGGAAACGAGTTTGACATAGGGGGTCTCCCCGCACCCCGGGCACGCGCCGCTAAACTCAAAAAGCGGTTCGAGAAACTGGGACTCTTTGAGGTCGTCATGATCGAGCAATTCCCGCTTGACTTTCGGCAAAGAGAGGAAAAAATCCCACTGCGCGCTTCCGGATTCGCGCAGCGGAAACTGCGGCATCATGTTGATCGCCTTGAGATTGGTCTGTGATTTGTTTTTCGCCGGACACACCTCTACACACAGCGCGCATCCGGTACAGTCTTCAACAGCGACCGAAATAGTAAACAGATCATTCTCCCCGAATTTTTTCCCTTTGGCCTTTTTGGCAATAAATCCTTCCGGCGCCCCCTCCATCCATGAAGCATCAAATACATTGGAACGGATTACAGAGTGGGGACAGGCTCCGACACACTTATTGCACTGGATACAGGTATCCATGTCCCATACCGGGACCTCATGGGCGATATTTCGTTTTTCATACTGAGACGTACCGGTAGGCCATGTCCCGTCTGACGGTATCTGGGATACGCGAAGCGTATCCCCTTTATATGCCGTAATCGCTCCGATCACGTCACTCACAAACGGATCAAAAGTCCCTTTTAGGACTGGGTACAGCTCTTGCATGCTGTTGGCTTGGAGCGGAATTTGCACTTCAAAAAGATTTTCAAGGGTACTGTCCACCGCATCGTAGTTCATCTGAACAATCTGGTCCCCTTTTTTGCCGTAGGTTTTTTGGATGGACCCTTTTATTTTTTTTATCGCCTCCTCTTTGGGGAGAACACCGCTGATCGCGAAAAAACAGGTTTGCATGATGGTATTGATACGTGCGCCCATTTGGCTTGCTTTGGCTACACGGTACGCATCAATGGCGTAAAATTTCAATTTTTTAGCAATGATATGTTCTTGTGCCACACGGGGGAGCCGATACCACGCCTCTTCTTTCGGAAAAGGGGTATTGAGCAAAAATACGCCACCGGGCTTGGCCATTTCAAGCAGATCCAATTTTTCCAGAAACACCGCCTGATGCACCCCTAAAAAATCGGCTTTTTGAATCAGATAGGTCGAATGAATCGGTTCGGTCCCGAAACGGAGGTGCGAGATGGTCATGGAGCCCGATTTTTTCGAATCGTACACGAAATAGCCCTGGGCATAATGGTCCGTCTCCGTCCCGATAATTTTGATACTGTTTTTGTTGGCACCTACGGTACCGTCCGAACCCAGCCCGTAAAATACGGCCTGAAACTGCGTAGGATTTTCCAACACAAAATCAGGATCGTAGGAGAGCGATGTAAAAGTCACGTCATCATCGATACCGATGGTAAAGTGATTTTTGGGAGAGACTTTTTTGAGCTCTTCGTAAATCGAAATAATCATTGAGGGGGTAAACTCTTTGGACGAAAGGCCGTAGCGTCCTCCGATGATTGTCGGCATCGCAAAAGGGAGGGTATCGCGACGTTCAAACAAAGCCGTGACGACATCGTGATAGAGCGGTTCACCCACACTCCCCGGCTCTTTGGTCCGATCAAGCACCGCTATCGATTCGACGCTCCGGGGCAACGCTTCGAGAAAAGCCTCTATGGCAAACGGCAGGGCAAGACGCACTTTGATGAGACCCACTTTTTCACCCCGCCCGTTTAAATAGGCCACACTCTCTTCGACCGTTTCGGCACCCGATCCCATCAACACAAGGATCCGTGTTGCCTCTGCGTCACCGATATAATCAAAAAGATGATAGCTTCTCCCTGTCAGTTCGGCAAATTTGTCCATTTGTTGTTGCAAAATCTGCGGCAGTGCCAGATAATAGGAATTGACGCTCTCCCGCCCCTGAAAATAGACATCGGGATTTTGAGACGTACCGCGAAGTACCGGATTTTCAGGGCTCAATCCCCGCTTTCGATGAGCTTTTACAAGATCCGTATTAATCATTGCTCTGAGCACCTCATCCCCCAGCGCTTCGATCCGGCTGACCTCATGAGAGGTACGAAACCCGTCGAAAAAATGGACGAACGGAATACGTGAATAAAGCGATGCCGCCTGGGATATCAGGGCAAAATCATGCGCTTCCTGCACCGAATTGGAGGCGAGCAATGCAAATCCGGTCTGTCTGATTCCCATCACATCCTGATGATCGCCGAAAATGGAGAGACCCTGCATGGCGAGAGAACGGGCGGCGACATGAAAGACCGTCGCGGTCAGTTCACCGGCAATTTTGTACATGTTCGGGATCATCAGAAGCAGCCCTTGCGAGGCGGTAAAGGTTGTGGTCAATGCACCGGTTTGCAAAGCTCCGTGAACGGCACCGCTCGCTCCCCCTTCGCTTTGCATCTCATACACTTCAGGGACGGTACCGAAAATGTTTTTCTCCCCTTTTGAACTGTACAGGTCGCTAAACTCCCCCATCGGAGACGAGGGGGTAATGGGATAAATAGCGATTACCTCATTGATTTTGTGTGCGACCAGGGCAACGGCTTCGTTGCCATCAACGGTAATGTATAAACGATCATTCATGATACTCCTCCGTGATTTTTATAGATCAATCTGCATTTTCATGAGAACATTGTATAACATAATCATTGCATTATTTAACTACAATCAGGTAAACTCGAATAAAATCAGCCGCGCAAATAATATTCGATACTGTAGCGCAGATCCTCGTCCATATCCATCAGGCTTTGCAGCATCCATTTCAAATAAGCGGGATCTTTCATCGCGATCGTTTCAATCCGCTTTTTGGCATATTTTCCGAATGGGAGCCGACCCAGAAGCAAACGGGCCTCACTTAGTTCCGCCAATTTTTCATGCGAAGCCAAATCAAGCAGGTACTCATATACCATGCGGGTATGGAGTGCATCACTGATCGCATTGTGCGCCGCAGGATTCACCCCGAATTGGTCAAAAAATTCTTCTTCCTCACGGTACAGCCGCAATTCGTAACGCAAGAACTGCAAGCCGTACCCTTCCAGGTCATCCATAAGCGCTTTGGAACATTTGAGAGTATCGATGATCTCTCCTTGCCATATGATCCCCTCTTTTTGAAGCATTGCCAAATCAAACGGGGCATTATGGGAGACGAGGGTATGTTCGCCGCTGTTGAGCGATCGGATCAATTCATAACTTTGAGACGTTGTAAAAGAGGGAGCTTCTTCAACCATTTCGTTTGTGATGTGGTGAATCGCCGAAGCTTCGGGAGGTATTTTTTTACCCGGATGGATCAATTCGTAATGGATCTCTTTATCCAGAACAATCCCGATCGCACAGATACGGTCTTTAAGCTCCAAACCTGTCGTTTCGGTATCGAGGATGATCGTCATAACTAGCCGTTGTGCTCGACTTTCAACTGCGCGAGCAGATTATGGTAGTGTTCGAGAGTACGAAAACTTTTTTCAAAACGCCAGCTTAGTACGAAAGCGATAATATCGCGAACCAGCCCTTTTTCAAGTTTTTCGGCACGTCCGAAATAGCCCAATGAGATATTCTTGTTTTTGACCTTGGCCTCTTTATCGTATATGATCGCAATGATCTGGGCATATTTGCCCTCTTTTATCCCCCCTAAGTCATCATCGGCGAGTGAAATGCCGGAGAGATTAATCGCTTTGAATTCAAACAGGGTCTCAAATTCAGAAACTTTCATATCGATCTTTAGAGCGAAAAAGAGCCTCTCAAGCTCTTTTAGATTACTTTTGCGTTCAAGCTCATAGCTGGAGATTTGTGCAGTCAGATTTTTTAGCCTGTCAAGTGCTGAACTCACATCTTCTCCTTTTGGATATCCCAATATAGTGATAATTTTAACGCACATATTCCTAAACGAATATCAATCCGGACAACTCTTAAAGAGAAATCCGCAAGCCAACCTCTCTACAGCCGTCATCTTCCCCCCAAAAGCCTATCGTGCTTCTTCAATTCCCATTGCTTCGAGCTTTTCCACCGCATCGCTGAAGCGGTATTGTTCCAGAGCCATGATCACATCATAAAGGGGTTTATAGTGAGATTTCGGCCACTCCGTTTCCCGAAGTTTGTTGATCAAATTGACAGACTCGAGCACTTTTTTCTTTCGGGCCGATCGAAGAAGGTTCCGAAGCAATCCGGTGTGTTCGATATCCAGTGCCCCATCCTCTTTTTTCTGACGCTCGGGAAACAGCGCGTATTCTATTTGTACGGTCACATCCCTCAACGTACCCTCTAACTCATCCGCAAGCTTTGCAAGAGCGGCATCATCATGATGACGGTACCCCTCTTCAATACTTTTGGCAAGCGTGAACAAAACGATACTGCCGATGTTACCTGCGGCTCCCTTGAAATCATGCATATAATGGATGCCCTCAGCATACTCTTTTCCTGCGTTGAAAGAGCGTACTTTCACCGAGGCATCCCTGTAAATATTAATAAAATCTTCGACCAAGGATAGATAGAGCGATTTGGAGCCGCCTACCCGTTCAAGAGCGGTGTCGGAATCAAATTGGGGGATCTGAGCTAGGCGGTAATACCGAGGGTCCTCTTCCTCTTTAGTATCCTCGGTTATTCCGCTCTCCTTCCTCTGATGCAAATACCTGAAAAGCGTATCGTAAAGGCTGACCACATCGATCGGTTTCGTAAGATACTCCTGCATCCCGTGTTCTTTGACTTTTTCAATATCTTCGGCCATGACATCAGCCGTCAGAGCAACAATCGGCATCGTCTCCGGATCATAAATTTTCCGAATCGCTTCAGTCGCTTCGTAACCGTTCATACCGGGCATGTTGATATCCATCAAAACCAGATCATAAGGCCCCTTCTCTTCAACGGCATGAAGTGCCGCGACACCGTCATCCACCACTTCAAGCTTGATCCCCGTCTCGTTCAAAATCCCCAGCATCACCTTTTGATTGATCCGATTATCCTCGGCCATAAGGACACGGTTCCCCGAGAGTTTACTCAGCTCTTCTTTGGTGAAGTGCCGTTTTTCAATGCTTTTGAAAAGCTGCCGTTCCCCGTAAAGTTCATTGAATACATTCAGCACCATCTGCTGATTAAACGGCTTGTACAAGTAGGCATCGATCTTATAATCACCGCACATTTCATGCTTCACTTCGTTAATACGCGATTCTAGAAGTACAATACGCGGCAGATCCTCTTTCAAAAACGAACGGATACTGCATACATCAAGTATCTGTTCATCCACAAAAATCATATCGTATCTCTTGCGGTCGAGAAACTCCGAGGCCGACTCAAGCGAATCGGCACAATCAACACCCATATGAAAATATCCCAGCATACGACGCAGCGAGTCGGCGGAATTAGGATGACGGTCAATGATAAGTATTCGCTGCTGCATCAGTTCCTTGCGGGGCAGATGATAGACACGGCGTTCATCGGGATGACTCACTCCAAACTCGATAACAAAACTGAAGGTGCTTCCTACCCCAGGTTGGCTTTGGACCCAAATACGCCCCCCCATAAGATCAAGAAGCTGTTTACAGATGGAAAGTCCAAGCCCGGTCCCCCCGAACTTCCTGGCCGTCGATTCATCCGCCTGAACATAACGCTCAAAAAGCTGTTTTGACTGCGTTTCGCTCATCCCTATCCCGGTATCACTCACTTCGAATTGCAGCTGCTGATGGTTCTGCGGCAACGACAGCGCATGGATTTTCAGGGTGATCTTTCCCCCTTTATCGGTGAATTTTACGGCATTACTTATCAGGTTTAGGATGATCTGACTGATACGCGTCGGATCACCGATGTAACTGGGACGCACCTGATGGTCAATATCAAATATGAGCTCAAGCCCTTTTTCCTTAATCGTCATTCCCACCATATCGGCGACATGGTCGAGAATCATGTTGATGTCAAACTCGATAGCTTCTATTTTAAGCTTACCTGCTTCAATTTTAGAATAATCAAGGACATCATTGATGATACCGAGCAACAGTCCGGCCGAATTGGTGATTTTCAGGGCGTAATCACGTGCCTTTTCGTTCAGTTCCTCCTTAAGCAGCAATCCCCCAAACCCGATGATCGCATTCATCGGAGTACGGATCTCATGGCTTATACCTGCTAAAAAATTGCTTTTGCGCGTCAGCTGTTCTTTTGATTCGAGTATCCGGTCCTCACACTCCAGACGGCTCTTGTCATAATCCCCCTTGAGAAGCTTATACGTGTGAACATACTGTTCCAATCTATGTTTGTAATAGATATCTTTGCAGATATGAAAAATCGCCTCCGCCAACGCATCCGCGTGAAGGGTATCTGCGATAACATGCGATACCCCGCTCTTTAAAAACGGAAAGATATCGCATCCGTTTCGGCTGAGAATAATCAGCTTTTGCCTATCGTTACGCGCCCGAATCGTATGGTAGACATCCACCCCCATATCGCAATCGATCACAATCAAATCAAAAAAACGGCTGCGCATTTTTTGGTAGTGCTGAGAGAGGGCGATCGCCTCTTCAACCGTACTTGCGGTTTGCATACGGGGAAAAAACTTTCTGAGACGATCCTCCTCTAGTTTGTTTGCGATGTGAAGCAACGAAAGCTGCCTGCTGTATTTCAAAACTTCTTCAATATCATTCATTTCACTCCGTCCTAGACTAACACCTAATCGGCTTTTCTCGTACGTTTTAGCTATAACCAACTGCCCATCCGGCAGCGTCTGTGTACTATTATTTATTTATGCTACTGTAAGTATACGCTTTTGAGAAGCGGTATGTGAATATCTACGTAAAAAAGAGCCTGATTTTATCGGTAAAAGTTGAGTTATAATACGTTACTTTATTTTATTTTGGGAATTTTATGGACTATCTACGTATTCAAGGCCCTACCAAACTCCAAGGATCGGTTGTCATCTCCGGCGCAAAAAATGCCGCGTTGCCACTCATAACATTGACGCTTTTAGCGCACAATCCGTTAAAAATAACCAACATGCCGGAAGTAGTAGATATTAAAACGCTGCTCAAACTTCTCCAAAATCTCGGTGCCAGCTGTTCGCTCGAAGACCATGTTCTGAATGTTGACACCTCCACCGTAAACCACACCATGGCGAATTACGATATCGTTAAAACCATGCGCGCTTCTATCCTTGTTCTCGGACCGCTCCTTGCCCGTTTCGGGCATTGTGAAGTTTCCCTACCCGGCGGATGTGCTATCGGCCAGCGTCCGATTGATCTGCACCTCAAAGCGCTCGAACAAATGGGGGCCGAAATCACGATCCATGCCGGATACGTCCACGCATTAGCGCCGCAAGGGCTTAAAGGGGCTCATATCGTTTTTGATAAGATCACCGTCACGGGAACCGCCAATATCGTCATGGCAGCCGCCCTTGCCCATGGCAAAACGGTCCTTACCAATTGCGCACGCGAACCTGAAGTGGTTCAACTGTGTGAAATCCTTCGCGACAGCGGTATCGACATCACCGGAATCGGAACTTCAGAACTTACCATCATCGGTACCGGCGGGAAAACGATCGATATGGTCGATTTCGAAGTCATCCCCGACCGTATCGAAGCGGGAACCTACTTGTGCGCGGGCGCAATAACCAATTCGTCCATTACCCTTAAAAATGTCCGGGCGGACCATCTTGATGCCGTTACCGGCAAGCTCGAACAAATGGGATGTTCTTTTGACATTACCGAAACGACCATGACGATTCATCCGGCGGCACAACTTAAAAACGTTGACATCATTACACAAGAATACCCGGCATTCCCTACCGATATGCAGGCACAGTTTTTAGCCCTTGCGACTCTCGCTCACGGAACCAGCATTATCGAAGAGCGGCTGTTTGAAAACCGATTTATGCACGTCAGCGAACTTCAGCGTCTGGGTGCCGATATCAGACTCAACGGCCATACGGCTACTGTAATCGGCGGCACACCTCTCTTCGGAGCGGATGTGATGGCAACTGACTTACGCGCATCCAGCGCACTTGTTTTGGCGGCAATGGCGGCTGAGGGGACGACCAATGTCCACCGTATCTATCACCTTGATCGCGGATATGAGAATCTTGAGCAAAAATTACAAGCTCTCGGAGCTAAAATCGAACGTTTAAAAGAATAATTTCTTCTCAACTTTTCGCTTCGCCGTTTTGACGGTGAAGAACAGCATAGCCTGCTTCTTTCTGCGATGACCGCATAACACTTCATTTTCTGAAAATTATAGACAGCTGATTGACATTATTAAAATATATGTGAATAAAAAGAGGGTAAAACGAGGGTTTGCCGACGCAATGTCGGCAAAAAAGGCTTAGCGGATCTCTTCGTACGGAGTAGCCGCTACGACTTTGCGAGATACGGTGTATGGTACCAATGCAGCAGCACGAGCTTGCTTGATTGCGATAGTAACCATATCCTGATGACGTTTACAGTTACCTGTAAGACGGCGTGGCATGATTTTGTAACGCTCAGAGAGTGAGTATTTCAAAGAACCTACATCTTTGTAGTCAATGAAATCAACTTTTGCTTCGCAGTATTTGCAATAGCGTTTTTTGTATTTTCTTTTTTCTGACATGGTTATATCCTTGTACTTTCGTTAAAACGGAATTTCGTCTTCGTTGATATCAATCTCGGGGAGATTGTTTTCCGGCATTCTTGCCGGAGACGGTTTTGCGTACGCAGGTGCCTGATTATACGCTTTTGGCTGCGGAGCTTCATAACCCCCGCCTTGGCTGCTATTACCGGCATCATTGTAATCACTGTAACCACCCTGAGAAGCTTCGCCACGCGAATCGAGCATTTGCATCGTTTCGACGATAACGGAGTGCTTAGAGCGCTTTTGTCCACTTTGCTGGTCAACCCATTGTTCAAATTGGAGTCGTCCCTCTACCAGGATCTTAGAACCTTTTCGAAGGTATTGATTGGCAACTTCACCCGAACGTCCGAAAAAAGTGATGTCGACAAAACATGTCTCATCTTTTTTCTCCCCGTTCACCGTAAATTTACGACTGGTAGCGATAGCGCTTTTAGCGATAGCCGAACCGTTTTGCGAATATCGAAGCTCGATATCGCGCGTCAGATTACCAACCAAGATGACTTTATTAAACATAGATTATCCTTAGGGCTTAAGAAGCGGCTTCTTCTTTTTTCTCAGCAACTTTCTCAGTAACAGCAGCAGGTTTTTTGGTTTTTTCAACCATGTCATTCCATGCTTTGATTTCACGTTTGCTATCGTATTTCATAGTTACGAAACGCAAAATTTCCTCGTTGATACGGAAACGACGTTCGATTTCACTAATTGCAGAAGGTGCAACCTTGTAATACATAACGTAAAAATAACCGCGAGCGTTTTTCTCGATCGGGTAAGCTAATTTTTTCATACCCATCGCGTCACGTGCAATGATCTCGCCGCCGTTAGACGTGATGACCTCTTCAATAGTTGCGATGATGTTTTTGATCTCTTCTTCTGTAAGAGTAGGTTTTACGATTACTAGGTTTTCGTAATGTCTCATAACGTATGTCTCCTTATGGTGTTCGCCCCTTATGGTTGTTATACAGCACGACAATCGTGTTGCAAAGAGCAAGGAACGCGCGGATTATACTAAAATTTTGCTTAATTTAAGTTTCATTTAGATTCATGATTGTTGTAGTATAATATCCAAAAGCTCAATATATGATCGTGAGAAATGATGCGCTTAATCACTCAGTTTATTTGGCGCAAACATGCGCTTGAACGGATGTTGGAACGCTCAATTACCCGTAACGAAGTGATGGAGTGCGCATACAAGGGTGAGATTATCGAATCTTATCCCGAAGATTTCCCGTTTCCCAGCTTTTTGGTTTTGTATTCAGACCCGATGCCGCTTCATATTGTTATGGCAATGGATGGTGAAGAGTGTTATATTATCACTGCATACAGACCAAGCCCTGAGGAATTTGAGAATAACTTTACCACAAGGATTAAACGATGAAAACCTGCCCGTTATGCAAAGGTTCTATTGTCAATGGCGTGAGTACCTTTACCGTCGATCTTGGTTTCGGTGTGGTCGTAGTGCGTGATGTCCCCGCCACGGTTTGTTCTCAATGCGGCGAAGAATGGCTATCAGATAACACCGCTGAGAAACTAGAAAATATCGTTGAAACTGCCCGTCAAAAACATGTGGCGGTGGAAGTGGCTCGATGGAGTGAAGCGGTCGCATAAATTTCCAACTCGTCATTCCCGACTTGATCGGGAATCCATATCCCAATTTTTAAATTGTTCGATTGTTGCAATAACACGTTCGCGTACATTTGTATCTTCGAGGCTATTTGCCCAATTATCTAATTCTTCCCAACTCCAATCTTCAATTCTGCAACTACAATCTTCAATAGTTATATCGTGGAATTCATCTTTAAAGTTATTTATTATATCTGATTGTTCTTTTTCTAATGAATTACGAATGATTTGGAGCATTTTATATTGTAATAAAATGCCTTTTTTATTTTTTGCATAATTTTTCAATTGATCAATGTATTGAATTCCAAATTCTTCATTTCTGGTGAGATGTAACTCAAATAAATTTATAAGTGCTTGAGCTAATGAATCGTTGATTAACTCATTATCGCATATTTGAAATCGTTTTAGTAAACCATAATACATCTCTTTTGCAATATCTGTGTTCCCTAATTTTGAATGTTCAAATCCTATATTGAGCATAGCTGTGGACAAAGATTCATTTATAGTTTCATTGGTATTGTCTATAAAATGCTTTAATAAATTGGTATACACAGCTATTGCTGCTTCTTCTCGTCCTTTAATTTTACCGAGTCTAATGCCTTTATTTAGGAATGCTTCAGCTAATAATTCTTTACTTTCTTCGTCTTGTGTATTTCCAAATCGTTTTATAATATCGTCGTAAATGACTAATTCTTCTTCAAAACGACTTAATTCTGCTTGAGTAAGAGCAATGTTGATAAGAGTTTGAATTTCTTCAGCTTCTGATGGTTTTCCAAATTCAATAGCTTTGCGCCAATAGTACATTGCATCTTCATATAATTTTTTCTCATCAGCAGCAAAAGCGAGTCGATTCCAGTCTTCAAAACTGTAATCATTTTGAGATTTTGTGCGTAGTTGATTAGCTAATTGTGATAAAGCATTTTCTTGTAGATATACGTCATTAATTTGTTTAGATTTTTCTTTTTGTGATTGTAAATATTTTAAGTGTTCGTCAGCTTGAGCTTCTAGTTCATTAAGTTTTTCAGTATGATGATTTGTTTTATATTCTGCTTCATTGCCTAATATATCCAATCGTTCTTTGAATGCATCGATTTCGTTGGTAATATTGGCACTATTATTTTTAAACCATTGGCTTGCAGCTTCACGGGCTTCATTAATAGCTTCATTTTTCCATTTAAAAGCAAAAAATAAAGGAACTGCAATAGAGATAAAAGTTGCAACGATTGCCCACAACCCAATAATTATTGCAAGTGTATTAAAATCTTCAATTCGTTTGTCTTGCCTATCGATAGTGTTTTTAAATTCTTCGACGCTTTTACGATCTTTTTTAATTTCATCAATGTTTTCTTTTAACTCATCATTCTGTTTCTGCAAAATCTCAATTTTTGCTTTTGTCTCTCCTCGAAACTCTCCCGCATCATTTCCCCACAATGATGTGGAAAAAATAACCAAGCACCCTAAAAAAAATAGTTTTATACTCATTTACAATCCAAAATTAAAATCTGTTGCACGCCATTATAAACAAAAATTATTAGAGTTAGAGTGTAGCGGTGTGATGGATTCCCGATCAAGTCGGGAATGACGAAATTAGAAGATGTGACTATAGAACACTTTGCAGTTTCAGCAGTGCTGAAAGAAGCAATGATTCTTGATCGGGAGAACCTGTCGATTTCATTTTAAGCTCGGTATCGAGGAGGAGGTTGATCCCCCGTTTATACCCCTCGGAGGAGATTTTGATCGATAATGCGGCACGCTCTTTTTCGACAAATCCCGGTAGTTTGTATCCCAGTACCATTGCCGAATCGGCGACACCGTGAATTTTGATAGCGGTATTGAAAAGGTATAGCTGGGTCAAAAATCCGCTGATGGCGGTGAGGAGCTGGATCTCGTTTTCCCCCGATTCAAGCAGATGCCGCAGCGCGGGGAGAAACTCTTTTTTCTCAATGACCCGGGCGATAAAATGGTCGAGCTTCATTTCACTCAAACCGAAAACATGTTCATCGATCTCTTTGATGGTGATCAGCTTTTCCAAAACGGCAAGTTTGGGAAGCTCATTACAGGCCAAAGAGAGGTCGTTGTTATGGGCATTCAAGAGATGAAGGACCGCCTGCGGATCGATTTGGAGTCCCGAAGCATTCGCCTCCTGCATCACGATGGCCTTGGCTTCGTTCGCATACGGGTGGAAAAATCGTACCGATCCGCAATGAGACCCCTTAAACGCCGTATCCGCCCCTTTGACATCTTCGCCGTAGTAACAGTAGATAAACGTGTTGTCCGGATTTTTACCGACCAGTTCGATGAGGGTGTCCAGCTCCGCTTTGGGGAGCTTTTTTTCGTGTTTGACGATAAGAAGATTTTGATCGCCGAAGAGTGAACCTTGTGACAAATGCGCTTTGGCCGCATTAAAATCGTATTCGTCGTGATACAGACTCAGTGCCGAAGCCCCCTCGATCCCGGCTAGTTTTCGCGCATAACGGTCGATCAGAAAATGACTTTCGCCGAACAGGGCCATCGCTCTGGGTGCCGTAGCGTTTTGCAGATGGCGGTCAAGGTCTTGTCTAGTCATATGACATCCCTAATGATGTATCGTGCATATGTTCTTTCTCTTCATGAACGAACTCTTCTCTTTCGATCCGGCTGACGAACGAAGCGGTGATTTTGGCCGTAGCTACATTAGCACTCTCGATTTTCACGACAATATCGTCAAAAAGCATGAGCCCAAACGGCGAGCTGACACTCACTTTCGCCCCTGTGATAACATCATGGATCTCGGCGAAGACCTCATCTTCGGCTTTCATGACGCGGGCTTTGAACTGCTGCCCGACTACGGTTGCGGCCCAACGGGCGAATTTACGCTCTTGGAAGCGAATTTCGATATCGCTTGCCTCACGCTCTTTTTCACTGATGGAGGTGCACAGCGATTCGATATTACGCAGGACGTACGACCCCTCTTCCGTATCTCCGGCTTTGATCGCTTTAAGGAGTCGGTGGACGATCAGATCGCTGTAGCGGCGGATCGGAGAGGTAAAATGGGTATAGCGTTCAAACCCCAAACCGAAATGGCCCGTATTATAGGGGGCATAACGCGCCTGCATCTGGGCGCGGATAATGAGGGTGTCGACCTCGCTGATGAGACCCCGTTTCTCGGCTTCCGCCTGGATCGCCGTAATCGTCTCTTTTACCGATCCCTGAAACTCGACAAAAATCCCGATTGATGCGAGTTCGGTATAGAGGTTTTGAAGTTTAAGCGGACTTGGCGGTTCGTGGATACGAAAGACTCCCCGCTCATACAGTGATGCGGCGGCTTTATTGGCTAAGAGCATACAATCTTCGATGAGGGCGTGGGATGGGGTCTCGACGGCAAATTCGGTGGAGACAATATTTTGCTCCTCATCGATCCGCATCTCAAGTTCGCTGGAACGAAAGTTATACCCTTTTTTCATCCGCTCTTCGCGCAGTTTATGGGTCAGTTCATTGAGCAAAGGGATATAAGCCAGAACTTTTGCTTCTTTCTCGTTTTTCGCTTCGAGATTCCTTTCCAAAAAGGCGTCGATCTCTTCGTAGCTGAAACGGCGGTGAGAATGGATGATCGACTCGTACAGTTCGAACGAATCCATCTCATAGCTCTCCGGATCGATATGCATCTCAAACGTATACGCAAGCCGGTCTACCAGCGGCTGCAAAGAACAGAGCGTTTCACTGAGTTCTCTTGGAAGCATCGGAATGGAGCGGTGCGGCAGATAGATCGAGAAACTGCGGTAAATCGCTTCGGCATCAATCGCACCGAAAGGGTGGACGTATTCGCTGACGTCGGCGATCGCGACGTAAAGGGTCGACGTTTCGGGAATATAGCAGATCGCATCGTCGAAATCTTTGGCGGTGACGGGATCGATCGTACAAAACGGCATATGGCGTAGATCGCGGCGGTGGGGATAGAGCGACGCATCGACCTCTTTGGGAAATTCGCGTGCCATGGCTAAAACGTCATCTTCGAACGCATCGTGCTTGTTGTAGAGGGCGAGGACGATTTTCTCATCTACTTTAGGATCACTGAGGTTACCCAGATAAGCGGCAATCGTTCCGCTTTGGTTGTTGATCTGATAGAGCGATCCTTCCGCTGTTTCGGGAAGATCACTGATCGCAAATCCTGCGGGGTGATCGGTGCGGATGTCGTACAACCCCAAATGGCCGTTTTTGGAGGATACAACGGCGACGCTGTAGGTTTCGCTTCGCCCTGCTATGACGACGACTTTGGCTTGCGGACCGCCGCGACGTCCCAAAAGCCGCTGAGCAATAACCATATCACCGCTTTTAGCGCCCATCAGGTTATTGGTTTCGATAAAGTGGTCTCGGATACTCTCCCCGAGTGTTTGCAGATAGGCACCGCTCTCGGAAGCCAAAGAGACGATACCGGCTCGGTATTGAGAAGCAAACTGGTATTTTCCCTCTTCGTGGATGAGGAGTTTCATGCCGAACCATTGCTGTACGTTTTCACGTTCAGACTCGGCAATATCTTGGTCATAAAGACCGTGGGTAAGACGAATTAGGAGTGATTTCATAGAGTTATTATAGTCAATAAATACTTCTATGATAGAATAACTCCTCTAATTTTACAAAGGAACACTCTAATGACACACGAAGCGATTCTCAACCAACTCGGATATGCACCTAACGAGGCGCTTAGTCTCCAACTCAGCCGAATCGAAAACAATACAAACGGGTATGAGAAAATTATCAAACATATTTTGGATTTGCACGAAGCGTTGAAAACGGATGAATCGTATGTAGCGATGTCCAACAGTAACGACTATTTTAAAATCAAGATCGATGCGACGGGAGAAATCAGTGCAAGTGACGCAATGGAAAAAATCAACCATTTTGCGGATAAGTACAAAGTCAATCTCCAAAAGGTAGAGGGTAAACCGACCTATTACATCGTAGGTTTTGCTTCTTAAATGTCTACCGAGCCGATGACTCCGCAAGGGTATGATGAGCTGCTACGAGAGTTCAAATACCTAAAAGATATTGAAAAGCCCCGGGTAAATCAAGAGAAACAACGGGCCGCAGAGTTAGGTGACCGCAGTGAAAATGCCGAATATCATGCGGCCAAAGAGAAACTCCGCCATATTGACAAACGGCTGTTCTATCTCAATTCGATGATCGAAAAAGCCCAGATCATCGACCCTTCACAACTTGACCATTCCCGTGTCCATTTCGGCGTAACGGTCAAAATCATAGAGACCAAAAGCGACAAGGAGTATCACTATACGATTTGCGGGACACTGGAGAGCGAGCCGGAAAATGGGCTGATTTCGGTCCATTCTCCGCTTGCGCGCTCACTGCTCGGAAAAGAAGAAGGGGACGAGTTCACCGTCTCGCTCCCGGGCGGGGAAAAAAGCTATGAAGTCGAGTCGATCGCCTTCCACGATCTCTTTACTCTCAAAAAAAATCACCGTACCGAAGCAGATTTCGGATACCGGTAACTCGTTCGGATCAGTTTATTTCAATTTTTTTGGAATTTTTCTTTCCTGATTTGGGAACCGTGATCTTCAAAACACCATCGGCATTCGTCGCCTTGATCGCATTCATGTCCGCATCGCTCGGCAATGTAAAACTTTGTTTAAAACTGCTGTACGAGCGTTCAGATTTGGCCGTATCTTTTGTCTTGGATTCTTCCTCCGTATTCCGTTGAGCCGAAATCACAATCATATTATTGGCAGTTTCCAATAGAATATCTTTTTTAGCTACACCCGGCAGATCGACCGTGATCGTATAAAATTTCGTATCCTCTTTCATCCGTACCGAAGAGCTGTATCGCATCGGTGCATAGGGACGGATTTGCTGATTAAAAAAATCATCAACATCATCCACCCACCATCGGTTGCATCCGCCATCACATGGTTTGGCAGTTGGCACGGAAGAAGATTCCGCCGCTAAAACAATTAACGGCGTGGCAATCAAACCGGCAGCTATCAGACCTCCTAAGAGATTAGATACTTTCATGATAATTACCTCCAATGTCGTTTTTCGCTCTTTATCCCTAAAAAGCAAGAGCTGAAAAAATTATAGTAACAGATCATATCTGTTTGGTAAATGGATAACCCTATAATGATTTTATTGGAACCGACCGATTTCAATACAGCTTTAAGAGAGCTATAGAACTCACTTTGGTATAATCGCGATATACATATCAAATTCAAGGACCTGCCGTGAGCACTCCCATCCAAGACATCGAAACAGTTCTCAAGCAACATAAACTTTCATTGGGAGATTACGACCATATCAAAAAAATACTCGGACGTGAACCTAACCTCGTCGAAATCGGTATTTTTTCGGCGATGTGGAGTGAACACTGCAGTTATAAATCTTCCAAAAAACACCTGAGCGGATTCCCGACCAAAGCTCCATGGGTAATTCAGGGACCGGGTGAAAATGCGGGGGTTATCGATATCGGCGGCGGGTATGCGGCGGTTTTCAAAATGGAGAGCCATAATCACCCGAGTTTTATCGAACCGTATCAAGGTGCAGCGACGGGAGTCGGCGGGATTATGCGCGACGTATTTACGATGGGTGCCCGCCCGATCGCAAACCTCAATGCGCTCCGCTTCGGAAATATAACAAACAAAGATGATATCAGTGCCCATCAGCGTTATCTGGTACGCGGTGTCGTATCGGGCATCGGCGGATACGGTAACTGTATGGGAGTTCCTACAATCGGCGGCGAAACAAGTTTTGATGAATGCTATAACGGTAACATCCTCGTCAATGCGTTCACACTTGGCTTAGCGAAAAGCGATGAAATTTTCTACGGTAAAGCCGAAGGTATCGGCAATCCGGTTATCTATGTCGGATCAAAAACGGGGCGCGACGGTCTCGGCGGTGCGGTTATGAGTAGCGACAGCTTTACCGAAGCATCAAAAAGCCTTCGGCCTACGGTTCAAGTCGGTGACCCGTTCACCGAAAAACTTCTTCTTGAAGCATGTCTTGAGCTCTTTAAAACCGATTACGTCGTCGGTATTCAGGATATGGGTGCAGCCGGTCTTACATCAAGTTCGTTTGAGATGGCGGGACGTTCAGGGAGCGGTATGATCATGCACCTCGATAAAGTTCCTGCCCGAGAAGAGGGGATGATGCCGTATGAATTCATGCTCTCCGAATCCCAAGAGCGTATGCTTATCTGTGCGAAAAAAGGGACGGAACAGGCGATCATCGATATTTTCGAAAAATGGGATCTTGACTGCGCGGTTATCGGTGAAGTAACCGGGACGGGGAACATGGAGCTTTTCTGGCACGGGGAAAAATGTGCGGAGGTACCGGTCGATCCGGTAAGCGAAGAGGCTCCGATCTTGGATCGTCCTATGAGCCGCCCTCTCTATCTCGATACTATTGCAAATACGACCCTCGCAAATTTCGATGCCGTTGATAACCAAGAGGCATTCAAAAAACTGATTGCCTCCATGGAAGTCGTCGACAAAGGATGGATATACCAGCAATACGATTCGATGGTACAAACCAATACTGTCAAAAAAGGGGGGGAACTCGATGCGTCGGTTATCCGAATCAAAGAGAACGGTGTCGCCTTGGCAATGAGTGCCGACTGTAACGTCCGCTACTGCTATATCGATCCAAAAGCCGGTGCTGCGGCAGCCGTTATCGAAAGTGGCCGCAATGTCGCTATGAGCGGTGCGACCCCTAAAGCGATCACCGATTGTCTCAACTACGGCAATCCCGAAAACCCGGAAGTGATGTGGCAATTCGCCCAAGGGTGCCTTGGAATTAAAGAGGCGTGCTTGGAACTCAATACACCGGTTATCGGCGGAAATGTCTCCCTTTATAATGAAACAAACGGCAAATCAGTATTCCCAACCCCTTCCATCGCAATGGTCGGTATCAACGAGGACCAAAACAAAGTCCTCCTCTCAGCTCTCCAAAAAGAGGGGAATATACTCTATCTTGTCGGTGAAAGCAAATCCGAATTCGGCGGATCGCTTTACATGAAAGAGCTGTACGGTAACGTCGCCGGTACTATCCCGGCCATTGATTACGCTAAAGAGCGTGCACTTTGGAATCTTGTCATCGAAGCGAATAAAAAAGGGCTTCTGGCATCTGCAAAAGACTGTAGCTCAGGCGGTGTAGCTATTGCCCTTGCCAAGATGGCATGCGTAAGCAACAAGGGAGTTGACGCAACAATGGCCGTAACCGACACACGCGATATTTTTGCGGAGAGCATGTCACGCGCAATTATTGAAGTAGCTCCACAGGACTGTGCCGTATTCGAAACGATGCTCGGAGATTTGGCCTGCCAAAAAATCGGAACGGTCGGCGGAAATACTTTCGTATTGAACGATGTAAAAATGGATCTCTCTGTGATGCGAGATATCTACTACGGTACGTTCCAAAAAGTAATCGAAGGAGACCTTTAAAGGTCCTCTCTCCGATATTAGCGAATACTTACCTGCGTTTTAAGTCTCATAACGGTTTTAGGACCGATCCCTTTCACCTTCACTAACTCATCGACTGTTTTAAATCCGCCGTGCGATTTTCGGTATTTAATAATCTCTTGCGCCTTCGCCGGACCGATACCATTAAGGGTTTGCAACTGTGCCGTATTTGCCCTATTGATATTGACAGCAGAAAAAAGCAACGAGGAAAGTAATACTAGAAATGCAAGAATCTTAATCATATATAACCTTTTACGTTGGAATAAAAGATTCTAACTTATTAGCAGGATGATGTCAAACAAATAGACGTTTGACTAATCCATCCATCGTCTTGGGTCATAACCGTCCGTCGGACGCTTTACTTCAGCCTTCTCCAACTTCTTGACCATGGTAATAGTATCCGACCCGTCGACGAAACTATATTTTTTAGATCCAATATCGTAAGTAACAAACCCGTGACGCTCATAAAAACGTATTGCGGGGGAATCCAGCACAAGAGCGACGCTGATGTTGTCATACAGGGCACCGGCTTCGATAAATAACTGCTGAATCATCATAGAACCGATCCCCTGCCCTCTGAACTCAGGAATGACGGCAATATTCAGTACAGGTGTACTGTCGTCTATATAAGCATTTGAGCCATGATCAGTATTTAAACGGCGTATCCAAACAGCTCCTGCAAGCTGATTGTCTACAAGGGCATACAGCCCTAAATCTTTGCTGGTAAAGCCATAAAACTGTTCGTAGATAGAGAGTGCGGGAATATCCGCTAATGTTTTATCGACGTCATTTAGCCGCATAGCATAAACGAGCATATCGGTGACAATTTTTTGTTCGGATGATCTTAGGAAATAAAGAGTAGGTTTCATAAAAAAAGTATACAGCAATAAGGCTAAAAGGGTAATTTTTTATGATTGCAATTAAGAGTAAGTTGGATTGTTAAAAAAGGGAGGGTTAAATCTGAGGCCAGGCGGCGACCTACGTTTCCACACCTGAAAGATGCAGTATTATGAGCGAAGAGGG
>Ga0265297_10002313_pt1 | contig 39409 bp, 49 predicted proteins | sample Munlanlwell13791_FD_192502 | JGI IMG/M metagenome (GOLD analysis project Ga0265297, IMG submission 192502) | Leachate microbial communities from a municipal landfill in Southern Ontario, Canada - Leachate well 137-91 | ecosystem: Engineered > Solid waste > Landfill > Unclassified | place...
ATTACAATATGACCCAGACACCTATTTTAGATGGAGGTCTCAATGGCAAGCAAGACCACATGTTTTTCCTAAATGGCAGCAAACAGGGGAAACTTTCAAAGTTATTACTGGAGATGGGTCTATACCTGCATCTCTTGTAACATGTGATGTTGAATTAAATAATATACCTTTAGATTTAATTGATAATGTGCCTATTGATGTAAAAAAAGACTATGAACAAAATCTTATAAAATCAATAAAAGATATAGGTGGTAAACCAACAAGCAATGAATCAAAATTAATTCAAAATAAACAATTTATAGATAACATATTCGATAATCCATTATTAAAAAATATACTTGTTAATATTAAAGCTGATGCAGAAGAAAAACCAGAAAGATTAATATTTGATCAAATTCAAAAAGATTTGTTTATTCATTCTGCTGATAAATCTATACAAATTTATAGAGCACCAAAAGAAGCAAGATACATAGGAGTTGACTTATCATTTTCATTATATGGTGATGCTACTGGATTATCTATGATTCATAAAGAATATAACTCTGAAACAAAAAGTGTTATGTATGTAACTGATTTTAGTTTTGCCATATTGCCTAAAAATAAAGCTATAAATCTTGATGCTATAATTCAATTTATATACGAATTAAGGTCTATTGGAAATGTTCCTATAAAAGGAGTTTATGTTGATACTTTTCAATCTGAAATGTTAAAACAAAATCTTGAAAGAAAAAATTTAATGGTAATAAAACAAAGTGTAGATAAACATTTAGAACCCTATCAATATTTATTAACTTTATTAGCTAATGATATGCTTAAAGCTGGAAAAAACATATATCTTAAAAATAATCTATTTTGTTTACAAAGATATAAACCTGAAGGTGGTACTGAAAAAATAGATCACCCTAAAGGTGTTGTTACACATGACTATAATGGAGATTGGAATACTTCTTTAGTAGGTGTAAATGCTAAAGACGTTTCAGATAGTTTATGTCAGGCAGTTTGGGGTGCTAAACAAGACGATTATATACCTACTACAAATTATTCTTTTGAAAATAGTAGATACCAATGTAATAGCGTAATTCAAGCTGATATGATAAAACAAGCTATGAAAAAAGTCATGTATTGTTGAAATTTCATTAACTTTATTACTAATAAATAATATATTTTCAAAGGAAGTATTATATGCCAAATAGCAAAAAAGAAAACTTTTTTCTAAAAAACGTATTTAGTATTATTGGATTATGTTTAACAATTGGTGGTTTTATTGTTGGTTATACTAAATTACAAATGACTGTTGAGGGTTTAAAAAACAATGATGTTAATAAAGAAATGGTTAGAGAGATAACAAAAGAACTTATAAAAGACAACAATGCTCTTTTACAAAAAGACATTTTATATATACAAGAAGATATTAAAAAGATAAATGCTAATATTGGTAGACTGTATCAAAAAACAAACTTGATAAAATAAAGGTATTTTGTGATGAATTACAAAAAAATATTTAAAGAAGGATTTTTAAGATCAGATGTTGAAAAAGCTATGAGATTAACTTGTAAAATTTTATCTAAAAGATTGGGTAGAAAGATATACATATCACAATTACCAGAAGATGTTGAAAAAATGGGTGTTGGTAAAATAACTGGTATTTCTGCTTTTATTGATGGTGGTTGGCAAATACGATTTAATACAAAATATAATGCAACATCTGGTGATATAGAATCTGTTGATTTATGGTTAACTCCAAGAATAAACCCACATTTTAGTATAGACACTGCTGGTATTTCTATAGTTAAAATTATAGATGTAATTGTACAAACCTTTTTAAATCCGCAAACTAATGTATATAAAATGGAAGAAGATGTTGCTGCTATGGGTGGTGGTATTAAATCAGAGGCATTATCTAAAAGTATAAATGCATGGTTTAAGGAGATGCAAATTGATGAAACAAAATTAGCCAATACACGTATAAAGCATTTATATAATCAATCCTATTTATATTGGTATAATAGTGTTAGAACAGAAGAATATGTATTAGTATCTGAATCAAGTTTTAGAAATTATTTAATTCAAGCATTTGAAAAAAATGGTATTAAAAATATATTCATGAGAGACATTCTTGTTTCTAAAGGTGGTAAAGAAAAACAGATAGTAAACAAAAGAAATGAAGATGAATTTAATAAGACTACATTTTCTATGACACTAGCTGATACAGTTGAATATTTAAAAACCAATGTTAGATTAGTTACAAGGGGCTACAGCAACTCTCTTGTTTTGACCGGCGTAGCAGGCGTGGGGAAATCCAAATTAGTACTTGATACTTTAAAAGAAGATAATTCAAATTTTAAATATATTTCTGGTGGTATAAAAAATACTCAAGCTCTTTTTACTATTTTAAGTCAAAATAATAAAGAGAATCTAATAGTTGTTTTTGATGATGCAGAAGCTATTCTTTCAAAGAAAAATGAAGAAATAACAAAAGCTATTCTTGGACCAGAACCTATTAGACATGTTGTTTGGTATGATCCTAAATTTTCTTCACAAGATAATAAAAAATTTAAACCTGAAATTGACTTTAAATCAAGGGTAATTATTATAACAAATTTACCTAAAAGAAAATTAAGTCCTGCTATTATATCAAGAACTACTCCTATAGAAATTGATGTAGCATTGCCAGAAATAATAGATGATATTAGAATTAATTTAAATAACCTTATGCCTGAATATCCAGATATAACTTATGAAATGAAAAAGATAGTATTGGATTTTATTGAAAAGGTTATAAAGCATGTGGATCAGATAGACTATAGAATATTTTTTCATTGTGTAAAAGTATTTAGTTCTGGTACACCTAATTGGAAAAAATTTATTATGCCTGTATTAAAAAAGGAAGCTATATAATCAATGACAGATAAAATAAAAATACCGATTTATCAAAACGAAAATTCAAAAAATGAATCTTTGATTAATGGATTATATTCTACTATTCATTCTTTCAAAGATATATTATTTGAGCGTATTGATAGATTAGAAAAAAATATAAATATTATAGACAATAAACCTGTTAAAGATTATACAGAGGATATAAATACTCTTAGAAATGAAATATCAAGTTTAAATAATTTATTCTTACAAATAGAAAAGATTAAAGATAATATTATAGAAAGGACTAATAATCATACTCAAAAAATATTTAAAGATAATTTTGATGAATTGATTCCTATTTTAAATTCAAGTGTAGATTCATATTTTAAAAATAATGAAGAGCTACATGAAAGATTCAAGGTTATTGAAAAAAATACTGTTGCTAATATTGATGGTTTAAAAGAATTTATAAAATTACAACCACATGATCCTTTAGATTATTTGTTTATAACAGAAAATTTTAATAAGATTATAGGTACTGTTGGTGAATTAAAAAAACAAGTATCTGCATTATTAGAAGAAAATAAAAATATGAAATGTAAAAATCAGTATATATATGAAGCAATATATATAAAAGAATTACCTATTGCTGAGTTTACAAATTATACTAAAGCAATAGTTTATAAATATGGTTTAAGAAAAAAAATTGCATTCTTTAAGAATGATGGAAAGAGGTGGATTAAAATATGTTAAGTAAATCGTTTATAATAACAAGTGGTGATTTAACAAGTGGTGAGTATTTAGCTGATATAACAATAACTAAAACTTTTACTGCTTCAAATAATACAAGATCAGAAATATGGTATCCCACTACATGCACAAGTTTTAACTATACAGGTCATAATATAGGATTAGTATTTTTGACATCAGGGGAATTATCCGAATATCAAACAGATAGAACTAATTTTGGAAATGGTGTTGTAATAGGATGGGAAGACGGAAACTGCCAACAATATGAAATAAAAAAGTTAGCAAGATCAAAATGGTTAAATTTTATATCTTCGGGTTCATTAGATCATGATTTTAATATTTCATTTTTTAACTATTATAAAGGATAAAAATAATTTATGCCAAAGATTTATAAAAGACTTTTTATTGATGGGTATATAAAAAAAGATAAATATTCTTGGAAAAAAGAATGTGATGCTCATTTTGAAAAAGTAAAAAAAGCAGATTCACCTTATTCTGTAATTTTGTCAGAATTTCCTGTTGTAATTAAAGAAGCTGTAATTAGAGTTGATGAATATTCAAATTTAATTTTAAAAAAATTATATAAATTTTATAAAGAGAATGAGAATAAAAAATTAAAGTATTTAGAAATAATAGATCTTTTAAATACTAAGTTTAAATCATTTAATTTTATTTTTATAGCAAAAAATTATCAAGATAGAGACGAAGAAGATTCTGGTATTAATTATATGGAAACAGGCTTGAAAAAAAATAATACAATAGATATATTAATATATTGTAATCCCATATTAAAGAATTTACTTTTAGATAATTTTTTAAATTTTAAAAGAAAATTTCAAATTTTAATAAAACATGAACTAATACATAGGGGACAATTATTAAAAATTATAGATGATGAATTGAGATTAAAAGTTGCTACAGATGAAAATGAATCAAAAGAATATTTATCTTTAAAAAAAGAGATTATGGCATATTCCAATTCTATAATTGAAGAACTTAGATTCGGTGGTTTTGATGATAATCAAATTTTAGAAATTGTTAAATATAATAAAGATGGAATCTCGTCCATTTTAGATACATATATAGAACAATTTAAAGATATAGATATTTATGTTTTATATAGAATGTATAAATATATTTATGAATATTTAAAAGGATCAAAATAAATGAGGCCATACAGAAGAATAACAGAAGATTTTAGTTTATATCAATGGACTTCACAGGATGAAAAGGATTATAAATTATTTTGTGAGTATGTTTGGAAATCAGATTGTGGTCAAATAAGATTGGTTGAATTTTCTTTTGGAAAAGAATTAAGAGAGAAGATTAAATTTATAAAAGAATTTGCTATTGAAACTGGTTTTAAAATAAAAGATTTATTAGTTTTATTTATGGAGAAATCGGTTTTCAAATTGTTTCAAATGATAGGATGGAGTTTTAAATCTTTATTTGAAATGATTAAGAAGGGTTTTACAGTTTATAAAGATATGCAATTAGCTATTGCAGATTTTATTGGAAAAACAAAAGCTGTTGAGTGGACTAAGGATAAGTTAATTGAACTTGATAAATTTTTAAAGTCACATCCTAAAACAAAAAGGATTGCTGGTATTGCAGTAGCCGGATTGTTAGTTTATATATTTTTAACTATGACTTTTACTGGAGATTTTGTTGATGATTTTAGTATAGAGTCTGTCTTTTTATCATTACAAGGTAATTATAGTTTGTCTGAATTTTTTGGGACACCGCAAGGTATTCGAGTATTATTATTACTTGCAACAGGAGCAATTACGGGTTTAACATTTCCCTGGCCTGGAAATAATATTATAAAATTTGGTATTGCTATATTAGTTACTTTGGCTAAATTTTTTAGAAAAAAATTAAGTAAAGGGGATGATTCTAAACAATATGAAACAATTTAACAATGAATATTATGTATACATTTATTTAGATATTAGATATTCTGGTGAATATAAATATGAAGAATATGAATTTAATTATAAACCTTTTTATGTAGGTAAAGGAAAAAACAAAAGAAAATATTCACATTTAAAAATGAAAGATACCCATAATAAACATAAAAATAATATAATTAAAAAAATATTTGAATTAAATACTATTCCTGAAATTATAACTATAAAAGAAAATATGTCAGAAGAAGAAGCTTTTGAATTAGAAAAAAAATTAGTTAAACTTATAGGTAGAGAAAATATAGGAACAGGACATTTAACAAATTTGACAGATGCTGGCGAAGGAACATCTGGGGCTATTTGGTCTGATGAAAGTAAAGAAAAAATTAAAGGGGAAAATAATAGTTTTTTTAATAAAACACATACAGATGATACTATTAATAAAGTTATTGCAAATAGTAAAAAAAGAATAGGAAAAAAATGGGAAGAAATAATGGGTGAGGATAAAGCAAAAGAACTTAAAAAACAATATAGTGAAGATAGAAAAGGAAGAAATAATCCAAATCATATTAACAAAAATAGATCATTAGAAGAAATTTGTGGTGAAGAAAAAGCAAAACAATTAAAAGAAAGTTGGTCAAAATCACATACAGGTATGAAATATTCTGAGGAAACAAATAAAAAAAAGGGACAAAAAGGAGATAAAAACTATTTTCATAATAATCCTATGAATGGGTCTAAAAATGGTAGGGCTGTTAAATTATTAGTATTAAAACCTAATAAAGAACAAATAGTAGTTCATGGTAATATAAAAAATTTTTGTAAAGAGAATAATTTAAGTTATAAAATATTATCACAATTAAGAAAAAAAGAAATAGATGAGTTTAATGGTTGGAAAGTTGTAGAGTTGGCAAAAGGGGATGATTCAAAACAGTTTCAAGAGGTTTAGTCATGGCAGATTTTTTATTATATAATAAAATTCATTATAACAATGTTTATGTAAAAGGTGATATAATAGAAGTAAGACCTGATGGTTATTATGACAATGTTGATTTTGATAAAAATGCTTTTTGTGTATTACAAGTAGATGATGCATTATTCAATAATGTTAAACATTATGATAGACCAGATGTAACTATGGATGAAAATGGTGAGATTACAGTCAATTATGTTAAAAAATATAATATTGACTTAACAGATGTTGATTTAGCTGTTTCAAAAAAATTAAAATTTAAAATGAATAAATTGAAATTAAAGAATAAATCATGGCGTTAAGCATATTTAAATTTAAAAAGAGTTTAAAGAGAATAATATGGCTATTACAATAGAAACAGAAAAATTAAATTTAATAAAAGGTGCACTTGGTTATCCTACTGAAACAGCTGATTTTTTATTAACTGATGAACAAATAAAAGATATTTGTGTAGAGCCTGCATTAAGACAATATTTTGCTAAATTTCCTTTAATATTACAAGAAGAATTAGATATATCTTTTAATGAAGAGTTGATAGTGGATTTTCATGATAGTTTTACTTATGGTGTTGTAGATGCAAGAATAACACACCAGGAATATACAGACTTTTCAGGCGGTTTTAATAGTTTTATATATTTAGCTTCATATAATCAACAAGTAGCTAATAAAAACTTTGGTAGAAAAGGGTATAATCCTAATAGCTTAACACAAGCAAATTCAATGGCATATCAAGCATTAAGATCTAAATCAAATACAACTAAAGCTATACGAATTAGGGTTGATATTGAAAATAGACATGTTATAGCATATAGTAATAGAGCTGGAAAACTTCTAATTAATTGGGCAATGTATTCTGGTGATTTTACAGATGTAAGATTCAACTATATTCAAGATGTTATTGAATTATGTCAAGGTCATTTACTTAAACATGCTGCTAGAACTATGGGTATATTCCAAAATACTAATATGCCTTTAAATATAAATTATGACTTTCTTAATTCAGAGGGTGATGCTTTATTAACAAAAATAACAGAAAAATGGGATCAAATTGCTGGTGCAATATTGATGAAACTTTAATTTTTTAAAAATTTATTACTAATAAATAATGAAAATTATTGGAATAATTTAAATAAATAGAGGTAATACCGATGGCAGAAAAAGGAACATATAGGTCAAAATTTGATGAAAGAGATTTATCGGGTTATATAGTAGCAACATCAGATGAAACTGGAGCAATGGTAATTCATTCTTCTAAAGGTTCATCTGTACCAAAATATTGTACATCTGAAGAAGATGTTTTATTAAGATATGGGAATCCTTCAGCTACATATCCTGAAATTTTTGAAGCACTTTCTTTTGTACAAGAAGCACCTTTGTGGGTTGCTAGTGCATTACACGAAGATGCTAGATGGGGGGGTGCTTATGTAACCGCTTCTGCTGTTGTTGGTTTTACAGGTGGTCAAGTTGATCCTGATGATTTTCTATTTACACAAGTTGCTGTAAAAGAAACTGATACACTTGGAACTGGTACCGGTGCTAAAGTTGCATGGGCTGGAACTTTAACACAAACACCAATAAATGAATTTAGTTTAAGATTAAAATATGGTTCTTCTTATTTAAGTGCTGATGATGAAGATGGTAGTATTACTGGTACTGATATAACTGGTACTGGAACAATAGATTATACATCTGGAGCCATAGCATTTACCACTACACAAGCTATTGCATCTGGAACAGTTATGTATGCTGAATATGATTATAATTCGGATATGTCAACTACAATATCACACGCATTTTTTGCAGCTTCACCTTATGTTGATGATTTAGCAATAAACATTGTTCATGTAACTGGTCAACAATATAAAATGACTTTATATACTTTAGATACAAATGCTTTTATTACAGAGTATAACTATTCTTTAATAAGAGAAAAAGATGGTTATGGATCAAACCTTTATATACTTGATGTGTTTACAGATAATGATTATGTAATACCAAAACTTAATACAGCATATATTGGAACTACACCTTCTATGACAGCTACTACAATAGTTGATTTTGCTGGTGGTTCAAGGGGTGCAACACCTTCTACTGCTGATAGAACAACTGGATGGAATCAATTCCAAAAACCAAATAAATATTCTGCAAAAATTCTTATGGATTGTACTGGTGATGTTGCTGATGTTATATCTGGTATAATTGATAATTACCAATATTATTCATTTGGTTTAACAACTATTCCTAAAGGTTCAACTGCTGAAGCACAAGTTACTTATAGAGATACATTGGCACTTGATACTGATGGTATGGCTCTTTATTGTAACTGGAGAAAAATTTATGATCCATATAATGATAGTTTTGCATGGATTAGTAATATAGGTTCTGTTGGTAAAAAGATGGCTCAAATGGCTGATGTTTATGATGGTGAATCACCTGCTGGTATTGACGAAAATGGTAGAGGTGGTCAAATCAGGGATTGGAAAACTATTGAGATGGAACTTGATTATGATGATACTGATCTTCAAAATCTTGATGAAGCACAAATCAATCCTATAGTTTGGGATCAAACTGGTTATGGTGTTTATATAGCTGGTGATAGAACATTACAAGTATCTGCTACTGATACAAGTTTTATTCATACAAGAAGGTTAGATAATTATATAATTGAAAGAGTTGTTAAGGATGTTATGAGGTTGAGGGAATTTAGAAATAACACTCCTTCAAGTCAATTAAGAGCTAAAATTATGGTTGATACATTTTTAGCTCCTATAGTTGCTAAAGAACTTATAACAGAGGTATTGGTTATTTGTGATAGTACAAACAATACAGCAGCTATGAAAACACAAAGAAAATTTATTCTTGATATTATTAAGAAGTCTACTGTTAATAATCAGAAGACATTGCTTAGACTTACAAGAATTGGACAGGGTGCAGTTATTAGCGAAGTATCGCCTGCATAATATAATGATAATAATTAAGAGGTATATAAGATGAGTGTAGAACAAATATTTACTTTAGGCGATGATCAGATGGCTAATCAGTTTGTACTCTCCATACCGGGTGGAATCCCTGGTGGTGGAGATGAGGATGCTATATGTTTAAGAATGGAAGAAGCCTTTCCTATGCCAGAAGAATCAGTTGGTGAATATGAAATACGTTATCAGGGAATGTTAATATTAAAAACTAACATGACTGATGCTATGGATAAACACTTTATAATAAATGTTAGAGTAGATCAACAGTGGAAAGTTTATGATGATTTAAAAGCATGGATGCAGGATGTATATAATCATATTGATGGTACCGGTCAATCTGAAATGGCTACTAGAACTACTGTAGCTGTTCAAGCATTAGATAGAAATAAGGATGTAGTAAAAACATTTACTTTTAGAAGGGCTAAAATTCAAAAAATAAAAGTTTCTGATTTTAGTCATACAGAAGATACACCTACTAAACTTGAATTAACATTTATTTTTGGATATATGGAAAGCTAATAGATGTATACTAAAGAAACAATACACGCCCTAAGACGTGTAGCTGATGTTACAGGCTTAATAAATAGGGGTAAATTTGAAGCATTAACTCATCTTGATTTACAATGGAAAAATCAATTTGAAATTTTAATAATGCCTCATTACATACCCTCCGCTCCTAAATTAACAGATATGGCTTTAGTAGCAGCTAACACTGCATTAGATACTGCTATTGCTTCTTTACAAGTTCAATCTATATCGGGGATTAAACTTCCAGATATAGAAGTAATAGACATAAATGGAATTAAACATGTAACGGGTATAACAAGTCCAGATGATATTACTATGGAATTTATAGAAAACGATCTTGGACTTGTTAGACTTTTTTTACAAAGGTGGATGAATTTAATATATATACCTACTAAAAAATTTGATCCTATTAAAGATGGTATTCAGAAAACACAGCAAGCAGGAAAACCATTAGATGCTTTTAAGATTAATGATTATGTAAATTCAGAAGGTGATAGTTATTATTATGTGTTTAGAGATAATCAAAGAGCTGCAAAAAAAGATGCTACTATTGTATTAAAAGGAACAGCAGGATTACCAACTATAGGTGGTTGGATGAAATTAGAAGGTTTAAAATTAAAATCTGCTTCTGGATTCGATATTGGACAAAAAGAAGAAGAACCTTTAACAATTACAGCTACTATGTCTGTAGATATGGTAAAATTTATAGTTCCTCTCGCCTCAATAATTTAAAATTTAAAAAATTCAAATTTCTTTTCTTTACTAATAAATAATAAAAACTTATAAGGAGTCTTATAATGGCTAAAGAATTTTTGAGTCCATCTGAAGTAGAAAAGTTAAAATCTAAAAGAACTATTGTTGACAATAATGTTGATTTTGAACAAGGAGAAACATTAGAAGAATCTTTTATTGAAAAACCAAAATCTCTTATCAAAAAACAAGAACCTTTAAATATTAAAAATAATGCTGGAAAAGTTAAAATTGATTATGAATCAATGGGCAGATTTAATATTCCTGCTACTATGTATTTTTCTGGTTATACAGTAGATCATATAGATAATTTTGCATTAGTAACTGAAGAAAACATATTTGAAACACTTGTAACTATTATTGAAGATTTAAAACAGGATGATATTGAAGCTAAAGTTGAAGATATGCTTATTGAAGAGTTTTTTGAAACTTTAATAGGTATTAAAATGCAATTTGATACTATAGCACATGTTCATAGATGGATATGTGATTGTCAACAAAATGCCTCTGAAAGTGAAAAGATTATTAATGAAACAATAGTTAATTTAAAAGAACTTAATTATATTTCAATAGAACAAGCTGATGAAAAATATAAAGAAATGTGTAGAGAAGCATTTAAAGATGATAAAGTATTTGATAACTTTATTAAAATGAAATATGGAGAAAATTGTGAAGCAAAAGAATATGATAAAGAAACTGAAATAAAACAATTAAGGGTCGTTGAACCCTACACTGTTGCTTCTAATACTGATATTTTTAAATTTAGATTTTTAAGGGTAAAAGATTTAATAATTGCAAATAGATATATTACAAAAAAATATGCTGGTAAGATAAAAGCTATTAAAAATAAACAGATGCATAATGTTAAAGCACAAGATTTAAAATTAATGAAAGAAGAAGAATTAGAAGTTTTAAATCAACAAAAAGGAAAAGAATTTTTAAGGGCATTAAAAGCATCAACATTGGTTGAATATAATGGAAAATTTTTAGACTCATTAGAAGATAAAATGGATGTTTATAGAATCATACCAATGAATGTTGCATTAAATTCAACAACATTTTTAGATACTATAAAGTTTGGAGTTGACCATGAACAGGATTTTGAATGTCCTATTTGTGGCTTCTCTGAAAGGAGGTCACTTCGGTTCGAATTTAATTTTATCGAGTTCATACCTGTTAAACCTAATTCCTCTGATGCACTGGGAAACATTACAAGAGGGAATATTTTTATGGGTATATAAACTGAAGCAACCTTATGACGTTGTTATGAAAATGCCATATTTTAGAGCTAAAAAATATATGGAAATGTATATGAATTATCAAAAAGAGTTTAATGATGGCTTAAAAAAAGCTGGTGAAAGAATCAAAGCAGGTTCTCATTCGAGCGGTAAAATGAAATGACAGACACTATGGTTCTTCCACAAGTTAAACAAGATCCTGTTTCTGAAGCTGCTGTTGCTACTAAAGATGCAGTTGAAAACATTTATAAAAATGTTATTTTAAATACTCCTGTTATTGGTAAAGTATTAAAAACAATAACTGAATTTGTTGGAAAAAACAGACTTGATCAAATGATTCCTTTAGAAGAAAAGGGGAGTAAAAAAAAGAAATGGGTTAAGGATCAACAAAGGGGTTCGGCAGAATGGCTTAAATGGTTTAAAAAAGATTATGCTGATAGAAAAACAGAAAAAAAAGATAGAACACATTTTTATAAAAACTTATGGAAGTCTTTAAAAGGATTAGGAAAAAGCCTACATGGGTTGTTAAAAGCAGCTTATGGAAATTGGTTTACTAATCTTTTAAAATTTCTTCTATTCCTTGCTTTTTTTGATCCTAAAGGAACGTTTCTCAATTCAATAATTGATTTTCTTTTAAAGATGGTAATTAATCTTTTAAATATTTTATTACCCATGCTGCCTAAAATTATAAAAATATTAATAAATATTATTACTGTAGTATTACCTACAATTTTAAATAAGATAGTTACAACTATTTTTGGTTTTATTTCTCAAAAATTAGCACAATTATCTAAAGCAACAAAAAATCCAACTTTAAAATGGATATTTAAAAAATTATCAGAGTTATTTGCCCCAGATGGAATATTAACAAAACTGATTACCAAAATAATTCCAATACTTGTACCTTTAATTATTATTATAGGTCTTATTGTAAAAATGATGCCAGTACTTTCTGTTTTAGGAAGTATTATATCTTTTTTAATAGCTAATCCAGTTGTATTGGCTATTATTGCTATTATAGCTGCAATGATAGCTTTTGTTAAATATGGGGATAAAATAGTAAAATGGTTAAGTGATATGTTTGGTCCAGGGAGCCCTTTAGTATCAATAGCTAAAGGTTTACAAAGTATATTTGTAGGCATATGGGGATTTATAAAAAATATAATTGGTGCAGTAATACAGTTAATAGCTGATGTTAAAACTATGAGTATAGGTAAAGCAGTAATATTGTTTGTTGGAAGAATACTTTTGAGTTTAGGTAAACTATTTATTTCTTTACTATTTGGTGCATTAAATATAATATGGGGAATAATAAAAGCATTTTTTATTGGTATACCTAAATTAATATGGAAATTATTAAAAGGTTTAGGCAGTGTTATTTCTGATTTTTTTCCAGAATTATGGTATAATATAAAAGTGTTTTTTGCAATGCTCGGTTCAAAAATTGGAAATTTCTTTTCTGGAATATGGAAATCAATAACTAATTGGGCAAGTGATATTTGGAAAAATATTTCTAAAAAAGGTACATCTATTTTTGATTCTATAAAAGATGCATGGAATTGGATTGTAGGAAAAGTATTGGGCTTTGGTAAAAAGGTTATAAAGGGTATCATAAATTTTTATAAATGGTATTTTGGGTTGTTTAAAAGATTTGGTTTATTTTTATTTGATATAGTAGCAGCACCTTTTAGAAATATAAAAAATACATTTGGAAATATTTTTGAAAAACTCCAACCTGTATTTGAATTACTTAATAAAGTTTTAACTCCAATTAAAACAGTATTGGGGGAAATTTGGGATTTGATAAAAGGTGTTATATTAAAAGCATTTAATGGAATAAAAACTGCCTTTATGGCGATAACTGATATATTTGCTATGTTTTCTGATTTATCTTCATCTGATATTGCTTTTAGTTCAGATGCAAAAGCAGGCTATCTTACTATGAGGAAAACAGTTAGAGAACAAGGCGGTGATATGGGGAAAATAGAAAAAGCATTAAAGGGGGAAATTTCAAAAGAAGAATTAGACCCCACAAATAGAGCATTATTTGACATGTTTAAACAATTAAGAGGGTCAACTTACAAAGAAAAAATAGGCAATTTTTCAAAATGGAAAACGCAAGATATTCAACAACAAATAACAAGTGTAAAAATAGCAAAAACAGATAATATGAATAAAGATAGCAGGAAATTATAATAAATAGGTTATTATGCCAAATAAAATATTAATACAGCCATTATTTGCTTCTAGTGAAAAAACTAAAAGCGGTTTAATGCAAACTTCTATTGATAAAAAAGAAGAGGTTATGGTTTTTCCTTTAACAGAAGATATTTCTTTTGTAACACAGTCTGAATTAGCTTCGTGGTCTGATATGGTTCCTGGTTTAGAAATATTAACTACAATACAAAGTGTAGTAGTTGGATTAAGTGGTAAAGTCAGTGGTGGATTATTAGATTTACAAAATATGATTGATTCGCCTAGATGGCAAAAAACTATGCCATTAGAGTTTACAGTATCTTTAGGATTTTATTTAATAGATAATGCTTTAGAAAATATATACAAACCTATGAAGAAACTAATAGGTTTTTCTATTTTATCAAGAAATACAAAAGGTGAAATAGTTCCTCCTGGTATTTTTTTACCCTCAGCAGCAGCAACAAAAAAAGCACAAGGCACACAATCAGCAGATAATATAAGAAATAGTGCTAAACTTATAGCTGTTAAAATTCCAGGCATTATAACTATGCCTATAGCTATAATAAAATCCTGTACACCAGTATTTAGTAAACATGTTACTGAATCTGGTTTCCCTTTATGGGGAACTTTAGAATTAAATATAACTGGATTATATCCTGCTTTTGCAGAAGATTTTAATGCATGGAGTTCAGATGATGAACTGGGAATGATGGAATTATCAAAAGAATTAAATGAGGGTAGTTTTAGTGTTACTGAATAAGGTAATAAATTTATGAGTTCACTAAGATATAAAGTTCAAACAAAAATGGTAGATAATGTAGATTATACTATATATAATCCATCATCTATAAATTGGAGAACATTTAAATGGCAACAAGGATATTATAAACATTTTATATCATCAGAAGAAATTTATAGATTTTATTTAGTTTCTATGAATTATTATGGTACTGATATATATAGTGATATAATTCTTATACTTAATAATGTTGAATATGATTTTGATTTATATCCAGGTGCAGAGATATGGATTCCTAAATTGACTGAAATAAAAAAATATATATTGGATAATCAACAATAATGTTTAATGAAATTTCTAAAAATCTACATATAGCAAAAGTAATAGATAACAATGATCCTAATAAACAGGGATTAATAAAAATATATATTTCATACATGCACCTTGATATTAAAGAAGATTTATTACCTTGGGCTTTACCTTTTCATAATTTTATAGGTGGTGCATCTACTTATGGAATATCTAGTATACCTGAAATAAATTCTTATATATGGGTATTTTTTGAAGATGAAGATCATCATAAGAATCCTTTTTATTTTGGTGATGTTGTTAATGAAGATTTAACGCCTAATAAATTATTTGAAGATAATGTTAAATCTGCTATAGCTGCTGAATCTGCATATCCTAATGTAAAATTTATTTACACTCCTAATGGTATATGTATTGGATTTTCTACTGAATCTGGTAAACCTGAATTTTTTATATATCACCCTAAATTTTATATGTTTGTAGATAAGAATGGTAAAACAACTTTTAAAAATACTGGTGGTGCAGAAATAATAATTTCTGATGCTGGTGAAATAAGTATAAAAGCTGGTACTGCTACTTTAGAGGCAAGTGTATTGGGTGAGACATTAAAAGGATTTATGGAACAAATACTCGACGGAATATCTGCATTAACAGTTACATGTGCTGCTCCAGGTAGTCCTTCTAGTCCTCCTGTAAATACAGCAACATTCGTAGCTATAAAAGCACAATTAGCAACTATGCTTTCACAAAAGGTAAAAAATAATTAAATATTTGTTACTAATAAATATTATTTAATTAGAGGATTTATAAATTGGCAGATAATATAGCACAAGTATATCAGGACATAGACCTTTTTGGTGATGAGAATTATAATGGAACACCAAAAGAATATTATGATAAAGACGCTGTTAAAAATGCTTTGACTATGTGGATGATGGCTAAGCGTGGTGATTTTTTAGATGCACCCACAGAAGGAGGCATTCTTGATTCAGCAACTTTTAAAAATATGACTTACGAGAATCAAGAAAAATTAAAATTTAGAATTGAAAATTCATTAAGATTATATTTTTCAGATATTATAGAACTTATTGGTATTACAGTAACACCTTTTCCTGCTGAAAGGTATACTGAAGTTTCAATTGTATATAGAGACATACTAACTGGTGAAAAAACTGCTGTTAATATATATCCTAAAGATTTTACAAAACGTGTTGTTAAACAATATGAAAATGTTAATTTTGAAGGTGAGAATCTTTATAACTTTGTTAAATTAAAAAAACCAGATATGTTAGGTTTAAAAATAGTTTATAGTGTAGAGGAAAGTTGTTGGATATGGGGTAATAGATTTAAGTTTAGTAATTTTGATTTTTCAGATCCATATTTTGAACAAATTATTGAACATATAAATACGATCTAAAGAGGCTGTCATGGTATATACAGAAGATGGAATATTATCAGAACTTGAAACTCAATTATCAAGTAAATCAAGTTGGAGACAAACGTTATTTCATGGTGTATATAGAAGAATAAATGTTGTTATTGCTTATGTTATAAATAAACTTGTATATCTTTCTGAGTTTTTATATAAAGAGTCAAATTGGGATCAAGCTACTCAAGTAGAATCTCTAATGGCTAGAACTGAATATTATTGGTATAATCCCTATAGAAAAATTGGTGCAGAAGGTGATATTAGACTAATAGGAGATCCTACATGGCAATCTTCTGGTAGTTATACTTACACAGGAACAACAGTAACTATACCCCAATGGACTATATTTTCAGATACAGATAAAGAAATTTTTGTTTATAGTACAGAAGAAGAAAAATATACTACAAATACAGTTAGCTATATAGACATACCCGTAAAGGAAGGTGTACCTAAACAATATACATATACAGCTTATGGAAATGATAGTGAACAAATTACTTTAAATTTTGATAATATAGATAATGATGAAATATATGTTTATATAGTTGATTCAAGTAATACAATATTACATACAGTAATACGTTGTGAAATAGATGTTGAAGATAAATTATATTTTATAGATGATTTAGTAAATTATCATTGTAGTATAAAAAATTCATTAGATATGTCTTCTATTATAATTACTTTTGGAAACGGTACTACAAGTAGAAAATTAGAATTAAATGATAGAATTTTAATTAAATATGCAGAAACTAATGGATCTGATGGTAATATTACAAATTCTGGTATTATAACAAACATATATGATACTTTATTAGATGATGATGGTGGTGCAACAAGTTTATATGTTACTAATGCTACAAATATTATTGGTGGTGAAGATGCAGAAAGTGTTGAATCGATAAGATATAATGCAATTAATTTATTTAGTTCTGGATATAGATGCGGTGGATATGATGATTGGAAATCTATATTAGAATCTGATACAAGAATATATAAAACTATTATTTGGTCAACTGATGATTATGAAGATGATACTATAACAACAAATCAAAATAAAGTTTTTATTGTTGCAATAGATTCTACTGGTGAAGAATTATCATCTACTATTAGAGATGATATTACATTAAATACTTTAAAACCCATAAAATCACCAACTGAATTAGTATCATGGCAAGCTTTACATAAAATATTTGCTAAGTTTGAAGTAGAAGCTGTTGTTGAAGATGTTACATTAACTGCTGCTGCTTTAGAAATAAATACTACATTAGAAGAAACTTATGGAACTTTATATACAGATTTTAAAACAAATATATATCAATCTAATTTTTATGCTTTATTAGATGGACTAACACATGTTATTAGTCACGTAACAACCATAGTACATCTTGAAAAAGAAATATCATATTCACAAAATAATTATGTTATAAAAGTAAGTGTAACATCTGCTGATAATACAAATACAAAAGAACAAGTATATTTAGTAGTTGGTTCTGTAGAACTTTGGATTAGACTTATAAGTGGTACAGGTGTTTATGGAACAGCAACAAGAGTTGCTTATGAATCTGGTGCTGCATTAGTTGGTGATAATGGATATACAATAACCACATCTTTAATAGTACATGCTACAAATACAATATCATATTTAGTTACAGATTTAGTTGGTATAGATACTAGTACATATGAATTAGTTCTCTGCTATAAAACAAAAGATGGTGATGGTAAAAAAACAAATGATATAAGATTATCTACATTTGATTTAATTACAGATGTTGATACTGGATATAATGTAATAACAGTGGCATATGAATAGAATATAATGAATGTAAATTTTAAAAAACTATTACCTAAAATATTACAATCTACTAGATGGGGTGAATATGTAGAAGCTGTACAAACAGTATTAGAAGACGTTAAAGAAAATAAAATAGATATTATACGAGATAGATATTTATTAGATAATATGTCTGATACTGATTATGTTGATATAACTAGTGAATTAGGATATGCTATAAAAAGTTATTCTGGATATTCATCTACTAGTGAGTATAAAAAAAGACAACTATATACTGTTATTCCAAGAACAACATATAAAAATTCATATAAAGGATATGATTATATTTCATTTATATATAATCTAAACTCAGAAGTATATCCTATGTATTATTCTGAAAGTGCATTAACTCCTTATCTATATTGGGATGAATCTTCTGAAAGTGATGAAGCAGATTATATATTAGATAGAGCTGCTGATAATGGTTCTTCTGTTTATATGAGTAGTGGTGGACCTATTATAATATATGAATCACCAAAAAATAGTGGACTAGCAGAATTATATTTAGATACCCCATTAGTATGGGAATCACTAGATCAAGAAAATATAATAGATCAATTAACAAGACATATTTTATATTCTTATAAATTTAAAACATTGGAAGATTCTAGTAACTTTATATCAGAATCTACAGCACAAGCATTATATTATGATATTTCACAACATAAAAGAAAAACAGAAATTATATATTATGAACCTTATTTAGAAATAGAAACAGGTACAACTTCTGGAGAATTAACTTTAGAAACATATTATAGTATTGATAGATTATCAAGTGGTAGTGTACTATCAAGATTCTATCCATATGTTATTGAAGGTGAGCAAAGTTATGATTTAACAAGTGGTTCAATTGTTAGATTTGGAAATGGTAATTGGGGTGAAAGTTATTTAACATCTGGTGAACCAACTGATGTAAATAGTTATTTATTTCAAGTAGAATTAAGTAGTGGAAGTATTTCTAGTGGTGAAACATCAAGTGGTGAATGTACTATATATTCATGGACTCCTGATGAGTTGGATTTTAGAAAAACAATTACACAAAAAAATATGACAGTAGATACGTTTTCAGAATTGTGTATTTTAGATATTAGTAGTAGTTGTATATATTATTCAGAATTTCCAACTGTAGGATTTTATGATAAAATGTATACAAATGTTGCATTAAAAATTAATTTAATATAATTCATTACTAAATGATTATATAGTGTAGAGGTAAATATGAGTAGTATAAATTTAGGTGGGCAATCAATAGTTTTTGATTTTAAACAAGATGCTTCTGCTGAAGGTTTTAATGCTTTATTAAGAGGCATAGTAAAACCTGGAGTATATTCTGGTGGTGCTGTTACTTATTTAGGCAATACCATATCTATTGCTGCATTTAAAGCAGTTTTTAATTTAACAAATAGTAGTGGTAGTGTTGCCATATCAACAACAACAGCAGTAAGTCAAACAATAACTCCTCCATATAATGCTTATTTAGTTATGAATTACACTTGGTATGATGTTAGAGAAAATTGGATTGATTTTGAATTTAAAGCAGTTGGTAGTTTACTAGCTACTGATATTATTTTATGTTTAGTAACATACAGTGGTTCTAATATATCTAGTATAGATACAACAGTAAGAACTGAAGGTTTGTTTGATAGCAGTTTTAATATGAAATTAGATACTGCTACAGAATCAACATCTACAACTACCGGTGCTTTTGTTTTAGATGGTGGTGTTGGTATTGGTAAAAATCTTAATGTTGGAGGAACTATAAATAGTTTTAATTTTGATTATGGTACTGGTGATGTTGCTACAAACATGGCTATAGGTAATGGCACTCTTACAGCTAATACAACAGGTGCAAATAATATAGCGATTGGTAAAAATGCTTTAGCTGCAAATACAACGGGAGTATATAATACAGCAGTTGGAAGTGCTGCTTTAGCTGCAAACACAACGGGCATAAACAACACAGCTGTTGGTTATAATGCTTTAACTGCAAACACAACAGGTACACTAAACACAGCAGTTGGTACAAGTGCTTTGGATACTAACACAACAGGTATACAAAACACAGCTGTCGGTATAAACACATTAACTGCAAACACTAGTGGTAACTATAATACAGCAGTTGGTGTTAATGCATTAATTGCAAACACAACAGGTGCATCAAATACAGCAATTGGTATAAATGCATTAGCTGCAAACACAACGGGGGTGAATAATACAGCAGTTGGTAATGGAGCACTCTATTCTAATACAACCGCTACACAGAACACAGCAGTTGGTGCTCTGTCTCTTAGAGATAACACAACAGGTACATCAAACACAGCAGTTGGATATAGCGCTTTAGCATCAAATAATACAGGTGTACAAAATACAGCAGTTGGTATAAATGCCTTATCTGTAAACACAACAGGGGCATATAATACAGCAGTTGGAAGTGCTGCTTTAGCAGCAAACACAACGGGTGTATATAATATAGCAATTGGTACAGGTGCTCTTACTACCAATACAAGTGGTAACTATAATACAGCAGTTGGTGTTAATGCATTGGCTGCAAACACAACAGGAGTATATAACACAGCAATTGGAAGTACTGCATTAGTTGCAAACACAACAGGTGTGCAAAACACAGCGATTGGTGCTGGTGCATTAGCTGCAAACACAACGGGTGTATATAATACAGCAGTTGGTGTTAATGCTTTGCTTATAAATACGACAGGTACATCTAATACAGCAATTGGTGTTAATACTTTAGATGCAAATACAATAGGTTTAGATAATACAGCTGTTGGTTATAATGCTTTAACTGCTAACACAACAGGTGTTGCAAATACGGCAATTGGTGCTGGTGCATTAGATGCAAATACAATAGGAATAAATAATACAGCAGTTGGTCTTAATGCTTTGGGTGCAAATACAATAGGATTAAGTAACACGGCAATTGGTAATGGTGCTTTAGCAGCAGGAAATAGTATTCTTTTAAATTCTAATACAGCAGTTGGTAATGGAGCTTTAGCTAATTGTGGTGAACAAGTAAATACAGCAATTGGAGTCAATGCAGGAAGTACTATAACAAGTGGACATAATAATACGTGTTTAGGTTATGATTCTCAACCAACTGCTGCAAACGCCGATCATCAGGTTACGTTGGGGGATTCAAATGTAACTATTCTTAGATGCCAGGTTACAACAATTACAGCATTATCAGATGAAAGAGATAAAACAAATATAAATAGTTTAATAATAGGTCTTGATTTAATAAAAAAATTAAAACCTAAAACATTTAATTGGGATCAAAGAGTTTGGTATAAAAATAAAAAATCAGATGGTTCAAAAAAATCTAATATAGTAGAAATGAATTTAGTTGCACAAGATTTAATTAAAATAGAAAAAGAAATGAATATAGAATGGATGGGATTAGTAGAAAAAGGAAATCCCGATAGATATGAAGTTAGTTCTGGAAAACTATTAATGCCTTTAATTATAGCTGTTCAAGAAATAGCAGGAAGACTAGAGACTATAGAAAAAAAATTGGAGAAGATTTAAATGCAAAATGATATTAGAAATGTAATTATAGGAACTCCTTGTTTAGATGGTAGAGTAGACGCTCTATATACACACTCTCTTATAGAATCTATAAAAACATGTGCTAATATAGGAATCAACCTTCATCCTGTTTTTATTACAAGAGAATCTTTATTACAAAGAGCAAGAAATGATTTAATGTATTATGCACATATTTCTGATATTTCTGATATGGTTTTTATTGATTCTGACCAATTTTGGAAAAGTGAAGATTTAATAAAATTATTAAACAATGATAAAGATTTTATAGGTGGAACTTATAGAAAAAAATCTTATGATACAGAACAGTATGTTGTAAAAGTTTTAAACGAAGATGTTAAAATAGATGAAAATGGTTTAATGGAAGTAGCAGGATTAGGCACTGGCTTTTTAAAACTTTCAAAAAAAGCAATAGATACTTTCTTTGAATCATCAGATATTAGTGAATATGCAGCGGATGATGGTGAAAAAAGAAAAATGATTTTTAATATAAGTATATCTGAACAAGGAGATTTGGTAGGTGAAGATATTTATATGTGTAATTTGTATAGACAATTAGGAGGTCATATACATTTAGATACCAACATAACTATAGGTCATGTTGGTTCTATTATTTTTAATGGTAATTTTAAAAAGTGGTTTACCAAAACCATATAATTTTTTAAAAAATCTATTTTTGCAATTGCATATTTTCTATCATATTTAATATTTCTTCATAAGAATTTATTTTTCCACGAAAAAATTCAGTATCTATTACAAAATTAGAATTATCTGCCGATTCTATTGCTTTGTACATCTTATCATTGTATATAATTATTTTTGCTTTTAATTGTTCTATGTCAGATATTTTTTGTTCCTTACTATTAGCATTAATAGTATCATCAGTTTCACAACCAATAACACTAAAACAAGCACTTAATATCAACATTAAACTTACAATAATTTTTTTCATTTTTTTAACTCCTAATTGATTTTATTTAATTTCCTATTATATATAATATATAAACTATATAGAAAAGTAAACTATTTTTTTATAAATTTTTAATTTTTTTCGCTTTTTTTGAGTATATAAAAGTAATTAAAATTTAACATTATTACTAATAAATATTAAAAAACTATATGGGAAATAGTAAAAATGATAAATGAAACAATAAAAAAAGAAATATTAAAAAGTTGGAAACCAAAAAATTGGAAACCTATTGATGAAGATTATTTTAATATTTTTAAAACAAATGGTGAAGGTATATTTTATATAAATATAAAATCTGCTAATAATGGAATAATATCAAGATTAATAGGATTATTTAGTCATGGATTTGTACATACAGTGATGGTTTTATATAAAGAAGATTTAATTGAATATTTAAAACTTAATTTAGGAACTGATGCTTATTATAAAATAATAGATGGATTAAGATTATATTATCTTGAATGTGATATCAATAAAATAAGATGTTTGGTGTTATCAAGTAGTGATGCTATTGGGCAAACATGTTTTGATGTTTCTAATTATCAAAATAGAATACAAACTATAAGAAAAATTACTAATATTTCAAAATCACAGGAAAAGGAAATAGTAAACTTTTTAGCAAGTCAACTTGGAAAACCATATGATTATACAGGTCTAGTTGGGTATCCTTTAAAATGGATTAGTAAATTTATATATAAATTTTTTAATTCTAAATATTACTTTTGTTCTGAATTATGTCAAGCAGCATGTTCTAGTGTAGGAATAAAAATAGCAAATGAAAATCCAACTCCATATGATATTGAAGAATATAATGCTTATACTAAAATCTTTGATAATACTAAATAGAAATATATAAGGTAAAAATGGAAAAGAATTATAGCATTACTATTAACGATAAGGAGATACTTATTAACATAACTGGAAATAAAGGTAACTACTTTAAATCAGCTTATGATTTAAAAAAAGAAGGTTATGAGGTTATAAGAAATAATCTTGATAAAGATATTATTATAGATTTAAAAGAGCTTGATGATTATGATTCATCTTTTGTAGCAACGCTTATAACATTTTCACAAGCATATAAAAATTATGATATGAATAACAATAGTAAAAAAATACAAATAAAAAACTATACACCATATTTATATAATTATTTTAATATGCTACAATTAGAAGATTTTTTCACATTTATAGATTTAGATTAAAAAGGAGATATGCATGGAAACATATTTAATTGAAAATGTAAATTATTTTACACAAAGAGATAATCAATATATTGACCCTACATCAAAAAGAAATGTAGCATCAGTATCTTGCTTTCCAACAAGTTTAGCTATGTGCATTGATTATTGTTTACTTGATGGTGGTTATGATAAATCTTCTGTTGGTTGTGCTGAGGATAGACAACTTGAAGACTACATAAATAGCCTCATAGATGACTCTGAAACAAAACAATGGATGATTGAGAATCAAGGTCGTATAGGTTCATGGATTTGGAAATATACTAAAAGAACTATATATGCTATTGAGGCATATATATTTAATCGTCTTATGAATAATCTTGGGTATAAAGCTGAAGAAAAATACAATTGGACTTATGATACTGTTTGTCATGCACTAGAACAAAACTCTATGCCTATGGTTATTGGTGGTAATTTTTCATCAGTAAGTTCAGTTGGTGGTCACATGAATTGTTTAGTAGGATATAATGCAATTGGTTTAAAAGAGTTTATTGTACATGATCCTTATGGAAATGCAATGACTAAATATGTAGATCAAAATGGTTCTTATGTTAGATACCCAGCTAAGTTTTATGTTAAAGATGGACAATATTATTATGTGTTAGCAGTTTCAAAAATATAAATTAAAAGGATAAAAAAATGAAAAACCTAATTGCAAAGATTAAAGAAAAATTTAGTGCTATGTCAGTACAAAATAGAACAAAGGTTATTCTTATAGGTATGGCTGTATTTGTTGTAATCATTCTTGCTATAAAGTGCTAAACTTATGGATGAATTAACAAAAGATTTTCTTAAAGATGTTAAGGAAAATAATCCTTTAAATCATACATTTAAGATTGGAGAAAATTCAGAATTTAAAGTAAAGATAAAACCTAAATTCAAAATCAATGATGAAGGTGATCCGACACTTATGAAAACAAATCTTGATTTTGAATTTAAACATAATATTAAAGAAGATGATATTGTTATAGATGTTCATGTCAATGGAAAGTTATTTCAAATGATTAGTGGACAAGGTGATGATAAATTTTATGCAAGAGTTTCAGCTACTAAAAAATTTTAAGAGGGCATTATGGGTAGAAAGAAAAAACAAGATATAATTGTTATTGAAGAAAAAGGTGAAAAGATTGTAGAAGAAAAAAAGATTGAGGATAAAGGAAAACTTTGTTCATTAAATAAACTTATAAGAGTTTTCTTCTATGATACCAATAGAAAACAATTAAGTAGAACTGCTACAATGAACTTTATATTTTTTGCATGTGCTGTTGCATTAATAATAATAGCCATAGTTATGGGTTGCATGGGGAAAACATTGCCTAATAACCTATTCGCTTATGTAGGTGGTTTGTGTGGAGGAGGGTTCTTACAATACTCTTATGCTAAAACTATAGCACCAAATATTCAACCAACCATTCCTCCAAATACCAATACAACAACAAATACTACAAATCAACCTAAAGGTGTTCAATAATATGACATTAGAACAATTTAAAACAATTATTAATCTTATTCAAGAACAAGAAGAAAAGGTAAGTGAAGCGTATAGTTTAAATATTGATCTTATAGACTTTTCTGATAATTATAGTAGAGTTATAGAAATATTACTATCATGTATTTATAATGAATGTGCAGTAGATACATTCTATTGGTGGTTATTTGATGATTGTGAAAAAACAATAACTGTAGATGAACAAGATTTTGATGTAGAAACAATTGAAGATTTACATAACTTTTTTGAAAAATTCTATAAGGAAAAAGAAAATGTTAACTAAATTATTAGAAATGGTCAAATCAAGAATTAAAATTATTGTAATAATTGCAACTATTATATTACTTGCACTTATTATTTTTAAAAAAGGTATTGTTATAAATAATACAAACAATCAATACCAATATCAAAATCAAAGTCAATCTCAATTAGTTGTTTCTATGATGATGCAGCAAGGTGGATTTGAATGGAAATATATTGATATTAAAAATGAAACTGAATTATTAAATAAAATAAATAACTTAGAACCATATCAATCATTATTTTGTAAAGTTATAAGAAGAGGATTTTCTTCTTCCTATCAATTAATGTATCCAGCTATAAAGACTAAAAAATAAAAGTAATACCAACACAGAAATTATAAGACCTATCTAATTTATATTTATTAATACTTACAATATCAAATACATTTATCATAGGTCTTATATAAACTGTTTTATCTTCAATTAAATCATTATATCTATTTTGAAAATTAATGGATATATCAGCTATATTAAATAAATATGTAGCAAGAGCAATACCAGCAAATGTTAAACTTATTTTTCTATGCATAGTATATTTATAATATTTATCAAAATCTTCATACTTACTTTTTTTATAAAGTTTATAATTATTTTCGGATGTATTATATGATAATAAACTATAAGTTAAACTTATAGTAAATATACTTGATTGTACTATTCCTGGTAAAATTCTATCTGAATAAAATTGTCCTAATCCAGGATATAGAATAGAAAATGTAGTTGCTAATAATCTTGATTTTCCTTTTTCAGTATAAAATAATTTATAATCTACTATATCATCTATATCTATTGTTTTAATAGATATTAATTTATCAGTTAATGGATTTATTGATATATTAACTTTTTCTCTGTCTTGATATATTATAAATCCAGAATAATATTTTCCACTTTTTAATATCACAATTCTTTTAAATTTTAGATTTTGTTCGGATATTAATGTTTGTGATTGTATATCTAAATATGATATTTTATAAACAAGATTAGTAAGATTATGTAAAACATAAACCCAATGTCTATCCATAGATACTACTTTAAGTATGTCCTTTTTACCATTTATATATACTACTTTATACAACGAATAATTTTTTATAGTATCTTTATTTAATTTTGGTGCAGATGAAAAGCAAGGTATAAATATAAATAATAATATAAATACTAATGAATAGACCAAACTAATTTTTCTGATATTATACATAATTTTCCTTTTTTATCCTTTATAAAAAACTTTCCTGATTCCATTTTTATTATATCACCAGAAATTGAAGTACCATTTACAAATTTTATAGTTTTATTTTTTTGTAAAATATTTTCTATACCCTCTCTTTTTATATAATTACGTTTATTTAATTTATTTGTTTTAAGATTTTTTTTAGTAACAACAATATTTTCATCTTTTCTATATTCAACTTTACTTAATACTATAGGTAATTTTGTATTATCTTTTTTTAAATCTGTTTGATATATGATTATTCCAGTAACTCCTGATAAAGCAAGTCCTGTAGTTCCTGCAATAACGCTAGTAGAAGTTGTTGTTGCCACAGTACCTACTGTACTAACAGTATTAGCAAAATACATTTTAAAATAATTAAATGCTTTTGATAAATGAAAACTTATATATGTAAAAATTGTTATTTTACTTGCAGTTTTTAAAGCCCATTTTTTATCTAATATTTTAGATTTTGTTTTTAACTGTCTACTTTTAATAAGACATTTATTAAGTTGTTTGTTTAATCTTGATACATCTGACATCATTACAAAACTCCTTAATCTATTTAAAAATACTTTCTATTAGTTTATATATAATAGCTCCTATACCCATACTTCCAGTACCTATTGCAATATATAGTTTAGTTTTATTATTTGACTTTGATATTTCTTTTTTAACTTCATTATTATCTTGATTCATTTGTACTTGTAATTTAAGTTCTTTTTCTTTTTGTTGAATTGTTATATCTTCTTTAACAATTTTTTCTATTTCAACTTTAAATTTAGAAAATTGATCTAATATAAAATTTTGTAGTTGTTTTATGGATTCTTGACTATTACCTTCAGTTATAAGATCTTTAATATTTTGAATTAATTTTAATTGAATATTATCAAGACGTTCTAAAAGAAATTTTTCTTTAGGTACATCATCTAATTTATTATCTATACTTGATAATACATGTTGTAAAATAGCAAATGTTTCTGTTAGTTCATGGACTATCTCTATTAATTTATTTATATCTGAATTTCCCATTATACCTCTATTATCACTAATTCCGTTTATATTGTTTATTAGTAATAATAATTTAAAATTATATGAAATTTATAAGCCATTTTCTTCATCATCTAATAATGAGATAATATATGTAAATGCTTCTTCATCATCTTCTTCAGTATTTATAGTATATATTTTATTTGGAATTATATCATCATTATTTTCAAAAAAACCAAATAGAATGTAAATTAATTCCATTATTTCTTCATCAGTATCCCAAATATAATCCGTATGAATTTCAACTGAAGATATATAAGAAAGTAATAACTCACCATTAATTGTAACAATAGCATCTTTATATTTTTCTTTATATTTACCACCTTGTTGTTGAAAATGTGTGGGTACTTTAGCAACAGCTATTGTTATTTTTCTTTGAAAATATCTTATAGGAAAGGTTATATTAGGAAAATAATTTGTTGAAAAATGTAGATACATTTTAATCGGTGTTTAAAACAACTGTTGATCTATTACCGGAATCATCTACCGTAGCAACTATTCTATTTTTTGAATCACCATAATCTCTAAATGAAATTGTATTAGTATTACCACCACTTGATTTATTTGCTAATACTGCAAACATAATTCTAAGCATTTCTTTTATACCAAGATCGCTTTCAATTGCATTATTAAGATCATACAATAAATCTACATCATCAACTTTATCAATAGTTCCATATTGATATCTGTTTTCTATACTACTATTAGCATCTATATATATAGAATATTCATTGCCTTCTGTATATGTAGTAAAACTATATCCATAAAAACCTAATCCTAAATCAGTCATAGAACCAGATGTTATCTCAGATGTTACACTAGCATAATTTGTTATATTATTGATTGATATTTTAGGTGATAATCCTGTTACATATGCATCTAAATCATCTTTAAATATAGTTGTAATTTTCATTGTTAAAAAATCTCTTCAAATGAATTTCTTTCTGTTTCCAATACTTGTTGTAATTCAACACTTCTGATCGTATCTTTTAATTTTATTTTAAAAAAATTTTGTAAATCAGCATTTGTTGCTTCTATTAAATTACCATTTATATCTAAATTGTTTATGTATATAGTTAATACATTACGAACTCTTTGAATTTTATCATCAGGAATTGTTATTGATATATTTGCCATTTTATTTTCTCTTTATTTTAACTTTTATTATATTGTCTTTCACCTAATCATTTCATTCATTTAATATTTAATTATATATGTAATACCAGCAGAAAATGGTCTTGTCTCATCTCCTGTTCTTGGTGTGCCATTAGTTCCATCAGTATAAGGTACACTTGTAGGTGCATTTGGATCATTAGCTAAACCATCATCAGTATGTGAAAGAGCCCAAACTGATGCGCCTGCTGACCAAAAAACATTACAAAGATGTTTGTGCCCTTGCATCTGATCATTTTCAAATGCCCCAACTGCTGGTCCTGCAAAGTCATTCCCATTAGCCATATTTGAAGTACCATGACTTCCAGTTCCTCTTAAAAATGCACCTCTTAAATCGGGAACGTTAAACGTTGTAGTTGTATCTCCTGCACCCCATGTTGTACTTATAGCTGTAAAAAGTGTTGAATAGGTTGTACGACTAACAGCACTACCATCACAAAGTAAATATCCAGTTGGGGTACTAACTCCAGCAAATGATATTATGATACCTGCGGGTATAGCAGTATCAACATATGTTTTTGTAGCTTTTTCTGTGGAGACTGCTAAATCTGAATTACCTGCCAATGTCCCATCAATGGAAAATTCATCAATAGCAACACCGTTTTTTAATTTTATAGCTGACTCGCTAGAATCAATAGTTAATATAGTAGTTTGGACACCACCATCATTACCACGTATAATAATATCTTTATCTTGGGTGATACTGTCTATATAGACATCATCAGAAGAAGAATATATTAGACCATTATTTTCAATACCAATTTGTGTTCCTGAACCAATTACTAATTGATTAGCACTTGCATCTATAATTAAAGGTGTTCTAGTAACACCACCATCATCTACAATAAATTTAATATCTTTATTTGTAGTTAAATTACTAATAACTAAATTATCAGAACTATTATATAGTCTTCCACGTAAACCAGTACCAACAAATAATTTTGAATTATTATCTATTGTAATATCCCCACTAGTTAATTCTAAGTCACCTGTTAATTGGACAGTATTTTCACTTGCATCAACGGTAATAAGATTTTTATTTACACCACCGTCATTAATTCTAACTATGATATCTTTATCAGAAGTTGTATTTTCTACATACAGATTATCACCACTTGAATATATTGCACCATCTAATCCAGTACCTAAATTTACTTTTATATTATCTGGTAATGTTATATCTGATGTAAAAGTTTTTGAACCCTCTATTGTTTGAGTTTGATTATCAATATGCCCATAAGTAACTCCAGAACCAGCTAAATCCTTTCCATCCATATTATCATGATCATGCTTATGTAAAGTAGTAGCACCATTATCTGTTAAATCAACATAGTTTGTACTATTTGTATAAACACCATTTGTTACTGTATCTGCATTACCTGTTAAATCTCCTGTAACATCTCCAATAACATCTCCTGTAACATTCCCAGTAACATTTGAAATTATACCATCTGTTACTGTAAGAGTTCCTGAATTTATATTAATATCACTATTTATATTTTGACCACTAGATATACTATCTTTCAATAAATAATTTTGAACAACCTTTAAAGGATTAGCAACAGTTCCAGTTCCAGTAAGAGTTGAATCTGTTGATACAGAAGTTAATTTAATATAAATAGCTTCATCTAGTGTTTCAAATGCTGTTTGAACATTAACATCACCAGAAGTTAATACCTTATCAAAATTTGTTGTATTTGTATCTATTCTCATAATAACCTATTTATTCATATGATAAAAATAAATTACAATTAGCTCCTGTAATTGTAAAAAATAACCCTGTAAAAAACGGTACATCATCAAAATCAACTGAAAAAGGAATTGTTTGAGCACCCATAGCACCAGAAGACCATATAACAGTTCCACCAGTTGTTGTTCCATCATATATTGTTACAACACTATTTTGGGTAACATTACTAACTATCATTTTACGAACATTACCTGTTCCATATTTACATATAACTCCAGCTGTTAATCCAGATTGATATTTGTGTGTGGGTTGCGTTTGTAATTGTCCTAATCTTCTTATACTAGCAACTCTACATGTTATTGTATTATTTGATACAATAGCACTTGAATTAACATTATCCATAAAAATATAATGTGACATTACAGCAGCCCATGTTTGAGATGAAGCCGTATGAGTATGTAATATTTGATCACTTATAGTAAAATAAACTTTACCATTAGTCCAGTATATTTCATAATTATGATTTGATGTATTAGGATCATAACTAATACCTAATGTTCCATTAAAAGAACCTGAATCAACTTTAGTTTCTACACCAGCTCTTAATGTAACAACACTAAATGTAGTCCCATTTAATTGAAAATAAGCCCCATCTGTAATTGTAGGCATTGTTGTACCATAAGCAATACCCCATCTACGTTTATTATTAACTATACCAGTAGACAATGTTAGTTGAGTTCTATATACCATTGAACTACCAGCTACATATCTCCCTCTTCTAAATGAATGTAGAACAGTTGCCCCATTAGCTGTTGTATTTGTTGCTAATACAATTTGTGCATTAGCCTGTGTAGTAGTTCCTCCATTAGTATTTGTAACTGTCCAAAAATTAGGATCAACAACATTACCATCAAAATTAGAACCAATTAATCTTGTAGGAATTACGGATCTTTGTTCACCTATTGGAGTATTTTCTATTATAAATCCATAATCATCTTGTATACGATTTATTGCTGTTTTAAAATTACCAAATTCATCTAATGTTCTTGGAACTGCTTCTACTATAGGGCATAAACATGTTTGTAATCTAAAAAAAGTAGTTGTTGAAATTCCATCATTAGATACTCTAATTCTTACATAAGAATTTATAGCTTGAACAGTTATACCAAAATTTTGATTTGCATAATAATTATAACTATCACATATATCCCAATGAGGTGCTCCTGCTGTTGGAACATTATCTGGTGCTTGTTCTATATATACTGTACAATTTTGATCTGTTTTTAATGAAACCTGAATTCCAGCTACACCTAAAGTGCTATCAGCAATACCTGTAAATATTTCACCTGATGTTAAATTAGCAGTAGATGAATTATCATCAGAAGATATTACGTTTTGTGAAAGTCTTGAAAAATAACTCATCTAAAAAATCCTCCAACCTGTATTGTTACTATATACATTTATAGCAGAATCAAATGGTATAGTTTGATATGTTTCACCTTGAATTAGTTCACCAGATGAGGGTGATAATGTTATATCACCTGTTGAATCATTATCTATTATAAATTCTCTACCAAGATTTCCTGATGATACTGGTAAAGTTATTGTTATATCTTGTGCTAATGCTACAACTATTCTATCTGTTATTAGTATAGAATAGTCATTATTAACATCTGTAATAGCCATTGGTTGTGGACTGCCAACAGATGCTATAATATTACCAGATGTTAAAATAGCAAACGTTACTGTAAAATCATTTAATGAATTATTAGTAATAGATAACGGAATTAAAACCGCACCACTATTATCTATAATTTGAATAACAGGATAAGCGCCAAAATTATGAATTATATTTACAGATGTTTGATTAGAAAAGGCTTGTGTCTTATATGAATTTAGAACTCCGGTAGGTACACTGGTCCAGTTTCCTTGACCATTTAAAAATTGATCTGAATTATTTGAAAGTATTGGAGCAAATCCATGTTTAGCAGTACTTGTATTGTTTGTTGTATTATTTTGTAAATAAATATCATCTTCTATTATAGCTTGCCATGTTGGAGACCCTGCTGCATTTCCATGTAATACTGTAGTAGTAGTTCCTTGATTAACAAAATCAGAAGAATCTAAATCAAGCGTTATTGCTCCATTTAAATCTTTACCATTAACAGATAAAGCTGTTCCATTAACTGCATATCCTGTTAAAGTATTAACTTGATCATCAAATGTTTTAGAACCAACCAAATTTTGAGCTTGGTCGTTTATATGACCATATATAGCTCCACCACTCGATAATTCTAAACCCGTTAAACTATTATGTGAATATGTACCTTTTCTATTTTTAGGGCTATCTACATGAATCATACAATTCTTATAAGACCTGTATATTGATTTGCTTGAGGTATCATTATTTTAAAATCACCATTTTTACTAGAATATGTTTGACCAAAATCTAATACACATATTGCATTTTTATTCTTTAATGAATTATTGTATATTAAAGCACCACAAGCAGTTATTGATGAATTATTCCATATAGGATCAGTTTCAAAATCAAGAACAGCAACATCATCATCTAATATAACATTAAAACCAAGAAGTTTTTGACCACCCCTTAAATATCCAATATTGTTTTCAACTTCAAAAAAAGTATCAATATAACTATCAGTATATTTTGACATATAAGAAATGTCAGAATATAATGCTATACAATATTCATGGTCTTTAGAATGAATACCTTGCATGATTTCTTTTTTATATGAATTACAAACAAATTGATTTATCAAGATTCAATCTTCTCCTCTAATAAGTCTGCACCTATAATTTTTCCAGTTTCATCTCTATTAAATAGAACTCTTTTCTTTACAGGGTTTGGGTTATTTTGTATTGTTTTTAATTTCTCAGTAAACAAAGTATTATTCTGTATTGATCTATTTAATATTTCAACTATAGCTTCTTTAAGAACTTCTATATCTGATTTAATATCATTTAATTCTTTTAATACAAGACTTATTTTAGTATCTTCAATGATTATGGGATTTTGTTTAACGTCTTCAGTAATTACTGAATTTTCAATAATAGGTTGTACTTTAATATCTTCAACTATCTTATTTTCTTCCATTTTCTTTTCCTGTTTAGGTGTTGATTCTGATATTATGACATCTATTGGTTTATCACTTTTTAAAAAGTCTTTTAAAAGTTCATCTGGGTTTTTCATTGTAAGATACCTATTTGTATTTATTAGTAACTAGTTGTAATTATTAGTAAAATATTTGTAAATAATTTAATTACCTCTTAAAGTAATTTCCATTTATCTGGATTAGATAATCTTTTTTTAATAATTCTAGTATCTACATTTAATTCATTTGCTATTTCTTTATTTGTTTTACCATCTTTATTTAATTTTAAAATTAAATCTATATCAATTTTAATAGACCTACCATTATTAATACCAGAATTTCTTTTACTAATATCATCCGATCTTTCCAAAGATTTTTTACTTATTTTTAATCTTGTTTCTTCTGAAGGAGGTTTTCTTTTTTTTGCTGAAATACTTTGTTGTTCTCTTGCAGCTTCTGTATGGTGTCTACCTTCAAAGGGGTTTTTATTATCTTTCCAAAAAGTACCATCTTCATGTCTTTGTTTTGCTTCTTCACTTCTTTTTTGTTTTAAAAAATTCCCTGTTATTTCCCCAAATGATTCTACATATGATGACCCCTTTTTTATAGGTTTATAAAAATTAGAATATTCATATTCACCATTTTCATGTCTTATTTTTGCTTTATAAGCAATATCATTTTTTGTTTCTTCTTTATGTTTGTGATTATAAAAATTATTATCCTCACCGACACCATAATTTTCTAATCCTTTATTCCAAGGGATAAATCCTTTACTAACACCATCACCACCTTCTGTTAAATTATAACCATATAATTTATTATTAGAATTATAAAATTTAATACACTCTTTTTCAGATTCATTTAATTTTTCTTTTGAATCACAAAATCCTAAAATTCTTTTCTTTAAAAAAGATGTTCCTCTACTATTAATAATATTAACAATTAAAGTTCCAGAACCATAATAATTTAAAGAATCTTCTACTTTTCCACTTTTTTGACCAACATAAACTTTTTTAGTTTTCTGATCATATGTTAAATAAATATAACCATAATAATTTGTATTATCCATAATTTTTTATTTAAATTTTAAATACATTTCATGTGTAATCATACCATCATCATTTAATATAAACATAGTCTGTTCTTGCTTAGCGAGACTTCTCATCTTCATCATGCTAAACTCATTAGTACCATTAACACAACCATTACCATAGCAATAACCACCATTGAATATAGGTAATTTGAAAACTGTATGAAAATGTGATAAAATTATATTATCAAAATGAACTTCTTCTGAAGCACCTAATTGATGTAATATACCATAAAATTTAGCACTATTCATTAACAAAGAATAAAATGGTAAACCACCAAAACCACCACCACCACCACCCGCAAAGATGTCGCCGTGGCTAACTAAGAATCTATTAGTATTTACATTCCTAACAATGAAAGCAGATTTTGGAACTGTTATAAATATCTTACTATTCTTTTCTTGTTTATTTAATAAATCAAAATACAGTTTAATCTGCATACCTAAAATATATTCATAGTTCATACTTACTTTTTCTTTAAAGTAGGGCTTTTTTTGTAATACTCTACCATGATTACCTACCATAAAATCACAATTAATTTTATTAAATGTTTTAGATAATTCTGATAACTTCATTATAATGTATTCTTGTAAATAGAAAATACTTTCAACTTCATTTAAATCCGAATTTCTTGTATTTTCTTCATGTATTCCACCATTAACTAAATCACCATTAAAAAATATATGGCATTTAAAAACATTATTCTTTTTACATATCAATTCAAACTTATAAAAAATTTCATTTAATCTTTTAATACAAATATCTTTATTAAATTCATTAACGCCATTTACATCTTCAGCAGTTATTACTTCACCTAAATGTAAATCTGATATAACAAGTATTGCACATTTATTTTTAGAATCATTTAATTTAATATTACTTATTGGATAAGTTTTTTTACTTACAAGATTCTCTTTATACAAGTCTAAAAGATTATCTGTGTTAATAGAGTTTTTAATTAAATTATCTTTATCTTTTTTAAGTTCTTTATTCTCTTCCATTAAAGAAAATAATTTTTTATCTACATCATAAGTATTCCCTTCTTTACGATATAAAGCATTTTTAAAATCAGAAAATGATGAAAATACCTTTGCAACATCTTTTTCAGTATACTTTGCATGTGCCCTATAATAATCTCTTGAAATATCAGCAGTTGGATCTTGTTTTTTTAATTTAACAATAACACTTTTTAAATCTTCAATTAACTCATCAGAACTTATTAACTTTTTTTTCATTGATACCTCTGTGGTATGTTTGGTAGGTTATTAGTATGAATTTACACTTTCCATGTTTTAACTATTATGATAAAGAATAATACAAAGGCAGAAAGAATATGAATACAAAATAAAAATCTTTTAACTTTACTTGGCAAGTTTGTAAATCTAAAATATAAAAAAGAAAGAATCAAAACAACAACATCAATTTGTAATATCAAATCTACATTCATAATCAAAAATCCTTTTCTAATATTAATATAGTACCATCCGATTTATTTATTTTTTCAACATTATATTTATATTTACCAACTGATTCTTTAGTAACTTTTTCTAACATAGGTTTATCTGATGCCATTTCTATCATAACTAAATTATTTAAATCTGTTTTAGATAATTCAATTTTATTTTTTCTATATTGTTTTTTAATCTTTTTTTCTATAGCTTTAATTTCATCTGTTTTCTTTTGTTTCATTTTTCTATTTTCCTTTAATTACAATTAATAATATTGCAATAATTATGGTTGCTACAAATATAGCAACTATACATACTATAGGAATCCACATAGGACTGAATACCCACCACCAACTCCATGCAATTATATTTGTAACCTTGAATATTATAAATCCTATGGTTAATAAAAAAGAAAAATAAAAACCATAATTCATACCAGCAACTTCTTTATTACTCCAATTCATAATTACCTCATAAAATAAAATTCATTGCATATATAGTAAAAAATCCTATTATAAATCCTGCTATAAATGATACAGCAGTTATAGATAGTGAACTACTTTTTCCTAAAAGAAAAAGCTTCCTGCTTCACAGAATTATAACTTACAACTTTTGATAAATCAAAAGGAGCAGAGGTTTTATTCTCCACAGGCTTAAAATCCCTACATTCCATAGGTATATACTTTGTTTTACATCTTCCAGCATGAAGAATTGTTTTAGCTGCTTTGATATCTCTATCTTCTTCATAACCACAATCACATTTATAAATGCGATCAGATAAAGATAAAATATTTAATGCGCCACAATTCAAGCATAATTTTGTAGATGGAAATCTTCTTTCAATCATAATGGCATTTGGCGCAGTTTTTAATTTTGCTTTAACTCTACCTAAACAGCTATTTTGAACTTGTTTCCCAAATATTCCATGATGCCATGCTTGTATCATTTCATCTTGAAAATATACCATTGAATAATTTGTTAAAAGAAAATTAACAATCTTATTTCCAGCATCGTTTCTCTTATTAACAAGATGTTCATATTCTTTTTGTACTTGAAGTTTAAGTTTATACCAATTGTTAGAACCCTTTGTTGCTTTTGCAAAATTACGTTGCAGTTTTTTAAGGCGTTCTGATTCTTCAATTGATACTTTAAATTTCTTTCCATCTGAAGTTATGATTGAATCTTTAATCCCAAAATCTAATCCTATATCTGATTTTACCCCACTTGCGAAGATTGATTCTTTTATAAATTCAAAGCAAGTTAGCTTAATATAATAACCACTTGCTTTCTTAACTAATTTAGCATTTGCTATTTCATATTCGGATTTAATCTGAGCTAAACCAAATATTCTTAAATGTTGTTTTATACCTACTATTTTAATTCTATTCTTAGAAACAATTTTATGTGTATTATTGTACTGATTTAGATCAATTGAATTATATTGAGATTTGAATTTAAGTTTTCCAACCTTCTTACCTTTTTTCTTTGTAGAAGATAATGCTTTAATAGAGTTCTTTAAAACTTCATACACAGAACATTTATATTTGGCTGGGAGAAAATTTAATTCTGATTCAATATTATTTCCATCTTTATCTTTATGTATCACTTTATCAATTTTGCAATCTAACTTAAAAATATCGTCTTGAGAAAGATAAAAATTATACAACCATTTAGCTTCTACAAACATCATTTTAAGAGCTTCTTTAGTTTTTAGATTAAAATGACTTGAATCAAGTTTCAACTCAAAAACTAAACATTTTTGAGTTTTTCTCTTTTCTCTTGTTTTAGCAAGAGTGTCTTTAATCTGTTGATTTTTAATTTCTCTATTCGTCATTTTACCTAATTAGGTTTACCTAAATTATTAGTAATAATGTATTAAATATTATTACAAAAAATCAAGCATTATTTATCACATTACAAGAATACACAGTACATAGTGTCACACTACTGTACTCCACATAGTCGTATATATATAATAGTAAAACTTATATATCAAAATTATTTATCACATTACATAAAGCAAAGTTAATCAGCTACAGAATACTTCACATCACATAACAAAAAAGAATACACATTACGTCAATTTTTTAGCAATAATATTATCTGCAATATTATTCAATTTTTTTAAATCCTCTTCTAAACAAGATAGATAAGAATATCTTTTACATAGCTGTTTTATCTTTTCAGCAAATTCAATAGTCTGATTCTTCTTAAATTTTTCTTTATTTTTAATAGTTATAAAACTAACATATTCACCTGTATTTTTATTTGTCTTATTAGTCTCAATATTATATGAAGGACTTTTTATATACATTGGAACTATAATCTGTTTTTCTTTTGGTGTATTATCTTTTATATATACAACTTCTATTGAGTTAATTATATTTGATATTTGGGTTAATCTATAATTATCAGAAGCTTTTTTATTATCCCATTCTATAAAAGGATATAACGGATTTTTAATATCTTTAGCTTCTAATAATACATCATCTTTATTTAAAACAATTTCTTTATTAGCATTAATTCGATTATATTTTAATCTTATACGCTCAAGTTCTTCACCTATCAATTTAGCAGTATCATT
>Ga0265297_10002314_pt1 | contig 39403 bp, 28 predicted proteins | sample Munlanlwell13791_FD_192502 | JGI IMG/M metagenome (GOLD analysis project Ga0265297, IMG submission 192502) | Leachate microbial communities from a municipal landfill in Southern Ontario, Canada - Leachate well 137-91 | ecosystem: Engineered > Solid waste > Landfill > Unclassified | place...
GGGAGGGACCCGGACGACAGGCCTGGCGATATGGAGCACGACTTGTCGCCAGGCCCCTGGGGTTCCGATGCGGCCTTAACCCCAGGGGACCCGCTGCGTTATCGGGACTTTGTCAGCACCCTGCTAGCCGTAGTAGCGCCCCATGTTGTCGTAGGCGTAGGGCTCGATCTGATCTTCCTTGCCGCGCTGCCCGTCCATGGACCCGTTCATGTCGTCCCACCAGTGCAGCCATTCGTGGGAGTGGACGGCCATGTCGAGCACGCCCGGCCCCATGGTCACGAGCCCGCCGCCGTAGGTCGCGGCCGCGCCCTCGGGCACCGGGCCCATGATCTCCCTGGGGAAGATCATGAACCCGTCTTTGGTCTCCAAAGCGTTGCGGATGCGCTGCACCAGCGCCCCGGTGTCGTCGCCGGCGGCGTGACCGTTCCAGTAGACCTTGCGCAGGAAGTCGCGGTAGAGCCGGCGCGTGGCCGCGTCGGCCTTGACCCGGGCCGCCTCCCAGATGTTGTCCTCCACGACCTGGCCCTTCTCCACCAGATATTCGGCGATGAGGTCCTGCATGTACGATTCGGGATTGAGCCCGGTGGCCATCTCCTGCTGCTTGGCCTGCACGTCCGGGTCGTTCAGGGAGCTCTCCAGCGCCCGCTCATCGGCCTGGGGATTCGCCTGGCGAAGCTGCTCGCGGCGCTTGACGTCCTGCTTGTACTTCTCCTCCTTCTTCTTGACGTCCTGGTTCTTCTCGTAGAACTCCTGGACCTCCTGCTGCGTGGTCACCTCGAGGAAGCCCGGGTCATAGGCGGCCGCAGGCTGGCCCGCGGCGGACATGAAGAGCCACGCGAAAAGGGCGCCCATGCCTATATTTTGTCTCAAGAACCCACGCCGCTCCAAGGACCACAGGGCGCATCCTCGGCTAGGCCCAAAGGCCTATTCCGTTCACCCCGGGAAAACCTGGATTTGACAGCCAAATTCAAAGACTGGTACAATCGACATTCCTGGGTGGATAGCTCAGTCGGTAGAGCGCCATGCTGATAACGTGGAGGTCCAGGGTTCGATTCCCTGTCCACCCATGCTTTCTTCTCCCACATGCATAAGCCTGTAGAAGAGCGCCCCGACTTCCCCGCGCTGGAGGGGCGCTGGCTCCGGTTCTGGCAGGAGCAGCGCGTCTTCGACAAGCTCCGCGAGCAGAACAAGGGGAAGCCCAAGTGGCGCTTCCTGGACGGCCCCATCACCGCGAACAACCCCATGGGAGTGCATCACGCCTGGGGCCGCTCGCTCAAGGACATGTTCCAACGCTACCACGCCATGTGCGGCTGCGAGCTGCGCTACCAGAACGGGTTCGACTGCCAGGGCCTCTGGGTCGAGGTGGAGGTGGAGAAGGAGCTGGGGTTCAAGTCCAAGACGGACATCGAGACCTACGGGGTCGAGAAGTTCGTCGAGGCGTGCAAGGCCCGGGTCCGCAAGTACTCCGCGGTGCAGACCGAGCAGTCCGTGAGGCTCGGCTATTGGATGGACTGGTCCGACTCCTATTTCACCATGTCGGAGGAGAACAACTACACCATCTGGTCTTTCCTGAAGAAGTGCCACGACCGGGGCTTCATCTACAAAGGCGTGGACGTCATGCCCTGGTGCCCGCGCTGCGGGGTCGGGCTCTCGCAGATGGAGATGCACGAGGGCTACCGCTGGCTGGGCGACCTCTCCCTGGTGGTGCGCTTCCCTCTCCGGGAGCGGAAGAACGAGGCCCTGCTGGTCTGGACCACGACTCCCTGGACCTTGACCTGCAACGTGGGGGTGGCCGTCAACCCGCGGATGCAGTACGTGAAGGTCCGGCAGGGCGAGTGGACGTACTACATCGGAAAGGAGAACTGGCAGTCCAAGCGCTCGGTCGAGACGGAGGAAACGAGCGCCAAGGGCAAGACGCGCCGCACCGTGGGTCTGACGCCGTTCCCGAGCATGCTCAAAGCCTTCGCAGAGTACGAGGTCGTGGACGAGCTCCTCGGCAGCCAGATGCTCGGCTGGACCTACGACGGGCCCTTCGACGAGCTCCCGGCCCAGCGGGAGATGGGCGGGTCCCCGTGGCCGGACCCGAAGCTGGCCGGGCACTGCGGGGCCTCGGACCACCGGGTCATCGCCTGGGACATGGTGTCCGGCAGCGAGGGGACCGGGCTCGTGCACATCGCCCCCGGGTGCGGCAAGGAAGACTACGGCCTCGGCAAGGAGCAGGGCCTGGTGGCGCTCGCCCCTCTAGACGAGCACGGCAAGTTCCTCCCCTCCTTCGGTCCCCTGGCCGGGAACTACGCCCACGACGTGGGCGAGCTCGTCGCCTCGGATCTCAAGAAGAAAGGCCTGCTCATCGCCAAGGAGCATTACCCGCACCGCTATCCCCATTGCTGGCGCTGCGGCACCAAGACGCTCTTCCGATTGGTGGACGAGTGGTTCGTCCGCATGGACTGGCGCCAGGAGATCATGTACCTCGTGCCGCAGATCCGCTGGATCCCGGATTGGGGGCAGAAGCAGGAGCTCGACTGGCTCTCGAACATGGGAGACTGGATGATCTCCAAGAAGCGCTTCTGGGGCTTGGCCCTGCCCATCTGGCAGTGCGACAAGCACTCGGCGGCGGGGGCCGAACGCTGCACCTGGTTCGACGTGGTCGGCAGCCGCGAGGAGCTGCGCTCGCGCGCCGTGGAAGGCTGGTCCGAGTTCGACGGGCGCTCCCCCCATCGCCCCTGGGTCGACAAGATCAAAGTCCGCTGTCCCAAGTGCGGCGGTACGGCTTCCCGCATCCCGGATGTGGGCAACCCCTGGCTCGACGCCGGCATCGTACCCTTCTCGACGCAGCGGTACGGGTCGGACCGCGCCTATTGGGACCAGTGGTATCCCGCGGACCTCGTGCTCGAGTGCTTCCCCGGCCAGTTCCGCAACTGGTTCTACGCCCTGCTGGCCATGAGCACCATGATGCAGGAGGACCGCTGGGCGGACCGCAACGGCGGGATATCGAAGGTCGTGCCCCCCTTCAAGACCCTGCTCGGCCACGCGCTCGTGCGCGACGAGGAAGGCAAGGAGATGCACAAGAGCTCGGGCAACGCCATCGAGTTCAACGAGGCGGCCGCCTCCATGGGGGCGGAGGTCATGCGCTACATCTTCGCGGCCCAGAACCCGGAGAACAACCTCAACTTCCCCGACATCCGCAAGGACCGCCGGAAGGACGTGCTCCACCTGGACCAGCAGGTCCAGCGGCGGCTCAACTCCCTGTGGAACTGCTACAGCTTCTACGTGCTCTACGCCTCCGTGGACAAGATCGCGCCGGCCTCGCTGAAGGTGCCCCTGCCCGAGCGCTCGGAGCTCGACCGATGGATCGTCTCGAAGCTGCAGGGCCTCATCTTGTGCGCTCGGGAGTCCTTTGAGGGACGGCGCATCTACCTCTTCATGGGCCGCTTCGAGCGTTTCGTGGATGCGCTCTCCAACTGGTACCTGCGGCGTTCCCGCCGGCGCTTCTGGAAGAGCGAGGCGGACGCGGACAAGCTCGCGGCCTACGCCACGCTCTACGAGTGCCTGGAGACCCTCGTCCGGCTGCTGTCCCCGGCGCTCCCGTTCCTGACCGAGGAGATCTACCAGAACCTGGTCCGTTCGGTCTGCCCGGAAGCGCCGGAGAGCGTGCACCTGCTCGCCTACCCCGAGGCGGACGCCTCCCGGGTGGACGAGCGGCTCGAGAAGCGCATCGACGCCATCGTGCGCTACCGCGACCTCGCCCTGAGCATCCGCAGCGCCGGCAACGTCAAGGTCCGCCAACCCCTGGCCCGCATGATCGTCCTGCCCGAGACCATCGAGGAGCGCGCGGCCCTGGAGGACCCCTCGCTGCGCGGCCAGCTCCTGGAGGAGGTCAACGTGCGGGGGCTCGAGCTCCTGCGCCGCGCCGAGGACCTGGTCCGAGCGAGGCTCAAGCCCGACCCCAAGTCGCTCGGCGAACGCTACGGCCGCTGGCTCAAGGAGATCGAGGCGCACCTGGCCGAGGCGGACGCGGAGGCGGTGCAGGCCAACCTGCGCCTGACGGGCAGCTACAGGTTCGAAGCCGGGCCGACGTCCTTCGAGCTCCTCCCGGGCGACATCGTGGTCGAGCACGAAAGCCCTCCCGGGGTCCGGTTCGTGTTCGACGCGGGGGCCTTCGTCGCCTTGGACACCAACCTCACGCCTGAGCTCAAGGCCGAAGGCGTGGCGCGCGACGTGGTGCGCGGCATCCAGGACCTGCGCAAGTCCATCGGCCTGCACGTCGCCGATCGGATACGCATCCGCTACCGGACCGACGATGAGACGGCGAAGGTCATCTCCAACTGGGCGGAATACATCCGGAAGGAGACGCTCGCGCTGGAGCTCCTTTCCGACGCCTCCATCGGAGAGGGCGTCGCGAAGCTCAAGGCCGCCCGTTCCCCCATCCACGTGAAGCTCGAGCGCTGCGAATAATGTCCGAAGAAATACAAAAGAATTACGAACACGGCGAAGTGGAAGAACGGATTTCACGACACTGGATGAAAACAAAGGCTTTTCGCTCCTGCCCTGAAGGGCAGTCGCGAAGATACACCATCATGATGCCCCTGCCCAACGTCACGGGCGCCCTGCACATGGGGCACGCGATGGACAACGTGATGCAGGACCTCCTCATCCGCTGGCACCGCATGCTCGGGCACGACTCCCTCTGGCAGCCCGGCACGGACCACGCGGGCATCGCCACGCAGGCGGTGGTCGAGAAGAGGCTCTTCGAGCTCGAGCACAAGACCCGGCACGACATCGGCCGCGAGGCCCTCGTGCGCAAGATCTGGGACTGGAAGGACGAGTACGAGTCCCGGATCGTGGCCCAGCAGCAGCGCATGGGCTGCTCGTGCGACTGGGACAGGCACCGCTTCACGCTCGACGCGGTCTGCGCCTCGGCCGTGCGCGAGGCCTTCTTCCGGCTGTTCAAAGACGGGCTCATCTACCGCGGCGTGCGCCTGGTCAACTGGGACTGCCTCCTTCAGACCGCGGTCTCGGACGACGAGATCGTCTACGAGAACGTGCAGGGCCATTTCTGGCACCTCCGCTATCCGGTCGTGGACCCCAAGCCGGGCGAGCCGACCCACGTCGTGGTCGCCACCACCCGGCCCGAGACCATGCTCGGCGACACGGCCGTGGCCTGCCACCCGGACCCGCGGGGAGCCCTGGAGGGCAACGAGGAGAGGAAAGCCCTTCTGCCTCTTCTCGAGAAGCTCAGGGACATGGCCAAGGACGGCCGCAAGGTCATGCTGCCCCTCATGGAGCGTCCCATCCCCCTCATCCTGGATGAGTGGGCCAAGCCGGAGCTCGGCTCCGGCTGCGTCAAGATCACTCCCGGGCACGACCCCAACGACTACGGCGTTTACGAACGGCACAAGGACCGCATCGGCGTCATCAACATCCTGAACCAAGACGGCACCCTCAACGAGAACGCCGGCCCCTACAAGGGCCTGCCCGTGATGCAGGCGCGCAAGGCGGTGCTCAAGGACCTGGAGGCCCGCGGGCTCATCGAGCTCGTGGAGGACCGCGAGATCCCCATCGGCCATTCGGACCGGTCCAAGACCCCGATCGAGCCGTACCTGTCCAAGCAATGGTTCGTTCACATGGGAGACGTGGAAGGCGGGGTGGCGATGGGCCGCGGCACGGACAAGGAGTTCCACACCGCGGGATTGGCCCAGGCCGCCATGGACGCCGTCGGGGGGACTTGGTGCTCGGCCAGCGGCCTGCGCCTCACCTTCCACCCGGACCACGAACGCTACGCAGGCATCTACCTGAGCTGGCTCAAAGAGAAGCGCGACTGGTGCATCAGCCGGCAGCTGTGGTGGGGGCATCGCATCCCCATATGGTCGGCCTCGCTAGAGGCCGGCCGGATGAGCCGTTTCACCGAGGCCGTCAAGTCCTTGCCGGAAAGCACTTATCACTACCGGGTCGTCGAAGACGAAGTCCAACTCTGCCTCCGGAATGAGGGAGCCGAGAAGTCGGCTGAGAGCCTCCTGAACGAGTTCGGGCTGGAACGGAGCCCCGACGTACTAGACACCTGGTTCTCCAGCGCTCTGTGGCCTTTCAGCACCCTGGGCTGGCCGGACCCGGCGGGCGCCAAGGTGCGCGAAGGCCAGACCCCGCTCCACGACGCGCTGGACCGCTACTATCCCGGTTCCTGCCTCGTGACCGGCCGCGACATCATCACCCTCTGGGTCGCGCGCATGGTCATGATGGGGCTCTACTGCCTCGGGGACATGCCGTTCCACGACTCCTTCATCCACGCCAACATCCTCGACGGAAAAGGCGAGCGCATGAGCAAGTCCAAGGGGAACGGCATCGACCCCGTGGACATCATCGAGCAGTACGGCACCGACGCCCTGCGCTACGTGCTCTGCGAGATGCAGACCGGCACGCAGGACATCCGCCTGCCGGTCCAGGCCGTGAGTCCCTTCACGGGCAAGCTCGTGGACCTCGCCCACGCCAAGCACGGGAGGAGCATCTTCACCTACCTCTGCCCGGAGACCGGCAACGAGTTCGACGTGCTCGGCACGCTCCAGGACGTCCCCCGCGCCAAGCTCATCAGCGACCGCTTCGAGGTGGGCCGGGCGTTCTGTACCAAGCTCTGGAACGCCTCCCGCTTCGCGTTCATGAACCTGGGAGACTACGCCTACGCGCCGGTCTCCCCGGACGCGCTCCGGGAAGAGGACCGCTGGATACTCTCCAGGCTCGCGGCCACCGTGCGCACGGTGACGGAGAGCCTGAAGGGCTACAACCCGTCCGCGGCCATCGGCGCGGCGCGCGAATTCTTCTGGTCCGACCTGTGCGACTGGTACATCGAGCTCGTCCGACCCCGCTTCAAGGACAGTCGCGAAGCTCCGGCGGCTAAGACGGTGCTGTCCTTCGCTCTGGACCAGACCCTGCGGATGCTCCACCCGGCGGTCCCCTTCATCACCGAGGAACTCTGGGAAAAGCTGAACGCGCAGGCTCCGGTGCGCGGGCTCGAGGTCCCCCTGCCGAAGTCCGAACTCCTCATCAAGGCTTCCTGGCCGCAGAAGCTCGAGCGATTCGAGGACAGGAGCATCGAGGCGGAGTTCGGCCGTCTGCAGGAAGTCGTCCGCGTCATCCGCGACGTCCGGGCCAAGTATCAGGTCTCGCCCAAGACGCAGCTCAAGGCCGTGCTCCGGTCCCGCGGAGAGTCTCTCGCCGCGCTGACCAAGCTTCAGCGCCATATCCTGAGCCAAGCCGGGCTGTCCGCCGTGCTCATCGGGGACGCTCCGGTCCCGCCCAGGCTCTCCGCCACGGCCGTGGCCGGCGAGACCGAGGTGTTCGTGGAAGGCGTGCTGGATCCCGAGAAGGAAAGGAAGCGCCTCGACAAGCAGCTCGCTCAGGTGCGCTCGAACATCCAGCTCTCCGAGCGCAAGCTTTCGGATCCGCGCTTCACGGAGAAGGCTCCGACCGCCATCGTGGAGACGGAGCGCAGGCGCCTGACGGATTCCAAGTCCCAGCTCGCGGCGCTAGAGGAGCAACTCAAGCAGCTGGCTTAAGCCAGCACCGCCTTATAGCCGTAGCAGATGATCCCGGCGTGGCCGACCTGGCTGATCTTCCGGAACTCGACTTGGACCTTGTCGCCGATCTTGACGTCCTCGGGCCCGCAGTCCGCGATCTGCATGGTGACCTTCACGTCCTTGCCGAGCTCGACCACGGCCAGGACATAGGGCGCCACGGCCGTGGCCCCCGGCGGAGCGGTGCGGATGACGGTGTAGGTGTGCACCGTGCCCGTCTCGGGAAGACGGACCGTCTTGAACTCCCGGCTCCCGCACTTGTCGCAGATCAGCCGCGGCGGGAAGAATACCTTGCCGCACTTGGCGCACTTGCCCGCCTCGGTCCGATAGCGCTGCGGGATCTCTCTCCAATATTTCTGTGGCTGCATCGTCCCCCCTCAGGCCGCGCCCAGGATCGACACCACGCAGCTCGCTCCCGTGCCGCCCATGTTCTGGGCCAGGCCCGTGCGGGCTCGCTTGACCTGCCTGGGGCCGGCTTCGCCCCGCAGTTGCTCCGTGAGCTCCACGATCTGCGCCACGCCGGTCGCTCCGACCGGGTGCCCCTTGGATTTGAGCCCCCCGCTCGTGTTGATCGGGATCTTCCCGCCCAGGGAGCTCGCCCCGCTCTCCGCCAGCCTGCCGCCCTTGCCCTTCGCGGCGAAGCCCAGGGCCTCGGCGGCCATGATCTCCGCGATGGTGAAGCAATCATGGACCTCGGCGCAGTTCATGTCCGAGGGCCCCTTCCCGGCCGCCTTATAGGCCCGCGCCCCCGCCTCGGACACGGCGGCGAGCTCGCACAGGCTCCTGCGGGAGTGCAGGGCCATGGTATCCGTGGCCTGTCCGATGCCCAGCACCTTGACGAGCCCATGCCCCTTCGCCTTCTTCCTGGCCGTGTCCAGAGGACAGAGCAGGACCGCGGCCGCCCCGTCCGTGATCGGCGAGCAGTCCAGCAGGCGCAGGGGATCCGCCACCTTGACGGCGCTCTCCACCTCCTCCGCCGTGACCTCGCTCCGGTACTGCGCGTTCGGGTTCTTCATCCCGTTGGCGTGGTTCTTCACCGCGACCCAGGAAAGCTGGCGGCGGGTGGTCTTGAACTCGTGCATGTGGCGGTTGGCCATCATGGCGTAGAGCCCGGGGAAAGTGGCCCCGTTGTAGGACTCGTACTCCTGGTCCGCGGCCGTGCCCAAAGTGAAGGTGGCTTCGTCCCCGCTCACGTCCGTCATCTTCTCCACGCCCACGACGAGCACCACGTCGCTCAGGCCCGAGGCCACCTCGGCGAAGCCCGCCCGGAACGCGAGCCCGCCGGAGGCGCACGCGGACTCCACGCGGGTCGCCGGCACCTTGCCCTGTCCCAGGTATTCGGCGACGAGAGGGGCGATGTGCTCCTGGGCCGTGAAGAGCCCGCTCGACATGCACCCCACCACGATCGAATCGATATGGTCGGCCTTGGCGTCCGCCATGGCCTTGAGTCCCGCCTCGACCGCCAGGTCCCTGAGGGAGCTCTTCCAGAGCTCCCCCCACTTGTTCATCCCGACCCCGATGATGGCGACGTCTCTCATGGTCATTCCTCGTTCATGCGGATCTTGCCGCGGAACTTCACGTAGGTCCCGTAGTCCAGGTAGCGCTTGTTGTCGTCCAACATGTCCCGGGTCTTGGCCGCCAGGCCCTGAACCTTGGCCACCCTCGAGGTCGCCTTGAAGATGAAGCCGTCGCTCCCGGCGCCGGAACCGAAAGACACGACGAGGATCTTGTCTCCGGCCTTGGCCACGTCGAGCACGGCGGTGAGACCCAAGGGCGAGGCGCCGGAGTAGGTGTTGCCGAGCCGGTTCACCAGCCACCCGGTCAGGATCTGCTCCCGTTCGAAGCCGAGCATCTTGCCAGCCCGCATGGGGAACTTCCCGTTGGGCTGATGGAACACCACGTAGCGGAAATCCGAAGGCTTCGCGCCCGCCTTCTCCATGATGCCCCTGGCCGCGCCCGTGATGTGTTTGAAGTACGCCGGCTCGCCGGTGAAGCGGCCGCCGTGCTTGGGATAGTGCATGTGCTCCCTGCGCCAGAAGTCCGGAGTGTCCGTCATGAAGGCGTAGGTTTGCAGGAGCTCGGCCACGATCCGGGTCTTATCCGAGCCGAACAGGAACGCCGCGGCACCGGCGGCGGCCGAGTACTCCAAGGCGTCGGAAGGCGCGCCCTGGGAGGTGTCGGCTCCCACCCCGAGGGCGTAGCGGACCGCGCCGGAGACCACGAGCTGGCTGGCCACGAACATGCCCTCGGTCCCGGCTTTGCACGCGAACTCGAAATCCGCGGTGTGGCACTCCGGGGTCGCGCCCAGAGCCTCGGCGACAGCCGTCCCGCTCGGCTTGACCGCGTAGGGGTGCGACTCCGAGCCCACGTAGACAGCGCCGATGTCGGCCCCGTCCACGCCGGCGCGGACCAGGGCCCTGCGGCTGGCCTGCACGGACATGGTGATGGTATCCTGGTCCGGAGAGGGGACGGACTTCTCCTCGAGCATCAAGCCCTTCTTGTAGCTCTCCGCGTCCGCTCCCCAGACCTTGGCGATCTCCTCCACCTTGACCCGGTTGCGGGGGATGTCCGCTCCCCAGCCGATGATGCCCACTGTCTTCATATCCCCTCCGTCAAGTCCCGAAGAACGCGAATCCGTACTGCGCCGCCTCAAGGAAGGCCCAGTACTCCTTGGGCTCCTTGCGCCTGCCGTGATGCATGAACACGACCCACGCCCCCCCGCCCGCCACGTCCCAGCCCGGACGCTCCGCGAACCAAGCCAGCACGTTCGGGGTGAAGAGCATGCGCACGGCCTGCACGTCCTGCCCGCTCAGGTGGTACTTCTTGGAGAACGCAGGGTTCTCCTCGAAGTCGATGTCCTCCATCCCGATAAGGCCCAGCAGCTTGTCGCCGAGGTGCTCCTTGCGGAGTTCGAAGGCCGGGATGCAGGCCTCCGGCCGACGGAAGGCGGCCACGGTCTGCCGGTAGGTATGCGAGCTCTTTCCGCTGCCGACCGTATATTGGTAATCGTAGGCCTCGAACGGACTCCCGTTCCAGTCCCCGTGCATCAGGTTGCGGTAGCGCAGGGAGTGCCCCCGCCGGAGCAGCTGGATGCCGCCGGCGGACGGCGGGCAGCCGCAATCCTCGAGGAACTCGAAGCCGCGCTCCGCAGCCATCCTGCGCAGGGCCTCGCGCCGCTTGCGTTCGGACCAGATGCTCAGCCCGACCCCGACGGCGCCCACCGCTATGGCGCTGACGAAGATGCCGGCTGCGAGCAGGTCCGGAGTCACACACCCCGGACGTGCTTGTCGATGGCCTCGGCCGCTTTGCGCGCCGCGGCGATGGCCTGGACCACCGTCGCCGGCCCGGTCACCGCGTCCCCGGCCGCGAACACGCCGGGCAGGCTCGTCATCATCGTGGCCTCGTCCACCACGAAGGAGTTCCACCGCTTGTCGATGTTCAGCCCGTGGTCCGCCGGCAGGCCGGTCGGGTCCGGCTGCTGCGAGATGGCAGGGACGATGATGTCCGCCTCGATGACGTACTCGGAACCCTTGACCGGGACGGGCTTGCGCCGTCCCGAAGCGTCCGGCTCGCCGAGCTCGCAGCGGATGACCTCCATGCCCGCGACCTTGCCGTCCTTGCCCAGGATCTTGATGGGCGCGGCCAAGTAGTGTATCTTCACCCCCTCGGCCTCCGCGTCGTCGATCTCCTCGGGGTTGGCCGGCATCTCCTTGCGCGAGCGCCGGTAGACGATGTGCACCTCGTCGGAGCCCAGGCGCAGGGCCGTGCGGGCCGCGTCGATGGCGGAGTTGCCGCCGCCGATGACCAGGACCTTCCGGCCCGGCTTGCGCTTGTCGCCCAGGTTCACCCGGCCCAGGAAAGCGATGCAGTCCTCGAACCCTTGGAACTCGCCCTCTCCCGGGATGTCCATCTTCTTGCCTTCGTAGGCGCCGATGGCGATGAACACGGCCTTGTACCCCTGCGCGAGCAGCGCCTTGGGATGCAGGTCCTTGCTCAGGGCGGCCTTGTACTTGAACTCCACGCCCAGGGACTTGAGGTCCTCGACGAAGTCCATGATGACCTCGCGGGGCAGGCGGTACTCCGGGATCCCGAGATGGAGCATGCCGCCCGGGACCGGGGATTTCTCGAACACGATCACCTTGTAGCCTTTCTTGCCCAGGTCGTAGGCCACGGTCAGGCCGGCCGGGCCCGCGCCGATGACCGCCACCCTCCCCAGGTCCGCGCCCTGCGGAGGCTTGGGCCGCGAAAGCCTGCCCTCCTTCTTGAGCCTGCGCTCCATATCGCCGACGTAGCGCTCGATGGCGTTGATGGAGACCGGCGCCATCTTCTCGCCGCGCACGCATTCCTTCTCGCAGGGGTGCGGGCAGATCCGGCCGAGGATGGCGGGCATGGGGTTGGTGGCCTTGAGCACGGCGATGGCCTCCTCCACCTTGCCGTCCATGAGCAGATCCAGGTACTTGTACATCTCGTTGTTGAGCGGGCACTTGGGCACGCACTTCGGCTTCTTGCAGGAGATGCAGCGGAAGATCTCGACCTGGACGTCCTCCTCGGACATCCCTTGGTTGCATTCCTCGAAAGTCTTGATCCGGGTCTTGGGGTCGAGGTGCCGCGATTTCTGTCGGGGCAGGGCCATCCGGGCCTTAATGTCCTTCTTGTTCATCTTGGCGACGGTCGTCATGCTGCGGTCTCCTTTTTCGGGGTTCTCACTCAATTTTAGCATTTGGCCGGAAGCCATGCCGCCGGCCGCTTCTCCAGGAAAGCGTCGAGTCCGGCCTTCCCTTCGGCGGAAGCTCGGACCCGCACCAGGGTCTCGACCGCGAGGTCGAGGCCCGGTGCCTTTCTAATGAAATCCTTGCACTCCCTTAGGGCCTGGGGTCCGCACGCCAAGATGCTTTTGGCCAGCTTCTCGACGCGCGCGTCGAGTTCCGCCGCCGGGACCACGTCGTGCACCAGCCCCGCGCGCAGCGCGGTGTCCATGCCGAACATCTCGGCCGAGAGGTAGAGCCTGCGCAGCCAGCCGGGCCCGGTCTTGGGCAGGATGAAAGGGGTGATGACGGCGGGCAGTATGCCGAGCCGGCATTCGGAGAACACCATCCTCGCGTCAGCCGCGGCCACGGCCATGTCGCAGGCGGCCACCAGGCCGATGCCGCCTCCGTACGTGCCGCCGTGGACCCGGCAGATCACGGGCAAGGGGCACTCCTCGATCGCCAGCAGCATCTTCGCCAGCCTGCGGGCGTCCGCCCGGTTCTTCGCCGGAGTGTATCCCGCCGCCTTGCGCATCCAGCGCAGGTCCGCGCCCGCGCAGAAGTCAGTCCCGGCTCCTCTCAGGACCACGACCCGGCTGGAGCCCTTCTTGAACGAGCGGAAGCATCCGGCGAGTTCGGCGATCGTCCGGTCGTCCAAGGCGTTGCGCACGTCGGGCCGGTCGAGAGTGACCGTTGCCACCGGGCCTTCGGCCTCGACGCGCAGATGCTGGTAGCCCCCCATGCTCACATCCTGAAGACGGGGAACGCGTGCCCCGGGACAGGCGCGTGGTCCGTCGCGGCCAGACAAAGCCCCAGGATGCGGCGCGTCTGGGAGGGTTCGATGATGCCGTCGTCCCAGAGACGCGCGGTAGCGTAATACGGGTGCCCCTCGCGCTCGTATTGGGCCAGGATGGGCTTGGCGATCTCCTCGGCCTCGGGACTCGTCAGCGTCTTCTTCTGCCGGGCGAGCTGTTCGCGCTTGATCTGCACCATGACCCCGGCCGCCTGCTCCGCTCCCATGACCGAGATGCGCGAGTTTGGCCAGGAAAAGAGGAAGCGCGCGCCGTAGGCCCGTCCGCACATGCCGTAGTTGCCGGCCCCGTGCGAGGCGCCGATCATGACCGTGAGCTTGGGGACCTGCGCGCATGCGACGGCCTGCACCATCTTGGCCCCGTGCTTGACGATGCCGCCCTCCTCGGCGTGCCGCCCGACCATGAACCCCGTGATGTTCTGCAGGAAGAGGAGCGGGATCCGGCGCTGGGAGCAGAGCTCGACGAAATGCGCGCCCTTCATGGCCGATTCGCAGAAGAGTATGCCGCTGTTGCCCACGATGCCGATGAGCCGTCCATAGAGCTTGGCGAAGCCGCAGCACAGGGTCGTGCCGTAGTGCTTCTTGAACTCCTGGAACCGGCTGCCGTCCACCAGGCGCGCGATCACGTCCCGCACGTCCCCGGGCCTGCGCAGGTCGCGGTGCAGCACGCCGTAGAGGCTCTCGGTCGAATAGGCAGGAGGCTCGCCGCCCTGCGGAAGGCTCACGCGGGGGACGTTGAGGCTCTCCACGATGGCGCGGCAGATGCGCAGGGCGTGCTCGTCGGAGTCCGCGAGATGGTCCGTGACGCCGGAGACGCGGCTGTGCATCTCCCCGCCGCCCAACTCCTCGGCCGTGCTCACCTCCCCGGTCGCGGCCTTGACCAGGGGCGGCCCGCCGAGGTAGATGGTGCCGATGCCGCGCACGATGACGCACTCATCCGACATCGCGGGCAGGTAGGCTCCCCCGGCCGTGCACATGCCCAGGACCACGGAGACCTGCGGGATGTTCAAGGACGAGAGCACCGCCTGGTTGTAGAAGATGCGGCCGAAATGCTCCTTGTCCGGGAACACCTCCGCCTGCCTGGGCAGGAACACGCCGCCGGAGTCCACGAGGTACACGCAAGGCAGATGGTTCTCGAGAGCGATCTCCTGCGCGCGCAGATGCTTGCGGATCGTCTCCGGGTAGTAGGTCCCGCCCTTGACCGTCGCGTCGTTGGCCACGAGCACGCACATGCGGCCGCCGATGACGGCCAGGCCCGTGATGATGCCGGCCGCCGGGACCTCGCCCTCGTACATGCCGAAGGCGGCCATGGGGGAGAGCTCGAGGAACTCGCTGCCCGGGTCGATGAGCTTGGCGATGCGCTCCCTCGCGGTGAGCTTGCCCCGCTTGCGATGGAGCTCGACCGAGGCCTGGGGCCCTCCCTGGCGGATGCGCTCGAGATGGTCCCGCAGCTCGGCGATGAGGTCCTGGTGGTGTTCGAAGTTCTGCCGATAATCCGAGGAACCCTCGTTCGCCCTGGAATCGAGCATGGGGAGGTCCGAGCCCCCCTCCAGGATGGGTTCGACTGCGGCGGGTTCAGCGCATGAGTTCTTTTTTCTTCTCATAATGTATCGATTCTATGAAATGCAACGTTATGTCCAGAAGGCCCTATGGCCCAGCCCCGTCTAGGCCGAAAAATATCGAGTCCCCGGGCCCATGGTCCGGCGCGGGGATGTGGTTTCGGTGTTTTAATCTCAGCATGATCCCGCTCCTGCGAAGGTCGGTCGCGGCCGTGCTCGCCGTTTCGTTGGCGCTCCACCCGGTCCTGACCCATGCGGCCAATGTGGCGGTATCGGCCCCGGTGGCGCAGCCGGGCCTGCCCGCCGGGCTCGGCCACATCGCGGTCGGCCTCCAGGCGACTCCGTCCCTCTCCCTCGGCGCATCCGCTCTCGATATCTCTCTCACCCCGACATTCACGACACTGCCGAAGCTGGAGGCCGCGCCGCAAGCCGCCTCGCCCTCGTTGCGCCTCCAGGCTCTGCCTGCAGCGGCGATTCTCCGACCGAACTTCGGGCGATCGACTGTGGGCGCCCACAGTCGGTCCAATCGGCTGGGTGACGACACACCGGGCACATCCGGTCGAACAACAACCGAGGATCAGGAGAAACCCGCATTAGGAGAGAAGCTCCAAGCCATCTCCGAGGGCATCTCCGACCTTCAGCCCGCGCTCTCCGACCGAGGGTCCGAGACCTCCAAGGGAACGGCGGAGTCGCAGATCTCCCTGCTGACGGGCGAGAAGACCGCCTCTTCCGTCGCCGTGGACATCTCGGAGCCCGCGCCGGCCGGCTCTCAGACGATGGGACGCGCCCTGCCCTTGGCCAAAGCCGCGCCCGAGGCCGAAGTCTCCGGAAGATCGGACCCGGCCGCGCCGAAAACCCTGGGCGAGAAGGTCCGCTCGAAATTCCAGGTCTTCAAGGACCCGGAGCGCAACAAGGCCTTCTGGAGATATTTCCTCGGCGAGAACCTCTACATGATCGGCTTCCAGATGTACATGGTGGCCATCCCCTATTTCATGAAGGCCGTGACCAAGAACACCCTGCAGGAGAACGGCCAGCTGGGACAGATGACCACCGAGGCGTTCAACGCCCTGGTGCGCCAGAACCGGAGCCTCCAGCGCATCGCGCACTGGAGCGCCCAGGGCCTGGCCTACATGGCCATCCCGCTCTTCACCCAGGACGGCAAGGTCGGCCCGAGGAAATGGCTCGTCCGCTCCGCCCTCATCCGGGCCGCCGTCATCTTCGGCATGCCCGCCCTCTTCTTCGCCTCGGGCCTCTTCTCCGCGACGGGGGCGGTGACGCTCCTCCTCGGCCTCATCGCGGCGCAGTCCTTCTTCCAGGGGCTCTACGTGACCATGGTCTCCGGGTCCACAGCCCGCATCATGGGAGACAAGAGCGTGGAGCCGGCCGAGCGCATGCGGGCCAACGCCATCCTCGGCTTCGCCTCCTCGCTCATCGCCATCATCGCCCCGGCCATCGCGGGCCGCATCGCGGGCATCGACATGCTCTTCGTCAAGGGCGGCGCGGGGAGCGCGGTCATCTACTTCATCTACGCGGCCGGAGTGGCCGCGGCCGGCCTCGTCTTCTCCACCATCCGGCTTTTGGGGGCCCCGAGCGCCGCTCCCGCCGACGCGCAGGCGTCCCAGGGCGAGAAGATCACGGGCGTCGGCGGCGCGCTGCGCAACGTTCTCGTCTCCATGAAGGAGGGCGTCAAGCTCATCCTCTCCAACCGCTTCCTCAGGACGCTCATGCTCCTGTCGCTCGTCATGTCCCTTTTCAACGACCCGCTCGTCTTCAACGTACTCCCGGAGTTCGTGGAAGGGCTGCTCAGCGCCAATCCCGGGGCCGTTTCCTGGCTGCTCGACATCCCGGTGCTGGGCTGGTTCATGAAGGGGCTGGTGAGCACTCCCATGGGCTTCTTCGCCATGCTGGCCACCTTCTCCAGCATCGGCAGCGCCATCGCCGCGGCCCTGGTCAACCCGGTCAAGGACCTCTTGAAGAAGCTCGGGTTCCAGACAGAAGAGAGCCTCCTCCTCCCCTTCTACGCCCTCTCCGCCCTCGCGGTCCCGGCCTTCTGGCTCCTCATCCACGCGAGTTCCATCTGGACCGTGCTCCTGCTCTACGGCCTGGGCTCGCTCGTCACGGGCTTCGCAGGCACCATCGTGACCGGCGTCTACCAGAAGAGCCTGGGACAGTACACCTCCAAACAGATGAACCAGGTGCTGGCGGCCAACTCCTTCATCAGCATCATCGCCGCCATCACCTCGACGTTCGTGTACGGCTACGTGCTCACCGGGATCCCCATCGCCACGAGCCTGCTCATCGCGGCGGTGGCCACCACCGTACTCGGAGCGCTCAGACTGGCGGCGCCGTTCATGTTCTTCCCCAAAGAAAAGCTGAGACGGGCGGCGACGCCGCCCGTCTCAGCTCCTTAAGAAACAGACTCGTTCAGTCGAACTGCGCCGTTCCCGTCTGCAAAGAAGACATGGCCGGACCCGGCTTCTCCAGGGTCATGGCCACCCCTTCCTTCGGGATCTGCTGCCCCGGGATGCCCACGGTGGTCACGTCTTCGCCGCGGCCGCCGTCCGCCGGGACCTTGTTCGAGCGCCTGCAGCCCGCCGCGCTGTCGTAGACGTAGTCGGTCTCGCCGCGGACCAGGATGCCCTCGATCTCGCCCGTGACCGCGTTGAACACCGCGCTGCCCGAGTTGCCGCCGTAGGTGTCCAGGTTCGCCACGAAGTAGCCGGTCTTGCCGGCGTCGCGCACCGAGGCTCCGCCCGCGACCTTCGTGGGAAGGCCGGCCGGATGCCCGATGACCACGAGGGGCGTCCCATTCGGCGGGTTGCCGCCGCGCCGGCTGATCTTGAGCGGGGCGTGGTTCGCCACGGCCCGGTCCAGGCGGACGAGCGCCCAGTCCTGGCCCGTGCCGATCTGTTCGCGGCCGATGAGGGCCGCGCAGCCGTAGACCTCGGCCGCCGGCACGCTGCTCGGAGTCCCGCCCCCGGCCTGGCCGATGCCGAAGCCGAACACGAACTTCGTGTTCTTGCAGGCGTCGTCCGACTTCACGCAGTGGCCCGCGGTCATGATCATGTCCGAAGCCACCAGCGAGCCGGAGCAGAACGCGCCGCTGTTCTGGTCGCGGAACGGCTCATCGGGACAAAGGTTGTAGGCGCTCCCGTAGGATTCCGTGGTCAGCCGGGCGACCTGGGTCTGCGCGTCGACGTTCACGTCGCCGCCCTGGAACAAAGCCACCGTGGATTCAGCCATCTTCTTCAGCTTCTCGTTCTGCACCTGATAAAGGTCCAAACGATCATCGTCTCCGTAGATCACGTCGGGATGGACCTGTCCGAATACCGGGGACAGCAATGACGTCAGCAGCACCGCGGGGATCAAGACGCTCCTCATGCCACACCTCCTCTCTTTACCGTGGGGCGGGAGCCCCACGGCCACCAAGCCCATGCTACCCCAAACGACCCAGACCTGTCAAGCCGAAAGTCCTAGGCGTGCGGTAGGACCAAAGGGTTATAAAGGGAGCCACTCCCAGGCGCTGCGGTGGGCCCCCAGGGAATCCGCGTAGTCCACGAAGCGGCTGTAGAAGGGGTGCCGCGAGATCGTGGCGCTGTCGCCCACCAGGATGAGCAGGCGCCTGGCCCGGGTCACGGCCACGTTCATGCGGCGCGTGTCGGCCAGAAATCCGACCTCGCCGCGCTCGTTGGAGCGCACCAGGGAGATGACGGCGGCCTCCTTCTCCCTGCCCTGGAACCCGTCCACGGTCCCGATCTCCAAGCCCGGGGACCGGAGCGCGGCCTTGAGCTTCCGGACCTGGGCCGCATACGGCGTGAGCACGGCGATGTCCTCGGCCCGGATGCCCGCCTCGAGCAGCTGAGCGAGGATCGTCTCGACCACGCCCGCCTCGCCCTCGTTGGCCCTGCTTTGCAGAAGCTCGTCGAAGGACTCGTCGAACCCGGCGCCGACCGTGTCCACGAACACGAGCGGGACGGAGGTCAGCTCCGTTTTGCGCGCCCCTTCGAGCTCCCACGCCAAATGCCGCCGCACCGACTCATCCGCCACGAGCTTCCCCTCATAGAACTCCCGGGACGGGAACTCCATGATGCACTCGTGCATGCGGTACTGCACGCGGAGCAGGGTCTGCAGGCTCTCCGGCAATCCCGGCATGAGCCTTTCAAAGAGCGTCAGGGCCAGCCCCGCCTCAGCCGCCTCCTTGGAGTGCAGGGTGGGAGGCAATTGCTTCGCGTCCCCGGCCAAGACCACGCGCTTGCCTTTCAGGAGCGCGATCCAGGACAAAGGCTCCGTGGCTTGCGAGGCCTCGTCCAGGACCACCCAGTCGAACTCCCCCTTCAGAAGCCCATCGCTGATGCCTCCATGCGTGGAGAGCACGACTTGCGCGCTCAGGCCCAGGCGCCGTTCGATGGCGCTCTCGAGCTTTCGCGCCTCGCGCCACAGGCGCCGGATCTCGCGCTTCATCTCCCCGCGCTCTTGGAACCCTGCCGAGCGGCTCCCCGTGCGCCCGGCCCTCCGGGAGAGGCGCTCGCGCCAAGCATCCATCTCCTGGACCTCCGCGTACTGCGGGTCCGCGGCCGCCTGCCAAGCGAGGGTCGCGTGCCTGAGCGGCTCGAGTATGCGGGCCGGGTGTCCGAGCCTGACGACCCTCAAGCCTTCCGCGCACAGGACCTTCTCCAGGATATTATCCACCGCGATGTTGGAAGGGGCGGAAGCGAGCACCCTCCCCCCCCTGGCCGTCGCTTGGCGGATGATCTCCACGAGCACCGTGGTCTTGCCCGTGCCCGGCGGTCCGTGGATGATGCTGACGTCGGGGGCCGCGAGCGCGCGCCGGACGGCTTCTTTCTGCCAGCGGTTGAGCTTGGGATCGAAAAACTCGACCTCGGGCAGGGGCCCGACCCTCGGAGAGCTGGCCCCGAGGAGCATGTCTCTGAGTTCGGCCCTGCGGCCTCCTTGGGCCCTGGACGCGTCCTGCAGGGCTTTCTTGGCGCGCTTGTACGTGGCGTCCGAGCTGAGGAGATCGACGGTGCAGCGCCCCGCAGGCAGGGGTTCGGGGAGAGCCCCCTCCACCGCGGCGGTGATGCGGTACTCCTCCACGCGCTCGAGCGTGGCGTCCGCATGCGGCGGCTGGGTCCCGGCAGGGAAGGTGATGCGCACGTTGTCGCCCTGGCTCATGGCGTGGAATGGAGCCAGCTTTTCCCCGTGCGGGGCGCGGGAGAGGACCAGGCGCTGCCAGAGGCCGACGCCCGACTCCGCTCCGTCGATGGAAAGGCGGGTGACCGTGCGGCCGAGCATCTCGCGCGTGGAGACCGGGAAGCGCTCGAGCTCCAGCCGGCTCTCCTCCTTCTCGGCCTCGCGCTCCTGGTCCAGGAGCTCTCCCAGCCGGGCGAAATGCGCGGCGACGGTCTCGGATCGCATGGGCGTGTATTGTAATATATGTCCTGAAATCATGGACGGCCCTGATTCCGTCGCCGGCGTCTTCCCGGACCTCCCGCCGCGCCTCTTGGGCTACTGCCTGAAGCCCGACGCGTTCGTGACCGGCAACCGCCTCACCCTGCTGCGCGACGGCCGGCAAGCCTACCCCGCCATGCTCGAAGCCATCGCTTCGGCCCGCTCGAGCGTGCACCTGGAGACCTACATCCTATCCGACGACAAGACCGGCCGGACGTTCGCGCAGGCTCTCGCCGGACGCGCGCGCGCCGGCGTCCCGGCCCGGCTCATCTTCGACTCCATCGGCTCGCTCGAGCTGGGGGAGGGCTTCCTGCAGAACCTCCGCAACGCCGGAGTGCAGGTGCTCGAGTACCATCCCGTGGCGCCTTGGCGGCGGCGCTGGGGCTGGGGCCGGCGGGACCACCGCAAGACCCTGGTGGTGGACGGCCGCGTGGGCTTCGCCGGCGGCATCAACATCACGGACGACTACGCGGACCCGGAACAGGGCGGGGGCGGCTGGCACGACTTCCACGTCAGAGTCGAGGGTCCGGCGGCCCATGAGCTCGACCGCCAGTTCCGTGGGGTCTGGTTCAAGGAGACGGGCCGCTTCTTCACCCTGGCCGAGCCCGCCGGCGAGCCTCCGGGGTCGTCTTTGGTCCATGTGGCGGCGAACCAGGAGTTCCTCAAGCGTTTCTTCATACGCAAGGCCATCCTGCACGCCATAGACCGCGCCCGCAGGCGCATCGTGATCGCGAGCGCGTACTTCATACCGGACCGCGGCCTGCGCAAAGCCTTCGTCAAAGCCTGCCGCCGCGGGGTCGCCATCGACGTGCTCCTGCCGGCCGTCTCCGACGTCGCGGCCGCGAACTACGCGAGCCGCAGACTGTTCAAGTCCCACCTGGACGCGGGGCTGCGGCTGCATCTGCATCCGGGCCGCGTGCTCCACGCCAAGGCCATGGTCGTGGACCGGGCCTGGGCCGCGGTGGGCTCCTACAACATCACGCACCGCAGCCTGCTGCACAATCTGGAGACCAACCTGCACATCGTGGACCCGGACTTCGCCGGCAGGCTCGAAGACGAGCTCCTCTCGGACGTGCGCGGGGCCAAGGAGCTCCTCCCCGAGATATGGGACAGCCGGCCTTTGTCCGAGCGCCTGCTGGAGCGCGTGTTCTACTGGCTCAGACACTGGTTTTGATACAATCTCCGTTCGGTATGAAGCTCTACCTCATCCGGCACGGCCACGCCCCCACGGCCCTGGAGGCCGGCGTACGCTCCGACGAGGAGCGGCCCTTGTCCGAGAAAGGGGTGCTGCAGGCCAAACGGGCGGGAGAGCGGCTCAAGGAACGAGGCTGTTCCCCCTCCGTCATCCTCTCAAGCCCGCTCGAACGAGCCATGCAGACCGCAGGACTCGTCGCTGGAGCCCTTTCATCCGAGCCTCGGGCCTATCCTCCTCTGGCCAACGAGATCCCGGGGACCGAGCTTTTCGAGCGCCTCCTCGCGGACGGGTTCGACTGCCCCGAACTCGTCATCGTGGGGCATCAGCCCCAGCTCGGGGAATTCGCGCATCACCTCACCGGCGCCTCGCTCGAACTCAGACCCGCCGGCATCATCGCTCTCGAGACCATGGCGGACAAACCCGCCAGAATCCTCTGGACCGTCCAAGCTTGATGACCCGGTCCGTCGTCCTGCTGTTCCTGCTGTCCTCGCCGGCCGGGGCGGTCTTCACCGACAAAGACATGGACGCCGTGGACACGGAACCCCTCTTCGACGAGGAGTACTTCCTCGATCTGACCAGCTTCGACTATCCCCTCGATTGGCTGCGGGTCTGGGAGGCGTCGACGGCCGCCTACCGCGTCAACGGCGCGAGCCTCGACCGCAGCGACCTACTGCTCGACCAGCAGGTCAAGCTCCCGAAGGACCTGCTCGGCTGGCTGCACGCGCAGTACCTCCTGGCGCAGAGCGACGACAAGGACCTGCGGGATTTCCACCAATGGATCAAGCTGGAGTTCGGACCCTGGTCCGGACTCTCGGCCGGGATCTTCGGCGAGCCCACGTTCGAGAAGGAGGACTCGGACATAGGAGCCCTCCTGCGCTGGCATCCCGGGCCGCAGGCCATGCTCTACGCCTCCGCGAATGCGGTGGACTTCAATTTCAACGAGCGGGGCAGGACCTCCCAGACCTATGACCGCATGCCCTACTCCTACGAGCTCGGCGGGCGGTTCCATGCCTTCGAGGGGACCTTCGAGTACGATGCCCCCCTCGCGCGCCGCGTCCCGGACTCGAACAGGCTCTACTCCTATCGGAGGTCGCGGCTCCAGACGCGCTGGAGCGCCTCCGCGTGGAGCGCGGGGTACTCCTACGAGAACAAGCGCGAGGGAGACGAGTACATCCCGGACCCAACGGCCAAGAGCCTGTCCACGCGCCGCCAGGTCCACGCCGCGGACCTGGCCGCAGAGGCCAAGCTCGGCGACCGGGACTCGCTGGAATGCGGGGGGCGTGGCCTGCTGAGGCGCGCCGCCCCGCACAGGCGCTGGGAGCTTCAGCCCTACGGCCGCTGGCGCCGCAGCCTGGCGGACTGGGCCGTGTCCGAGGCAGCTCTCTTCCTGGCCTTCGGAGACAAGCGCGTCTCCGGGATCTATGACGGCATCGTGCAGGCCAAGCTGGGCTTAGGCCTGGACTTCCTCTACGCCAAGGCGGGCCGGATCGGGCTCTACGGCACCTTCGACATCGACGACGTCGGGACGCATCTTTGGGACGGCGGGGACATCCGGGCGATGCTGCTATTCTGAGATGACTACGGACAGGCGACAGACCGATCTCGAAGCCGATGGGGAGGGCGGACCCCTGGAGCGCATCCCGCACCAGGTCCTGTTCCCGGCGATCGGGCTGCTGTTGGCGTTCTTCTCCCCCTTGAGCGCGTTCCTGCTGCGCCTGTGGCAGGCGGACCCGGTCCTCGTCTCGCTCTGGATACGCAGCGAGCTGACCTACAACAGTCTCTTCTACGTCTACACGACGATCAGCACGGCCCTCATCTTCATGACGCTCGGCGCCGTCCTGGGCATCAAGAGCGAGAGCCAGCGGGTCCACAACAAGACCCTGCGCTCGCGCATGGCCGAACTCCAGATCCGCTCCGTGACCGACGGGCTCACAGGCGCCTACTCCCACGCCTACCTGCAGGAGATGCTCTCCATCGAGATCGACCGCTCCCGGAGGACCGGCCGGCCCCTCTCCGTCGTCATGATGGACATCGACGATTTCAAGAAGATCAACGACATGCACGGCCATCTCTTCGGCGACCAAGTCCTCAAAGAGGTCACGGAAGCCGTCAGCATGAACATCCGCCAGCACGACGTGCTCGGCCGCTACGGCGGCGAGGAGTTCCTCGTCATCATGCCCGGGACGGAACCGGACGTGGCGGCCAAGGTCGCGGGCCGGGTCTGCCGCGCCGTGGCGCGCGCCTGGGTCCGCGACAAAAGGGAGGCGCCGGGAGCGGCCTTGGTGCGCGTGACCCTGAGCGGCGGGGTCGCGACCTTCCCCGGCACCGGCTCGGCGACGCCGACGGCGCTCATCGAGGCCGCGGACCGGAGACTCTACGCGGCCAAGAGGGAGGGCAAGAACCGGGTATGCGCGTGAAGGACACTCTCAGTCTCTGGGTGGGCGGCGCGGCCGGGGACGGGATCGCGGCGGCCGGAGAGGCCCTGCTCAAGACGTTCTCCCGATCGGGGCTGCACGCCTACTCCTACACCTCCTACCAATCCGTCATCCGCGGCGGCCACGTGCTCCTCCAGATGGCGGCCGGCTCCTCCAAGCGCCTCTGCGTGCCGGACTTCCCGGACCTCCTCGTGGCGCTCAACCAGGACTCCCTGGACCGGGAAGCCAAGGACGCGTCCCTGGGAATCCTCTATGACAAGGGCCGCTTCACCCTCCCGCGCCAGGGCCTGAAGCCCGGCTGCCGCGACCTCGGCCTTCCCGTATCGGAACTGGCCAAGGAACCCCTCATGCAGAACTCGGTCGCGGTCGGAGCCGCGGTCCGCCTCGCGGGCCTCGGATTCGAGACCCTCTCCGCGCTCCTGCAGGAGACGTTCCGCGGGAAGTCCCCGGAGGTGCGGGAAGCGAACCTCGCGGCGGCCAAAGCCGGGTACGACCACGCGGGCAAGGCGTTCGGGAGCCTCGGCGTGCGCCTGCCGAGCGGCGGGCCGAGACGCATGGTGATGAGCGGCAACCAGGCCATCGCGCTCGGAGCCCTGGCCGCCGGATGCCGTTTCTACTCCGCCTATCCCATGACCCCGGCCTCCTCCATCATGCATTGGTTCGCGCCCCGCGCCTCGCGCTACGGCCTGGTCTTCAAGCAGGCGGAGGACGAGATCGCGGCCGTGAACATGGCCATCGGAGCGGCTCACGCCGGAGCGCGGGCCATGACCGCCACTTCCGGCGGCGGATTCGCGCTCATGAGCGAAGCCGTGGGCCTGGCGGGGATGACCGAGACCCCTCTGGTCATCGTCGAGGTGCAGAGGGGCGGCCCGTCCACCGGCCTGCCCACCAAGACCGAGCAGTCGGACCTCTTCCAGGTGCTGGGAGCGAGCCAGGGGGACTATCCCAAGGCCGTGCTCGCCCCGGCCACGGTCGAGGAGGCCTTCGCCTTCGCGGCCCTGTCCTTCAACATCGCGGAGGAGTGCCAGATGCCGGTCCTCCTGGTCTCGGACCTGAACCTCTCCGAGCATCACGAGACCGTTGGCGGCCTCAGCCTCCAGGTGCCCATCACGCGCGGCCCCTATGCCGCGCCCGGCGAGGACTTCCGCAGATACGCGGTCACGGACAGCGGCGTGAGCCCGCGCGCGGTCCCGGGCCAAAAAGGGCTGGAGTTCACCGCTTGCTCGGACGAGCACGACGAGCGGGGAGACACGATCTCCGACGTCCGCTGCGACCCGGTCCAGCGCACCCGCATGATGGACAAGCGCATGCGCAAGCTCCGGACCGCGGCCGCCATGCTGCCCCCGACCGCGCTCGAGGGTCCTCAGGACGCCGAACTGACGCTGGTCTGCTGGGGCTCCACCTACCCGCTCCTCCGGCACCTCATGGAGCGCCTCAACGAGGGCGGCCGAGAGCGCGTCAACCTGCTCTGCCTGCGGAGCCTCTGGCCGTTCCCGTGGAGGGAGGTCTCGGACATCCTGTACTCCTCGAAGAAGACCCTGGCAGTGGAAGGCAGCGCCGGAGCCCAGCTCTGCCGCCTCATCCGCCAGGAAACGGGCTACTATATCCCCCACAGGTCCCTAAAATACGACGGCGAGCCGTTCTACCCGGGCTCCACGCTCGCCGCGATCGAGGCGGCGCTCGGCCATGGCTGAGAGGACGAATCCCAAGGACTGGAAGTCGGGAGTCAGCCCGGACTGGTGCCCGGGATGCGGCGACCACGGGGTCCTCAACTCCCTGCAGAAGGCCTGCTCCGGGCTGGGGCTGGCGGCCAAGGATGTGCTCGTGGTCTCCGGCATCGGCTGCTCGTCGAACCTGCCGGGCTTCTTCCGGAGCTACGGGTTCCACAGCCTGCACGGACGGGCCATCCCCGTCGCCACGGGCGCGAAGCTGGCCAATCCGGCGCTCAACGTCATCGTCACCGGGGGCGACGGGGACGGCTACGGCATCGGCATGGGCCATTTCCTGCACGCGGCCCGCAGGAACCTCGACCTCACCTATATCGTGATGGACAACCAGGTCTACGGCCTCACCACGGGGCAGGCTTCTGCCACCACCTGCATGGGGGTGAAGACCCGGTCCACTCCCGAGGGCGTCATCGAACGGCCCATCAATCCCCTGCTGCTAGCCCTCTCGGCCGGCGCGACCTTCGTCGCGCGGGCGTACTCCATGGAGCCGAACGACATGGTCGAGGTCTTCAAGGCCGCCATCAGCCACAAGGGCTTCTCCCTGGTGGACTGCTTCTCCCCCTGCGTCACCTGGAACAAGCTCAACACCTACGAGTGGTTCAAGTCCAGGGTGGCCAAGCTCGACGGGGCCTCGCACGACCGCACGGACCTGGCCGCGGCCATGCGCAAGGCTCTCGAGGAAGACCCCTTCCCCCTCGGCGTGCTCTATGAGCGGCTGGACGTGCCGACCTACGAAAGCCTCGACCCCACGCTCCGCAAGCACGGTGCCGTGGCCGGCCTGCCGCTCGGGCTCTCGCCCGAGGAACAGGAGGAGCTGCTGGAGAGCTTCCTGTAGGCTAGAAATCCCCTCCGCCAGACCCGGGCGGAGGTTCCACGTCCTTGAGGCTGATGTCGAAGTAGAACGTCCTTCCCTTGACCGTGTAGGAGAAACAGCCGTTCTGGTTGGCGCTCAGATTGAAGCCGGCCCCATACCAGGAATACCCCGGCACCTGACGCACCGTATTGGCGTTGCTCTCCGGGTTCTGATACATATGGAGTTCGGCGTCCGCGGTGTTGGCCCCGGCGATATTGCGCGTCTGGTAGCGCATCCGCGTCCGCTCGTCGGCCACGAGCGTGCCGTCCGCGTCGCGCGCCTTGAGCTGCTCGGCCGTGTGGTAGAAGGTCATGACCCGCGGGTCGCTGAATACGTCGGTGTAGAACTGGGACGTCCGCTCCGACGGATAGGCGCCGTACTTCGAGTCCCATAGCTCCTGCGGGATGAGCAGGTGCGAGTGCCCCATATCCGGGAAGAAGACCCCGTCGATGACGTCCTTCTCGAAAGCGGCCTCGATGTGCCGCGCCACGGCCTTGATGTACGACTCGGGGAGCGCCACCGGGCCTCCTCCCCTGTCGTTGGGGAGCTCGTACCTCCCGGCCTTCTCGTTCCAGTACGCCCTCTGCCCGAGCCTCTTGGGCGAGGCGTAGATCTCCTCGAAGCGCTGCCTCATCTCGGGGAGGGTGTAGTCCCAGCGGAAATCCGAGGAATAGAGCTTGGGGTCGCCCTCGCCTTCCGGAGCGCAGCGCTCGGCCTTGGAGAGGACCCCGCCCTCTTGACGGGACGCCTGCATTCGCTCGGATACGGCCCGCGAGGTCTCGCTGATGACGGCTTCGAACCCGTCCGCGGATGCGCTCGCGCACAGCAGGATGAGGATCAGGGTCGCCATGACGATAGGTTAACCCGCGGATGGGACTTTCCCTGGGCCGTCGGACCCATCGCGGACGGACCCAACGGGCCTACAGTTGTATCTGCGCGCCGATCTCGATGACGCGGCTCGGCGGCAGGTGGAAGAACTCGGAAGGCCGGACCGCGTTGTGGAACAGGAAGCGGAACAGCCTCACGCGCCAGCGGGCCAGCTCTCCCTTCGGCGCAGGGATGACGGCATCCGAATTGAGGAAGTAGGTGGCCTGGTAAGGGTCCCCTGAGAACTCCGGCGCGGGGATGCGGCTCAAGTCGCGGAATACGTCGGGGTCCTCCATGAAGCCGTAGTGGAGGATGAGCCGGGCGAACGAGCGGGAGAGCGGGATGAACTCGACCCGGTCCTCCTCGTGCACGCGCGGGACCTCATCGAACATCGCGGTCACCACGAGGTTCTTCTGGTGGAGCACCCTGTTGTGCTTGATGTTGTGGAGCAGGGCCACGGGGGTCTGGTTCGAGGAGCCGCTCAGGAACACGGCCCTGCCCGGCACCCTGGCCAGAGGCCCTGACTCAGCATCCTGGATGAACGCGTCGAACGGGACCGCGGCCTCCTGGATGCGCTTGCGGAGCATGTCCTGACCGCGGCTCCAGGTGGTGAACAGGAGCATGATGCCCGCGCCGATGAGGAGCGGGACCCAGCCTCCCTGCGCCACCTTGGCCAGATTCGCCAGGAAGAACGCGAGGTCGATGGTAAGGAACACCCCGGCCCAGGCCAAGGACGCGGCCAGCCCCCATCCCCAATGGCGGCGGAAGAGGAAGTAGGCCAGCACCGTCGTGATCACCATGATGAGCGAGACCCCGACGCCGTAGGCGGCGGCCAGGCTGCTGGAGCTCCGGAACCCCAGGACGATGGCGATGGTGCCGACGAAAAGCAGCCAATTGGCCACAGGCACGTAGATCTGGCCCTCGGTCTCCGCCGAGGTATGCGCGATGCGCAGACGCGGCAGGAACCCGAGCTGTATGGCCTGCCGGGTCAAGGAGAACACGCCTGAGATCAACGCCTGGGACGCGATGACCGTAGCGCTCGTAGCCAGGGCCACGAGCGGGTAGAGAGCCCATCCCGGAGCCAGCCGGTAGAACGGGTTCACCGCGGCATCAGGCTCTTGCAGCAGGAGGGCGCCTTGGCCGAAATAGTTGAGCAGAAGGGCCGAACCCACGAGTCCGAACCAGGAGACTCGGATGGGGCGGCGGGAGAAATGCCCCAGGTCCGCGTACATGGCTTCGCAGCCCGTGAGCGAGAGGAACACGGCTCCCAGCGCCAGGAATCCGGCTCTCCCGTTCTCAAGGAAGAACCGGACCGCGTGGTGCGGACTCAAGGCCGCGAGCACTCCCGGTTCCCTGAGGATGTGCGGGATGCCCAGCACCGCCATCACCAGGAACCAGCAAAGGACGATGGGACCGAAGGCCATGCCCACCTTGCCGGTCCCGCGATGCTGGAAGAAGAACAAGCCGGTCAGGATGAGGACGGTGATGGGGACCAGGTACGGGCGGAACAAGGGCGTGGCCACATCCAAGCCCTCGACCGCGCTCAGCACCGAGATCGCCGGAGTGATGACCCCGTCCCCGTAGAGCAGGGCCGCGCCGAACAGACCGAAGAACAGCAAGGCGCCGCCGGATTGCTTCGGCCGGACCAAGGACATCAAGGCGAGTATGCCGCCTTCTCCCTTGTTGTCCGCGCGCAGGATGAACACGAGATACTTCACGCTCACCACCAGGATCAAGGACCAAGTGATGAGGGAGAGCACGCCCAGGATGTTGGAAGGACTGACAGGGACCGCATGAGACCCGAAGAAGCACTCCCTCAAGGCGTAAAGAGGGCTTGTGCCGATGTCCCCGAACACCACTCCCAGGGCGGTCAGGCAGAGCAGGCCCAAGCGGGGCTCCGCCCGATCGGTGTCGTTCGTCATCGCCGGAAGAGCTTGTCGAAGCCTTTGGGCATCGCGCTCCGAAGAGCCTCCTGCACCGCCTTCTCCTGCTTGAGCATCGGCCCCAGGGCAGAGGACTCCAGCCCGCCCAACCGCTCCCGCAGAGCCGAGGACTTCGCATCGTACAGGACGGCGAGCTTCTCCTCAAGAGCCTTGCGCTGGTCGGCCAGAGCGCCGGAAGCCTGCTTCAGCAGCGCGGCGGCGAGCGCCTTGCCGATGTCGGACTCCAAGGACAGGTCCATGGAGTCCCCCTGGCCCGAGAGCCGGATCCGGGCCTGGAAGCGCTTGAGCCCCCGGAGAACGGGCGCGGCGGCATCCAGCCCCCTGGGCTGGAGCTCGAGGCCCTCCGCATCCAGCCTGAGCTCCCCGTCCCACCTCTCCCCGCTCAGGCGGATCTCGCCGCGCGCCTTCGCGCGCCCCTCGGCCACGACAGCGCCCAGGCCGCCGTCCCCGAGCTCGACACCCGCCAGAGGCAGGCCGTCGGCCTCGAACTCTACCGCTGCGGAGCCGGGGCTCCTCACCTGATCGAACACGGCCAGCGTCCTGAAGGAGGACGCCTCGAGCTCGAGCCTCGCGGGCTTCCCGTACATCGGCGCGTCCGACGTGACGCCCGAGAGCCGGCCTTCGAAGGCGGCCCCTCCCTCCAGGAAGCCGGAGACGCTGGCCTGCTCCAGGAGGAACACGGGATACGGGTGCTTGAGCGGGAACTCCACGTCCACGCCCTTGCGCCGTTGGCGCGTGGGAGCCTCGGCCTGCGCAGGCTTCTTGGCCAGCCTCTTCCGGGTCCAATCCATCCAATAGAGGGCGGTGGAGAACCTCTTGGCCAGGACCGGGCCCAGGAGCCTCTTGGCCAGGCTGGCCGAGTCGAGAGAAGGCAGGCCTGCGGCCGCGAGTACGGCGTCCAAGTCCTCGCCCTTGAGCGCTTCGGCCGCCTTGGCCGCGGAGCGTATGCGCTCCAGGTCCGCGTTGAGCTCCTTCTTGTCGGCTTCGACCTTCGACAGCATGGCCTTGAGCTTCCGCTGAGCCGCCGCCGCGGCCTGGGCCTTGCGCAAGGCGTCGCCTCCCGCCCGGAGCTCCTCCACGGCCTTGCGGAGCTCGGCCTCCATGGCCTTGTACTCGGCAGGCTTGTCCTTGTAGCGCTGGGTCACCGCATCCGCGTCCGCCTTGGCCTCATCGAGCCTCTTGAGGCAGGAGAGCTTGGCAGCGTCGAGCTCGACGACGGCGTTCGACTTGGCCTCCGAGAGCTTGGAAATGCCCGCGTCCTGGGCCGAGCCCAGGCGGGAGAGGACCGCGCGCTCCAGGCCCGTCGGCTCGAAAGAGCGCGGCAGCGCCCCGCTCGTCTTCCTCGGCGTGCCGAAGCGCAGCCCGTTCAAGGAAGCCTCCGAGACCACGATGCGCCCGCGCAACGCCGCGCGCCGGGAGACCCGCAGGACCGCGGCATCGAACTCCACGATGTTCTTCATGGGCTCGTTCTTATCGGCCACGGCCACGCCCGAAAGGGAGAGGCTCCCCCTGAACAAGCTCGAGCGCAGCGCGCCGACCTCCACCTTGGCTCCGGCCGCGGCCTGCCCGTAGCGGACGAGGGCGCGCCGCAGCCAGGGATCGAGGAAGAGGGCCGCGGCCAGCCACACCAGGACCGCGCCGCCGACCAGCGCGAGGATGTTGCCTTTGCGCAGGAAGCTCATGAGCCCCCCCTCGTCCACTCCAGATACAGGGAGACGATGCGCAGGCCGCTCAGGGCCTTGACCACGCGCCACTGGGCCGCTCTCGCGCGCCAGGCCGCCCGGTACCGCAGGATGCCCCGCTTGGACAAGACGAACAAGGGGACGAAGAGCAGGGCGCCGATGGCCAGGTTCCCCAGCACCACGGTGTTGTTGAACCGGGTCAAAGGCAGGACCGGAAGGTTATAGAGCCATGTCCAAAGGGGATGAAGGGCCCCGCAGGAGAGAAGAGCCCCGCCCAGGGAGTGCGCGGGGCCGTCGAGGAGGAACCCCAGCGGGGTGAAGAGCGCCGCGCTGGCCAGCGCCATCCCCTTGTCAATCCGCAGGAAGAAGAAGGCGAGCACGAAAAGGACCGAACAGAGGTTGTCCTTCGGCACCAGTCCCCATGCGGCTCCCAGAGCGAAGCCGGCGGCCGCGTAGGCCGGGTCGTCCTCCCCCTGGAGGGCGGCCACGATGGACTTAAGAAGGCTCAGCGGGTTCATGGGCTCCTATTGTACAATAGGGAGATGGGAGAAGCCTCGGCCGTCAAGTACAAAGTCCTGTTCGCGGACGACGACCCGGTCGTATCGAAAGCCGCGGGAGCGGCGCTTTCGGCGGCCGGCTTCTCCGTCATCCACGCCTACTCCGGGCTGGAGACCATGGAGAAGGTCCCGCAGAGCAGGCCGGACATCGTGGTCATGGACGTGCTCCTCGGCGACGCGGACGGCCGGACGCTGTGCCGGCGGCTGCGGGAAGACGCCTCCACGCGGGGCATCCCGGTCATCCTCATCTCCGCCTCCAAGACCGAGGAGAGCGACATGGTCGCCGGGCTCAAGGGAGGAGCGGACGACTACTTGGTCAAGCCCTTGAACCCGGCCCTGCTGGCCGCCAAGGTCCAGGCCGTGCTGCGCCGCGCGCATGCCCCGAAAGAGCTGGACCCGACCCTGCGCAGATACGGGATCGAGCTCAACGTGCCCGAGCGCACGGTCAAGCTGCACGGCAAGGAAGTGGCCCTGACCCGCAAGGAGTTCGACCTGTTGACCGCGCTCCTGAGGAACGAACGCAAGGTCCTCTCCCCCAACTATCTGCTGGAAACCGTCTGGGGCTACGAGACCGAGGACTACAACGACCCCCGCACCGTGCAGGTGCACGTGTCGCGGCTCAAGCGGAAGCTCGGCAAGGCCTTCGCGTCGCGTCTGAAGAGCGTCATCGGCTCAGGCTACAAGCTCGCTTAAGATGAAGCGGCTGGCGCTGTTCCGCTCCAGCCGTCCCTGGAGCATATGAGGCTCCAGGGGCGGCTGGCTCTGGCAGCCCTGCTCGGCCTCCAGGCCTGGCTGGGCTTGAGCTTCATCCGCTCCGCCGCTCCGACCTACGACGAGGCCGTCCACTTGGCGAGCGGCTACTCCTACCTGCGCACGGGCCGCTACCGGCTCAACATCATGGACCATCCCCCGCTCGCGGAGATGTGGGCCGCCCTCCCCCTCCTCCCGCTCGGCCCCGCCTGGCCGTCCTCGCATCCCGACTGCATGGCGAACCGCCCCTACCGCTGCTCCGACTTCTTCCTATATCAGAACAGGGTCTCGGCGGAGCGGATGCTGGACACGGCGAGGGTCTTCGCCTTGCTCACCCTGGGAGGCCTGCTCTCGTTCTCCCTGCTGCGCTGGGCTTGGGCCTTGGGAGGCTGGCCGACGGCCCTGGCTGCGGCGACGGCCTCGGCCTTCTGCCCGGTCCTGCTCTCCAACATCGCGCTGGTCACCACGGACGGGCTCTCCGCAGCGCTCTTCTTCCTCGTCTTCTGGCTCCTTTCTTCCGAGAAGCGCTCCCTCAAACGCTGGGCCCTGGCCGGGGCCTGCGCGGGCTTAGCACTCGGGTCCAAGTTCAACATGATACTGCTCGTCCCTCTGGCCGGAGCCTGCATCGTCCTGGAGCACCTCCTGCGGCCCAAACCCAGGCCGCGCCTCCCATGGGCCGGGATGCTCGCCGCCGCCGCTGCCGCTGTCTTGTCTCTGGCCCTGGTGTACCGGTTCTCGCAGCTCCCCCTCTACTTCGACGGCCTTTCCGCCACGCTCGCCCGTTTGGACCGAGGACGTTCCACGTTCCTGCACGGAGGCTATTCGAACCAAGGGTTCCTCCTCTACTTCCCCCTGGCCCTCGCGCTCAAGACCCCCCTCCCCACCCTGCTATGCGCCCTAGGGGCGGCCGTATCCTGGCTCAAGGGCCCTCGGCGGGAACGGGTCTGGATCCTGGTCCCAATGGTCGGCTACTTCCTGGCGGCCCTGGCGTCCAAAACGCAGATCGGGGTCAGGCATCTGCTCCCCATGATGCCGTTCCTGCTGCTCGCGGCCGCCTGCGGCGCGGCGGCTCTTTGGACGAGGTCCAGGGCCGCGGTCTTGGCATTGGGGCTCTGGCTCGCGGCATCGGCGCTCCGGGTCCACCCGCATCAGCTCGCCTACTTCAACGAGCTCATCGGCGGCCCGGCGCACGCCCACGCCTGGTTCGTGGACTCCACCCTGGACTGGGGTCAGGATCTCAAGACCTTGGGGCAAGAGCTCGCGGCCATGGGAGCCCCACCCATCTATCTCAGCTATTTCGGCTGCGCGGACCCGGCGGCCTACGGGATCCGCTACGTCCCATTGCCCACCTACACCAACGTGGACCGCGCCGTGGCGGACGCGCCGGATCCGGCCGCCTCCGGCCGCGTGCTACTGGCCGTCTCAGCCACCAACCTGGAGGCCAACTACTTCGCGGACAGGGAGCTCTTCGCCTGGCTCAAGCAGCGCAAGCCCCTCAAGGTATTGGGCTACTCCATGTTCCTCTACGACCTCACGGAGGACGAAGAGGCGCGCGGCCGTCTGGCCCGGTTGGCGGACGCGTCCGGCTTCCCGGCCCAGGCGAAGAATCTCGTCAGGCTTTCGAAACCGCCGGCCCGAGGATAGCCTCCAAGTCCTGCTTCGGCGTGGTGACGGGCTTGAGGTCGAACTTCTCGGACAAGACCTTGAGCACCGCCGGCCCCACGAACGCGGGCAAGGACGGGCCGATGCGGATGCCCTTGATGCCCAAATGCAGCAGGGTCAGCAGGATCGCGACCGCCTTCTGCTCGTACCAGCTCAGCACGAGCGATAGGGGCAGGTCGTTGACCCCGCAGTTGAACGCCTTGGCCAGGGCCCCGGCGATGACGATCGCCGAGTACGCGTCGTTGCACTGCCCGATGTCGAGCAGCCTCGGGATGCCCCCGATGTCGCCGAACTCGAGCTTGTTGAACCGGTACTTGCCGCAGGCCAAGGTCAGGATCACGCAGTCCTTGGGCACGGACCGGGCCAGCTCGGTGTAGTAGCTCCGCCCCGGCTTGGCCCCGTCGCACCCGCCGATGAGGAAGAAGCGCTTGATCTGCCCAGCCTTGACCGCGGCGATGACCTTGTCCGCCACGCCGAGCACGGCCTGCCGGCCGAAACCGACGGTTATGTATTCGGCCGGATCGTCCTCCGCGAACCCCGGAGCGGCCAAGGCCGCCTCGATCACCGGAGAGAAGTCCCTATTCGGGATATGCCTGACGCCGGGCCAGGCCACTAGGCCGCAGGTGAAGATGCGCCCCTTGTAGGACTCGGCCGGCCTCTGGATGCAATTCGTGGTCATGAGGATCGCGCCCGGGAACTGCGCGAACTCCTTGACCTGCTCCTGCCAGGCTCCGCCGTAGTTGCCGACCAGGTGCTTGTACTTCTTGAGCCCCGGGTAGGCGAGGCACGGCAGCATCTCCCCGTGCGTGTACACGTTGACGCCCTTGCCCTCGGTCTGCTTCAGGAGCGCTTCCAGATCCCGGAGATCATGCCCCGAGACCAGGATGCACTTGCCCTTGATGGGGGTGACCCGCGCCTTCGTCGGCTCGGGATGGCCGTACGCGCCGGTGTTTCCTGCGTCGAGCAGCTCCATGACCTTGAGGTTCATCTCACCGACCCTCATCGCCATGGCGACGAGCGCGTTCACATCCTGGGGCTCCTCCCCGAGGAAGGAGAGGGCCTCGTGGAAAAAGGCGTATACGTCGTCGTCCTCCTTGCCGAGCTCCCGCGCATGCTCCGCGTAGGCCGCCATCCCCTTGAGTCCGTAGAGGATGAGCTCCTGCAGCCCGGCCACGTCCCTGCCCGACTTTTCGATGCGCGCGCTCAGAGGGGTCTTCTCGCGAGCGCCGCCCCGGCTGCGCAGCAGAGCCTGCCCCTTATCCACCCACCCCTGGAGCCTTTGCGTGTCGAAGTCCACGTTCGTCACCGTGGTGAAGAGCGCCTGGAGCACGAAATGGTCGGTCTCCCTTTCCACGGTCCCGCGATGCGCGTACCACGCGATCTCCTTGGTGATGTCGAGCAGCTTGTCCATGAGAGCCGCGGCCTCGGGCTGCTTCCCGCACACTCCCACCTTGGTGCAGCCGCTCCCCTGACAGGTCTGTTCGCACTGATAGCAGAACATGCTCATGACTCCTCCTGGGCACTGCATCTGAGCATATTGTGCGTCAGGAAGGGATAGGGGGCATTGACTTAAGTCAAGCTCCCCAGTATTTCGTAGAATCGGCCCATGCCCAACACGGACTGGAGCTCCCTGAGCGACACGCAGCTCTTGCGTTATGCGGAATACCATCTGAGGGCCGAGTTCACCTCCTACGGCTTCGACGCAAGCCTGCCGCAGGCCGTGGAGATCGGTGGAAAACGCTTCGATCTGAGCGTCCAGGTCCTCAGGGCGTTCAAGCCGGTCTCTTTCCAAAAGGCCGACTTGGCGGTGCTGACCGTGTTCATGGACGGCAAGCCGCCCATGCTCTACCTCCTGCCTGCCGAGGCATGGGATGGGACCGATCCTTTGTTCTCGAAGGGCAAGGACGCGCTGGAGCTCAAGCTCGGTAAAGGAAACCTGCACCTACTGGCGAACTACGGGTTCGACTTCACTGTCCGAAGACTCGTGCGAAGAAACGCCTCAAGCCGGAAGGCCTGACCTTCTCCACTTCCCCTTCCAGGACCCGCTTGTCGCCCACCACGGTGACCGCGGTCTTGTCGGGCGCCAGGAGCCTCTCGGAAACCTTTCGAACCTCTTCGCCCGTCACGTCCGAGACCTTCCGGACGCGCAGGCCCCAGGACTCCAGGGGGGCGCCAAAGAGCTCCAACCCCAGCAGATGGTCCGCGATGTCGCCGATATGGTCCAGGCTCATCAGGAAAGAGCCGATGAGCGCGTTCTTAGCCGAGGCCAGTTCGAACTCCGACGGAGGGCGCCTGCGCATGAGCTCGGCCTGCTCAAGCAGGGCCTTGAGAGCGAGCTGCGCCTTCTCGGACCTGCTCGAGAGACCGAACGTCCACATGCCCAGGGCGGGGTCGCGGATGATGTTGCTGAAGGCGTTGTACGCCAGCCCCATGGCCTGGCGCGCGACCTGATAGAGCCTGGAGCCCCAGCCTCCGCCCATGACCTCGCTGGCCACCAGGAGCGGGTAGTGGTCCGGAGACTGCGGGTCGCTCGCGTCCGGCGCGATGCCGCTGATCCGGATGAAAGCCTGCTCGGAACCCGGCCTATCCACGAACGAGACCCCGTCCTGTCTGCGGACCACCACGTCCGGCCCCTTCACCGGGGCCCGGCCCGAGGCCTCCCAGGCTCCGAAGTAGGATGAGAGATTCGTCTTCACCCATTCCGGGTTCACGTCCCCGGCGATGACGAGTACCGCGTTGTCCGGCGAGAAATGGGTCTTGAAGTAGCGCTGCAGGTCCTCGGCGGTGAGGCTCTCCACCGCCTCGGGGGTCAGGCTCGCCCGGGCCGACGGGTGTCCGCCGATGAGGTCCTCGATGGCGCGCTGATGGCTGGCCACGGCCGGGTCCGCGGAGGAGTCCCGCACGCTCGCCTTCCAAAGGGCCTTCCAGGGCGCCAGCTCCTCGTCGGTCCAGGCGTGGGGCTTGCTCGCCATCTCCGCGAGCAGGGCGAGCAGGCTCGCCGCCGCCTCGGAAGGGGCGTTGGCGTTGAGCACCACGTTGTCGTACATCTGCGTGACGTTGACCCAGCCGCCCAGGCGCTGGAGCGCGTCGTTGAGCTCGGTCTCGGTGCGGGCCCCGGTGCGCAGGCGCAGGAAGTCCGCGGCCATGAGCATCTGCTGCCTGGCGCGGGCGTCGGCCGCGGTCTGCCCCAGGCGGAACGCGAGCTTGGCGAACACGGTGGAACGCCGGCCGTCCGGCATGACGATGACCTTGAGCCCGTTGGGCAAGCGGAACTGCTCCGGAGTCTTGAAATCCACATCCGTCCACTGCATCTGCGAAAGGGAGCGCAGGATCGACTCCTCATCGGGAGTGGGCGTCGAATCCACCTGGGGCTGATGCTCATGCCCGGTCTTGGCCGGCTTCTTCGCAGCGGGCCTGTCGTCCGGCCTGACCGATACGATGCTGCGCCTCTCGTGAGACAGCAGCCGCGTGGCGGCTTGGACCGCATCCCTGCTCACCTGGCCGAAACGGGCCGCGTCCTCCTGCAGGGCCTTGACATCCAGGCCGCGCACCGCGGCCTTGGCCAGGAGCAGGGACCCGCTGTAAGAGTCCCCAAGCTCGTTGTTGAGCGCGAGCATGGTCTTCATCGAACCCTGGCGGAGTTCCTCGTCCGTGAACTCGCCGCGGCCGATGGCCGCGATCTCGGCCTCCAGCGCGGCCAGGGCCTCCTTCTCGTCCAGACCCGGGCCCAGGAGTATGGAGCCCGCGACCGCCACGGGCTCACGGTCCAGGTACGGCACGCTCAAAGAGACTCCGTTGGCCTGCTTCTTCTCCAGGACCAGCTTGCGGTGGAGGCGCTCCTGGAGCATCTCCGCGAGCACGCTCATGGCGTAGTACTCCGGACTCCCCCGGGCCGGAGCCTTCCACCCCAGGAGGACCGCGCCGTCCGTCACGTACGGGTCGAGCACGACCGAGCGCCTGGGAGAGGCCTGCTCCTTCTCGTCCAGGTCCGGAGCCGGAGCCTTGGCCTTCCTGCCCGGCACGCCTCCGAGATAGTCGCGGACCCAGGCTTCCGTCTGGTCCAGGTCGATATTGCCCCAGATGACCACCTTGGCGCGGTCCGGGGTGTAGTATTCGTCGTAGTAGCGCTGGATCTTGAACGCCGTGGCCGCCCGGATATCCTCCTCCGTGCCGATGACCGTGCGCTGGCTCCTGGAGTTCGAGAACACCTGGCGGAAGAGCTCGTTCCAGGACCCTTCCAGAGCCGAGTTGTCCCTTCCCGCCTTTTCCTCCAGGATGACCCGCCTCTCCCGCTCGACCTTCTCGGGCGTGATCTCCAGGCTGGACATGCGCTCGGCCTCCAGCGAGATGCCGAGCTCGAGCACGTTCATAGGCAGGGAGTGGACGTAGAGGGTGTGGTCCTGGTAGGTCCAGGCGTTGGTGTACCCGCCCATGGCGCCGATCATCTTGAACCAGTTGCGCACGCGCTTGGTGCCCTGGAACATGAGGTGCTCCAGGAAATGCGCGTACCCGGTCTCGCCGTAGGGGCCGTCGCGGCCGCCGACCTCGTAGCCCACCGCGATGGTCGCGGAGAAGAGCCCGGGGTCGCGGACGAGCTGGACGTGCATGCCGTTGCCCAGGGTGAGCTCGCGGGTGGTCTCGTCGGGCGCGGGCTGCTCCGCCTGCGGGGCAGGGGGGTCGGTCTTGGTCTCTTCAGCGGCGGTCCTGCGCGACGGGAGCAGGCGGTTCAGCATTCTTCCGAAGAACGACGTCTGCGGCCGGACATCCGTCTCCGCCGCTCCCACAGGGAGGGAAGCCGTCTGCCCGCCGAGGACTTTCTGGAAGTGGATGTCCGCCGCTTCCTTGGAATCCGCGGCTCCCTGCACCTGCGCGACTTCCTTGGCCTGGGGCCCGAACTCGACCAGGGGGGCGATGGCCGACGGCGCGGGAGCGCCGCGGTACTGCGCCGCAGGGGTAAGGAGCACGTCTTGCCCTGCGGTGCCGGGCTTTCCAATAGGGCCCGGCGACCTCTCGGGAAGGGCGTTGGGAGCATGTACGGGCTGGACAGCGACCGCCTTGGCCCCAGCGACCGGAAGAGCTGTATTCGACAGCGAGGCCGCCGGAGCAACGACAGAAGGGGTGAGCGAGACCGAGGGCAGGCCCTGCCCGGTCAGCAGAGGCGCGTTCAAGGAGAGCGGCTGCACAGCCGCTTGGTTCCCGGCGCCGAGGCCGGCGCCGACCACGCCCGGGCCCGCGTCTCCGATTTGAGGGGTGGCGACCTTGATCTCAGCGGCCATGGCAGAGGATGCCAGGAGCGCCGCGATCTGCAGGATAGCCAGGATCCGCTTCATCTGCCGATAGTATAGCGGAATCCTATGATGACGCCTGGGGAATAGGGCCTGCGACATCCCCTTACGGACGTCCTACGGCCGCATCCCCATAGGTCCTAGAAGCGCCTGCGGGGCCACAAGCTCGACTTGTCCACATTACTTTCGGAGCGGCACAGCTGTCCGGTAAAAGCAAACCAACTGTGGTCAACCACAGTCGGCCGGCGGCTTCAAAAGGGCAGTATATCGACGTTGTAGGCCGCTTTTCGCGTGTTTGGGGATGCTGTCCGGCAAATGG
>Ga0265297_10002315_pt1 | contig 39394 bp, 46 predicted proteins | sample Munlanlwell13791_FD_192502 | JGI IMG/M metagenome (GOLD analysis project Ga0265297, IMG submission 192502) | Leachate microbial communities from a municipal landfill in Southern Ontario, Canada - Leachate well 137-91 | ecosystem: Engineered > Solid waste > Landfill > Unclassified | place...
GTGGTGGAAAGGACTTTTGAAATCGGAGTGAGGAGGTCGGTCGGAGCAAAAAAGAAAGACATTCTGTTCCAGTTCTTGACCGAGGCCATGCTTTTGACTTTTTCCGGCGGCGTGTTGGGAGTCATTATGGCCGTGGGTCTGACTTCGTTGATTTACGCCGTGGCCAATTCTTACGGCCTGAGTTGGCCTTATTCCATTTCTTTGGCCGCCGTGTTCTATTCGATTCTGTTCTCAACCTCGGTCGGATTGTTCTTCGGCGTTTATCCCGCCCGGAAGGCCGCCAACATCGACCCCATCGAGGCCCTAAGAAAGGACTAATCAAAGAAAACAATCTGGAGGTTGAAGCCGAGACATTGGTTTTTGTGAAGATAATAAAAATAATAAAAACAAAAAAGCATGAGGATTAACTATTTTTTTATTCCTTTGACCGCGATTGCCGTGGCTTACTTCGGCGGGATGATTACCGAAAAAGGCATGCCTTGGTATAATACTTTAAATCTCCCGTCAATTGCTCCGGACGGCAAGCTTATTGGTTTGGCCTGGACCGTAATCTATGTCCTGGCCACGATTTCAGCGCTTATAGTTTGGAACAAGCTGAGGCAGGACAAATCATTTAAGATAATTGTTTCTCTTTTCATCGCCAACGCTTTTTTAAACTGGTTTTGGACATATCTTTTCTTCGGACTTCATTTAATCGCCTGGTCGGTTTTGGAAATGATTCTTCTCAATCTGGTAAATCTGGTTCTTATCGTGATTTTAGGCAAAAAGAACCTGCCAGCCTCTGTTTTGCTTGTTCCTTATTTCCTTTGGGTTTGCTTCGCCACTTATTTGGCCTATTCTGTTTTGACGATTAATCCGTAATCGGGTATAATGAAGCAATGAAAAAAGTTTGCACATTATGCTTGGTCGTCGATTCAAACAAGGTTCTTTTGGGCATGAAAAAGAGGGGATTCGGAGAGGGGAGATGGAACGGTTTCGGAGGCAAGGTTGAAGAGAACGAGGAAATCATCGAGGGGGCGAGAAGAGAGCTTTTGGAAGAATCGGGAGTCAGGGCTCAATCAATGGACTTGAAGGGGGTTCTCGAATTCGAGTATCTCGACGAAGACAAAACCTTGGAAGTTCATATTTTCAAAGTAGGCAATTACGAAGGCTCTCCCAGGGAGACCGAAGAAATGAGGCCGCAGTGGTTTGATGTTCACCAGATTCCTTTTGAACAAATGTGGCCAGACGACCTTTATTGGCTGCCCTTGTTCTTGAAGGACAAGAATTTCAGGGGCAAGTTCGTTTTCAGGGGACAGAGCAACATCATCAGCCACGATTTAGAAGTTTTAGAAGATTAATTATGGAGGAAAAAGAATTAGCAAAATTTCTTTCCGGCTTCTTTTGCGCTCAAGTTCTCGTTCATTTAATTCTTCTTCTGGGAGGCTGGCTGCCTTTGAGTTTTTTGGGGTTTGTTTTGAATTCTTCTCTGTGGACGATAACCCTGCTCGCTTCTTTGTCCCTGACCATGTTTTTCGCATTTTTGGGCTGGGGGAGCGCGGAAGGAAAAAGAGTTTCCAGTTCAGCGTTTTTTATCTTCCTTCTGGCGGTTTTCGGAGTCACCGTGTATCTTCTTGAAGATTACAAGGCGGACAGCCGGGCGGCTTTTGTCGGAACCAAGGAAGAATTCACTGTTTTGGAAATCCAGCCGGAAGATTCGGCCATGGCCGAAAAGAAAACATTCGCTTTCAGCTTCGGCAACGGCAAAGACGATGCGGGAAAAGCATTGGTTGTGGACAAGGACGGAAACGTTATCGCAGCCGGATATTTTCAGGGAACGATTGATTTGGACCCGGGAGCGGGAATATTGGAAAGAACTTCTCTGGGCGGTTCCATTAACGACAATGCAGTTGATATCTATCTGGCCAAATACACCCAAGGAGGAAGGCTGGTCTGGGGATTTTCTCTGGGCTCGGTGGGTGCCGATGTCCCGAATTCTTTGAAAATTGACAAAGACGGCAGCATATACTTAACGGGATATTTCGGAGGACAGATGGACGTTGACCCCAATCCCGAGGAAAAGCTGATTAACAGCGGAACAGGCAGGGACGCTTTTCTGGTCAAATACGACAAGGACGGAAAATTGCTCTGGGTCAGGTCTTTCGGCAACATTGAAACCATTCCTTTCGCTTCCGGAGACACGAGATTTGAAGAGGGCGTGGATTTGGACATTGACGAAGACAGTAATGTTTATCTGACAGGAGTTTTTGACGGAACCATTGATTTGGACGATTCTGACGGGAATAAAACGACGGATACGCTTGTGGCGGACAAGAGAAACACTTTTCTTGCCAAATTCGATTCCAGCGGCAAGCTTTTAAAATGCGTTTCTTTTTCCGGCAAGGGAACCAATCAGGGCCAGGCAGTCAAAACCAATAAAGAAGGCAGCGTTTATGCGGCCGGGTTTTTTGACGACAAAATGGAATTCGGCGAAAAGACCTTGACCTCGGCCGGTTCTTCGGACGCTTTTTTGGTTCAATACGACAAAAACTTGAATTTTGTCTGGGCCAAGAAATGGGGAGGGTCGGGAGCTGACAAGGTGAACACGGCCGCCATTGACCTTGACGAATCCGGCAATGTTTATCTGGCTGGCGACTTCAGCGGCACGGCCTATTTAGACAACTTCAAGCTTGCGAGCAAAGGAAGCGCTGATGCTTTCTTCGTCAAACTGGATAAAGACGGAAATCCGTTGGTCTTGAAAAGCGTCGGCGGGATATATTACGATTCGGCGCAGAAGATAAAAATTGACAAGGATAATAACATTCTGATAACCGGATATTTCAAGGATTCGGTTGACTTTGACCCAGGCAAGGGGGTTGACTTCCTGCAGTCATTGAGTTTCGGAGAGGCAGCGGACGCTTTCCTGGCCAAATATTCTTCCAAGGGAGATTTTGTCTGGGCCAGGTCTTTCGGCGGATACGTTGCTTTGGCCGATGAAATCCAGACAGCTTACGGCTTGGCCATCGACGACCAGAACAACCCTCTAATTACCGGAAAATTCTACGACCAGATTGATTTTCATTCAAGCGAAGACCTGAATCTGACGAGCAAAGGCAAAAGCGACGTTTTTCTGGTCAAATACAACGCAGAAGGCGAGATCGAATAAAACATTATAAGCAATATGAACAAAACGTTCAGATACATTATTGTTCTGGCTTTGATGGCGATTGTTTTAATCTTGGCCTGGGCCTTTCTTAACAGAAAAGGGGTGGAGACAAGACTTTTCAGTTCTTCGGAGTTCATTCAAATCGCAGTGGCTGACAAAAGCTACGGTTATTCTTATTCCAAAGACGGAAAATGGTACGTTAATTTCAAGGGAAAAAACATCGGACCCTACGACAGCGGCATCACTCATTTGTCCGTTTCCAACTCCGGCTACGGCTTCAGCTATTTCAGCGAAGGAAAGGCCTATGCGAATATAAAAGGAAAGGTTATCGGTCCCTTCAGCGACATTATGCTTGTTTCCGTGGCTGATAAGAATTACGGCATCGCTTATTACGACCAGGGCAACAGATACGTGATGATAAAAGACGAGACGTACGGACCCTACGATGACGTTTCAGCCCTTTCCGTTTCCAATAAAAGCTACGGCTTTGTTTATTACAAGAACGGCCAGTGGTTCGCGGAAGTCAACGGAGAAACATTCGGCCCGTATAGCGACCCCATTTTCTATTTATCCGTTTCCGACGCCAATTACGGATTCACGTATTTCAAAGACGGAAACACGGAGATAAAGACCAAAGACGGGATTCTCGGCCCCTATGACGCAGTCAGCGCCATCTGGGCTTCAAACAAAAGCATCGGCTTTTCGTATTTTGACATGGGCAACCAGTGGCACGCCAAAGTCAACGACAAAATATTCGGCCCCTACGAGAGCGTGAGCGAGGTGGCTGTTTCCGATTCCGGTTACGGGTTTATTTACCAGAAACAAGGACAATGGTATGCTGAGATTGATGGAAAAACTTACGGGCCTTACGCCACTGCCAATCGATTGTTTGTTTTTGACAACAATTACGGCTTCGCTTTCCAGAAAGACGGGGGGCTGTATTTTTCTTTGAATCCTTTAGAATAAATATATTTTTAAAAACATGGATAAAAACAAAATTTTAATCATAGTTCTTCTTGTCGTGCTGGCTGGCGGGGCTTTGTTCTTTTTAAACCGAGACGCTTTTTCTCCCTTCGGAGGGGTCGTAAACCACGAGATAAAAGAAGAAGACAGCCAAAGAGCCATCACAGCTTCTTATCCTTCGGTCAGCGTGGAGAAAATAGACAACGAGCTTAAAGGATTTGTTGACGAGCAGGTGAAAAACTTCAAAGATACGGAGTACATTCCTTACGGGGACACGGAATTGCAATATACTCTTTTTGTTGAATATTTTTATTCCCGGTTCAGCAAGGACATCATCGGCTTCAAATTCAACACCGAGTATTACACGGGAGGGGCTCATCCCGGCCACGACGTCATTTGCTTTACGTACGACCTTGAAAAAGGAGAGAGAATGGATTTGGCCGATTTCTTTATAGAGAATTCCGATTTTCTGGAAAGGATATCCGACTATTCCGTCAATCTGCTGATGCAGGACCAGTTTGCCGACGAAGAATGGATAAGGGAAGGAGCGGGGAAGAACCTGGACAATTTCCAGAGATTCATTCTCGCCGAGAACAGCTTCATCTTCTATTTTCCTCCTTACCAGGTTGCTCCTTACGCTGTCGGGGAGCAGCAGGTCATTGTTCCTTTTTCCGAGCTGAAAGACATCTTGAACCCGTTCATATTCGGCGATTTTGATTTTTCAGCCAACAAGGGCATATATATCCTGTCTCCCAACGAGGGAGAAATGGTTGACTCTTTCATCAGGGTAGAGGGCTATCTCAACGGCAACGGCTGGGCTCCTTTTGAAGCGGTTGCCGGAAAAGTGGAGCTTTTGGATGACCAGAACAATGTTTTGGCGTCTTCCATTCTGGAAATACCCGGGAACTGGATGCAGCTGCCCGTATACTTCAGGGCCTATCTCGCTTTCGACTCCAAAAATTCCAAAACAGGCAATCTGGTTTTTTACAACGACAACGCCAGCGGCCTGGCAGAGAACGACAGGACGCTTGTCGTGCCCGTTAATTTCAAAAACTGGAATGGTTCAAATTGATAATAAGTCATAATAATGATAAAATGTAAAAACATGAAAAACAGCACAAAAAAAGTTTACCGCTCGCAGAAAAACCGCATCATCTTCGGGGTTTGCGGCGGTTTGGCCGAATATTTTGAAATAGACCCGCTTTTAGTAAGAATATTTTTTATTCTGCTGGTCATGGCTGGCGGTTCGGGAGTCTTCCTTTATATTATTTTGGCCGTTCTCATGCCCAAGGAAGAAAACAAGGTTGATTTGAACAAGGACAATCTGGCCGAAGAAACTAAAAAAAGAGCCAAAGACCTGGCCGAAGAAATCAAAAAGGACGAATCCTGGATAAAAAACAGCCGGAACATTTTAGGCCTCATTCTTATTATCCTGGGGCTGAACCTTCTCTTCTCAGAGCTTTTCCATGTTGATTTTTTCAACTCCATTGCCTGGGGAGTGTTCTGGGCCCTGATTATAATCTTCGTCGGATTCAAGATAATTAAGAAATAGAAAATGATTGACAAAAGAAAATTTGAAGAATGCGAAGGCGCGGATTTCAATCTGACCAGAACTTTGGCCGGACTGATAATAGTCCTCGTCGGTTTCGCTTTTCTTTTTAAGAGCCTGGGGTTGATCGACTTCGATTTCAATGTTTTCAGCCTTTGGCCCTTGATTATAGTGCTTTTGGGATTGATGCTGCTGTCCAAGAATAATCTGGTTTCAGACATGGTCGGAGTGATAACCATTATTCTTGTTCTGGTGGCTGTTTTTTTCGTGATTTTTTCTCCCCGAGCTTCAACGCCGGAACAGCCGGAAGTCAACAAGACCCCGGTCTTCCTTTTCTATTACAAGCAGTCCGAGGACGAGAACTTGGCTTGCGGTCCTGACGCGGTTTTGCCCGTGGGCAGGGAGATTGAGACAACCATGACTCCGATTAAAGACACCATCAATCTTTTAATCAAAGGAGAATTGACCGAGGAAGAAAAAGTCCAGGGGTTCACCACCGAGTTTCCCAATGAAGATTTCAAGCTGCTGGACGTCAATCTGAAAGACGGCGTTTTGTATCTGGAATTTACCGAGGTTCCGGGATTCACCACGGGCGGGTCTTGCCGGATTTCTTTGCTGACCAACCAGATAATAAAGACGGCCAAGCAGTTCCTGGGCGTGAATGAGGTTATTCTGCTGCCGGAATCGATATTCCAGCCATAAGCATGAAGGTATCTTTCCATGGTGCGTGCAGAGAGGTCACCGGTTCGTGTATTCTGGTGGAAACGGGAAGAACTAAATTTCTGGTTGATTGCGGGATGTTCCAGGACGATAAATCTCTGTCCAAGAACGAGGAGGATTTCGCTTTCAATCCTTCGGAAATAGATTTTGTTCTGCTGACCCACGCCCACGTTGACCATTGCGGAAGGATACCCAAGCTGTACAAGGACGGATTCAGGGGGAAGATTTACTGCTCCCAGCCGACCCGGGAAATAAGCCGGGCCATGCTTCTTGATTCAGCCAATGTTTTTCTCAAAGACAAGAAAATTTCTCCCATATATTTTGAGAACGACGTCTGGGGAGTGATGCCTCATTTCCAATACTTGCCATACAACAAAGAAACCCCGGTTTCCTCCGACGTCAGGATTAAATTAAGGGATGCTGGCCATGTTCTCGGCTCGGCCCTGTTCGAGGTTTTGGTCGGAAAAAAGAAAATGGTTTTTTCCGGCGACTTGGGCAATCATCCCGCTCCCATTGTCAAGGACCCGGAAATCGTGGCCGGGGCAGACATTGTTTTTCTTGAATCAACTTACGGCTACGGATTCCATGAGCCCAGGGAGTCGGGCCGGGAAAAGTTAAAACAGGCCATAATTGACACAGTGAACAAAAAAGGAGTCTTGATGATTCCCGTTTTTGCTCTGGAGAGGTCTCAGGAAATGCTTTTTGAGCTGAAGCGGCTTTTGACCAAAGGGGAAATTCCTTCCGTTCCGGTTTTTCTGGACAGTCCTTTGGCCAGCCAGGTAACGGACATTTACAGGGATTTTTCCCACTTGTTTGACGAGGAAGCCATGGCCTTAATGGGAAAGGGAGAGGATTTGTTTGATTTCCGGGGTCTTAAATTCGTCAAGAAGCCGGGCCAGGCGAAGAAAATAAGCAAGATGAAGGGTGCGAAGATAGTGCTGGCCGGGAGCGGCATGTGCGACGGGGGAAGAATCGGAAGCTATTTAAAAAAGAATCTGGATAATTCCAGGAATAAATTGTTGCTGGTTTCTTTCCAGGTTGAGGGGACGCTGGGCAGTGTTTTGGCCGGCGGAGCCAAAGAAGTGAAGATAGAAAAACAAAGAGTGAGAGTAAGGGCGGACGTTTCTTCTCTTTCTTCTTTTTCTTCCCATGCCGACCAGCGTCAGCTTGTGGAGTGGGTTTCAAAAATCAAGAAGCCCCAGCCCAAAACCATTTTCCTCAATCACGGAGAAGAAAAATCAAGCCTGGCCCTAAAGCAGGTTCTGGAAAAAGAATTAAAGATAAGTTGTCTTCTTCCGGAATTTAAAAAAGAATACAGCATTTAGCCTTGCCACAACTTCAGGAAGTGGCTGAAATTGCCGGATATTCGCTTTATCGCTTCCTCTCTGGAAATTTTTCCTTTATCATAATCGGTTAAGGATTTTTTAAATACGGTTCTGCCTATGGCGAAACCGATGATTCTCGGGAACGGTTTGGCCGTTTTCAGCCATTTTTCCACCCTGGCTTTGTTTTCTCCCCGACCCAGAACAATGACTCGGGAATTTTTATTCAGGGCCTTGAATATGCCCGGCCAGAACTTTTTGTCAGCCCCTTCCAGCTTCCAAATGTCAACGTCGATTACAGTCGCTATTTCTTTGATGGTTTTTATTCTTTTTTGGGCAGGAGCCAAAAGCTCGAGGATTATTTCGTATTTTTCTTTTTTGGCGAAGTCGTTTATCTTTTTGAGAATTTTCAACTGTCCTTTGTCTTTCGGATTGTAGCGGACGAGGATTTTAACGTAATCGGGCTTGAATTTGTTGACGTGCTCTCTGAATTTATCCCCGTATTCAAGCTTTAACTCCTTTGTGCCGCTTTTTTCCACGGGCACGACAATCGTTATGTTTTTTTCCTTTGCTTCTCTGAGGATTTTTTCTCCGAATTTTTCGTCAACCAGGATGCCGAAAGATTTTTTGTTCTTTCCCTTGATGCTTAAAAGAAAACCCTCAAAAATAATGTGCTTCAATTCTTTTATTCTTTCTTCGGTTTTCCTGGAAATCGTTTTCAGGCCCATGATGTCCCCGATGAACGAGCTCCTGTGGTCGAAAGGCAGGATGAATAGTTCTTTTTTCATATGCTTTATCATACTATTTTTAGGCCGGTTTGGCAATAATTGCCTTTTCCAAATCTTTTGTGGTATAATCCTTTTATAATGCCCAAGCAAAATATTGTTTTAAAACTGAAAAAAGCCAATCTTTTGGGCCGGGGCGGGGCAGGATTTCCGACCTGGCTCAAGTGGAAGTTGGTCAAAAAAGCCCAGGCCGAGAAGAAATTCGTCATCTGTAACGCCTCGGAAGGAGAACCCGGGGTTTTCAAGGACGGGTTTTTGCTGGAAAAGTTTCCGGAAGAAGTGATTAACGGCATGGTTCTGGCCATGGAAGACTTGGCTGCGGCCGAGGGATATATTTATCTGAACCCCTTGTATTTCAAGAAGTACGGGAATAATCTTAAGAGAATAATCGGTAAAAGGCCGATAATTCTCTTTGAAAAGAAAAAAGGATACATCGGCGGAGAAGAAACCGCTTTATGCGAAGCAATCGAGGGAAAGAGAGTCGAGCCCAGGATGAAGCCGCCCTATCTGGCGGAAAAAGGCCTTTTCGGCTTTCCCACTCTGGTCAACAACGTGGAAACTTTCTATTACGCCAGCAGGGTAGACAAGGGGGAATACAAGAATACCAGATTCTATTCCATTAACGGCGACGTCAAGAAGCCGGGAGTTTTCGAGCTTTCGGAATCATTGACCGCTGAAGAAGTTTTGAAAAAAACAGGCAATTATCCCGACTTTGATTTTTACGTCCAGTCGGGCGGGGGAGCGGCCGGAGAGATACTCTTGCCAACGGAATTGAACAAGCCGGTTGCCGGAGCCGGGTCAATCACGGTTTATGACAAAAGAAAAACAGACCCCTTCGTCCTTATGAAAAAATGGGTGGACTTTTTCATGAAAGGCAACTGCGACAAGTGTCTGCCTTGCCGGGAAGGGCTTTTTCGCCTCAAAGAAATGATTAAGAAAAAAGATTTAAACAAAGAGGTTTTGAACGAGATATTCTTTTCTTTGTCGGAAGCGAGTTTCTGCGCCCTGGGCAGGGGAGTCCCCGTTCCTTTCAGGAGTTTTTTAAAGAAAGTGATGAAAGTTGATTTATGAGGAGAAAAAGAATCAAAGTTTCAATCAACGGCCGGGAGATAAGTTGCTTTAAAGGACAGACCGTTTTGGAGGTGGCCAGAAAGAACGGATTGAAAATTCCCAGCTTGTGCTATCATCCCGACTTGGAAGCGTCAGCGGGCTGCCGTCTCTGCCTGGTTTCCATAAAAGACAGAAAAGGATTTTTTACCGCCTGTTCCACCAAGCTGGAGGACGGAATGGTCATTACCACTGATTCTCCTGAAATTAGGAAATTGAGAAAAACCAACCTGGAAATGCTTTTTGCCCAGCACGTGGAAAGCTGCCGCGACTGCATGAGGAGCTACAATTGCCGTCTTTTGGCCCTGGCCCAGGAATACGATTTGGATTTAAGCAAATTCGACGACAGGAAAAGGAATTATCCGATTATGCAGTTCGGTCCGGCCATTGTTTTTAAGAGTGAAAAATGCATTGATTGCAGGAATTGCGTGGAGGTTTGCAAAAAGCAAGGAGTGGGGTTCCTGGAAGTGGAAGAGCACGATTCTTTCATGGAGGTTGCGCCTTCGAAGAAAAAAGACAAGGACTGCATTTATTGCGGCCAATGTATTGTTCATTGTCCGGCTGCCGCATTCGAGGAGGCGGATTCCATAAAAGACGTGGAAGCGGCTCTCAAGGACAAGAAAAAATTTATTGTCTTCCAATTCGCTCCCTCGATCAGGGCGAGCATCGGCGAAGAATTCGGCATGCCCTATGGCACGATTGTGACCGATAAATTGATAGGGGCAATCAGGCAGCTGGGAGCCAAAAGGGTTTTCGACGTTTCCGTCGCCGCCGACGTCACGACCATTGAAGAGGCGGATGAATTGATTGAAAGGGTGCAGAAGCAAAAGAAGCTGCCCATGTTCACTTCCTGTTGCCCGGCCTGGGTTAAATTCGTCGAGTTCTATTACCCCCGATTCATTTCCCGCCTGACTTCGGTCCGGTCGCCGCAGATTATTCTGGGAGGGATAATCAAGAAATACGTGGCGGAAAAAGAAAAAATCGACCCCAAAAAAATCGTTGTTGTTTCAGTTATGCCCTGCACGTCCAAGAAATACGAGATTACCAGAAAAGAATTGCAATTGCAGGGATTGAATCCGGTTGATTACGTTTTGACCACCCATGAACTGGCCTGCCTTTTTAAAAGCCATGGAATAGATTTGAACTTTGCCAAGGCCGGAAAGCTTGACCAGATTTTGGGAGAGCCGAGCGGGGCCGGAGTGATTTACGGCGCCAGCGGCGGAGTGACCGAATCGGCCCTGAGAACGGCCATCAGAAAGCTGACGGGCAGGAAGAACGCCAGGATTAATTTCAAGAAAGTCAGGGGAATGGAAGAGGTCAAGGAAGCGGAGGTGGTTCTGGGAGGCGTGCCTTTGCGGGTGGCCGTGGTCAACGGCTTGGGCAATGCCAAAGACGTTCTGGAGAAGCTGAAGAAAGACCCCAAGCTTTACGATTACGTTGAAGTAATGGCTTGCTTCGGCGGCTGCATCGGCGGCGGGGGGCAGCCGGTTCCGACCAGCAGGGAAATCAGGGCCAAGAGAGCCCAGGGATTGTATAAAGTGGACGAGAAGAAGAAGATTCGTCTGGCCGATGATAATCCCGTGGTCCAGGAATTGTACAAGAACTTTTTAAACAACAAAGAAACGGTTCACAAGATATGCCACACCAAGTATTTTCCCAAGAAAAAAGAAAAGGTTAAAATAATCAAGAAATAATATGGAACAGACAAAATCAATCAGTATAATCAATTCTTTTTCGGCCAGGTTTTTCCTTGCCGCCGGATTGCTGGTTTTCGCTCCTTTGCTGAAGAATCAGATGATTACCGGAACCCTGGTCAATTTTATTCTTTTCTCCTCGGTGGTTTTGCTGGGGAGAAAGGTCGCTTTGAGCTTTTGCGTTTTTCCCAGCGTCATTTCCCTGGCTTCGGGCCTTCTTCCTTTCGTCCTGGCGCCGGTTGTTCCTTTCATAGCTTTAAGCAATGCGGTTCTGGTTTTGAGCTTCGACTTTTTGAGAAAAAAGAATTCGTATTTTGCGGTGGCCGCTGCTTCTTTGCTTAAATTTTTGTTTTTATGGTCAGCGAGCTCATTGGTCTTGAGTATGTTCAATAAGCCGGTGGCGGATAAGGTGGCCTTGATGATGGGCTACCCCCAGTTTTTCACCGCTCTGGCCGGAGGAGTTTTGGCAACGTTGTTTTTAGGGATAATAAATAAGAAAAAAGAAATATGACTTTTGAAGAATACCAAAATCAGGCGAGGAAAACAGCCATTTATCCGGACCTGGGCAATAATTTCATTTATCCCACCCTGGGACTGGTCGGGGAAGCTGGAGAAATAGCCGAGAAAATCAAGAAAGTTTTAAGGGACGGCAACGGGGAAATTACCGAAGAGAAGAGAGTTGAGCTGAACAAGGAGCTGGGCGACGTTTTGTGGTATCTTGCCAATCTTTCCATTGAGCTGGGTATTTCCTTGGAAGGCATTGCCGCCAACAATTTGGAAAAGTTAAAATCGCGCCAGGAGCGAAATCAGCTTCATGGGAGCGGAGACAACAGATAAATAAATATTTATGGAAATTAACGTCATTGACGCCAAAGGGGAAAGCGAGCCGTTTTCCTTGGAAAAAGTTCATCGCTCGGTCATTAGGTCCGGCGGTTCTCGGCAATTGGCCGAAAAAGTCGGAAAGGAGATTGAAGCCATGATTTATCCCGGCATCAGGACAAAAGAAATTTTCAGGGCCGTTAGGGATATTCTTAAGAAGGAAAGCCTTGAAACGTCAATGCGTTTCAGCTTGAGGGACGGAATAAGGAATCTGGGGCCGGCCGGATTCGGCTTTGAAAAATACGCCAGCGAGATTTTTTCAGCCCACGGCTATTCAATTAAAACCAACGAATGGCTCAAGGGAAAATGCATTGATTATGAAACAGACATTTTAATAGAAAAAGACAACGTTCTCTTGATAGCCGAATGCAAGTACAAAAACAAGCCCGGAGAAAAAGTCGATGTAGGCGTTTGTTTGAAGGTTTTTGCTTCTTTTCTCGACATAGATAACGGCGGACACTTGAAGGAAAAGGAAATCAAGCCGATGGTAATCACCAATGCCAAATTCACCAACAAAGCCATAGCTTACGGCAAATGCCAGGGCGTGGAGCTTTTGGGTTGGAATTATCCGGAAAACAACGGCCTGGAGCGTTTGATAGAGAGCAAAAATCTTTATCCGATTACGGTTTTGCCTTCTTTCAAGGATTGCTTTATGGATGTTTTCGCGAGCGAGTGCGTCATGACCGTTAAGGATGTTTTGGAGATGGATATTGAAAAATTCTCCCAAAAGGATAAAATATCCGCGGCCCAGCTTAAAAATCTTAAAGCCGAGGCCGAATTATTAGTAAACAACTGAATTATGCCTCTTCGCATAGGAATCGTCGGCCTGCCCAATGTCGGAAAGTCCACTTTGTTCCAGGCCATAACCCAAAAGCAGGTTGACCGGGCCAATTATCCTTTTTGCACCATCGACCCCAATGTCGGCGTGGTGGCTGTTCCCGACGAGCGGGTGGATAAGCTGGCGGAGCTGACCCGTTCCCAGAAAAAGATTTACACCACCGTTGAATTCGTGGACATCGCCGGTTTGGTTGAGGGGGCGAGCAAGGGAGAGGGTCTTGGCAATAAATTTCTGGCCAATATCAGGGAGGTTGACGCCATCGTCTACGTTCTGCGCTGTTTCAGGAACGAGAACATAGTTAACGTCCGTTCGGAAATCAATCCCTTGAAAGACAAGGAGATTCTTGACACGGAATTGATTCTGAAAGATTTGGAAACCGTTGAAAAAAGATTGGGCTCTCTGGAGAGGGAAATAAAGGCGGGGGACAAGAAAGCGATAAAAGAAGAGGAGTTGCTTAAAAGGGTTTACGAACTCTTAAAACAGGGCAAGCTTCTTTGCGATATCGGTTGGACAAAAGAAGAGGAGAAAATAATCAAAAGCTATCAACTGCTTTCTTTCAAGCCGAGAATCTATCTTTTAAACGGAAAAGAAGAAGAGGCGAAAGAATTCGTTTTCAATGACAATTGCATCGTTATAGACATCTTGGGAGAGGCTGATTTAACGGAATTGAGCCAGGAAGACAAAATAGCTCTGGGCGTTTATCAGGAATCCAAGCTGAACGATTTAATCAAGGAAAGCTACAGAATTCTTGATTTGATTACTTTTTTGACCACCGGGCCGGACGAGACAAGAGCCTGGACAATCAAAAGAGGGGACAGGGCGCCACAGGCCGGCGGAGCGATTCACAGCGATTTTGAGGAGTTTTTCATCAGGGCCGAAGTCATTAACTGGAAGGATTTGCTTGACGCCGGGGGATTTGCCAAGGCCCGGGAAAAAGGGTTAATCAGGACAGAGGGCAAGGATTATGTGGTCAGGGACGGGGACGTGATTGAGATAAAAAGCGGCAAGTGACATCTTTTCTTTTTTTAATTTAAATGTTATCATCTGTATCATAACGATGATTTTAAAATCATGGCCAGGCTGAATCAAATCTACAAATGCGGCATCTGCGGAAATATAGTCGAGGTTTTGCACGAAGGCGCGGGGGAGCTGGTTTGCTGCGGCCAGCCCATGGAATTGCAGGAAGAAAAAACGATTGACGAAGGCAGGGAGAAACACGTTCCGGTTCTGGAAAGAAACGGCAACGAATTAAAAGTAAGGGTGGGGGAAACGCCTCATCCCATGGAAGAGTCCCACTACATCGAATGGATAGAAGTTTCAAACGGAAGCAAGTTTCTAAAGAAATTTCTGAAGCTCGGAGACGCTCCGGAGGCGATTTTCCTCATTGATTGCGAAAATCCCCGGGCCAGGATTTACTGCAACGTCCACGGCTTGTGGAAATCGAATTAATGGGATATGATTATCTTAACAATCAAAAGGTCAATTAATAATTATTAATAAATAATAAATAAAATTATGGTTAAAGATTTTAAAGAATGCGGCAGTTGCTGCAAGATAATAGGCGTTATCGTCGGTATTTTGCTTGTTGTCCTCGTCGGCTATTATGCGGTTTCAACCATTGAAAAGGCCAAGCAGATTGGATATATGGGCGGAGGAGCGAACAGCAACGTTATTACCGTGAGCAAACAGGGAATTGTTTACGCCGCACCCAATCTGGCTCAAATCAGTTTTTCCGTGATTACCGAGGAAAAAGAAGTGGGAGACGCCATTAAGGAGAACAACGAGAAAGCAAGCGCGGTAATTGAGATATTGAAAGCCCAGGGAGTAAGCGAAACAGACATTAAGACAACATATTTCAACGCTTATCCTTTGTACGAGTGGCGCAAAACAGACAGTACCGACATATATTCAACGGGAACCAGGGTGCGGGTCGGGTACGAAGCCACGGAGACCATAGAGGTTAAGATAAGAGACGTGGAGAAAATAGGAAGCCTTATTGAGGGAGCGGTCGGCGCAGGAGCCAACCAGGTCAGCAGTTTGCAGTTTGTGGTTGAGAACGAAGAGGCCTTCAAAGCTCAAGCCAGGGCTAAGGCCATTACCGACGCCAGAGCCGAGGCCATTCAAACTGCCCAGTCCCTGGGAGTCAAATTGGGGAAAATTGTCAGCTTCAGCGAAAGCAGCTATGTTCCCTATTACAAATCTGCCGTGGGAATGGGCGGCGGTGCTGCTGAGTCTGATTCTTCAATAAGCACCGGAGAAAACAAAATAGAGGTAACGGTAAATATAGTTTTTGAGATAAAATAAAATGGCCTTAAAGGTTGATGCCGAGATAATTGTCTTCGTCGTTTTTTTGCTGCTGGTCGTCCTCCTTTTGTATTTTCTTTTCTTTAATCCAAAAACAAAAGAACCTGATTCGGGAATTTTGGAAGACGCCAAGGCGGACGCAAGCGTTCAGGACGAGGAATCAATCCCCTCGGATTTAAAAATTGAAATAATGCAGCAAGGAGAAGGAGAAGAAGTTAAAAACAACGACACTCTGACCGTCCATTATTCCGGCTATTTGGAGGACGGGACCAAGTTTGATTCGAGCCTGGACAGAGGCGAGCCCTTTGTTTTTCAAATAGGGCAGGGCCGGGTCATTCAGGGATGGGAAAAGGGCCTTCTGGGAATGAAAGTCGGAGAGAAGAGGAAGATAACCATTCCTCCGGAAATGGGCTACGGCAGCAGCGGAGCGGGAAACGTTATTCCCCCCAACGCCACCCTGATTTTTGAAGTTGAATTACTGGGAATAGAATGATTAAAAAATTGAAAATTTTAACGCTTATTTTGGGACTGTTTTTCGCCGGTTCGGTTTTCGCTCAGATTCAACCCGTTGAAATGGACTTTTTTTATCTGCCCACTTGTCCTCACTGCCACAGTGAAAGGGAGTTTTTGGAGCAATTGAAGCAGAAGTATCCGGAATTGGAGATAAGCGAGTATTCGATTGAAAAAAAAGAAAATCTCGACTTGCTGATTAAAAAATACAAGGACTACGGGGTTCCTCAGGACGCCTGGGGCAGAGTTCCGGCCACTTTTTTCGACAGCGTGTACATCATCGGCTTTAAAGAGGGCATCACGGACAATCAACTCGATTCGTATGTTTCCCAGATTATAGAGAAAAGAAAAGAAGCGGAAATTAACAATCCCGACGGCCAAGGCGATATAGGCGAAATCACGACTCCCTTTGACGACAAGACAAAAATCAAGCTGCCGTTTATCGGAGAAGTGGATGTTTCAAATTATTCTCCCCTTGTCTTGTCAGTGCTTTTCGGCGCTTTGGACGGCTTCAATCCCTGCGCCATGACCGCCTTGTGCTTTTTGCTGGCTTCTTTGGTGGCTTCGGGCGCGAGAAAAAGGATTTTACTTATCGGCGGCGTATTCATCTTTGTTTCCGGACTTGTTTATTTCTTGTTCATCGCCGCCTGGTTTAATCTTTTCCTGGCGCTGGCTTACGTCAAGTTCATCACCACCTTGGTCGGTATTTTGGTTCTCTTTTTCGCCTTCACTGTTTTGAAAGAATATTTTTCCGGAGTGATTTGCAAGCTCTGCGAAACCGAAGCGAAAAAGGATTTCGCTTCCGAGGCCCAGAAAAAACTTCTTCTTAAAATGGAAAAGATAACCAGGGCCGAGGTGCCGTTGATGTGGAGCCTTCTGGGGGTGGGCTTGATAGCCGCCGGAGTGAACATGGTGGAGCTTTTCTGCTCCATGGGCTTTCCAGCCGCTTTTACGGGAATACTGTCCGATATGGGAATAGGCAAGATGTCTTTTTACCTTTATCTTCTGGTTTACATCCTTTTCTACATGCTGGACGATTTGATTATTTTCCTGATTGCGGTCGCTACCCTGAGAATCACCCAGGCCTCCCAGAAATATTTGAAGTTCGTCAAGCTGGTTTCGGGAATCTTGCTTTTAATCCTGGGTCTCATTCTCGTTTTCAAGCCGGGCCTTTTAACTTTTTCTTAAATGTTGATAAAAGTCAAAGTACAAGCCGGGGTTAAAAAGGAAGAATTGGTAAAAAAATCCGAAGATGCTTTTGAAGCTAAGGTAAGGGAAAAAGCCGAGAAAGGAATGGCCAACAAGAGAACAAGGGAGATTCTGGCGAAACATTTCAAAGTTTCTCTGTCGAAAATATTTTTAATCAAAGGGTCGAAAGAAAAAAATAAGATTTTTGAAATCAAAGCATGAAAGATTTTGTTCTTTCTGTAGCAGCCAATCAAGCTCTCTGGGCCAGTTTTTTGGCCTGGTTTTTGGCCCAATCCGTCAAGGCAGCGGTTTTGACTATTAAGGAGAAAAAATTCAGGTTTAATCTGTACGCTCTGCCCGGCGGTTTTCCTTCTTCGCACAGCGCCGCGGTTTCAGCCCTGGCCTGCTCTCTGGGCTTCGTTTACGGCTTTAACTCGGGAATTTTCGCTTTTGCCGTGGTTTTCGCTTTCTTCATCATTTACGACGCCAGGGTAATCAGGGGAGCGGCCGGCAAACAAGCCGAATCGCTGAACAAGGTGATTGAATCCCTGGACCTGGACCAGAAGAAGGATTTGCAAAGACTGAAAGAAGTCCTGGGCCACAGCGTATTTGAAATATTTTGGGGCGTCATGATAGGCATTGCCTCGGCCCTCGTCTTTTATGGAGCTGCCTGAAGATTACAAGACCGGCTTCAAGTATTTTCTTGGAGCAAGGATTGATTTGAGCAGAAGACCCTTTATTCCGAGAGAAGAAACAGAGTATTGGGTTTCTTCGGCCCTAAAGGAGATAAAAGAAAAAGACAATCCGGCATGCCTTGATTTGTTTTCCGGCTCGGGATGCGTCGGTTTGGCGGTTCTGAAAAACGCTGAAAAATCTTTTTGCGATTTCGGAGAAAAGGAAGATTCGTTTCTGGAGCAAGTCAAAATCAATTTGGAGATTAATAATATTTCTAAAGAAAGATATAATATTATCAAGACCGACCTTTTTTCAAACATTAAAAAGCAATACGATTTCATTCTGGCCAATCCTCCTTACGTTTCCTTAAACAGGATTGACGAGGTCGGGGAGGATGTCAGGCAGCATGAGCCGTCCGTCGCTCTTTTCAGCGGACAAGACGGACTTGATTTAATCAGAGAGTTTCTTTCAAAAGCAGGAGGGTTTTTAAAAGAAAAAGGCGTTGTTTTCATGGAATTTGACGAAGAGCAAAAAAAGGAGATTGAGAATATTTCGGGAAGCAATTATTCGAAAGTGGAATTTTTCAAAGACCAGTTTAATAAATATCGCTTCTTAAGATTGGAGAAATAAAATGTGGGAATATGTTTTATTGGGCGCTTTGCAGGGAATTTTCGAGTGGATTCCCGTTTCCAGCGAAGGGGTGGTGGCTTTGTTCTCCAGTTTTTTGGTTAAGGATTTCAACAGCGTTGACCTGGCCATTTTCCTTCACCTGGGAACCCTGCTTGCCTTGCTGGCGTATTTTTACAAGGACTGGAAAGATTTGATTTTAATTAAAGACAAGGAGTTTTTCAAATTCTTTTTAATCGTTACTTTCGTTTCCGGAGCGCTGGGATATTTTGTTTATCAGTTTTCCAGGACCGCGGTTGTGGGCTCCGGTCTTTTGCTGCTTACGGGAATAGGGCTTCTTCTTACATCTTTAATGCAAAAGAAAAAAATGGAATTGAGGATAGGCAAATCGGCCTCGGCTGTTTTGGTGGGATTGCTCCAGGGCTTGTCTGCTCTGCCCGGTTTCTCCCGCTCCGGGTCCACGATTTTCGGTCTTTCCTTGACCGAAAAAGACCCGGCCCTGATACTCAAGCAATCATATTTGCTTTCCGCTCCGGTTGTCCTGGGCTCTTCTTCCTATCTGTTTTTGAAGAATCCGGCTCTGGCTTCCCAGGGCTGGATAGCGCTGGTTTTCAGTTTTGTCTTCGGCCTGTTGTCATTGAACCTTTTATTGGCCTGGGCGAAGAAAATCGATTTTTCCTTGTTCGCCCTTATTTTCGGCCTGCTTTGCCTGCTCGGCGCCGGGCTTTTTTATCTATGACGGACAAGATTAAAAAAGATTTGAGAAAAAAACAAAACAAAGAAAACGCCAGGAATCTGGCTCGTTTTTTCAAAACAAAAAAAGGGGAATACGGGGAAGGAGATGTCTTTCTGGGAATAAAGGTTCCGGAGCAGAGGGAAACAGCCAGGAAATTTTTTAAAGAAGCGTCCCTTAAGGACCTGAAAGAGCTTCTTCAAAGCGAAATTCACGAATTCAGGCTGACCGCTTTGATTATGCTGGTTGAGAAATACAAAAAAGCCGGAGAAGACGAGAAAGAAAAGGTTTTCAATTTTTATCTCAACAACATAAAAAGAATCAACAACTGGGACCTGGTTGACTTGTCGGCTCCCAACATAGTGGGGGAATATTTGTCGGACAAAGACAAGAAAATCCTTTTTGCCCTGGCCAAGTCCAAAAACATCTGGGAGAGAAGGATTGCCGTTATTTCCACTTTTGCTTTTATCCGCAGGAATCAATTCAAGGAAACACTGATGTTGTCAAAGATTTTATTGAACGACGAGCATGATTTGATTCACAAGGCCGTCGGCTGGGCGTTGAGAGAAGTGGGAAAGAAGGACGAGAAAAAAGAAAAAGAGTTTTTGGAAAAGTTCTGCTCGAAAATGCCGAGAACCATGCTCAGATACGCCATTGAAAAATTCGGAGACAAGGAAAGAGCCAGATTTTTGAGGAGTTGACGCTCTCTCTGAAAATGTTATAGTCAATACGGCACCTTAAAAGGAGCTGATAATGATGAAACGAAGCGTTGTCACGTTTTTGGGGCTTGAGGACTATCTTCCTCTGGCCAAGGTTATTTGCACCGGATTCGAGAACATTGAATTGCTGAAGAAGGAGCCGCGCAGTTTTTCTCCTGAATACACAGAGAGAGTCGAAACCCTCTGGAGAGAGCACCTTGAAAGGAGGCCCGATGATTACGACGGTTGCGTGGGAAGCATTGTTTCCCTCTCCCGGTCAGGGAAAAAGCTGATAATAAAGTTCCGCGAAGCAACATTCTCGGAGTTTTACGCCACTCAAACTCTGCGGCCGGAAATCCTTGATACTAAATCCGAATGTCTTGACCAGGGATTTTGCCTGCCCCTGTCGTTTGGAGCAGTGGCCGTGACAAAGTCGAGTTCGGCTTATGCCAAGGGCTGCATTGTTTTCGCCGAAAGAGGCGAGACCGCTTTTGACGAAGGCAGGCTGACTCTTCTGCCCGGAGGATATTTCGACCCGGGCAAGGATTATTTCCGGGGAGAGGAGGGTGAGATTTACTCAATCATGGTCACCGTCCTAAGAGAGCTTCACGAAGAGCTGAGAGTGCTCAGGTGCGAGAGTGTTGATTTTCTGGGCTTGGTTTACAGCAGTTGGGGTTCGAGGCAGCCGCTTCTGGCTACTGTCTTGCAGCTTCCTTTTACCGCGGAAGACCTCTGGGAAACCACGAAAAACGAGAAGCAGAATGAAGTGCGGCGGATGTTTTTCGTCGAAAACGATATCTTCGCCGTCGGAGGATTCCTCAGAAGAAAGAAGCTGGCCGGGAAGACTCTGGCCATCCACGATGCCTGGAAGCTCCTTCTGTTTTTTGATAAAGATACTTAATCGGTATCTTTTTTTGTTTTTCCCTTGCCCTTGCTCAGACGTTTGTGATATAATCAAGTAATGGATTGGTATTCTTTATTTTTAAATTTACAAGAATACGGCTATATCTCAATGGGCTTGTTTAGTTTAATTCTTTTATGCGTCGTTCTTTTTTGCTTTTTTAAAAAGTCGCTTAAAAAAAAGGAAAAGCCCTCTTCTTTCACCCTGTTTTCAATAAGAATTTTTCCCGAGACCGAAGAAGAGCTGAAGCGCTTGGGGAAAAAAGAAAAGGACTGGATTGGCTTGATGGAAGATTTTTACCGCGATTTGATTTCGCCGGACTTTTTCGGAGATTTGCCCCGGGTCGCTTTTGAAGTCGCCAGAGTCAAGGGGGAAATAGGGTTTTATGTCTCTGTTCCCAAGGGGTTTGAGGATTCAATCAAAAGAAAGGTTTCCAAATTTTTCCCCGAGGCCCGAATGGAGAAAATAGACAAGTACAATATTTTTTCCGAGAAAGAAGAGATTGCCTGCGGCTATCTTAAGGCCAAAAAGTCCTCGTTTCTGCCCGTAAAAACATACACCTCTATTCAAAACGACCCCTTGTCAGTCGTTGTCGACGCTTTGCTCGGACTGGAAAAGAGCGAAGAAGCGGTTGTCCAGATGGTTTTGAGAAGCACTCCCAAGAAATGGCAGTCGAGAGCCGATATGATTGTTGAAGAAGTGGCCAAGGGTAAAAGCTTTGAGTCCGCTTTAAGGGAAACAGGCCTTTTAAGAATTTTCAGGCGTCAAGCCGGCAAAAGCAAGACAGTTGATGAAAATCTGCTTCGGGCCCTCAAAGCCAAAGCAGGCAAGCGTAATTTAGAAGCGAACATAAGAATCGTCGTCTCCGTCAGAGGCAGAAAAAGAAGCAGGGACGTCTTCTTCAAAATCGCAAAGTGCTTCAAGCAGTTTTCCTCTCTTTCCCTCAATAAATTTTCGGTCAGGGAGACGAAAAGCTTTAAAGAGTTTCTTCCTTTATACGATTTCCGCCTGTTTGATTCCGGTCAATCCGTTGTTTTGAGCACGGAAGAGCTGGCCGGCATTTTCCATTTTCCGGTTCCCAGCCTCAAAGACCTCGGAACAATCAAGTCGCGGGAAGCGCTTTTGCCCAAGGGTCTTTTCCAAAAAGGGGTTCTTTTGGGATACAATCAATATCAAAGAGAAAGAAACGAGGTAAGGATGAGCGAAGAAGAGCGTGCCGGGAATTTTCTCATTCTCGGAAAATGGGGGACGGGAAAATCGTCTTTCCTCTCAAGCTTGATTGAACAGGATATTTTAAACGGAGAGGGAGTGGGGGTTTTGGATGCGCAAGGTGGTTTGATTGAAGATGTTTTGGGAAAGATTCCCGACCAAAGGGTTGAAAAGGTTATGGTTTTTGACCCGTGTTTTTCCAAAAGGGCTGTTGGTTTGAATCCGCTTGAGTACAACTCTCTCAAACAAAAGAGGCTTGCCGCGGACAGGCTTGTCAATATTTTCAACAAGCTTTTTCCCGGCCCGGAGGAAAACGAGGCCCTCCTCCGCAACGCTTTACTGCTTTTGATGGACGCTTCGTATACTCTGACAGAGCTGCCGGGAATATTTTCCGACCCGGAACTCAGGGAGCGGCTGGTTGCAAAATGCAAAGACGTGTCAGTAAAAGAATTCTGGCGCGGCCGGGGAGCGGAGTCTTTTGAAGAATTGTCGGACAAGCTGAATTTTCTTGCCAAGGACGAATTCCTGAGGCCGGTTCTGGGGCAAAAGAAGAGCGCTGTCAGTTTTAACGATATCTTGCGCCAAAAGAAGATATTCCTGGCCAATCTGAACAGGGAAAAAATAGGGGAGCAGAACAGTTCTTTCTTGGCGGAAATCATTTTGAGCCAGATTGCGGCTGCGAGCGCCAAGAATCCCGGCTTTTGCCTGTATCTTGATGAAGTCGACGCCGACTTTTTGCCCGCTTCAAGGCTGCGTTTTGCCATGGCCCGCCAGTCATTGAACAGAAAAAACTTTTTAAATTACGCCGATGCGGTTGCCTGCTTCAGAGTCGGGATGAAAGACGCCGAATTTTTAAAGAAGAAATTCGAGCCGGTTTTTTCAATGCAGGACTTGATAAGCGTGGAAAACTTCAATTTCTATTTCAAGCCCAAGGCAGGGGCCGGGCCTTTTAACGTTAAGACCTATCCGCCTTCTCGCGGAGACAAAGAGAGGGCTTGGGAGATAAAAGAGTATTGCGCCCTGACTTTCGGCAGGGACAAGGGGCTGGTTGAAGAAGAAATAGAGGGCAGAACCATTGTTTCAGGGGATAATTTACAGTATAATGTTTAAATCATGGTTGACTATCCCGAGGAGACAATAAAGATGGGAGGAGGGCTTAAATCAAGCGGAATTGTAGGAAGAGATTCTGAAGACTTGGAGTTCAATGAAGATTTCAAGAATAAGGTGAAATTGAGGGAGGGAGGATTGGGAGAGCCGCCTTCTTTGAGAGAGATAGAGAGGTTTTTAAAAGTCAAGGAAAGACTGAAGTCGTTGCTGGAAGATAAGCGCAAGCAAAGGGGGTTGGTTTACAGACTCGGCCTCAAAAAAAGAAATTCCAACATTGACCAAGAGATAGAAGAAGCCGGGGAAGAGTATCACCAGCTATTGGCCGGGGTTAAGATAAAAACAGGCTATTCCGACGAAGAAATCAGAGAATATATAGAAGGGGGCAGGGCCAAAAGAGTTGAGAACGCCTTGGTTTCTTTCCAAAAAGAGATAGAGGGGGCGAACGAACGCCTTGGTCCCGGGAAAAAAGAGCTGTACAATCTCTTAAAATCCCTGGCCAGAGACAAAAGGGTGCAATTCCTGATGGGAACGGCCTTGACCGGCACAGCGCTCGTTACCCCGCCTTCGGGATTTATGAGCATACTCACCCTCGGTCTCAATCCCGAATATGTGCCTTTTGATTTCGGCCCCATGGCCAACGGCGCAACCCTTAAGGGGAAAACTTTTGTTTTGAGAGATGTCTTGAAGGAAAGGAGGGAAAATCAGAAAGAAGGATTGAGAACAGTGAAATTGTCTTTTAGGGGAAGCGATGATTTAACGGAAGAGGAGATGGAGCTGAGAGACATCAGGATTGAGAAAGTAAAAAAGGAAAAGGAAGAAGAAAAAATCGTTCCGAAGGAGGTTATTATTGAAAAACCTCAGGCGCCTGTTGAAGAAATCGTTATTCAAAAACAAGAGACAGAGCCCATTATTAAGGAAGAAGTCTCGCCTGTCGTCGAAGAGGTTGTCGCGCCAGAGCCTGTTGAAGAAGTCCCGCCCGTTATTGAAGAAATTGTCGCTCCGGAACCTGTTGAAGAAGTCCCGCCGACATTTGCCGTTAAAGAAGCTCCGCCTGCCATTGAAGAAGTTATAGAGCGTCAAGAAGCGCCGGAGCTTGTTGTCAAGGAAGAAGCTCCTCCTGTTGTAATCGAGGAGGAGGCTTTGCCGGTTGTCGTGCCCGAAATCGTTGTCGTCAAAAAAGAAGTCCGCAAAAAAGCTGTCCGAAAAGAACGGAAGCTGAAAAAAAAGAAGCTGCCCGAAGATTTGTCTATGGCCCAGCTTCAAGAAATGGAAGAAGAATTGTTGACGGGCAAGCCGCCCAAAGAAGAAGATAAGAAGAAATAATATGGCCAGGAAAGAAAAAATAATAATACAATGCAAGGATTTGATAGAAGAGCTGAGCTTGGAGTATCTGTCGTTGAAAGAACAGGAGAAATTAATGATTGAAATCATCGAGATAGTTTACAGTCGGGTTTTGGGAAGAGTTCTGGAAAGATTGACCGAAGAAGACGCAATGAAATTGTCCCAACTTATAAAAGAAGAGCGAATCGCCGAGATAAACAATTTGCTGTCGGACAGGGTTTTCGATTTCGACAAGATTTTAAGGCGGGAATTGCTGGATTTCGAGCAGGAAATAGTCCAGGCGACGAGATAATAAAAACAAACTTGATTTTATTCTTCATTTAAGTCATGCTTAGGCGTGTATGGATTTATCCAAATTAAACAAAGAACAGAAAGAGGCGGTGACCTTCGGCGAGGGTCCTCTTTTGGTGGTGGCCGGCGCCGGCACCGGGAAAACAACTGTTTTGACCAGCCGCATCGCCCATTTAATCCAGGAAAAAGGCATAAAGCCGGAAGAAATTCTGGCCACGACCTTTACCGAGAAAGCGGCCCGGGAAATGGAGGAAAGAGTGGAGGGTCTTTTGCCTTTCGGCTACTATGATTTTTGGATTTCCACCTTTCATTCATTCTGCGACCGGCTGTTGAGAAATTACGGCCTGACCATAGGCCTGCCCACCAATTACAAGCTTTTGGACGAAGCGGCCAGCTGGATTCTGATCAAGAGGAATTTCGACAAGTTCCATTTTTTAAGGCACTACCGTCCTTTGGGCAATCCGACCAAGTTCATTCACGCCCTGCTCGACCATTTTGCGGAATGCAAAAACGAAGGCATTTATCCCGAAGATTATTTGGAATACGCCGACTCTTTGAAGCAGAACCTGGACGACATTCCCGGCTCTGAAGAATACGAAAGGGTCAAGGAGATAGCCGAGGCCTATCATCTTTATCAGAAATTGTTGCTGGACAACAGCTCTTTGGATTTCGGAGACCTTATCAACTACACCCTGAAAATGTTTGACAAAAGAAAAGACCTGCTGGAAAAACTAAGGAGCCAGTTCAAATACATCTTAATCGACGAGTTTCAAGACACCAACTGGGTGCAATACGAGCTGATGCAGAAGCTGGCCTTCCCCAAAAACAACATCAATGTTTTGTTGGACGACGACCAGAGCATTTTTTCTTTTTGCGGAACGTCCTTCAACAACGTCTTAAGGTTTAAGAAGGATTATCCCTCGGCCAAAGAGGTTGTTCTGACCGAGAATTACAGGTCTTCCCAGAATATCCTGGACTTGGCTTATCATTTTATCCAGCAGAACAATCCCAACCGCTTGGAATACCAGCTGAACGAGATCAAGGAGTTGAGAGAGGAGGCCAAGAAGAAGGGAATTGACCTGAAGAATTTCGTCAAAATAGACAAAAGACTGAGGAGCAGCGACAAAAGCAAAGGCCTTGTTCAGCTTTTGTCTTTTGAGTCCCAGGACGAGGAAATTACGGGAGTGGTTAACAAAATATGGGAAGTCAAGGAAATCGACCCCAAGGCCAAGTTTTCCGATTTCGCCATTTTGGCCAGGACCAATGAATCGGCCAACAACTTCAGCCGGGCTTTGGAAAGAGCGGGCATTCCTTATCAGTTTTTGTCTTCCCGGGGCTTGTACAGCAATCCTTTGATTCTAGACCTCATTTCATATTTCCGCGTACTTCTCAATTTTTACGATTCTTTGAGCTTTTACAGGGTCTTGAGAATGCTTCCTTTCAATTTTTCTCCGGAAGAGGTTTCTCAAATCGCGCATTTTTCCGACAAGAAAGGAATCAGCCTGTTCGAGGCGATTGAAAACCATTATCTTTTGAACAAGCTTACGGCCGAGACCAGGGAGAAGATAAAAAAACTCTCCGGGCTTTTGAGAAACCACTATCAGCTGTCCAAGGAGAAAAGCGTGGCCGAGGTTTTCGTCCACATAATCAACGACCTGGATTACGCCAAGCACCTGGACGGGGTGGATGAGGAAGCCCTGAAGAGATGGGATTTGATTTACCAATTTTACCAGAAAGCCAAAGAATTCGAGAGCACCCAGAACGATTCCAGGCTGGTGTCGTTCGTGGAGCAGATTCAAATGGAAATGGAGGCCGGGGAAGAAGGAGCGCTTAAAGCGAGCCTTAACGACAAATTCGACGCGGTCAAGATAATGACCGTGCATTCGGCCAAAGGGCTGGAGTTTAAATACGTTTTCGTCGTCAATCTGGTCAGAAGAAAGTTTCCTTCCGATGAAAGGAAGTCGGCGATTGAGATTCCGGAAAGCCTGATTAAGGAGGTCCTGCCCAAAGGGGATTTTCATTTACAGGAAGAGCGAAGGCTGTTTTACGTTGCTCTGACCCGGGCCAAAAGGGGCCTGTTCCTGACCTGGGCCCTGGATTACGGGGGAAAAGAACTTAAGAAGCCCTCGCCGTTTTTAATCGAAGCCGGGTTGGTCAGCGAGGAAGCGGTGGCAAAAAACAATTTCAAGAAAAAGGACTTCGGCTTCAGGAAGCCTCTGAGTAACGGATTCAAGCTGGAATCCAACGAGACCACGGTTTCAGGCAAGACCATTAAGGATTTTCTTCCCGACCATTTTTCCTTTTCCCAGATAGCTTCTTTCAGCAAGTGTCCCTTGCAGTACAAGTTCGCCCATGTTTTGAAGATTCCCGTCCGGGGCAAGCCAATTTTCACCTTTGGCAAGACCATTCATAACGTTCTGCACAAATTCGTGGGCATAACGGTCAGGGGAAAGGATGTTGAGCAAAAAGATTTGTTCGGCGGAAAGGACAAGAAGAAAAAAGAAAAGTATGTTCCCGGCCTGGAAGAATTGCTGGCGATTTACGAGAAAGAATGGGTGGACGACTGGTATGAATCGGAAAAGATTAAAAAAGAATTCTACGAAAAAGGAAAAGAGGCCTTGAAGCTTTTCTATAAAGATTTTACCAACAAAGATATCAAGGTGGCGGTTGTCGGGAACGAGCCGGCTTTGGAAAAAGACTTCGGGCTGAAGCTTAACGGCGACTATTTCGTCGGGGCCATCGACAGGATAGACGTTCTTGACGACGATGCGGTGGAGATTATCGATTACAAGACCGGGAACCCCAAGAAGAGCCTGGCCAAGGACGAAAAATTGCAATTGTCAATTTACAGTCTGGCGGCAAAAAAGATTTTTAATTTGAACCCGGAAAAGCTGACCTATTATTACCTGGAAGACGGCTCCAATTATTCGTTTTCGCCGAAAGAGAACGAGTCGGACAGGGTGGAGGCGGAGCTGAAAGAAACGATTGGCCGGATAAAGAGGAGCAATTTCAAGCCCACGCCCGGCTGGCAGTGCAATCATTGCGATTTCAAGAATATTTGTCCGCACCGGAAGTTCTGATGGACAGCCGCAATATTAATGGGGTATAATAAAGAAATGAAAAAAGAAAACATCACCATTTTGGGAGACGGGGCTTGGGGAACCACTTTGGCCATCTTGCTTTTCAAGAACGGGCACAAGGTGTCTTTGTGGAGCGCTTTTCCCGAGCACCTGGATTTGATGGACAGGAAAAGAGAAAACAAAAAATACATTCCCGGGATTAAAATTCCTTCGGGCATTGTCTTTGAAAAGGATTTAAGCAAAGCCGTTGCCAAGAGCGACTGGATTGTTTTCGCCATTCCCTCCAAGTTTTTCAGGGAGGTGGCGAGAAAGGTGAAGAAAACCAGGGTTCCTTTAAAAAGAAAGATATTCATTAACGTGGCCAAAGGACTTGAGCAGAAGACTTTGAAGAGGATGACCGAGATTTTGAAGGAAGAGCTGGGAAATGTACAGATAGCTGTCTTGTCCGGCCCGACCATTGCCGTTGAGGTGGCCAAGCAAATGCCGGCCATCGTGGTGGCGGCTTCCAAGAACAAGCAGACGGCCAAAAAGATGCAAGACATGTTTTCCACGGAATATTTCAGAGTATATACCAGCTCCGATGTCGTCGGGGTGGAATTGAGCGGCCCCTTGAAGAACATTATTGCCATTGTGGCCGGTATTTCCGACGGCCTGGGGTTCGGGGCCAATGCCAAGGCAGCCATTCTAACCAGGGGGATTGTGGAAATACAACGCCTGGGGCAGAAAATGGGAGCCAAGAGCAAGACCTTTTCCGGAATTGCCGGCTTGGGCGATTTGTCCACCACCTGCATCAGTCCCGAGAGCAGGAACAGGACTTTCGGGGAGAGAATCGCCAAAGGAGAAACCATGGAGAAAATTTTAAGGACCACTGACGGGATTATTGAGGGAGCGACCACGGCCGAGGCGGTTTACCAGTTGAGCAAAAAATACAAGGTGGATATGCCCCTGGCAGTCAATGTTTACGAGGTGATTTATCGCAAGAAATCTCCCAAGGCCGCATTAAGAGAATTAATGACGAGAAAAAGAAAGGCGGAGTAATGTGTATGAACAAATCTTTCACCTTAATAGAGATACTGGTGGTCATAGTCATAATCGGAATCCTTTCCGGCTTCATCATCGTTTCCATGGCCGGGGTCTCTTCCAAGGCCACTATCGCCAAGGGGCAAGCTTTCTCCAACTCTTTGAAAAATTCAATATTGCTGAATCTGGTTTCAGAGTGGAAGCTGGATGAAGGGGGAAGCAGTCAGACTACTGCCGATGCCTGGGGAACCAACAACGGAACACTGGGCAGTACTGGGGGTGTGGATGCCAATGACCCGACCTGGGTTTCTTCAGGTTGCATTTCAGGAAACTGTTTACAGTTTGACGGCGTTGATGATTATGTTAATTGTGGAACAGCTTCCAATTTAAATATTACAGGTTTTCTTACCATCAGTGCGTGGGCGAAAACAAGCAATCTTCCCAACCAGTACTACCAGGCAATCGTCCACAAGACGGGCGATTACATTGACCAACAGGGCTACGCAGTGTCACTTTCTTTAAATAAATGGACTGCAACGATTAGCCAGAGCTCTGGCGTTTATGATTCTCTGTCGTGGCCGACCACTCCAGCCATAGGAGCGTGGTATAATATAGTTTTTAGTTATGATGGTAGCGCTATGAAGTTTTATATAAATGGGGAACCAACGCAAAAGTCAACGTCTGTAGTATTGGCCAGCGGATCGCAACCATTAAGAATCGGAAAAGGACTCTATTATAGCGGTTTTAACGGCCTAATCGACGATGTCCGGATATATAATGCAGCCATTCCCACCTCCCAAGTCCAGGAAAACTATTATTCCGGGCTGAACAGGTTGCTGGTCAAAGGAGTAATCTTGGCCGGGGAATATTTCCAGAGAATCGGAGAGCTTGACTAATAATTCTTTTAAGATAATATGATTGTATAATAATCAATTTAAGCTTATGAAAATCAATGTTTTTATAGAAATCCCCAAGGGCAGCTGCAACAAATACGAGCTGGACAAAGAGACCAACAAAATCGTTTTGGACAGGACCCTTTATTCATCGGTCCATTTTCCTTTTGAATACGGCTTTATCGAGGATACTTTGTCCGAGGACGGAGACCCTTTGGACGTGGTCGTTCTTTCAACCAACCCCACTTTTCCGGGCTGCGTTGTTCCGGCCAAGGTCATCGGGCTTTTGAACATGGAGGACGAGAGCGGAATAGATTACAAAATCATCGTTGTTCCCGACGACAAGATAGACCCCAGATTCAAGGAAATCAACAACGTATCTGACTTGCCGGAGCACCAGATAAAGGAAATCCAGGAATTCTTTGAAATCTATAAAAGGTTGGAGCCGAACAAATGGGTAAAGGTCGTTGGCTTCGAATCAAAAGAAAAGGCGGAGGAAATAATCGAAAAATGCAAGACAAAAAATACAAAGTAAACAGAGACAAGTGCGTCGGTTGCGGCACTTGCGCCGCTGTCTGTCCCCAAGGCACGGAAATGGACAGCGACAACAAGGCCAAGGTCATCAGCTCGGCTGCGGTTGAAGAGTGCGGCGGCACAGAACTGTGCTCCTACGAAGCGATTGAAGAAGTTAACGGAGCCGAACTGGCCGACGATGAAGAAAGGTAAAGTAATCGTGGCCATGTCCGGAGGCGTTGATTCCGGAATGGCGGCAAGTATTCTAAAAGACCGGGGGTTTGAGGTGACGGGAATCTTTATGCGCCTCAACTCACAATCCGAGGCGGCCGAGGAAAAAGCGAGAAAGACCGCAAAATTGCTTAAAGTCCCTTTTTTTGTTTTTGATTTGAGAAAAGAATTCAAGGAAAGGATAATCAGTTATTTCTTAAAGGAGCTGAAAAAAGGAAACACTCCCAATCCCTGCGTTTTTTGCAACGAAGAAATCAAGTTCGGCTTGTTTTTTGAAAAAGCCGGAAAACTGAATCCGGATTTCATGGCTACCGGCCACTATGCAAGAATAAAGAAACAGGGAAGCCAAATCAGGGTTTTGAAAGCCAAGGACAAAACGAAAGACCAGACATATTTTTTATGGCGCTTGAATCAGAAAAAGCTGAGAAAGGCCTTGTTTCCGATGGGGGACTTGATTAAGGAAAACGCAAAGAAGGAAGCTCGCAAAAAAGGATTTCTCGTCTTTCCCTATGCCGAATCCCAGGAAATATGTTTTATCCAGGGAAAAACCGAGGAATTCTTGAAAAAGAGCCTGAAGACCAAAAAAGGGAAAATAGTTGATGAAAAAGGCAATGTTTTGGGAGAGCATCAGGGGCTGTGGTTTTACACCATTGGCCAGAGAAAGGGAATCGGATTCTCCGGCGGGCCGTATTACGTGATTAAGAAAAAATTCAATAACAACACTCTGGTTGTCAGCAAGAACGAGAAGCTGCTGTTTCAAAAGGTGATTCAGCTTAAAAACGTAAATTGGCTCAGTAAAATCAAGTTTCCTCTCAAGGTCAAGGCCAGGATAAGGTACGGACAGAAGGAATCCCCGGCCAAGGTTTATTTAAAAAACAAAAAAACATTTTTGGAGTTTGAAAAAAGTCAAAGAGCGATAACTCCCGGCCAGTCAGCCGTCTTCTATCAAAAGGACGAGCTTCTGGGGGGAGGAATAATAATATGAAGGTGACCAGGAAAACAAAACTGGAAAAGCTTCTGGAAAACAAAAAAGCGGAAAAAATCCTTCTGGAGCAGGGAGTGCCCTGCGTTTCCTGCCCTTTCGCCAGGTTTGAAGCGGGAGAGCTTGAGCTGGGAGAGATTTGCAAGAGATACGGCATTGATGCAAAGAAGCTAATCGAGATTCTAAACAAAAAGCTGTGAGCAAGAAGGTTTGGGCGATTCTTCTTTGTCTGGTTTTTTTAAATCTCGTATCCTTGAGCGTTGTTTCGTATTTTTATCCAAACCATCTCGAGGTTGTTTTCTTTGACGTGGGACAGGGAGACGCCATATTTATTGAAACCCCTTTTAAGCACCAGATTCTGATTGATGGAGGGCCGGACAGGGAAAGAATCATTGAGAAGCTGGCGGAAGAGATGCCTTTTTGGGACAGGACAATTGACTTGATTGTTCTGACCCATCTTGAGGAAGACCACGTCACCGGCCTTTTGCAGGTTTTGAAAGAATACGAAGTAAAGAATGTTTTATGGAACGGTTTGGGAGAGAACGAAGAGTGGAAGGGCCTGCTTGAGCAAGAAGGGGCTGCTATTCTGCAGGGCTATAGATTATCTGTTTCGGACATTTCTTTTGAGGTTTTGAATCCCTTGTTGGGAGAATCGGAAAACACGAATGACAGCTCAGTCGTTTTAAAAATGATGTACGAGAGCAATTCGTTTCTTTTTACCGGAGACATTTCTTCCAAAAGAGAAGACGAGGTGGCTGCTGACGTCGATGTTTTGAAGGTCGCCCATCATGGCTCAAAATATTCAACTTCTGCGGAGTTTTTGGAGAAAACCACCCCCAAGGTGGCGGTTATCCAGGTGGGAAAGAATTCTTACGGCCATCCCGCGGAAGAAGTTTTGACAAGGATGAATAATTCTGGTATTAAAATACTGAGAAACGACATAGACGGAAGCGTTAAAATAGTTTCCGACGGAAGAAATTTGAAGATAATAACCAAGAAAAAAGACATATGAACTTCCCAATTTTCAAGACCAAAATGGGCGGCGACAGGAAATTCAATCTTTCCGACCCCAAAGAAAGAGAAGAATACTTCAAGCTTAAGTGCGGCGTTGAAGCCGAGAAGCTCAAGGAATATTTGAAAGAAAACACTTTCATCGCCTATCTTTTGGGCAAGAAGAACTCTGGCAAGGGAACATATTCCAAGATGTTCGCCGAGGTTGTCGGCGGAGACAAAATAGAGCATCTTTCCGTGGGGGACATGGTCAGGGCTTTGGACAGCGAGGTCGGTGACGAAAAAAAGAAGAAGGAATTAAGGGAATTTCTGGAAAAGAATTACCGCGGTTTTTATTCTTTGGACGACATAATGAACAGCCTGGAAAGCAGAAGCACCCAGAAGCTTTTGCCCGACGAGCTGGTCTTGGCCCTGCTTAAAAGGGAAATATCAAAAAGAAAAAGAAAGGTTATTCTTATCGACGGCTTCCCCAGGAATTTGGACCAGGTTAACTTTTCTTTGTTTTTCAGGGACTTGGTTGAGTACAGGGAAGACCCGGACATTTTCGTTTTAATCGACGTTCCCATGAACGTGATTAACGAGAGAATAAAATGGAGAAGGATTTGTCCCAAATGCAACGCTTCCAGAAGCTTGAAGCTTCTTCCGACTTCCAAGATAGGCCTTGACAAAGAAAAGAATGAATACTATCTGATTTGCGACGAGCCGGGATGCCAAGGAGGAAGAATGGTGATGAAAGAGGGAGACGAAAAAGGAATCGAGCCCATCAAAGAGAGACTGTTGACGGATGAAGAAATAATCAAAAAAGCTTTTTCCCTTTACGGCATTCCCAAAGTTCTTTTGAGAAACGCCATACCCGTTGATACGGCCAGGGACTATGTTGACGATTACGAAATGACCCCGGCTTATTCTTTCAAGGGCGAGGGAGGCGAGATAGAGGTGGTTGAGGAGCCTTGGATTGTGGCTGACGACGAAGGCGTTCAGTGCGTCAGTTTGCAGGCCGCTCCGGTGGTTGTGGCCATGATAAAACAGCTTGTCGACGTCTTGAAATTGTAGTACAATAATATTGGCCCTATCGTTCAAAAAATTCCGAACACCTTTCAAATTGGGGGCTATAATCTTCAACTGCTGTGGCATTTGAATGTGGCGCCCACGTTAGGAATCCACGGATTCTTTTTGAAGGGGATAGGGCCTTGAGCCAACCCAAAAGCACCGCTTGAAACGGTGTTTTTATTCTGCTATTATATTAAATCGAGGGCGTGTGGCGGAATCGGCAGACGCGTACGCTTCAGGAGCGTATGAGGAAACTCGTGTGGGTTCAACTCCCACCATGCCCACCATGAAATTTGTATTATTGACGGCGGTTTTGCTGATTTTCGGCTCCTTGCTCTTCCCCGGCCTGAACGCCGAGGTGGCGATTAACGACAATGTCTTTGAGACCGAAGTCGCTTTTTTCCCCAAAGAGACAGAGAAAGGATTGAGCCAGAGGGATTATTTGGAAGAAAACCAAGGCATGCTCTTTATCTTTTTGCCTTCAAGAAAGCCGGTTTTCTGGATGAAAGACATGAAATTTCCTTTGGACGTTTTATGGGTCAGGGGTGAAACCATAGTCGAGATAAATGAAAACGTTCCTCTTTTTATTGAGGGAAAAGTTACCGTTATCAAACCGGGTCAGGAAATTGACAAGGTAATGGAAATTAAGGCAGGGTCAGTTTCAAAATACGGAATCAAGACAGGGGACAAGATAAAAATACAGTATCGGCTAAAGGCTGATAAAGAGTAGCGCAATTCCGATTGCAGTCATTATTATCCCGGCCATAGACAATTGGCTGTCTTTTTTCACGTATTTCATGAGTTCGATGTTGATTTGAGGGAAAACAAGAATCACAATTCCCTTGGCCAAGGCAAGCCAGCCGATGGCGGTGACGAGCAGGGAAATCGGGATGCATGGCATAGGGCCCCTGTTAACGAGAACATATCCCAGGGCAAGAATGAGAAAAGCGGTCAGATAAATCATGGGCAGGTTGTCCATGTAATCCCTGGCGGCTTTTTTGAACGTCTGGGGGTTGATAATCGCTCCCAGGCCTGCGGACAGATACGCCAGGCCCAGCAATTGCACTATTTGAATGTCGGTCATGTTTTTATTTTATTATTTTTATCCCCGGTAAATTAAATAAGCGATGTAGAGAACATAGAGGAGAAGAAATCCGCAGCCCTGCCATTTTTCCAGAACTTTTTTCTTGCCCACGTAAAAGGCGAGCAGCAGGCCGAAGGTGGCCAACAAGGTGCAAACAATGTCAAAATTCAGAGCTGGGTCGAACTTGATGGGTCTGATGAGAGAACTTGTTCCTAAGACGAAAAAGATATTGAAAATATTCGAGCCCACGACGTTGCCGATGGCGATGTCCGGTTTTCTTTTATGGGCGGCGACGATTGAAGTGGCCAGTTCTGGCAGAGAAGTGCCCACGGCTATCAGGGTCAGGCCGACCAGGGCCTCGCTGATTCCCAGGGCAAAAGCGATAATCAAGCCGTTGTCCACGATTAATTTGCTTCCGAAAACCAAAGCAGCCAATCCTCCTAAAATCATCAATCCTATTGTCGAGGCTTTTTGCTCTTTTGTTTTTATTTCGTCTTTTTCTTTATTCGGATTTTTTATTATCCCGAAGGTGTAATAAATGAAGATAATGAAGAAAAGCCAGAACATAAGTCCTTCGCTTCGGGAAAGCGCGTTAAAAGACAGGCCGTCTATCATCCGGTCGTTGACAGAGATTAACAGGGCCAGTACGGCCAGGAAAGCCAAGGGAATTTCCGTGCGGAGAGTGCTGTCTTTGGCTCGCAAAGGGTAAATTATCGCCGAGAGACCCAGAATCAGCAATATGTTGGCTATGTTGCTTCCCACTATGTTGCCGATGGCAATGCCGGCGCTGTTTTCAAAGCTGGCAACGATGTTGACGAAAAGCTCGGGAGCGGACGTGCCGAAAGCCACTATGGTCAGGCCGATGAACAAAGGGGAAAGCCCCAGTTTTTTGGCCAGAGAAGAAGCGCCGTCCACCAGCCAGTCAGCGCCCTTGATTAAGAATATGAAGCCCAGAACGAATAAAAGATAAGAGAGCATAAAATTAGTCGGGCTGCTGGGAATTGAACCCAGGTCTTACGCACCCCATGCGCAAATAATACCGTTATACGACAGCCCGAAAGAAAATTATTTCTTCTTGGCCAGGGCCTTGATGCATTTTGCACAGGCTAAAATTCTCTTTCCGGCGAATTCTTTGTATTTTTTTTGAACAGTTTCCGAGGGAACGCGAACCCATTGAAGATTGGGGTATTTTCTTGTTTTTGGGGAGGGATTATACCTGGAAATCAATTTCTTGTACTGCCTGCCCATTGATGAAGATTTTCCGCAAATAGCGCATTGTTTTTCCATATGTTTGTATATTAGCAGAAAAAATAATAATTGCAAGTATCCTTGATTTATGGTATATATCTAAGCATATGGATTTATTGTTCACCATTATAGGGCTGGCAGTCATCCTTTTTTCCATCATCATCCACGAGGTTGCCCACGGCAGCGTTGCCTATTACCTCGGCGACCCGACAGCCAAGGAAAACAACAGGCTGAATTTGAATCCTTTGAATCACCTTGATCCGATAGGGTCTTTCATTCTGCCCTTGGTTTTGCTGTTTTTTACCGGCGGCAGGGGGCCGATAGTGGGCTGGGCCAAGCCGGTTCCGGTGGATTTCTACAGCATCCGGGACAAAAGATGGGGGGCTTTGAAGATTTCTCTGGCCGGGCCGGCCGCCAATCTGCTCATGGCCCTGATTTTCGGCTTGTTGATAAGATTTCCTGTTTTTCCCTTGGGCTTTTATCAGTTTTTCCAGATAGTCGTTTTCTACAACATCGTTCTGGCGATTTTCAACCTCATTCCCATTCCTCCTTTGGACGGCTCGCATGTTCTGTTTGACATCTTGGGAGACGGATTCGTCGGGCTCAAGTCGTTTTTGACCCAGTTCGGATTTTTCATCCTCATCTTCCTCATTTTCTCCAATGGCTTGGGCTTTATCCTGTCCATTACCGAAAAGATTTTCTATCTTTTCACCGGTTTTCCCTTGGTTTGACGAAAAAACGCTTTTGTAGTAGTTTAAACTCAGTTCATTTCCAAAAGAGAGATGGACAGGAGAGTGGTTGTTTGACAGTTGACGTGTCGCCTTATTTCGAGGTCAGAAGCCAGAGCTTCAATGATGCTTGGATCGAGGCCCTTTACAATGTGGTCAACTACGGCAAGGATATCACCTTTGGCTCTGAGAAAGAAATTAAGGTGGCCAGAGATACGGTTCAGACGATAATTTTAACTGGACCAGCCATTGCTGAAATCGAGGCAGGTATTGCTCCGCCCGGATTCGGGCTTAAAAAGGGAGGACTTGGAGCCTATACCAACGAGTTCAGTCGAGACTGGTACGAAGAATACAGAAAGCTTCCGCCCGACGACAAGCACAGATTTTCCTATGTGTACTTTGAACGCCTGGTTGACACCCACGGAGACCAGCTTTTAAGATTGCGAGAGCTGCTCGCCAAGTCAATCAAGTCCGGGATTGCCTCCAATAGGCATCAGGCCATTACTTGGTCTCCGCCTATTGACATGGAGAACGATTCACCGCCCTGCTTACAAAGAATTTGGATCAGGTATTATCATCCGGGAATTGTTGACATGCACCTTTCTTGGAGGTCAAGAGACCTTTTGGATGCGTGGCCGGGCAATGAAATCGGCGTTGTCCCAATGATGAACAGGGAGGTATTCTTTCCGAACAACTGTAGAATCGGAAGAATTATTGACCAGAATGATTCTATCCATGTCTACAAAAAAAGTCCGACTCGGCTTCAGCAGGCGATTGATATCCTGAAGGAGGAAGAAATCAGAAATCCTGCCTTGATGAGAAGGTTGAAGCAAAATGATTATTAGGGGTTATACCCCTTTTTTCTTTTCTTTTTTTGTTGTATAATTTATTGACTATTGGAGAATTAAAAAATAAGTGGTATAATTCACTCATGAAACTGGAAAACAAAACAGCAATCGTTACCGGTTCTTCTTCGGGCATCGGCAAAGCCATTGCCGAGGAGTTCCTAAAAGAGGGCGCTTTTGTCGTTTTTTCCGACATTAACGAAGCTTCTGTTCCCGATAAAGACAGGGCGATTTTCGTCAAATGCGACGTTTCCAAAAAAGAAGAAGTGGAAAACCTGATAAAGCAGGCAGTGGACAAGTTCGGCGGCTTGGACATCATGGTCAACAATGCGGGCATCGGCACGACAGGAGACGTTGTTTCCATGGACGATAAAACCTGGGACAAGACAATTGCCGTTAATCTGTCCGGTGTTTTTTACGGCTTGAGAGCGGCTGCCAAATACATGAAGGAGAACAAGGTAAAAGGGTCAATCATTAACACTACTTCCATATTGGGTTCTGTCGGCTACGAGGGCTCTGCCGCTTATTGCGCTTCCAAAGGAGGAGTTGTTCAGCTGACCAGAGCCGGCGCTCTGGATTTGGGCTGCTTTGGAATCAGGGTCAATGCCATTGCTCCGGGATTCATCAAGACAAAAATGACCCAGGCAGTGATTGACGACCCTAAGTTCATGGCTTTGATAGAGGGAGCTACTCCTCTGGGCCGCATGGGCGAACCCGAAGATATTGCCAAAGCCGCGCTTTATTTGGCTTCAAACGACTCCAAATTCGTCACCGGAACGATTCTGTTCGTTGACGGAGGATGGACAGCAAGATAATCAAAGGTTAAAATAAGATTAATCATAATTTTAAAAAAATGAGCGAAGAAAAATACAATACGGTGAAGATTCTTCTTATCATCGGCATTGCCCTGCTGTCGTGCTATTCTTTTTTCCGCTTGGCCACGTATAACGAAAAAAGGATTGAGACCCTGGAGACCAGCGTGATGAAGATGCAGGAAGAAATCAATCAAATCAAAATCAAGCTTTACGCCCAGTAATAAAATCCGGGAATTTCCTTTTTCGCTTGTTTTATTTGACAATTTTCCCTTTATCTGATATTTTTATTTCAGGCAAAAAGCTTATTTTATTTTTTTATTGACTCTATGCCAACGATTCACCAACTGATTAAAAGAAAAAGGAAATTAGGAGAAAAGAAAAGCAAGGCGCCTGGCTTGTCTTTTGGTTTCAACCCCTTGAAGAACAGGCCCAAGGATTACGAATCTCCGTTCAAGAAAGGAGTTTGCCTGAAGGTGTTCACCACCACCCCCAAGAAGCCCAATTCGGCTTTGAGAAAAGTAGCCAGGGTCAAGCTGTCCAATGGAATGGAAGTTACCGCCTATATCCCCGGCGAAGGCCATAATCTCCAGGAGCACTCGATTGTAATGATAAGGGGAGGCAGGGTCAAGGATTTGCCCGGAGTGAGATACCACGTTATCAGGGGAGCTTATGACTGCGGCGGAGTCGAAGGAAGAAAAAAAGAGAGAAGTAAATACGGTGCCAAGAAACCGAAATAACGAGCATGGCAGCAGACTTTAAAAAGAAAATTATCGCTCCCGACATCGTCTACAACGATTTAATGGTTTCCAAGCTCATTAATCAAGTGATGTACGAAGGCAAGAAAACCGTGGCCAGAAAAATAGTTTACGGCGCTTTTGACATTATCCGGGAAAAAACGAAACAGGACCCGCTGGAAGTTTTCAAGCTGGCAATCCAGAACGTTTCTCCGCTTCTTGAGGTTAAGCCGAAGAGAGTGGGTGGCGCGACCTATCAGGTGCCCATGGAAGTGAAAGGCGGCCGAAGATTGAGCCTGGGCATGAAATGGATTATTTCCAATTCCCGGGGGAAAAAAGGAAAGCCGATGAAGGAAAAACTGGCCGAAGAATTAATCGAGGCCTCGGAGAACAGAGGCGCTTCAGTGAAGAAAAAAGAAAACGTCCACAAGATGGCGGAGGCCAACAGGGCTTTTGCTCATTTTGCCTGGTAAAAACCTATGTCCAGACTATACCCTATAGAAAAATACAGGAATATTGGCATTATCGCCCACATTGACGCCGGAAAGACCACCACTTCGGAAAGGGTTTTGTT
>Ga0265297_10002316_pt1 | contig 39360 bp, 26 predicted proteins | sample Munlanlwell13791_FD_192502 | JGI IMG/M metagenome (GOLD analysis project Ga0265297, IMG submission 192502) | Leachate microbial communities from a municipal landfill in Southern Ontario, Canada - Leachate well 137-91 | ecosystem: Engineered > Solid waste > Landfill > Unclassified | place...
AAATGACGGATGAGGATATTTATCTAATCCAAGAGAAGCTAAATAACCGGCCGAGGAAGTGTTTAAACTACCAAACGCCGAACGAAGTATTTAATAAAGTGGTGCATTGAAAACTTGACTTTGGTCTTTACAAAAAATCCGTCCTCGTATATTGTTAATGCGTTCGCGGGACGATCTTTTGATGAAACAAAACAAACTAACCGTTCAGGGGGTGGACAATGGATATCACGCCAGGAGTTGAAGCGATTGGTACTGTAATGTCCTACATGCGAAATCAGATGCGGAGTTGGGAAAAATTCTTAGAGGATCAACACAAACTTGAATCTAAATTTAGCAAGTCGTTCTTGGCCTTTATTGAACAACTTCGCAGAGAAGGGGACAGATACTCTCTCGCAAAGCAACAAGAGTTGCTGGTGGAGGCTTTTGATTCGTATGTGCGTTGGTATAAGATGTTCCATGGTATTAATGCCGGCGGTATTTGGTATAATCATCTGTATTGTTCCAGTGCGGCCAAACTGCTGATCGCACGTCTGCAGGAATTTTTTAAAGACGGCGTGCCGTGCGTTTGTCCGTTTATCGCCGGCAACTGGGGTGCCTATCCCTGCAAACCCTGCGAGATTTGCGGTAAGAGTGGTTGATAAAAAAGAAATTTGTTTTGTATTCTCTTTACGTGGCCGTACGTATTCCAGCGTCCGGCCTTTTTTATTTATCATCTTGCGGCCAATCCAGTAAATATGGTAATATATTCGTAATTACAGATATGTACCTCAAACGACTGGAAATCCAAGGATTCAAATCCTTTGCCAATAAAACCGTGATGGAGTTTTTACCGCCCAAAGACGGTCGTTTTAGCGTTACGGCGATTGTCGGTCCGAATGGTTCGGGTAAATCAAATATCTCGGATGCTATCCGTTGGGTGATGGGCGAGCAAAGTATGAAGATGATTCGCGGCAAAAAATCCGAAGATGTAATTTTTAACGGTTCGGAAACAAAAGGCCAACTCGGTATGGCTGAAGTGGTAATGACTTTGGACAATGCCGACAGTCGGGTACTCAAGGATTATCCGGAAGTGGTGGTGACGCGCCGACTGTATCGTTCGGGCGAGAGCGAATATCTGATAAACAATAATCCTGTCCGTCTTTTTGATATTCATCTGGTAATGGCGCAAGCGCAATTTGCCGAGGGCTCCTACGGCATTGTCGGCCAGGGGACAATTGACCGGATGTTGCTATTGAGCCCAAGCGAGCGTAAAGATTTTTTGGATGAAGCGGCCGGCATTAAAGAATTTAAAATTAAACGCCATCAGGCCGAATTAAAGTTAGAACGGACGAGTGAAAATATGATCCAGGCCGAGCGCTTGATGCAGGAAGTTGAACCACGTTTGAAAATTTTACAACGTCAAGTCAGAAAATTGGAAAAACGCCAAGTGGTGGAATTGGAATTGCGCGAGGCTCAGGAAAAATATTATTCTACATTATATTGGCGCAATAAAAATGAATTGGATACCGCGCTTGCGTCTCTCTCGACGGCCGATGCCAAACATACGACGATTCATTCGGAATTAAATTCCATCCAAAACGAATTGGCCGAGTTAGCCCGTTCGGCCGGACGGCAGGAAGTGTTTGCTGAATTGCAGAAAAAACACGAATTGGCCGGGCGCGAAAAAAACGAGGTGGAGCGCCGGCTGGCAATAGTGGATGGCCAGATGCACGCCGAATACGGCAAAGAGGGTAAACAAAACATCACTTGGCTGGAAAATAAATTTAACGAATTAAAGTTTCAAAAAGAAAAATTTGATTCGGATATTTCCGTTCTGGCCTCATCCGAAGAAAAAGTCAACGAAGATATCACCAAACAAAAAAAGAAAATAGAAGACCGTTCGTCCGAAAAAGCCGAGCGCCTGGTGAAAATTTCACGTTTACAAAGCGAGATGGTGGAGGGTCAATCCGAACAAAACTTTTTTCAATTATCCGGACTTTTCGCGGTTAAAGCTGTGTTGGATGCGCGAGCGCAACTGGGCAAGATTTACGGTATCGTGGCCGAGCTGGGCGAGACCGATGAACGCTACCGTCTGGCATTGGATATTGCCGCCGGAGGAAATTTATCATCTATCGTGGTAGAGTCCGACGAAGTGGCGCGCCAAGCCATCCAGTATTTGCGTGAGCGAAAATATGGCGTGGCCACATTTTTACCGTTAAATAAAATTTTTGAACGTCCCGAGGATGCGGAAATCAGCACGCTTTTAAATGAGGAGGATGTAGTTGGCCGGGCCATTGATTTGATTAAGTTTGAATCCAAATTTCAAAATATTTTTTCTTATGCTCTTGGCAATACCTTGGTGGTTAAAGATTTGAAAGCCGCGCAAAATATTGGCATCGGCCGGGCGCGTATGGTGACACTGGACGGCGATATTATTGAAAAGCGCGGTGTAATGAAAGGTGGTTGGCGTAAGGAGCGCGCCAATGCTGTGAGTTTCTCGGCCAAAGTCAGTATGAGTGCGGACGACCGTTTGAAAGAAGTCAAACGTGCTTTGGCGATTGAACAACAGAATTTATTGGAAATTGAACAGGTTTTGGAATCGGCCAAACAAGAATTGGCGGCCTTGGAACTCAAGCGCGAATCCAGCGCGGCCCATCGCGCCATGATGGAAACCGAAAAACAAAATTTGGACAAAGAATCAGCTCAAATTGAGCGCGAGCTTTCATTTTACAAAATGAGCCCGGAAGAATTTGGTGAGCGCTTGTCTGATTTGAATAAAGAAAAAGAAAAATTACTCACGGAAATGAGTGAACGTGCCGCGGCCGTGGAAAAATTGGCCAATGAAATCCGTGAATTTAACCAACGCGAAGAAGAGAAACAACAGAGAGTTTTCGCTTTGCAGGATTCCATGCAAGCCAAACAAAACGACTTGAATACTGTTTCGGCTGAGCGCAATGATTTGCGTGTGCAAATGGCTAGATTGGAAACTCGCGCCGAATCATTGACCGAAGAAGTACAGAACGACATGAACACTTCGCTTGACGCCATTGTAGAACGACGTGGAGTAAACGACGCGGTGGCGCCTGAACTGTTGGAAAATCTTGCCGGCGAAATCCAAAAGTTGAAATACCAATTAAACTTAATCGGCGGTATTGATGAGGAAGTAATTAAAGAATATGACACCACCAAAGAACGATTTAATTTCTTGTTTAATCAGTTGAATGATTTGCGCGATGCTGTCAGTGATTTAACCAAAATGATAGTTGAGTTGGATGATTTGATGAAAACTAAACGATCGGCGGCGTTTAGAAATATCCGGAAAGAATTTAACAGATTTTTCAAAATTTTATTTGAAGGCGGCAACGCTGATTTGATTGAAGTTTATGAAGATTCCGCCTCTGCTCCTGATGAGGAGCTCCGGCGTGACGAGGGAGCCGTGGTTGAAGCGGCTGAAGAAGTTGTCTCGCCCGTGAAAAAAGGTGAACAGGTTCTTGCCGGCATTGAAGTGATCGCCTGCCCGCCCGGCAAAAAAATAAAAAGTTTGAATTCTTTATCCGGCGGAGAACGCACTCTCACCTCCATCGCCCTTATTTGCGCCGTGTTAAATTATAACCCGTCGCCGTTTGTGATATTGGATGAAGTGGAAGCCGCGCTGGATGAATCTAATACTGTCCGCTTCACCAAAATTATTGAGGAACTGGCCAAGCACGCGCAATTTATTTTGATTACCCACAATCGCGTGACCATGCACTCGGTGGATGCGCTTTACGGCGTGGCCATGGCCTCGGATGGTATTTCTAAATTATTGAGTGTGAAAATGGAGGATGTGGGATTGACAAAATAATTACTATAATGTATAGTAATCACGCTCTCGGGGCCAAACGGCCCGCCGTCAATTTATTATCAATCCGCCATAAGGCGGAAATTGTCATTTGTCAGTTATGTTAATTATCCGTTTACAGCGCGTGGGCAAAAAGAAATTTCCCACTTACCGCTTGGTAATCTCCGAAAAAACCAAAGACACCCAGGGTGTTTATCTTGAGGAACTTGGTAATTTCAATCCGCACGTCAAAGAAAATCAATTGGTGGCCAAAGTTGACCGCATTAAATATTGGATTTCCAAAGGCGCGCAGATGTCCGCGACAATAAATAATTTGTTTGTCGCCAATAAAATTGTTGAGGGAAAAAAACAAAAATCAGTTTTCTTGTCCAAAAAACGCAAAGCAAAATTGGAAGAAAAAAATAAAGCCAAAGTTGAAGCCGACGCCAAAGCTAAAGCTGATGCTGAAGCCAAGAAAGCCGCCGAAGAAGCGGCGAAGGCTGAAGCCAAAGTTGCAGCCGAGGCGGCAGCCAAAGCCGAAGCAGAGGCGGCCGAAGCAGCCAAAGCCGAGGCTGAGGCCAAAGCGAACGAACCGGTCGAGCCGGTAGCAGCGCCTGTTACAGCCGTTGAAGCGCCAGTTGCTGAGACTGCTCCAGTAGCGGAAGAAGCCGCGGAGGAAGTAAAAGCCGAGTAATTTGATTACGTCACTCATTCTGAGTGAGGGATTTGACGCGATGATGCCGAAAAGGTATAATTACTGAAGAAGAATGTCGCGCGGCAAGGACGTCGAACCGGCCGCTGACGTTCATTAAAAATTAAGTTTTTCGTTTATGAACAGCGATCAGCAATTCTTGGAATCCGTCGTTAAAGCGATTGTCAACAATCCGAACGATGTGAAGGTAGAACGTGTGATTGACGAGCGTGGCGTTTTGCTCACGTTGGATGTCAATCCGAGTGATATGGGTTATGTGATCGGAAGAAGCGGTCAAACCGCTCGCGCTATCCGCACTTTGCTCAAAATTGTCGGAGCAAAAAACAACGCGCGCGTTAACTTAAAAATCAACGAACCGGTCGGCGGTCGTGGTCCGAGATCAGCTCGCACCGATGAACAACCGCAACAGCCGATTGATACCAGCGCTGTTGACAACCTGGATATCTAAAAAATCCTAAAAATAAAAACATCCCGACAAAAATCTGGATGTTTTTATTTTGATAAATTGTTAAAAAAAAGATGAAGCCGGCAGAGAGAAAATGTCCCTGCCGGCATGGAGCGATATCGACGGTGCGGAATTTTGGAGGTTTGAGACGAATGGGAATTTGTCCATCACCCGAAAGAATGAACGTGTCCCTCCTGTTGGATTTATCGGGCGAGTAACATATTCATTATACGCCTTTGTTTTTTACGGTCAAACACAGTTGTGCATAATTAGTAAATGTTGAAAATATTCGCCTTTGATGCTATCTTTAGTATATTCGTATTATCAGTATGTATTCGTCTGCCGGCGGGCAGGTATATCAGAATCGCATTATGAAATTTGATATTCTCACAATTTTTCCCGATATAGTTTACAACTACTCAAACGAAAGTATTTTGAAGCGGGCGCAAAAAGCCGGCTTGATTAAAATTGCCGCGCATAATTTTCGTGATTTTACCACAGACAAACAGCATCATGTTGACGACCGTCCGTTTGGCGGGGGAGCCGGCATGGTTCTACAGGTTCAGCCGATTTATGATTGCCTGAAAAGCATCAGGGTACTAAAACAAGAAAATAGTGTAAATGTACGAAATACGAAAACTACAAAAAGTACGAAAATAGTGGTCATGGACCCGGCCGGTAAAAAATTTGACCAGCGCATGGCCGAGAAATTTTCCAAATTGGACAGGCTGGTTTTGATTTGTGGGCGTTATGAGGGATTTGACGAAAGAATTTATAAATTAGCTGATGAAAAAATTTCCGTGGGGGATTATGTCTTATCCGGCGGGGAATTACCGGCTCTAACAATCGTGGAAGCGGTATCCCGTTTGATTCCCGGAGTACTGGGCAATGAAGAGTCAATTATTGAAGAAAGCCACAGTAAAAAAAATAATATTCAGAAAGAATATCCGCAGTACACTCGTCCGGAAAATTTCATGGGTATGAAAGTACCGAAAGTACTTTTGTCAGGAAACCATGAATTAATAAAAAAATGGCGTGAGAAAAAAATAAAGTAGTTTGACAGCTTGTCCGGCGCAGCTTGGCGAAGCCGGAGTGACCATAAAAAAATCGCCGAATGGCGAAAAAATAGAATTAAATAAGAATTGTTGACAAAATTATTAAGAAATATATATTGGGCGAAAAACCCATTAAATTAGCCTAAAATCGCCAATGTTTTTTATGCGACTTATCCACAACATGTAATTATCCGCTAGCTCTTGACAAAATTTACGCTATGGTGTATTCTGACACTACAAAAAATAATTTTACGGCCTTCACCTTTCAAACCAAATAAAATTTTTCTAAGTCCGACAGATTGAAACCGCGCGAGCGCGGTATTCGTGCCGAGAAACTGGAAAGAAAAAAGAGCAATCAAAATTTGATTTCTCTTTTTTCTTTCTAACGAGGAAGAAATAGAGTCGCCTACGCTGAAGCTACGGCGACCGAAGCAAGAACTTTGACAACACAAATGTGACAAGAACCAAATAATCGTTTATTCCATAAAGTAAATTCAATCTCTCTTTAAGTAGAGAGAATACATCAACTCTTGTCTTATTCGCTTCGGCGAGTAAAACAATTTTTTAAGAGTTTGATCCTAGCTCAGGATGAACGCTGGCGGCGTGTCTAAGGCATGCAAGTCGCGGGATCGGTCTCTATCACTTTTTATCTGAAATTTTTTCGGGCAAAGAGTGATAGAGGCACGGACCGGCAAACGGGTGAGTAACACATTGGTAACCCACCTCCAAGACGGGGATAGCCTGCCGAAAGGCGGATTAATACCCGATAGCAACGCGGGGACAAAAGTCATTCGCGTTTAAAGCTACGGCGCTTGGAGAGGGGCCTATGTCTGATTAGCTAGTTGGTGAGGTAACGGCCCACCAAGGCTTTGATCAGTAGCAGGCGTGAGAGCGTGACCTGCCTCACTGGGACTGAGACACTGCCCAGACACCTACGGGTGGCTGCAGTCGAGAATATTCCCCAATGGACGAAAGTCTGAGGGAGCGACGCCGCGTGCAGGATGAAGGTTTTCGGATTGTAAACTGCTTTTCTCAGGGACGAATTTGTGACGGTACCTGAGGAATAAGAGGTTGCTAACTCTGTGCCAGCAGCAGCGGTAATACAGAGACCTCGAGCGTTATCCGGATTTACTGGGTGTAAAGGGTTCGTAGGTGGGATGGCGGGTCAGGGGTTAAAACTTTGCGCTCAACGCAAAGGCCGCTCCTGAAACTACCATTCTAGAGAGTGGAAGAGGTAAGCGGAATTGCGGGTGTAGTCGTAATAAGCGTTGATATCCGCAAGAACACCAAATGCGAAGGCAGCTTACTGGTACACTTCTGACACTAAGGAACGAAAGCGTGGGGAGCAAACAGGATTAGATACCCTGGTAGTCCACGCCCTAAACGATGCGTACTAGGTATTGGCAGTATCGACCCTGTCAGTGCCGTTTAAAAAAGCTAACGCGTTAAGTACGCCACCTGGGGAGTACGGCCGCAAGGCTAAAACTCAAAGGAATAGACGGGGACCCGCACAAGCGGTGGATTATGTGGTTTAATTCGACGATAAACGTGGAACCTTACCTGGGTTCAACTACTAGCTGCATATAACCAGAAATGGATATAGCCTTCGAGGGTGCTAGATAGGTGCTGCATGGTTGCCGTCAGCTCGTGCCGTGAGGTGTACCATTAAGTTGGGAAACGAGCGCAACCCATGTCGTGTGTTAAATGTACACACGAGACCGCCCAGCTCTTTGGACATAAATTTTTTGTGTCTAGTGAGCTGGGAGGAAGGGGTGGACGACGTCAAATCAGCATGGCTCTTACGTCCAGGGCTACACACATAATACAATGGCCGGTACAATGGGTTGCCAAGTCGCGAGACGGAGCTAATCCCATCAAAACCGGTCTCAGTTCAGATTGCAGGCTGCAACTCGCCTGCATGAAGTTGGAATCGCTAGTAAACGCGTATCAGCCACGGCGCGTTGAATACGTTCTCGGGTCTTGTACTCACCGCCCGTCACACCACGGGAGTTGGCAATGCACGAAATCCGCCCTAGGCGGATGAATGCAGGGTCAATGACTAGGGTGAAGTCGTAACAAGGCATGTGTAGCGGAAGCTGCGCATGGATCACCTCCTTTCTGGAGAAACTCATTGCGAAAGCAATGTGATCTCAGTCGAGTTCTGATTTTAGATTAATTTCTTATCAGATCTTGGAGTAAACGATCTGGTTTCTTGTCACATTTGTGCAGTCAAAAACAAATCGCCGTAATTGGCGATTTTTGTTTTTTAATCTTGACCGTCATAAATTTTTGTGATATGTTTTGGGCAATGAAGCGGTGCGCCGCTCATTCACAACCAAACGCCGGTGCGCCGGCAAGGAGAGATGGCGATGGACAAACTGTTGCAAAAATTAATCCAAAGCGGGAATGAATTGACTCGTGAGGACTGGATTAAATTGGTAGAAGAAAAGGCGCGGCTTGTTCGACCGTTTCTTGAATTGGTTACTTTGCCCAAGTTGGGCGATATTCGTTGTATGGGTCGTCGAGATAAAAAGTCAGAGCCTGAAGAATATTACCCCCTCGAAAGTTTTGCTGATTGTCCCATAGTATCATCTAATGGTTCGAGTGAGTCGCACTCATTACGCACTCAAGGTATATTTGAGTGGTTTGTCCCAAGATTAAAAAAAGTAAACGAGATTTATGTTTATGGGCTTTCGCGAAATGGCGGGTGGTCTTTTATAACGGTACATTATGAAATCAAGTCTCTTGTAGATATGAATGGCTCGGGACTCAAATATTCTCAGGTAGCGACGCAACTATTTTTTGAAAAAATATCTTTCGGAGATATGCTTGATCGGGCCGGTGCCGACCCCGCGGATTGGTGGCGAATATTGAGTCAAACTGTGTCTCAATGGCTTGCAGATAAGGAAAAACAGCTCGCAAGGATTCAGAGATTACACTCGGACAATGTCTTCGCGGATAAGGTGGTGATGTCGTTGCGTGGCGGTAAGTGGTAAGTAATTTCCCGCTCTTTTGGATCAAAGTTGGTTGTGGCCGTCGCGCATCTGCGCATGACGGCCTTTTATTTTTTCCACATTTCCACCCCTTGATTTATTATCCGAAATGTAGTATTATTGTTTTACAAAATTTCGGGCAATTAGCTCAGCCCCGACGCGCAAGCGGTCGGGGTCCCGACTCCGCCTTTGGCGGACGTCGGGATTGGTTACGAGATTTGTGGTTTAGGCACATATTAAAAATTTAATATATTTTCGGGCAATTAGCTCAGTTGGTTAGAGCGTTACATTGACATTGTAAAGGTCACAGGTTCGAATCCTGTATTGCCCACCAGTTAGACCTTGATATTTTTGTTTTGTTTTGTTATAATCGTTTGCGTAAACGGGCGACTAGCTCAGATTGGGCCCGAGGCCCATCAGCCTTGGGCTGAGGTTACCCGCCCGAACGACTGACGTCGTTCAGTCGGGCGGGGAGCGCGCCCGCCTAGGCGGGTAATGACGAGGTCACAGTTTTACAATTTATAATTAGGGCGACTAGCTCAGATGGTTAGAGCGCGTCACTGATAATGACGAGGTCACAGGTTCGATTCCTGTGTCGCCCACAAATATGTTTTGGGTTTATCAAATACAAAATCCAGAGGGGAAAACATATATTGGGAGTACGGAAAATCTGGATGAAAGAGTGGAAATGCACAATAATGTATCTTTTGAGAAAAAGAGATTCCACCGCACTACATATAAAAGAGGCCCATGGCGCCTTATTTTTTGTAAAGAATTTCAAACAAGAAAAGAAGCGTTGGAGTTTGAAAGATTCTTGAAAACTGGGAAGGGTAGAGCCTGGTTAGAGCGCGCCCGCCTTGGCGGGTAATGACGAGGTCACAGGTTCGATTCCTGTGTCGCCCACGATACCGCCTTGACGGCGGTTTTTTGTTTCGCCGTCGCCTTCTTGCCAAATCCCAAAAACCGTGCTAAAATAGGTTTTAAGCGCATATTTTTAACGCCTAAATTTATCTTATGGAAGAAAATAAAAATCAGTTAAATGAGGAAAATAATGGAAAAAAGTTTGATTACAAAAAAAGCGCCAAGCGTTTTTTGATTTCCAGCGGTTTATTCCTGCTGGAAATGGTAAAGATTGCGGTTTTGGCCGGTGTCACCATCGGGCTCATCCGCTATTTTTTGTTTAAGCCTTTTTACGTCAAAGGCGCATCCATGGAACCGACTTTTTTTGAAAGTGAATATTTGATTATAGATGAGTTGTCATACCGGTTGCATGATCCGGCTCGTGGCGATGTGATTGTTTTTCGCTATCCGGAAAATCCCCAGGAATATTTTCTTAAACGCATTATTGGTTTGCCCGGTGAGACAGTAAAAATTTCCGGTGGCAAAGTAACAATTTTTAATACCGAACATCCCGAAGGCGTAATATTTAACGAAACATATTTACCGGATGATCTGGCGACTGAAGGCGAGAAGACGGTTAAAATTTCCGACACGGAATATTTTGTCATGGGCGATAATCGTCCTAATTCTTATGATTCGCGCCGTTTTGGCGCGGTTGATCGTTCGTTTATTGTCGGTCGTGCCTGGCTGCGCGGTTGGCCGGTATCGCGCGCCGGTGTCATTACCACGCCGTCTACAAATATCATTGCGACCGAATAATTTTATTGTTCAGTAATATATAATCACGCCGACTATGCTCAAAAATAAAACCAAACAAAAATTTCAGGCCGTGAAAAAAAATGTTGCGCCGAAAAATAAGAAAAAAGAAGCGCCGTCCGGCAAGCCGTCCGCCACGGGCGACAAAGCCAAAAAATCTTTTTCGGTTATGCGCGGCATGCACGATATTTTACCGCGCGAAGAAAAATATTGGCGCGCTTTGTACAATAATTCCGCGGCCTTGGCCGAGCATTTTCAATTTGGCCGCATCAGCACTCCGGTTTTGGAAGAGGCGGGTTTATTTGTGCGTTCTCTGGGCAAGGGCACTGACGTGGTGGACAAGGAAATGTATGTATTTGACCATGCCGATGGCAAGGTTTGCCTTCGCCCCGAAGGAACCGCCCCCGTGGTGCGCGCTTTCGTGAACGCCGGCATGTGGAACTATCCGCAACCGGTCAAGATGTGGTATTGGGAACCGATGTTTCGTCACGACCGTCCGCAAGCCGGGCGTTATCGCGAGTTTCATCAGGTTGGTTTTGAGACCATCGGCGCTTTAGATCCGGCGTCTGACGCGGAATTAATATTAGTTTCATATAATTTATTCAAAGATATTGGTTTGCCCGTGGAAGTCCGTATTAACAGTATTGGGTTGCCGGATGAACGCGAACGTTACAAAACCGAGTTGGCGAATTATTATCGGACCAAAAAAAGTTATTTATGCGAGGAATGCCGTAAACGTCTTTTAAAAAATCCCTTGCGTCTTTTGGATTGCAAAGAAGACCAGTGTCAGCCGATAAAAGACGAAGCCCCACAAATTGTGGATTGGTTATCCGAAACGTCCAAAAGTTATTTCATGAAAGTATTGGAATATTTGGACGAGCTCGGCGTGCCATACAGCCTGGACCCGACCTTAGTGCGCGGTTTGGATTATTATACGCACACGGTATTTGAAATTTATCCGGCGTTGACTGAAGAAGAAAAAAATCTTGAAGGCGCCCAGAGCGCGCTTGGCGGCGGCGGACGTTATGATTTGCTGGTGGAAGAAATGAGCGGACGCTCCACTCCGGCGGCCGGCGTAGCTATCGGTATTGATCGGACTGTCGCGGTTTTGAAGGCCTATGCTGAAAAGCAAAATTTAAATTTACCAAAGACGCAATGTGATATTTATTTTGCTCAACTGGGCGACCGCGCCAAAGGACGCACGCTCAAAATGTTGGATGATTTGCGTAAAAGCGGCCTCAAGGTTGGTTTTAATTTATACAAAAGCTCTCTCAAGACCCAGTTGGAAGCGGCCAATGATTTAAAGGTGCCGTATGCTTTGATTTTGGGTCAAAAGGAGGTCCAAGAGGGGACGATTATTATCCGCGACATGGAATCCGGTATCCAAGAAATCGTGGATCAGAAAAAAGTGGAAATAATGATTAAACGCAAGCTCAAGAAATTTGACGAAGAAGTGAAATAAGCGTATAATAATAAAGTCGTAATTTAATAATTAACCTTAAGAAAGAGAGGTGACGTTTGTGTCAGAAATTAAACGAAAGAAAAATGAATCGTTTGAAGCTTTTATCCGCCGCGTTAAAAAGCGTTGGCAGCAGTCTGGAAAAGTCCTGCAGGTAAAAAAGATTCAATTTCATGATCGCGATAAAAGCCGTAATATGCGCCGGAAAAGCGCCTTACATCGTTTGAAAGTTGCGTCCAAAATGGACTATCTGAAAAAAATTGGCCGTCTGCCGGAAGAACCGAAAATGGGCCGTCGTTAAATAGTAATTTCTACTTTTGTAGATTTTATCCATTGGTTCCATGCTTCAATGGATGTCTAAAACGGGAAATAATTACAAAAAAGCCGCCGCAATGGCAGGGTTATGCTTTGCGGCGGTTTTTTGTTTATATTTGGCTTTTGGCCAACCGATTTCTGTGTTGGCGCAGACCGGATCTTCTACGGCTGTAAATACTATCACGGCCAATGATTTGGGCTTGAGTTATGCCGCGGATACGGGTTTGGCATCAACCGACATTCGTTCAATTATCGCCAATATTATTCGCGTGGCTTTGGGATTGCTTGGCATTGTGGTTTTGGTTTTGATGATTTATGCCGGATTTCTTTGGATGACCGCGGCCGGCAATGAAGAGCAAATTGAAAAAGCTAAAAAGATTTTAAAAAATGCGGTTATTGGTCTGGCTATAATTCTCATGGCTTATGCCATTGTGGCATTTGTGATAAAAATGCTTGGTATTGGCGAGGGAGCGGGAAGCGGCGAGGTGGTAGCCACTTCGGATACGCAGAATTTATCCGGTTCGGGCGCGCTCGGGCGAATTATCAAAGATCATTATCCGGCGCGCGGCCAAAGAGATGTACCGCGCAATACAAAAATCGTAGTGACATTTTTTCATCCGATTCAATTGGAGAGTTTGGTGACAGATACGAACGGCAACGGAATTTTGGGCGATTGTTTATCGCCGGTAAATAATTGGTCAATCGATTGCGACCAGTTGAATTTAAGTAATGATTATATAAATATTTCGCAAATTGTTCCGACTACGACTGTGTCCGGAACTGTTAGCTATGTGCCGATTAGCGGCGCGGCCTTGATTGCCACGGAAACCGTTGACCCGACCACACAAGTCGCGGGAATTTATACCATTGCGATTCGTCCGCTTGATTATCTTGGCAATGAAATTACCGATACTCAGTATCAAGTTCACCTTGGCAATAATATCAAACGCGATGATCCGGATTTGGGCAATCCGGCGATTTTCAGCAATTCGCAAGGTTCCAAATATTATGAATGGATGTTTACTTGCGGGACTGAACTTGATTTGACTCCGCCGCATGTCACTGATGTTTTTCCCGGCGATGGAGTGACGGAATACAAAAATTCCGTGGTGCAAATAAATTTTAATGAAGCCATGGATCCGATTGGTTTACAGGGTGTGTTTGCCACCGACAGCAACGGTTACTATTATTTAAAAAATGGTTTTATATACATGAAGAACGACGAGAGCACCATGCCGCTCGGCGCTTTTAATTTGGTAAACAGCTACCGTACTTTGGAGTTTACACCGAGCACGCCGTGCGGGGTGAACGCGTGCGGTGGCACAGTTTATTGTATGCCGGTGTGTGATGCTGAGGGCGCGTCGTGCTCAGTTGACGATTATGAATTTTTGGTTAAAGCCGCGGTGACAATTTCCGATTCTTCTTTTGAATCACAGCCGTTTACCGGCGCCGCCGATATGTGCGGTAATGCGCTTGATGGCGATGATGACGGCACGGTGGAAAACGCCGGAGCGATTTCAACATCTTTGAGTGAAGGCGAGAATCCCAATAACTATTGGTGGAATTTTAAACTGAAAGATGAAATGGATTTGGTGCCGCCGATTGTGTCCCAGGTCGTGCCCGGGCCGGAAGCGTCATGGATTGATGCCGAGCAAGAAATGGCGATGTGGTTTGATAAACGTATGCGCGTGGAGCCGATGTATTATATTGATTTGCAAGAATCGCCGACTCCGCAAGAGCGTTGCGATTGTTATTCGCGTGATGGAAGTAATAATTGTGTTAAATTATCTTCCGGATGCATTTTGGATTTAATTTGGAAAGTGCCGTTTGTGACCTTTAATTCTAACGCGCCGATTACTAAAACCAAATTAAATCACGGTTTGTTTTTGCAAGGCCTGCCGCAAGGTTATATTCCTTATATATCTTCCGGAGTTGAGGACGCCCATTTTAATTGTTTGTATCCCGGGCAAGGGCCGCTTGAGGGCGCGGATTATAATACGGATAAATTATCCGGCTACTGCGATAAAAATCCCGACAATTGCTGCATCCAAGATGGCACGCAAGTTTTGTGTTGCAATGGAGTACCCGCCCTAAATAATGACGCCACTTGTATTGATTCATTAAAAATGCCGATTGAATAATTTTTCATGATGTCAATGAAGCGAAAAATTTTATTGGGAATATTGATTGCCGCCGCCATGACGACCGGTTTATTATTCGCGCACGCGACTTCAGCTCAAACCACTGACCAAATTACGGTTGATGATTTGGGTTTGAGTTATGGCGAGGAAACCGGCCTGTCCAATACGGATATTCGTTTGACTATCGCGCGGATTATTCGCGTGGCGCTTGGATTACTTGGTATTGTGGCGCTGGTTTTAATTTTATACGGTGGTTTTGTCTGGATGACGGCCGGCGGCGATGAAGAAAAAATTCAAAAAGCTAAAAAGATTTTGGTAAATGCGGTCATTGGTTTAATAATTATTTTGTCAGCTTACGCTATCGCCAGTTTTGTAATTAATACTTTGGTCAAAGCAACCGGCGGGGGCAATGGTGATGAAGGCACCACCACGACCGGTGGCGGGTTCGCCAGTACATTATATATTACTTCCATGCCGGGCAATGACTTTGGTTGCGGCTTGAGAAACTTGCATCCGGTAATTGTATTCAGCCGTCCGATTGATTTGGCAACCGTGGAAAATAATTTGGTTATTCACGTCAAAGACGACCCGTCTCCGGCTAACGGCGCTTGGCATTTTGTCTCTCCAACCCGACAAGATTCTATCGTGTTTGATCCGGTGGGTGATTGCGGTGTTGAAGGCCAGACTGATTGTTTAGCTGCAAGCACCACTTACCAAATTTCCTTTTTGCACGCGGAAAATATAAAAAGCCAGACGGGTTCCTTGAGTTTGAAATGTGTTGGTGAATATAAAAATTCTTGTGCCAACAATCCGGCGGTGGAATTTACCACGGGCGTTGGTGTGGACACAGAACCGCCGACCGTAAATATCACCAGTCCCAATGACGGCGAGTCGCTCGCCCAAGGATCTTCCGTTACGGTAGAAATAGAATACACAGATAATTATGGCTTGCAAAATTTATCACTTTTTGCCGATGACAATAGAATAAAAACAATGCCGATTTCAGGGTGTAAAAAATCCGGTTCAGCCGTAATTAATTGGCCAACTGGTTCAACCGCAACTGGCGTTCATGCGATTACCGCAGTGGCCTCGGATAATGCCAGTTTAACCGCTTCAACCACTAGAAATATTAAATTAATCCCGGCGCATTGTTTTGATGATGTCCAAGATCCGGACGAAGATGAAGTTGGTCCGCCGGCTTGTGGCGCGAATTCCGAGTGCGGTCATTGTGGCGGTGGTTCATGCAACGAAAACAGCGATTGCGCCAGCGGCTTTTGCGATGGCGGCGTTTGTGTTGATCGGATGAAGATTGAAGGGTTTTCTCCGACCAAAGGCGCGGCCTCATCAACTTACGTGACGATTTGGGGAAAATATTTTGGCAACGATGGCGGTCACGTTTATTTTACGAGCGATGACGGTGATTGGACTGAAGCTTTTGTGGTTAATTGCGGCGCTGGCGTGGATAATTGGACAACCTCGCAATTGGTAGTGAAAGTTCCCAAGAATGCGGCGACCGGTCCGATTCGTGTGGAAACCGCGAGCACGACAGGCTTGGATGGAATTGTAAGACAATTTTCCGATACGACAGACGCAGACGGTTGGGGTGTTAACCAACCATTTACCGTAAACTCCGAGCGTTTGCCCGGGCTGTGCGCTCTGGTGCCCAATTATGGCGCGCCATATTCCGACACAATATTACTTGGAGAAAATTTTGGTTCAGATAGCGATAAAGTTTTATTTGGATCCTCAACATCATATATAAAGTCTTGGGCGAATAAAAGCATTACCGCGCGCGTGCCGGCTTTGGGTAAAGGCAACGCGACAGCGCAAGTGTCTGTTGATGGCAATCTAAGTAACGTGCTTCGTTATAATGTGCGTGAATCATTGAATGATGACACGCCGATTATAGAAAGTATCACGCCAGATCATGGCGCGAAAGGGGAGTATATTACCATTACCGGTAAAAATTTTGGCAATTACCAAGGTACAATTTGGTTTAAATTAAATGGCGCTGGTACGGCTAAAATCGGCGATACGAATTTTCCGGACGAGTGCGATGGCGCAACTTGGAGCGATTCAAGAATTATAATTAAATTCCCCGCGGAAGATGTGACGGTCGGCGAAATATATTCGGTTCAAGTAATGCGTTCGCTTGATTCGGCGGTCAGTCCATTGTCCGGAATAAATTTTGATTTAGAATCAGGCGATCCGGCGCCGGGAATTTGCGCGATTAATCCCGTATCCGGGCCGGTACCTCTCGCGAACAGTTCCACCATGCAAATTTACGGAGAATATTATACGCGCAATGGAGAGGCAATGCCATATTTTTGGCAGACGTCCGCTTCGGCCACGACGACCGAGGGCCGAACTCCGGCCGCGAGTGTTGTAAATGAGTCGGACACCGTAGCTGAATTATATCCGTCAAATTACGCGGAAACCGGTCCGGTAGTTATGCATCGTTCGGCTGATGATAAAATTGGCAATGATTTGCCGTTCACGGTTTATAATTGTTTGGAAAATAATAATAAATGTTCGGCCGATGGATACAAATGTTGTACTAAGGGCGCGGATGCCGGTGTTTGTAAATTAGAGGCTGACTTGTGCGCGGGCGAAACTCGTTCTACCGGATATATTTGGCGATTTAATACCGGGCCGTTCCCGCCATCGGCTCAAGTGGTGGAGAGATGCAATGCGGCCACGGATCAAGGTGATAATTTACCGTCGCCGTCTCCGTCAATCCAATGGACATCCGACGGGAACACCGACCAATACAATGTTTGCCGTAGCGCGCTTGTCAACGTGATTTTTTCCATGAAAATGAAGGCGAGCACGGTTAACGCGGATAATATAAAAATTTACCCATGCAATTCCATCCCCTCTACTTCAACTTTGGGCACCAGTATTAACACTTGCGAACACGATGTATATACTGTTAGCTTGCAACCGTCAAGTTATAATTTATTTACAGCCTCGGGCGACGAGACCGGTACAAATGAATATATTTCCCTGGCGCCGGTTGGTGATAATTGGGAAGACAATACATATTATCAAGTGGTTCTGTCCGATGATATTATGTCCACGTCTACCAGTTATTATTACGGCGACGAGATTCGTTATTTGGATGAACAAAATTTAAAGGCTACTCGTTCATGTGGCGATGGTACGGCTTATTGTTTCGTCTTCCGAACCGGTAGCGATGATTGCAAATTAAGTAAAGTAATTATAGCGCCGTACAAATATTGGACTGCGATTTTGGAAGCGCCGATGAAATATCGCGCGATCAAAGACGATGCCGATGATGCCGGCTCCACTTTGTATTACAAAGGAAATGGTTTGAGCGATCAACACTGCATCATGATGAACATGAATAATTTTGAATGGCGATGGTCAGCTAATGGCTATCACGCGGCCATTTATGGAACCCCGACCGGCACGCGTTATAACATGACGCAAGTAGCGGCATTGGCAAATACCGTCGCTGTTGGTATACCAAATGATGCCGTGCCTATTTCGGGTATTGCCTCATCTACAGTGGATACAACTGTAAAAACAGGCAATAGTCCGCTCACTATTGATTTATCCCATCCGAAAGTAGTGGATTACTGGCCGAAATGTTTGGAAGCCTGCACCAATGCTGAAGTGGCTGCCAGATTTAACATATTAATGTCTCAACATAATTTAAAAGATGGCTCGGTAAAATTAGATATCTGTCGGGATGAAAATTGTACTGTTTTGGAAAATGTAGCGATAGATCCGCGGTTGAGTGAAAGTGATTCGCGTTCAATTATTATTCCTTTGTCATCCGGCGCCGATTTGGCCACCAGCACAATTTATCAAGTGACAATATCTAAAACCGGCACTTCCACGGCTGATCAAACGGGTCAATTGTGGTCAGCCGCCAGTTCTACCAATTCCAGCTTATATTCGCGCCCGATGCAAACGAAGTTTGTCTGGCGTTTCAAAACCAAAAGCGAAAAATGTGTGATGGATAATGTGCAAATAATGCCGGCGTTGTATAGCGCCGTATATTTGCATGATAGAAAAGTTTATTCAGCCGAAGCGCGCTCCGCGCCGGATACTTGCGATCCAAAAGGACAAAAATTAAATACCTGGGCGATTAATTGGCAATGGGAATCATCATCAACCAGTGTGGCTACAGTTCAATCTTTTTCCACTCATGGTCAAAATCCCGCCTGCACTTCAAATTGTTTAAAAAAGGGGAGTGATATCGCTTATGGTGAGGCCGTGGAATCTCTTTGCGGAAATGGCCGATTGGAAGCGGGTGAGGATTGTGACCCTCCGGCTTCAACTTCACCCAATGGATTATCATGTACATTGGATTGCTTGCGCCCGGGTAATACCTCCTCAACTTGCGGCAATGGCATTGTTGAAAGCGTCTATGGTGAAGAATGCGAACCAAATATCAGCGCGTCTAACGGTTGTGGTACAAATTGTTTATTTGCCGGTTCAAAAGACTCAACTGGAGCGGAAGAAGTCGGCGCGAGTATTTGCGGCAACGGTTATGTTGGTTTGGGCGAGGATTGCGATTTGGGCATTGCCTCTGATTATCTGAATCCGTTTTCATCATTAAATTGTTCGGCCAATTGTTTACATGTCGGTACCTCATTATCTTCAAATTGGTGCGCGGCGAATACTACATCTTTTGCCGGTTTTCTTCGGAGCGAATATTTAGCTGTTTGTACTGAAGCGAAGAGTCAATGCGGTGATGGTGTTGTCAGTCCGGGTGAAGATGCGAATTGTGAAACGATGGATTCTGATGATCCGGTAGATGATGGTTGTACGATAAATTGTCTGGCTGATTCATTGAGTTTGGCTAAATGCGCTCCAACCTCGTCAATAACGGTTTCATCTGCCAGTACAACAGAAGAAATTTCTTTGTCTTCTTTGCCGATTGTTGGATGGTGGAAGTTTGACGAAGGCAGTGGTTCTACCATTTCCGATGCCAGCGGCCATGGCCATGCAGGGACTCTGATGGGCGCCGCCACTTATGTGGACGGCATGGTTGGCTCAGCTATTCATTTAAATGGCATAGATAATTTTATTGAGATTTCTGACCCCACGAGTTTTCCCGGTGGTTTGAGCGAACGTTCAATTTGCGCATGGGGTAAAACCGATAGTTTGTCAACGGATTTCGCGTGGATACTGTCTTATGGTACTGGCGCAAAAAACAAGGCAATGTTTATTGGTCGCAGAGGAACGACAGTAAATGGCGGCGGCTATAGCAACGATGTCACCGACCCAGGTTATTGGGCTTCCGGTGTTTGGCATCATATTTGTTTAACTTATGATGGTAGTACAGCTACTCTGTATGGTGATGGTGTATTAATAAGTGCCCAGCCTAAGGCATGGGATATTGTGCCATATCGGGCATATATTGGCGCTCAAATTCATGCGACATTAAATCAATTTTGGATGGGTGCGGTTGATGAGGCGCAAATATTTAGCAAGGCGCTGACACCTGATGAAGTTTTGACCGTATATCAATATGGCGTTGATGGAGGGACGGCTATCGTCCCGGGAGATACTATGACCATTGAATCCGCCGGTGAAGGCTGTAACGAAATCGGGCAATACGAAGGTTCATCATTGTCGTATTCAACCTCGTCGGTTTGTGGTGATGAGGTCGTCGGCATTGGCGAGGATCCGGATTGCGAGACGGGATTTGTCGTCACTCATACACTGGTCGACCCATGGGCGTTGGTTGTCGGAGTTGGTTTGGGCACACCAACCGGTGAACCGCCGGCGCAAATTACCGACATTAAAGGAACTGGACAACAAACAATTGGCGCCAATACTTATACTGATTCGGGCAAGGCGCAATTCAGAATTAAATGCGGTTATACCAAGGATTCAGAATGCAAAGCGATTGACTCGACCTATGGCTTGGCCGATAATTCTTGTTGTTATGAAATGGCCACGCTGATTTCCACTTATCCAAAAAAATCCACGTCTCCTGTTTATGATATCTGTCCCAACACTTACATTGAAGCTAAATTCAATCGTTTAATTGATCAAAATACTCTGGCGAACGGCGTGTTTATTGCGCGCGGGTATGCCGCCGGAACGAAGTGTAGCTCGCTGGGCGGGATTGACGTGACATCTCTTCTGAATTTGGCTTTGTCAGACTCGCCAAACGGAGGAGTATTAAATTGGTTTGCCAATATTTGGCATCACGTCATTGGCTGGGTAAAAAATATTTTTGGTAATACGGCTTCAGCCGCGCGCACGAATTACGAGGCGGAAGTATTTTGCGCGATGAGCGATTATGGCCGCGCGACTGTAGTGACGGACATGGCCATGGGCAAATATACCACGTCGACGGTCATGATAAACTTGAATACGGCGTTGGCTACCAACACTGATTACGCGGTAATTTTGAGCCATGATGTTCGCGACGCTTTGGGCATTAGTATCGGCAGCACCACTCACTGGCGATTTATCACTGCCGATGAAATCTGTACTCTCAATAATGTAGCGATAAATCCGTCGGAATACATGTATAACACAGCCGGTGAGTCAGTTAATTTTGTCGCGAGCAGTACGGCCGCCAATGGACAAATGATTCAACCGGTCTTCGGCTATGCGTGGGAGTATGAATGGGGTCCGGCGGTAAATGATATTGCCACTCTTACTGATACCACCAGTTCTGTAAATTTGGTGACTGCCAAAAATCGCAATGGAGAAATTGTTTTGACCGCGACCGCGGATATTACGCAAAATATTATTGGCGCGCCTGATGTCTCTTTGTCCGGACAGTCTGACGTCACGGTTTTCCTCTGCGAAAATCCGTGGCCGTCTTCATCAGCCAGTGATTTCCCGTTTTATGATGAGGATTATGATTTTTCCACATATTATTGCCGTGACTATGGTTCACCGGGTTTCGCCGATGACTTGCCGTATGTGACCACTACATTTTTTGACGCATCCATTGCTTCCAGTAATTATGCAAAGAGGTACATTTTTACCAATACAGACAACAAGGATGCGATTGGTATGCAAATTTTCTATAATCCGGATCATTTATCCGTGAGTGATTGGTATGCGAATGAAGGATTTTCCGGCGGGGTTGGTTCGCTCAAAATTGACGGTTATGAGGCCTTGGGTAGTACATATAATTATTATATTGATGCTTTGAAAACCCAAACAGATACTGACAATCATATTTATCCCAACATTTATCAGTATAGCATCAACAATGACGTCACCGGCGAAACCAGCGAGGTGTTCAAACAGATGATGAACAATTTGAAATTCAACAAGAATATTCGCAATGAAGCGTTTTGTGCCGATGATTTGAACGGCTCGGACATAAATTATTCCATGTCGTGCTCCTCGGATATGGATTGTTTGTCGTTTGCCGAAGCCGCGAACAAAAGTAACCCGGCTGTAAACAACAACAATTATATCTGCATGAATTTGCGAGATAAATTACAAAGAGATTATGTGCGTTTGAAAGATTTGAGAAAAATTGTGGGCAATTTGACTTACGGACAGGGATTGATTGGCGCTTGGTCAATGGATGCAATCAATTCTTACGGGCGCGTAGCGGATATTTCTGGTCATGGTATGGATGGAATAGTTATGGGTGGCGGAATTTCTATTACCACGGGTACGATAGGGAATGCCATGCATTTGGTTCAACCGTATTATGCTTATTCAGATGGCCATCAGAGATCGTATTTAAAATTAGCTCAATCAACCGCGATTGGAGATAGGTCGTTCACCGTCGGACAGTGGGTAAAGACAACATCAAATGCGAGTGAAGTTGCATTCATATCCAATACCGCGGGAAGTCATTTATCTGTTAATGGATTTAGGTTTGGTATGGCGGCGGGTCAGTTGATGGTAAGATTTGGTAATAGCGGAGGTAATTCCGGCAGTACAGGTCAGTATATATGTTCCAATGCTTCCGTAAATGATGGTAGCTGGCATCACGTCGTGGCTGTTTTTGAACGAGATGTTGCTAATTCGTCTAAAGTATATTGTTATGTTGATGATGTGTTGCAAAGTGATAAAATTTTGTCATTCTCCTCTTCGTATTATGGAATGACGGGAATCTCCGGGGCCAACGCGGTGCGTATCGGTATCCCGTCTTATCACGGTGATATGTATAATTCTTCAGAACCGTTTGTCGCTGATTACGATGATGTCCGTATTTACGGCCGTGCTTTGAGTGAAGATGAAATTAGCGCGTGGTATGCCGGTAATTTACCTATTACCGATGTGAGTTATCCCAAAATGGCGGATAATACTTATTTGACCGGTCAAGCCATCAGTGTTTGGCCGAGTGCGTGGTCGGCTTTAGGCTCGGCAATGGGTTTTACTCTGCCAACTGACCCGATTAATAAATTAGCGCAATCAGGTACTTGTTATTTGCCAAATTCAGCCGGCGGATATAACGCCTGTTATAAAGATAGCGATTGCGCGGTTATTTCCACGTTTGGACGAGTAAGCTATTTTTCGGCCGACAAGGGAGATGTTGCTGATGAAGGAACTTTACAAAATGCCGGATCAATAGTTGGTGCGGTTGGGACGGACACGGGCAAAGGACACGGCAAAGCATTTAGTTTTTCCGGCGATTCAACGGCAAATGTCTCTGTTCCGCATAATAACGCGTATAACAGCGACAAATTTACCGTTTCAGCTTGGATTTATCCGACCAAGAAAAATACCGCGACCATAATTAAAAAAGGCGGCACTGACGATAATGGCAATAGTTTGGGTGGTTTTGCTTTGGAATATAGCGGTTTGCAATATGATTCATCGGCGCAAATGCATTTCAACAACGGCACGATTCGTTTGGCGGTTTTCCCGTCGTCTACATCAACATATAAATATTTTGCCATAGACTCGGCAAATCCTATTACCGTTAATGCGTGGCATCACATCGTGGCTGTTTTTGATAAATCCGCCGGCACAGGCGCGATATATATTGACGGTGTGTTAGCCGGCGATACTTTTAGGACACCAACTGGCGTGGCCGCCCCAATTGACGATGTCGCCGCGGCCGCGTTCAATAATTTAAATTTAGAAATCGGCGCGTCATTTAACGGTCTGATTGATAACGTGGCATTTTATACGCGCGTGATTGGCGCGACCGAAGCGGCAAATTTACGCAAAGGGCTTTGTGTTTTGCATGACGCGACTACCGGTTGGAGCGCCGAAGACAGACGCTTTAGTTTTGCCTGCAACACCTCGTCTTATGCTTACCGGTATTCATACGTTTCTTCCACCGCCTCATTTTTGCTCCGCGCGAAATTAGAACCGTTTAGTGTTGAAGAACCGATTAATTGGGGATCGTTTCAGAAAGCTTACGTGGGTAATTGGGTAAATTTTAGTACCGGTGTTTGCGCCACGGATGATGAAATTGCTTCACCCTACAATGTCTCTTGTGGTGATGGCGTTTTAGGCGGTACCGAAGCATGCGATCCGCCGGGTAAAAAGACATATGATACTTCGGCTTGTCCATCAGGGTCGGTAAGCGTGAATGTTTGCACCAATCAGTGTAAATGGGCATCCACTTCCACAGTTACTTGCCGTTCAGTCGCAGGCGGTTCCTGTGGAGATGGCAAAGTACAATCAATGGCCGGAGAAACTTGCGATGACGGCGCTTTGAACGGCATGCGCGGGCGATGCAACGCGACCTGTAATGGAATTTATGAATCATGCGGCGATGGCCTGCTTGAAGCGACTGAGTTTTGTGATTCGGTTGTATCCAGCGGGGTGGAGAAATGCACATACAGGTCTGGTGTTTCCGCTAATGTCGAAACTCTGCCCGAACCAATTTATTATTTCTTGATTGATTTTTCCGGATCAATGTTGGATACATGGTCCGGTAAAACTAGAATGCAATACGTAAAAGATCAACTTGCCAACGTGGGGTATGCTTTTGCCAATCCTGATACGCCGGCAAAAATTGGTATAGGGGTTTTTTCAAATGAGAATACTGTTTGTTTAAGCCAAACGCCTCCACGGCATCTACATGAATATTTATCAACGGGATTTTATTCCGGTTTGGCGGTCTCGACCACGGTAAACAACGCGAACTTTTCGGCTGTCTTAGGTTGCGGGACATGGACCGGGGATGGCGTTTATTGGTTTAGAAATACTATCTTGCCATTAATAATGAGCGATGAAAATAATGCTGGTAGACCGATAAATTTAGTTATTGTTACTGATGGGCAGGAAAGTTCATCTGAACATAAAGCCATCGATCAAATTCCGTTATTAGCCGAGGATGGTGTTTTAACTTACGTTCTTGGGGTTGGTTCCTTTGTGTCCACATTTAATACATGGGCTGCAGCTGGCGATACGGATGAATATATCCCGATTTCATCGGCAACTAATCTTGCGAGCGTTATTCTCTCCACTTATTACACTCGCCCTTGTCGCGAATACAGTTTTTATAATGGTTACTCTTGCGCTTGGGACTGCAATGGTTTTGGCGGATATTGCGGAGATGGCACGGTGAATGGTACCGAAACATGCGAAGTAGATCAGGCCTGTACCACCGGTGGCAAGACTGGCGTGAATAAATGTGTGGATTGCCAGTTGCAAGGATGCGAAGAAACCACGGCTACCGTGAGCGGACCGTGCGGTGATGGCACGGTTGACGAAGACGAAGCCTGCGACCGGAACGATGAAAATGGCATTGTTTGTACGGTGGAATATCCGCGAAAAAATTGCACCTATTGTTCATCTGACTGTAAAAATGTCGTTACAGTTGATGCCACCTGTGGCAACGGATTGTTGGACACGGCGATCGGGGAAGTTTGTGATCCTGAGGGGTCTGCCGCCGGTCATGCCAGGACCAGATATCAGTGGGATGCAGCGACTAAATTATGGCTGCCTTTCGTGGGTGATTATTGCTATTCATGCAATAGTACCTGTACCGGTTGGGATTATACGTCAACAAATTCCGCGGGTAGCGTGTGCGCGCCGTATGTTGGTTATTGCGGTGATGGAATTGTACAAAAAATTCCGCCATTATCAGCTGATTGGGAACAATGTGAACGCGGTGATGTGTCAAACTGTGATGATTGCGGGACAGGGAAGGTAAACATATGTTCAAGCAATTGTATATGCGCTTGCATCCCCACGGTCTTAATAAGTTTATAAATAAAATTTAATAACACATTATGTTTGACAATATCCCACAAAAAAATTCCGCGCCACCGAGTAATCTGCCCACTGAGCCAGAAGATATGTTTGCCGGAGTTGAACCGGAAGCCGTGCCTGAAGCGCCGACCGCCTTGGATGCGGGAATTTTGCGTAAAAAAAATATGACTGCGCCAAAAATGCAAATTGCGCCGCAGGATATGGGAGAAACGGGATACGCCACCAGTGATCCGGTGCTTGGTAAAATAATTAAAGTTATTATATTTTTGGTTATCGCCGCCGCGGTCGGTTATGGCGCGTGGAGAATTTACGCGTTTGTAAACTCGTCCGATACCGATAAAACCGCGAATGTCCCGCCGGTAACAACGCCGACAACCACTGAAAATCAAGATACAGAAGAGACTGTTGATACGGCTTCCGAACAAAATCTCGGTGAAACGCCGGATGTCCCGAGTTCAACAGTAACACAAACAACGACAACCGGCGCCCAAATAGTGGTTGACGAGTGGATTGATACGGACAAAGACGGTCTGACCGATACGCGCGAAGAAGAGTTGACTACCAATTCATTAAAGCCGGACACGGACGGTGATGGTTTAACTGACGGCGATGAAGTTTTTATTTGGAAAACAAATCCATTGAATCCTGATACTGATGGCGATAGTTATGCAGATGGGGAAGAAGTCAAGAACGGTTATAATCCGCTCGGTCCCGGAAAATTATTCGGTAATCCCACTCCGACCGCGACGTCATCGACTGAAACCACAACGACTGCGTCGTCCTCTGTTTCAGATGAAGATTTTGTTATCTAATAGACGAAAATGTTTGGTAAAACAAAAGATACAATAAAATCAAAAAATATTGCGCCTGAGGTGCAAATCATCACTATCCCCGATGAATTTTTTGGCGGCGCCGACCCGACTGTTAGATTTAAAAAAACTGAGAAAGTCGTTGATTTGAATAAAAACGCGGGCACAATAGCGCCAAATGAGCGCGAGAAACGTAAACTTGATGAATCTACGGCCAAGGGTTCTCTTTTTACCGGGACAAAAGTTTGGATAATCGGCGGAATCGCTTTGTTTATTTTGGCGATTGCCGGTGCGTCATTATATTATTGGTGGATTGGACGACAGGCAACAACGCCGCAACCGGTAATAAATATTAATCCGGTAGTGGTGACAACCCGGCCAACTACCACGGCCACAGAGCCTATTGTGGCCGTCCCCACCACTACAGCGACGACTACACCTGAAACACCTGTCGTGATCAAAGAATCAGGTTTAATTTTACCCTCAAAACTTTCCATGGAATCGGCGGATATTGATAACGATGGAGTGAGTGATACGGCTGAAGAAATTTTTGGCAGCGACCCGGGTAATCCTGATACCGATGCCGATTCCTACAATGACGGACACGAATTATATTATTTGTATAATCCGAATGGTATTGAGCCGATGAAGGTAATTGATTCCGGCGTGGTCAAATTATTCAAAAGCGGGAATTTTAATTACTCATTATATTATCCAACAAATTGGCTGGCGGCCTCGGTTGATATTGAGGGGCGCCAGATGTTGTTTACCACGTTGAACGGTGAATACATTGAAGCGCGGGTTTTTGATATGACACCCGGGCAAGCACTGGTTGATTGGTTTGCCGTCAACGCTCCACCTGATTCTCTTACAAATTATGCCGATGTAGAAAGCCGTTTTGGCGCCAGAGGTAAGATGCGTAATGATGGTTTGGTGTATTTGTATGTCTCCGGCGAGCGCGTTTACGCCTTGGTTTATCATGAAATTCAAGAAAATTTTGTCAGTTACAAAAAAGTTTTAGAAGTCATGGCCCGCAGTTTCCAGATTGGAAAAGTTTCGTCCACACCATCATTGTCATTACCCGACGGCGTCTCTGAATATATTACCGGCACGTCTACCGCAACGTCATCCATGGCCGAAGATGTAAATGAAACGGTTTTCGCCACATCTAGCGCAACAAAAGACGAAGAATCGGGCGAAGAACAGATTATATGATTGAAATTGAAATTATAAATAAAGATAAGTATCCGATTGATAAAAAAATGTTTTTTCTTGCGGCTGAAAAGCTTGCTAAAGCGGATAAAAAATTGCGCGGCCGGGTGGAAGTAATTATAGTTGACAATCGTTCAATGCGTAAAATGAACAAAGAGTGGCGGGGGATAGACAAAACGACCGACGTGCTGTCCTTTGCGTGGTCAGAGTCCGGAAATTTTCCGGGCGAGGAAACACCTCTTGGTCAAATATTTATTTCATACCCGAGGATTGTTGCGCAGGCCAAAGAATGCGGGGTGAGTCTAAAAGAGGAAATGGCGCGAATGTTTACACACGGACTCCTGCATTTAATCGGTTATGATCACACTTGGATTAAAGATGCGGAAAAGATGTTTGCCTTGCAAGAAAGAATAATTTTACTGATAAAATAATTTATGCCGATTAGCCGATTTATACAAAGTTTGCGCGACGCGTTTAATGGTATTAAATACGCTTTTTTTAACGAAAGGAATTTTCGCATCCAAATGCTGGCCGCCTGCGCGGTGATGGCGGCGGCGATATATTTTCCTTTGCAACAATATGAACGTCTGCTTATCACGGTAATGGTGTTTGCGGTTTTGATGACGGAACTTCTAAACACGGCAATTGAAAAATTACTTGATCTTTTGCAGCCGCGCTTGCACCATTATGCCAAAATAGTCAAAGATGTTATGGCTGCGGCCGTGTTATTGATTTCATTTTGCGCCTTGATTGTTGGAATAATAATTTTACTGCCTCATATCGTTGTGTTTTTCGCGTCTTAACAGAATCGGGTAAAAAATGTATAATGTAAGCAAAAGAATATGGCAAAAAGAGAAGAAACAATTTGTGGTTTGGATATTGGCTCGTCAGCCATACGTATTGCTTTTGGCCGTCCGGTAGAGGATGGACCGGATGGAGCGATGCAAATCCTTGGTATGGTGGAAGTCCCATCCGAAGGCGTTTCCAAAGGACTGGTCAATAGCATTGAAGATGTGGTTTCTTCGGTTTCATCATGTCTGGAAACGGCTGAACAAACATTTGGTGTTCCGATTGAAAGTGTTTGGCTTGGAATTTCCGGTACTCAAACCATGCTTCAAAATAGCCGTGGTTATTCTGCTGTAGCCAAGTCGGACAATGAAATATCTTCAGCTGATGTGGAACGGGCGCTTGAATCATCCAAATCCGTTTCCACTCCGTTAAATTATGAAATTTTGCATGTCGCGCCGCGTTCGTTTAATGTTGATGGCCAGAGTGGTATCAAAGATCCGATCGGTATGACCGGGATGCGTCTTGAGGTGGACACAAAAATTATTCTAGGCCAATCGGCGCAAATTAAAAATTTAACGCGCGCGGTTTATCGCGCCGGAACGGAAATTAATGATGTAGTTTTATCGCCCTTAGCCGTGGCCGGATTATTACTTACCTCCCGGCAAAAGGATTTAGGCGTGGTGCTTATCAATATCGGCGCGCAGACAACCAGTGTGACGGTTTACGAAGAAGGGGATTTATTGCACGCCGCCACCATTCCCGTCGGCTCGGCGCATATTACCAATGATTTGGCTGTGGGTTTGCGCACGTCCGTGGATATTGTTGATAAATTAAAGATCACTTATGGTGATTGTTCTCCGGAAGCATATCGGGCGAGTGATGAGGTTGATTTGTTCGAGCTGGGCGCTCCGGATCATGATGTTTTTAAGATGAAAGATGTGAGTTCAATCGTGCAAGCCAGAGTGGAGGAATTATTCGGCATGGTGGATCAAGAATTAAAAAAAATTCAACGCAGCGGTTTGCTTCCGGCCGGAGCCGTACTTACCGGCGGCGGGTCCCAACTTCGGGGGATTGTTGACGAAGCAAAGAAGAATTTGCGTTTGCCCGTTGTTATGGGTTATCCGCTTGGTTTGATTGGCGCCGCTGACCAAGTCAACAATCCATCGTTTTCCACAGCTATTAGTTTGGTAAAATGGGGCGGTAATATGTTAGCGGCTGATTTTCGCCGGTCGCGTTCGTCCGGAGGGCGAGGATTGTTTAACTCGTTCAAAGATACATTCGGGATAAAAAATAAAATTAAAAAGACAATCAGTTCGCTGATACCGTAGGCTTTGCTTGACGCCATTGGGCAAAAGAAGTAAAATACCAGCGAAGATTATCTTTGCCGGTATTTTTTTGAATACCGAATACAAAATTTATTCATACAAAAATATGCCACAAGTCAAACCGGAAATTGAAACATTTGCCAAAATTAAAGTTATCGGCGTCGGTGGGTCCGGCGGTGCGGCTGTCAATCGCATGATGGCCGCAAAAATTCGCGGAGTGGATTTTATTGTTATGAATACAGACGTGCAAGATTTGCATCACAATCTCGCTCCGCAAAAATTGCACATCGGCAAGTCAGTGACGCGCGGGTTGGGCGCCGGTATGGATCCGGAGATGGGACGTCGCGCGGCCGAGGAATCTCAAAACGAAATTCGTGAAATGATCAAAGACGCTGACATGGTTTTTGTTACTTGCGGTATGGGCGGAGGCACGGGTTCCGGCGCCAGTCCGGTCATTGCCGAAGCGGCGCGCGAGCTTGGCGCGCTCACGGTGGCGGTGGTCACCAAGCCGTTTGGTTTTGAGGGGATGAAGCGCCGAGAAATCGCGGAGCGGGCTTGGGAAAATTTGGTCAAACATGTTGACACTATTATTACAATTCCAAACGATAGAATCAATCAAGTGATTGATAAAAAAACTTCCATGCTTGACGCTTTTCGTATCGCCGATGACGTGCTTCGTCAAGGAGTGCAAGGAATCTCCGAACTTATTACCATGCATGGTATTATCAATGTGGATTTCGCCGACGTGAAAACCATTATGAAAGATACGGGTTCCGCACTTATGGGTATTGGCGTTGGCAAAGGTGATGATCGGGCCGTGGAAGCGGCCAAGATGGCCATATCCAGTCCATTGTTGGAACTTTCCATTGATGGCGCGCGCGGAATTTTGTTTACTGTGGCCGGCGGTCCGGATTTAGCCATGAGCGAAGTGGAAGAAGCGGCCAAAATCATTACTTCTTCCGCGTCAGAAGACGCCAAAGTAATTTTTGGCGCAATCATTGACGAGACATTGGGCGATGCGGTAAAAATTACCGTCATTGCCACCGGCTTTGACGATCGTCGTCCAAACCATGAAGAAGACGTCGTCGCACGCTACTCGCCGTTTGGCTCAGCCCCTCTGGCTTCAAAATTTAAACAGCGCGAAGAAGAGGAACAAGAAAAAAAATCTTTTAGTGAGTTGATTAGTCCTAAAAAAGCACCGGCCGCGCCAAGCGCGCCGATGTTCACCAGTAAAATTTCGCAACCGGTTTACGAACCACAGAAAGAAAAAAAGTTTGAACCCCAGACGCAGTCGGCAACTTCGCCGTCAATGACGAATGATGATGATTTGGAAATTCCGGCGTTTATTCGTCGAAAAATGGGGTCGTAATTTTCTATGCGCTGTCCGGTCTGTAACAATTCTGACACGAGCGTGGTAGACAGCCGTGCTTCGGCTGACGGACTTATGATTCGCCGCCGCCGCGAGTGCGATAAATGTTCTTATCGTTTTTCCACGGTTGAAGAAGTGGAACTTTTGGATATCACGGTGGTCAAGAGCGACGGTCGCCGCGAATCTTACATGCGTGAAAAATTACAAAAGGGGATTAAGCATTCTTTGTCTAAACGAGCGTATACCGCGGAAAATTTTTATCGCTTGATTCACTCCATTGAGCGCGACATCCAAAAAAAGAAAAAACGTGAAATTTCCAGCAAGGAGATCGGCGAGAGTGTTATGAAATATTTAAAAAATTTTGATAAAGTCGCCTACATCCGCTTCGCCAGTGTTTATCGCGACTTCAAAGACGTTAGAACTTTTCAAAAAGAACTCAAAAAAATTGGCAACGGCCATGCTAAATAAAAATTTATGCCAGAAGAAAAACCAGCCGTAGATAAATCCGCTGTGGTGGGCGAAGAAAAAAAACCGGCCGAGGAAGAAAAAATTGAAAAACCGGTTATTCCGCAATTCATTGGCAATGGTAAAACAACGGCCATTACCGGCAAGACGCTCGTCACTCCGGACATCAGAGATCTAGTGGAAAAAAATTTGAAATGGTCGCAAATAATTTACGAACAAAATCGCCGTATTATACGCCGATTGTTTTGGAGCACGCTTCTAGCCTGGTTCAAATGGATTGTCATCCTCGGCGTTTTGGGCGCCAGTGTTTGGTATGGCTGGCCACTCATGAAAAATTTGGTCGGACAATATCAAAATTTGCTTGGGCAGTTCGGCATAATTACATCAGGTATTGATACCAATATCAATGCGGCCGATTTACAAAAAAAATTGGATGGATTAAATTTGACGCCTCAGCAAGCCGAACAAGTTAAGGCCATGATAAAATAGGGTATGCAAAAGAACACAAAAATTGTGGCGACCATTGGGCCGTCCTCGGAGTCATACGCTATAATAAAATCAATTATCAAAGCCGGTGTCAACGTGGCCCGTCTTAATTTTTCTCACGGCACTTATGCCAATCATGCTGAACTCATCGCGCGTATCCGCAGGGCGGAACGCGAACTCGGCACACCGGTTGGCATCATGCAAGATATTCAAGGCCCGAAGATTCGTCTGGGCATCATGCCGGACGCCGGAGTAATTATTAAAACCGGTTCAGAAGCAGTGGTGAATACTTCAATTACCTCATACGCGGGCGCGGACCTGCCTCTATATTTTCCCGGTTTGGAAAAATTTATCAAACCCGGTCATCGTTTGCTCATTGACGACGGTCACGCCGAATTAAAAGTAAAAAATGTTTCCGGACGGAGGATTTTTTGCCGGGTGGTTGAAGGTTATAATTTAAAATCGCACAAGGGCATAAATTTTCCCGACAGTCATTTGGAAATTCCCATCATGAATGAAAAAGACCGCAAGGATTTGAAGTTTGGCATCAAGGCCGGAGTGGATTTAGTGGCTTTATCATTTGTTCAATCAGGGGATGATATCCGCCGGACTCGCGCGCTCATTACTAAATATAAAAAAGAATTGCATCCGAAGGATGATGCGCCGATTTTTATCGTGGCCAAAATTGAACGCAATGAGGCGGTAAAAAATATTGATGAAATTATTCAAGAAGCTGATGGTGTAATGGTGGCTAGAGGGGATCTGGCCATGGAAACCAACATGTCCGAGATGCCGATTATCCAAAAGAAAATTGTGGAAAAAGCCAATGCCGTGGCTAAGCCGGTAATTGTGGCTACGCAGATGCTGGATTCCATGCAATACGGACGCCGTCCGACCCGCGCCGAAATTACCGATGTGGCCAATGCCGTAATTGACCACGCTGACGCCTTGATGCTTTCCAACGAAACCGCTTCGGGCAAATTTCCCGTGGAGTCGGTCAAGACCATGTCGCGCATCATTGAGACAACGGAAAAAACCAAATACGATGACGTGGACCCGTTCAAAGAAGTCCATCCGCACAAATCCATCAGCAAAGCCATCGCCGGTTTGTCCGGACTTGTGGCCATGCAGGTGGGCGCGAAAGCGATTGTCGTTTCTTCATCCACCGGCACGACCGGCCGGCTCATCAGCCGTGTCCGCCCGCAGTTGCCGGTTTATGTCGGCACACGCTTTGTGGCTGTCGGCCGTCAGCTATGCTTGTCTTGGGGGTTGAATCCGTTTTTGATGGCGCCGAAAAAAACCGTAGAAGAATTGGTGAAAATCTTTTTAGATTATGTTAAGAAATCCAAGTTGGTTAAAAAAGGCGATAGAATTATATTAATCACGGGCGAGCCGGTCGGCAAAGCCGGCACGACCAATATGCTGGAAGTGAAGGAAGTGAAATAGATACGAACTACGAAAGGTACGAAATTACGAAAATACTACCAAAAAACCGGAGCAAAATTTGCACGGTTTTTTTGTTGTTTGTCTATTGATACAATGGGAAGTTTTTTACCATCGCGAGCACTTCGGCGCGAATTGATTTTAATTTTTCTTCATCAGTAAAATTCGCAATCGCTTCATCAATCCAACCGGCGATCTGACGCATTTCAGTTTCTTTCATCCCGCGGGTGGTGAGAGCCGGGGTGCCCAGGCGGATGCCCGACGGGTCCATGGCCGAGCGCGGTTCTTCCGGCACCATATTTTTGTTGACCGTAATAGCCGCTTTGTCCAAAGCAATCTGCGCCTCTTTGCCCGAAATGTTTTTGTTGGTCAAATCAATCAGGAGCAGATGATTATCAGTCTGGCCAAAACAGATTTTGTAATCGCGTTTTTTAAATTCCTCTTCCAACACTTTCGCGTTTTTCAAAATCTGCCCGGCGTATTCTTTGAATTCCGGTTCCAAGGCTTCTTTGAAAGCCACAGCTTTGGCCGCGATATTATTTTCGTGCGGTCCGCCCTGGAATCCCGGGAACACGGATTTATCAATTGCCTTGGCAAATTTTTCTTTGCACATTATCATGCCCCCGCGCGGTCCGCGCAAAGTTTTGTGCGTGGTGGTGGTGACAATATCAAAAATCGGCACCGGATTGCCCATCACTCCGCCGGCGATAAGTCCGGCGATATGGGCAATGTCGGCCATAGTCACGGCGCCGACTTCATCGGCGATGTCTTTAATTTTTTGCCAATCAATCAAACGTGAATACGCGCTGTAGCCGACCAAAATGATTTTTGGTTTGTGTTCAATGGCCATAGCGCGCAAATTGTCCAAATCAATCAAACCATTCACGTCGGTTTTGTAGCGGATGAAATTAAAAATTTTCGCCATGTAGGTGACTGGATGACCGTGGGTCAAATGTCCGCCGTGTCCCAAATCCATGCCGAGGACAGTGTCGCCCGGTTGAAGCAAGGCGAAATACACGGCGATGTTGGCCGGCGCGCCGGATAATGGTTGGACGTTTACATGTTCGGCGCCAAATAATTGTTTGGCGCGCTCAATCGCCAGTGTCTCCACTTCGTCAATATATTCGCAACCGCCATAATAACGTTTACCCACATAACCCTCGCTGTATTTGTTGGTGGTGATTGAACCCAAGGCCTCCAGCACAGCTGGAGAAACAAAATTTTCCGATGGAATCATTTCCAAACCGTTTTCCTGGCGGGTTTTTTCCCGTTCAATGGCTTCGGAAATTTCCGGGTCAAATTGTGATAATTTTTGAGAATGCATACTCAGTTCTTAAAGTTTATAAAGTTCATAAAGTTATAAAGTTCGAGCCGATGTCATTGCGAGCCTGCCTCTACCTGTCGGCAGACAGGTGCGGATCTCTTGTCGCGCGTTTTTGTGAACTCAAATCATAATAATATGTTATTTCACTCTATACATTATTGTCTTTTATACGATATTTGTCAATTTTTTTGATAATAAAAAAAGACCATCCGGCTCGCCGATTTTTGGCGAAAATGGATGGTCTATGTGCACGGCTTCAAGCGTTTGAACCCAGCGCAAGACATTCTTTGCATAACCCATATTCAGCTTGTGCGGTGCACTTGTGCTTTCCAACAATGTCAATTCCTGCATTCAAAAATAATGGCTCACACTCTGCTTCTTCAACAACAAAGTAAATTTTTTTACACCTTTCACAATAAAATTCTAATTTTGCCTTGAAAGAACGTTGCATCCAATCCTCCTTGTTTTGCTAGACCTTTTCCAGCTTCTTTTGTGTACATTCTATCAACTTAACTTATTTTGTCAAGTCTTTAATCATGTAGCTATTTTCCAGTTTATATCCCAATTTCCGGTAATAACCCCGAACCCCAACGCCGGAAATTACGGCCAGCTTCTGTATTTTATTCTTTTTACAGATTTTTTCAACCTCTTTAATCAGTTTCAAACCCAAGCCTTTATGCTGAGAATCTTTCGCGCTTTTCGCGCCGATTTTCAGCATTTGGCCATAGGTGTGGAGTTCGCGGATAAAAGCGGGATAAAGGCCGTCTTTATTTAAACGCAAACGGCAAAAAGCATAAACAACATTTCTATCGTCTTCTCCGCCCGAGGCGGATGCGCCTTGGGCGCAAAAACTTAAAAAATATTCTGTGCCGTTTGACGCTTCGTATTTATCAACAAACAGTTTGCTTTTAACTTTATGAACTTTATAACTTTCAACTTCGTGGTGTCCGACTTCCCGGCAACGCAAACAATTGCAATGCAAACCGCGTCTCGCCATTTCCGCTTGAATCACCTGGCGTAAATTGGTCATGGTGTTGCCGGCGACAATGTGGTGTCCGGGGATATCGCGGATCAGGCGCGAGATGCGGACATAGCGGGGGACGATGGTTTTGAAATTTATTAATAGTTCAATTAATTTTTTATCAGAGTATGGTTTAAATTTTCCCGACTTAACCCATTTGTACAGCGGAGAATGTTTTACCACTGTGCACGGATAAATTTTTATCATGTCAGGGCGATACGCCGGATTGTCAAATATCTCCGCAAGCATTTTTGCGTCTTTGGCCGGAGTTGAGCCCGGCAGTTGGGGCATCAGATGATAATCAACTTTGAAGCCGTAATTTTTCAATAATTCGGTGGCGCGGATTGTTTCAGACGCATCATGTCCGCGCTTTATCAATTTTAAAATTTTATCATCAATCGTTTGCACGCCGAGCTCAATTCTGGTACAGCCGAGTTCCCGCATAATCAAAATATTTTTTTCGTTTACCCTGTTAAATTTCGCCAAAGGCGAACCGGCTTCGCCGGATTTAACAGGGTGAACGTGGTCGGGACGAGTCTCCAAAGTCAGTCCGATGATTCGGTGTTTGGCAATTTCGTTTTTCTTTTGAGCTAATTGTAAAATTTTTCTTATTTTTTCAACGTTTCCTTTTTTCGTTCCTTTAACATTATTTGCCGCCTCAAAACATCGCAGAATAAACCAATACTGATAATCGGGAGGATAGGCATTCCATGTTCCGCCTTTGACAATAAGTTCTATTTTATCTGTCGGATGTCCATTCTTTGTTAATGTCTTGATTCGTTCGCTCACTTGCCGGTACGGGTCAAATTGGAGCGACAAAGCGCGTGCCGCCGCCGGTTCATCACTGATATAACTTTTTGGCATTTCTTTTTCATCCGGGCAATAAATGCATTGCCCTGGACATTCATGCGGTTCGGTCAAAACTGTGACAATGGCTACGCCCGATAATGTCCGCACGGCGCGTTTGGTCAGTATTTGTTCCAAAGCCAAAGATTTTTTTATCTTGCCTTTCGCCAGCATGGCGTGATATACTCGGAGCAAGTCAATCTTGCGCGACAAATCTTCTCCAGATTTCCGGCCGCGCATTTCATTGCGTAAAACAGACGAAAAATCATCCGCGGTTTTCGGGACTTTTTTTAGGAGTTTATAAATTATTTTTTCTCTGATGTCAGGCATAAATTAATATGTACGAAATACGAAAATTACGAAAGATACGAAATGTGTTATAGATGTTTTTCGTACTTTTCGAAGTTTTCGTATTTCGTACATAATATCATCGTATGAATCAATATAAGGCACAAGCAATTGTACGTCAAACACGGCAATTTTACAATACCGCGGCCAAAGAATGGGATGTGAGCCGAGGCACGCCGTCGCCAATTAAAATTAAATTAATTAAGCCGGTAAAACCCGGGATGAATGTCCTGGATTTGGGCTGTGGCAATGGTCTGATGGTCGCGCCGATTTTGGGACGCGGAGCAAATTATTTTGGTGCGGATATTTCCGATAAATTTATCGCTTTGTGCAAAAAAAGATATTTATCGTATATCAAAACCAAACAAGCGGAATTTAAAACTGCCGATGCCGTCAAATTGCCGTACAAAAATAATTTTTTTGATTACGCGGTATCAATTGCGGTCATGCACCATATTCCTTCCGCGGAATTACGCCTGAAATTTTTGCAGGAATTATATCGGGTGATGAAGTCGGCTGCTGTCGCTAAAATTGATAATTGGAATTTACTGGAAGAGTGGGGGAGGAATAAATACAAAATTGAAAATCAGTTAAAAAATATTCTTGCGGGACACGATGAAGGAGACGTTTTAATTCCGTGGAAAGCCACCGGCGGAAAAGCCATTCCGCGTTATCTTCATATTTTTTCCGATGGGGAGTTAAAAGATTTGGCTCGTACTGCCGGATTCAAAAAAATAAAAATAGAATACTTCAATCGCGCCGGCGTCAAAACAAAAAATGGCGAAGCGCAGGTGCTCACGATAAAAAAATAAATCCGTTCGCCCAGGCGAACGGATTTATTTTTAATTATTTATTTACGCCGTTTCAGTCAAACGTTCGCCGATTGTCTCGGAATTATTTTCATATACCGCGTTTGTCCGTTCGGCAATGTCGCGCCAATCATAATGATTTTTCACGATGGCCAAATTTTTCTTTCCGGCTTCTTCCAAAAGTTTGGTATCGCCGGCCAGTTCAATAATTTTTTTGGACAAGGAAAATATGGAAGCATTCGCGGACCAGAAACGGTAATCAGTAATCACTTCTTGATGTTCCGGAATATCAGAGACAAGCGCCGGCCGGCCAAAGCTCATGGCTTGGAGTACGGTAATCGGCAAACCTTCGTTTTCGGACGGATGCACGAGCATGAGACAATTGGCATAAAGCGAATTCAAAACTTCGCCATTTTGCCAATCAGTAAAGACAATGGAACTATCGCCGATGGCCATCTTGTGAAGCAAGCGGACATAATCATCGGTAAACGAACTGCCACCAACGATGACTAATTTTTTGTCAGCCAAAAGTTCGGGCGAATCTTTTTTCGCGCGTTGCCAGGCATCAATCAAATAATGCGCGCCTTTGTGGCGGACCAAACGCGAGACCATTAAGAAATATTTTTTGGCTTCAAGATTCCATTTATCCAAATATTTATCGCCCGGATTGCTTTCCACATTCACGCCGTTCGGATTGTAAGTGGTGATTTTATGATATTCGTTCAAACAATAATTTTGAATGGTTTTGGAAACGGCAATGGTTTCATGAGGAAAAGCGCAGGCCGCTTTTTCACCGAGCGCGAGCGCCCAACGGGCGATAGCACCCCATTTTTGGTGGTAGCGGTCAATACAATGGAAAGTGGAAATGACTTTGATGCGGGGCGCAAAGACGCGCGGAATCCAAGAGAGCAAAGACGGTCCCACGCCATGATAATGAATCACGTCAGGTTTAACAACAAATATAGCGTGCCAGGTGGACATAAAAGTATGAACAATGGCGTCTAAATGTTTGGTTTTAAAAGTCGGAGTATGAATAATATTGGCCCCGCGATAGCGGTTTATGTTTTTCGGAGTGTACCAATCGCGCGCATAGACAAAAACCTCATGACCTTGTTTCACGAGTTCAGCCGACAATTCCTCCACGTGGCGTTCAATACCGCCGTAGAGTGCCGGGATGCCTTTTTGTCCGATCATCGCGATTTTCATAGGTTTTTGAATTTAACTATAAATAATAGCACATTTTGGCGTTTTTGTCAAGTATTTGGCTTGGCTAAGAAGATTCTAATCTTAATGCACCACCTAATGGTAAAATATGGCTTTATCCATAAAGGTGGCGGGTATGTCAAATAACTTAACGTTTTACGATCGGCAGAAACTGGCCTATTGGCTGAGAACAAAAC
>Ga0265297_10002317_pt1 | contig 39351 bp, 53 predicted proteins | sample Munlanlwell13791_FD_192502 | JGI IMG/M metagenome (GOLD analysis project Ga0265297, IMG submission 192502) | Leachate microbial communities from a municipal landfill in Southern Ontario, Canada - Leachate well 137-91 | ecosystem: Engineered > Solid waste > Landfill > Unclassified | place...
GAATTTTGTTAAAGGTTCCAGAAAAGTGTGCTCGCAGGTAAATATCGTATGAATTAGTGCCCGCAGTAACAGGATACGAAGCGTATTGAGCCGCTGAAGCAACGTCTTGGTTTTGGAAGTTGAACAAGTTTCCGCTAATACCCAAATCAGAAGTGGTTGTCACCCCTGTAGCACCTGTTCTTTGATTCCAATTAAAAGTTGCCGCCACAAAGTTATTTGTGCATTATCTAAATATAGTCTTTCTAAATTTAGATAACGGATGTTATTTATAAGTCTCTTTGCTCTTTCCTCGAATATTCGTTTGACTCGACAATCAAAAGATATTCACGAGTATACTAAACTAACTAGTCTGTTGTATTAAGAATCTTGTTGTATGTTTTCGCCCAATCAAGAATATTATCCTGAATGAGTTTAGTCTCCGCCCAAACTCTTGCGTTTTTACCCATTTCTTTTCTTTTCACTTCATCATCTATTAAAGACTTTAAGGCGTCATACCAAGATTTGTAACTGTCCTTGCAAAGTATCCCAGTAAAATTATTTTTGATTGACTCATTATAAGCAGGCATATCAGAAGCGACTGTAGGGATACCTAACATTGAATACTCTTTGAATCTAAGGTCTGATTTGCAATCATTAAAGGCGATACTGACAGTTGGAGCTATTCCTATATCCCAAGCCATTTCTCTTAATCTAGTCGGATAATCCAGCAAAGGCACCGCTGGGAAGTATTCTAATGGCCCTGAATGCCCACAGGATGCACAAACTTGGTGCATATTAGGCAAAGCTAGGAAAAGGTCTAAAGGCGTAAATCCGAACATTGAGAGGACAACTTTACCCTTGTATTTAACGACTAGGTCTTCAAGAACTTTGGCAACTAACTGTAAATCTTGTCTATGCCCAACGCAACCTTCCCAACCTATACGAATTTTGTCATCATTTTTTCTCGCCTCATAGAAATCTTTATTTTTTAAAGGATGCTCCCAGAGGGTTTTGTCTATATAGTTAGGAATAGCGTGAATATTAGGATTATAGAATGAATACTCTTTCTGAAGTCTGGGAGTCGTGACTGTCACGGCATTGCATAGTCTCATACAGTGCATTCCTCTTGAAATGTGTCCTCCAATATGTTCCCAGAAAGGTCTGGCAGGATTGTCGGGAAGAATACCCTGCATATAGTCATCTATTTCGTAAATAACTTTTTTCCCTTGGGCTCTATAAAATTGGATAAACTCAGCCATATCATAGCTAGTTGGCCGTTGAACAACTATGATATGTGCCCAATCAAATACTGCTTTATTATAAGGGTCATAGACTACTTCTATGTTGGCTAAACCCTGCATCTTTAACTGATGAGCAGGCATCAGCATTCTGTAAAAGCCACATCCCATTTGGTCTTTTGGAAAAAAGACAATATTGGGTTTAAAAGAAGAATTACTCATAACTTTACCTAATTACTTTATTTATTATTAGTCATTGCTTTTAATTGCTCTGTTGTGTAATCGCCCGCTGATAGAGGAATAGCGAATTTCTGAATTTCCTCCCAAGTTCTAAGAGGACGATAGAAATCTGATTCTGTATGAACTGCTTTTCCTTTTCTGGCTTCCCAGGTAAGAGCGTATTCAGGAGCTCTTGAGATATAGAAATCACATCTTTTCTCAAAGTTATCTACTGAAATAGCCTTGCCGTAATGCCGGATAGTTCCTGAAAAGAGTTTTCTGTCGTAAGCAGTTACCTCGGGACTTCTTGAATCCTTGCGAGTAAATTTAGTCTTTAATTGATTCTTGAAAATAGCGACTATATCACGATATTCGGGTCCGCAAAGTCTTCTCATTGATACTAAATCTCCGTTATAAGGTCTGTCTTTATCTTCTTCTGTGATGTAAAAATCAAATAATCTTGAAACTATCACATCATATTTATCATTCAAATCAGCAAAGCTGTAAAATAGTCTTTCGTCAGCATCAAGATAAACAAACCAATCAGGATTATCTTTTTGAGCTTCTTGAATTAAGGCTTGCCTCTGCTCTTTTTCTATTATAGCCAATTCTGTTTTTCCATCCCATTCTTTTACACCTATAACAGCTTTTACGGCAGGATGTTTTTTGCAGATTTCAACCGTATTATCCGTGGAAGCGTCATCGAACACATAGATTCCTCCTGTGCAATACTCAGCCATTGCATCTAGATGTTCCTGAATAATTAAGGACTCATTCCTAACACGGGTCAGACCCGCTATTAAATATTTATTCATAACTTTACCTCGTTATATAATTTTTCAAATTGGTCAGTTATTGTTTTCAGATTATGATTCTTTTCTATAATTTCACGATTACTTCTACCCATCTGTTCGTAATCTCCAGAAAAGATTTTTTTAATCTCTTCTGTCAATCTTTCTCCATTCCAAATTTCCTTGTTGGTTCGGCTAGAGAAATTATGCTGTTTGATTAAGTCATAATTTTCAGGAGTTATCACGCCATCATAACCGGCGTAATCACCAACAATAGCAGGTTTCCCCATTGCCATAATTTCTAAAATACTTCTGCCTACTCCGATACCAACATCACAGTCTTTTATCAATTTTTCAGGTTTAAAAGATAAATGTCCATTGGTTCCGATGACAAATATATCTGCATTAAGATTTTTTGCCATTTCCCAAACTTCTTTCGCTGTCCAAGCATTGTGAAAGTAATTGCTAGAGATTAGGACTTTTAGTCTGCCCTCTTGTTTCTTTGGGGAGTAATTAAACCTGTCTAAGTCAATAGGATTTCTGATAACAGTTTTCTTATCCTCGGGGATGTCTTTGAATTGAAATTCTACGACCTCTTCTGAAACGCCAATATATTTAGAGATAAAGGCATTTTTAGGAGGCTTCTCGGGTTCTGGTATAACCCCGTGGCTAACAAAGATAACAGGCAATTTTGGAAATAGCTTAGTAGCTTCGGAAACAGGTTGATTGTGCTGTCCGTGGATTACATCAAATTCTTTATCCTTTAGCAAAACATCGAGAGGCGTCTCTAAACTATCAAAAACTTTAAATCCCGCTTCTTCAAATCTTCTTCCCTGCAAGACATAACTGACATTAGGAGAGTAAATAGATACTTCGTGTCCTCGGTTCATAAGCTCTGTCCCCAAGGCATAAAGATATGTATCAGACCCCGAATACCAAGTCAGTCGTTGATTTGTCATTAAAATCCTCATAACTATTTACTTTTATTACTTTAGAATAATTCTAATATGGTCAAACGACCACTAGAAGAAGCCTTTATCGCGGCAATCTTACTGACATTGGCCAACTCAATTTCAATAGGAGAATTAGCCGCTATCAGAAATCCGTTTGAGGTGGCTACTGTGTCCACATTAAAGGCCACATAGCAATCCTGATTAGCCGACAAAATTAATGTTTTACAGGAACCAGATAAGTCTCCTTTTACTGCTCCGTCAAAGTCTATTTGAACTACTCTATTGTTTGTATAAGAATCTCCCATAGATTTATTGATTTTTAATAGCTTCTCCGATAGAGATAAAATCTCCCTCAAAAGCCGCTACTCGTTTATCTACTAAATTAGTAATATTTATACTTCCATCAGGAAGGACACTTTTAGTATAACCTTTTACCTCGTTCCCTAGCAAAAGGCTAGAAATGTCCTTAGCCAAATCGCCAATAGAAGATTTGTCATCTCCTTGGATTTGACCTAAATAATTCCTATCCTCATCGTAAAACTTCCAAATAGGGAAAGAGCGATGTTTTTGAATGAGAACTTTCATAGAATTATTTTGTGGTCTGTTGCTCGCTTTCGCCGAGACCTTCAGTTACCACTGAGTATAAATCTTTTACCTCTTTAAAATCATATTCAATCGTATATTTGCCATCTTCATCTTGGCCTAAAACGGTTATGTCATTCTTCCATTCAGGACTATTCTTTCTGTCTTTCCAAAATAAGACGGCGTCCTGCTCAGTCATTATCGTTTCTCCCTCTAAATCAAAAGAGTAGACATTAAAAATGTCTCTTGAGGGGCCGAACTTAGGTTTGACTATCTTAGAGATAACCACAACCTTTGAACTGAATAAGGTCTGTGAAATGACTTTAACTTTTCTATCAAGAGAAGGAGAAAATTTCTTTTTGTCTTGGGTATTGTTGTTGTCTTTATTTTCCTCTCCCTTGTTTAATTCCTCTTTATTCTTTTCTGACATAGTTATTTTATTTACTTTAATTAAAATCTCTCAAAAGAGAGGCGAGCAGTCACCCACCCGCCTCTCTTATAAAATCTAGGCAGTTCCAATATCCTTGATGATGGCTTGCCATTGAGGAATGCGAAGTTCTAGCACGCAGTTCCAAACAACAGATTGAGTCTCAGCAAGAGTCAAACCGCGATAAACCGGAAGTTTATACATAGGTTCGGCTTCAGCCATAGAGATTTCACCCATTGTAAGCAAGAAGGCATCGTCATACGGAGTATTCAGAGAGTTAGTGGTATTGATAAACTGGTTTAGAGTAATATCAATCGGACCCGCATAACTCATATAACGAGCCACATTGTATCCGAAGGTCATCCCCGCAGATGGGTCGTTATAAACCACAACGCTAGCCCAGGAGGTAGCCAAATCTTTGACATCTCTAGCAGAAATCCAAAGAGTATCAGGCATACCACCATTATCAATCACGTTCTGAATGGCCGTGTCGATATAGGTAGTGGAAATCTTGTGATGGGTCGCATCCACGATGTTGCCAGAGGCATAATCGGACACGATATTATAAATACCATCGAACTCATTTACGTGAGCCGTAGCATCGCCGTAAAAACATTTCTTTTCGACATCCTGAAGGATTTTTCTCATTCCGTGCATCAAGTGCATATCCATCAAGTCGAAATAATCGGAAGCACCCCATTGGGCTTTGTCGCAGACCTCCACTTTAGAAGCGAAGGTCTTGATTTGAGCCGAATAACGAGTGATTGTGGCTTCATTGTCTGGCGGAGTTCCACATTCTCCGGTGGCGGTATCATTACTACCAAGGGCAGTAATCATATCCCATTCGTGCGTGATACCATTGGCCTTTTTCTTAGAGACCTTATCTAGGAAAGGAGTCTTTCTGTCGGTAATGTCCGCTAAGCGAGTGTCCAAATGTTCACGCTGGGCATAGGTAGAAGTAGTTGTGGTTTCAACAGTCTTCTCGAGAATTTTGACGGCTTCGGCTAATCCGTCTTTCATATTCTCGGACTTCTGCAAAACTTTAACAGCCTCTAACAAGCCTTGAGCGACGTTTTTATACATACGCAAATAAACTGGTTAAATTACTTAAAGTGAAATGGCTAAATTTATTCCGCCCACTTCCTGCGGACTTTGCCTGCTTCGACAAAGGCTTTGGCCGAATCATTAATGAATCTCTTTCTGACATCCGCTAATTCTTCGTCCATTGATTTGAATTCGGAACCTCCTTTAGGTTCTTCCTTCTCTTCGTCCTTTTCGATAGCAACTGCCTTTACTGTTTTTCTGACAGACTTTTTCTTCAACTCCGCTTCAATGCTGTCCTGTCTCTTAATGACAGTATTCAACAGAGAAACTAATTGTTCTGTTCCAGTCAATTCCACTTTGACTTCAGAAGATTTCTTAGCCTCGTCTTCTTTGGCTTCTTCAGCCTTAGATTCCTCCGGCTTTTCAGCTTCTTCTGTCTTAGCAGTTTCTTCTTTCTTGCCTGTCAGAGCAGTCAAGACCGCTTTTAACCCTTCGGCGATGCCCTTTTGAATAGAGGCATCTAGTTCTTTCTGGGTTAAGGTGATGGTCTTCTCGGCTTCCTCCTTTTCCTTGGGAGCCTCTTCTTCTTTTTCGGCTTCCTTAGTCTTGTCCTCAGCCTCTTCGGTCGCCTCTTCCTTAGATTCAGCTTCCTCCTTAGATTCCTCAGAGGTCTCTTCTTCAGTTTCCTCTTCGGTTTCTTCAGTTTCCGCTTCTTCTTCAGTTTCCGCTTCCTCCTTATCTTCGTTCTCTTGGGTTTCTTCCTCGGAATCGGATTCTTCCTCTTTGGTTTCCTCTTCAGAAGCACCTTCTTTTTCGGCTTCTTTGGATTCTTCCTCCGTGGCTTTATCCTTTTCTTCGTCAGATTCAAGCGAAGATTTTACAGTTTTACCCATAGAAATTTTGTTAAGACTATAGTTAGTTAGTAACTCGTCTATTGATTCTTTGTCCAAACTCTGAAAAGACAGGGTTAAGAGCCCGGTGACATCTTCAAGGCTCATTTCGGAAATCTTGGTAATATCCATATCAACGGTTCTTTTTAAAGCATCTATAGATTTGGAGATAGCTCCTACCCAAGTTTTTGGGTTCGCTGGGGTAGAGGTAACGGCAATATGGTCTAATTCAATATCTTTAAAAACTCTCTTAAAACGCTCATTTTTCTTATCCCATTCAAGAATATAATCCTTGACAAAACCACCGATAGATAGACCTAATTCTTTTTTCTTTATTGTTAGAGCATACCAGAGGTCATTGGCTTTAGAAGTGCTGTCTAGTTCGGCCTTCATTACTAATTGGTTGTTTTTATTGGCCACTAAGGAAGTAACTCCTCCTAAGTCAGACTGCCAAGATTTATCGTGTTCAGCGTTTAAACCAATTACGTGGTCTTTTATGCTATCCGCCATAGACTTTATGGCACTAGGAGCCATAATATCTCCGTGTAAGTCTAGGTCAGTAGAAGAGGCTACTCCCTCTAAAAATCTTTTCTTTTCTTCTCCCTTGTCAGTCATTATCACTTCCTCGTAGCATTTTAGAATAGGCATCGCAAAGGAAAATCGAGCCTCTTCTAGTTTATTTTTGTTTGACTTGAACATAGAATTATTCTAGTTATGATTATTTATTTCTGCAGATTAGACTGTCCAGCCCCTAGACCCTAGAAATAAAAGAATATATTATTCAAAAAAGGCAAACTTTTTTGATATCGAGTAATTAGCAAAAACCACGCCAAACTCAATATATAGAGTCATAAGGCGTGGTTATGCGTAGAGAACGCTAAATTGCCTACTAAGCGAAGTTTAATGCTATCTGACTACATTATACCTCTATTGTCAAAAAAGTCAAGGGGCAAGGCTATTTATTTCTTATTTTGTCTAATATTAGAAATAAATAGCCTGACTTTTCTGATATTTCAATATGTTACTTTTGATTCTCCTTTACAGTTATCCACAAGGTATCCCTGTGTATTAGGAGCTTCTTTTAGAACAGTTCTATGCAGATTGCTTTCTCTTTTTTTACTGAAACTGCAACTTACAATTACTGTTTCTAATTCTATAGTCATTTTATTTTCTGATTTACAGTTAGGACAAACAGTCCTCTGTGTAAGAGAATTTTTTAGTGACTCTGTATCAATACTTGATAAGTATCGAAAACATTTTTGGCATCTCCATTTGAATTCCATAGAGAGGTTTAAATTATTTTCTCGCCTCTATCATTAAGTCAGTTTGAGCCGAGTAATAATCTGCTGAAGGCATTAATTCTCTTACTTCCTTAAACCCTGCGGAAATCATCAGAGGTCTCAGTAAATCAAGAGTGTATCCATACTTGAAATTTTCACCCTTTGCAGTATCTCCATAAATCATATCAAGATACTTTTTCTCCCAAGTCTGCATATAAAGAGCCATAACTTTCTTTAGATTCTTAACCACTATGACTATTCTTCCATTAGGCTCAAGAACTCTAACCCATTCTTTTAAGATAAGAGAAACATTCTCTTTATCGAAGGTCTGAAGTTTATCTCTTACAAAAATTTCTTTTAACGAATTGTCATTTTCTAAACCAAGTTCTTCAAGAGATAAGTGTTTCCAGTCATTCTGTTTAAAGAAATTGGTTTCTATTTCTGCTCTAATATTGCTAGAAACAGATTCTTCTTTCTTAACTTCTCCTTGGGGAACTGCTCTTTGAACAGAGCCCGCACTTGTAATAGGCATAGAATTAGATTTTATTGAATTAATAAAAGATTGATGTTTATCCACTACGGTCTGTCTAGAAGAATTGTAAGTGCTAGGGTCACAGCTTATCCCTCCCCTTTTGTAATAAGCTGTGAAGAAGATATTATTAAGGTGAATACCAGATTTTCCTTGTTCAGCCATTGTCAGCCATAAGTCCCAATCCTGAAAACGCTTTAAAGATTCATCAAACCCTCCTTCGGGAAAATCTTTTCGTCTTATCAGGCTCATTGTAGAGATATAGTTATCTTTGACTAATTCAGGAACGCTCCAAGGTTTCCCTAAAATTGCTCCTCGTAATTCTCCCACTCGGTCATAATTGCAATAGACAAAAGAGTCTTTCGCATAAAGCAAATTCTCAAGCATTATTTGAATAGTCAAAGACTTTAACTCTATATCGTCATCACAGAAGAATACATATTCACCTCTTGATTGTTTGAACCCCTCATTGCGAGCCCAGCAAGCTCCTTTTTTGTCTATGTCACGGATAATAATTATTTCTAAATTCTTATACGTTTGGTCTTTTATAGACTTTAAGCAAAAAGGTTCTCCCCGAACTTCTCTGGTAGGTATAATAATAGAAATTAAAGGGGAGGGGTCAACATTTTTACCTATAATTTTTTCTAATCTGTCTTTAGGAAATCTCTCCGAAAGAAGTCTGTGATTAGGAACATCATTATCATATCGACCCTCGCTAGCCGAATGAAAATGATTACAAACAGCTTTAGTATAGCCGAAAGTATATCCTCTTTCTTTTGCTAATAAATTTAATTCGTTGTCTTCTCCTCCGTTTTTATAACCCTCATAGAATCTCCCCAAGTCTTCAAAGACTTTTCTCTTAATTGTGAAGCAGGCACCAACTACAGGAAATTGACATCTGCTAGCATCGTGAAACTCAAGAGCAGTCTTAACTGAAGGAGTCTGCAAATGAGCTTGGCCATACATACCCCAATACATATTCATTCCATAGACAGTTGCATTTCTGCTAGGTATTCTTAGAGGAACTCCGACTATATCTTCATCGTGCTCTTCTAATTCTTTTAGAACCTGAGGAGTCAAAACTACATCATCATTTAAAAATAGCAATCTGTCTGCTTGACTTAAACTTGCTCCTTTATTGCAGGCTTGAGCGAAAGTAAATCCTCGAACAACATAAACTTTATAGTTCATCGGAATTGCTTTTAAACAGTTGCCTATTAAGTCCCATCGGTTGTGATGAGGAATAATAATGTCAGGAAGATTCTTTGGCATAGGTCGTTATAAATTTATAATTATTTTTTAAAGATTTATAGTAATCAAATTTCTCTTCTAACCCGTTACCACAAACATTGGTAATATGTCCGTGAATGGATATTTCAGGAGTCATCTGATAGACTTTCCCTCCATATTCTACTTTCTTATTTTCACATAGGATATACCCCTTCTCGACTAAGGCTTCTTTTACTTCTTCAGAGCTAGCCCAATAAGGAGCCCTAAAAACCTTTTTAAAGCACCCCCAAGATTCATATTTGTATAGATAATCTAGTGTTTGCTGTTTTGTCCATTTGGAACATTCTAACTCTGAATGGACATCTCCGTGCAAAGCCAACTCTACCCAGTCTAAAGTAGCCACTCCTCTGCAAAATTCTTCTGAACAAAGACCCGGACAAGTGAATAAGGTTACTTTATAATTAGGGATTAAGTCTTTCAATTTAAAGAGCAAATCTAGTCTATTTGACTTCTCAGAAAAATCGTCAAAGTCAGCGATTAAAAAATCCATAGATTAATAGATATATTTTTTATTAAAGTATTCAGGGTATCTTTTTTCTTGACCTTTTGTTGTCTCAAAATGGTTAATTTCCAGTTCTGACAAATACCCCATTTTAAATCCGTGCGATGTAAAATAAGCATTTATAACTCTGTCATCGCCGTAAGGAGTCTCACCGCATCCTAGCATTGCCTCTGTATAATCTTTCATCATCATTGCTCTAAAGATTCCTCCCATATGTCCTATCCGGTCTATTTTAAATTTACCCAAAGTTTCTTTCAGAGCGATTTTTGGAGGAGTGTCTATTCCCTTGACCACAGGTCCAATAACGAATTTTTCTGGTCTTGATGACTGAGAATTTAAAGTAAAGAATTCATTTATTTTTGCTAGTATGTTGGGAGTAATTACCTCACAATCTGAATCCATCTGAATTATTATGTCTACTCCTATTTTTGTCAGCCAGTCATACCCTTGTTTTGTGGCAAAGGTAATTCCCATATTTTCTTCATTTCTAATAACATTGAAACCCTCTTCTTTTAGCCACTCATAACTTCCGTCCTTTGAGCCGTTATCTATGACAATGTGGGCATATTGCATACCCGCTTTTTCTTTTAAAGACTTGAAGCAATGATAATTATAGTATAAACGATTAAGTGTTATGCTATAGATTCCTATTGTCATAGTTTTTCGATAATGGCTATCGCTCCCCCCTCAGGAAGTCTTAAAGCTCTTATCTCTTTAATTTTATAATTATTAAAATTTTCTAAGCAAATACCTAACATTTCAGGTATCCCTCTAAATTGGGCGGAATAAAAACCCGCTGTCCAATCTTCTATAATATACACTCCTCCTGATTTCAAATGACTAAAAAGAAAATCAAAACTTCTCTGGGTAAATTCTCCATAGTGAGAACAATCATCTAGTATAATATCGAATGGTCCTTTTGTATTTCCTAATTCCTGTAATTCTAGAACATTCTCCTGATGACCTTTAACTAGAGAAACTCTTTCGAAAGGATTCTCGTGAAGAAACCTAAAGTCATAACCGACTATCTTTGTTTTAGGATGAGTGAAAAAACTATTAAAATAGTCTAAACTTTCACCTTTGAAAACACCCAATTCAAGAAAATTAACTTCTTTATCTTTGTAGGGAAGAAGATACTTTTCATAAAAATTTAGTAAACCTGCTTCTGCTTTGTCTGTCATAAATATTAATAGTTAAATTTATCCATATACATTCTATTTATGTCTCCTTTTCCTGCGAAGGCTGACATCGAATGTCCAATATTTATTGCTATCTTTCCTAAAGTCTTAATTTTAGGAATAAAGCAAAGAGAGGTTACACCCATTCCAACTAGAGCCACATCGAAGTCTATGCCCTTTGCTTTCTCTATCATAGAATATACCTCCTCACCTGCATTTGCCCCTTCTGAACACCCTAAGGAACCGACAATAGTTATCTTCTTAACTCCCATATTTTCGTAATGGTCAACGAACTCTTTTATCTTACATCTTCTCTCTACCTCTGGTGCGTGGAAACCTACTAACAAGACTTTGGCTCCTGAAATAGCCTCTAGCAAAGAACCGTTCACAACCATCTCATATCTTTTTGGCAAGTCCGTAATTAATTTAACACCCTCCATTTTATAGTAATTTATTATCTCAGGGCTCTTGTAAAAGAATCTAGCCCAATCCTCCGCTGGCGTTCCCATTCTAGGGTCTGTTTCAGGATTACTCCAAGCGTGAGTAAAAATATAATCGTTGGTGGGGAGAAGGTTCACGCAATCTTCTTTCAATTTTTTCATCTCTGGTGTTATACCACTTAACTTTAAATAGGAAGAAAGATAAGGAGTATTCTCTATTTCAGGGCAGGCCAGAAATATCTGTTCTCCATCCCCAAGACAGCTAACAGCAAAACCTCTTTTCTCTTTATACGCTTTGGAAAGATTTTCAAGCATTTCCTCTGCACTGTGGATAGAATAAGACATAGATTACCAAGTTATATTAATTTCGAAGTGATGAAAGAAGTTTATATCCAAATAATGATTATTATAGATGAATCCTCCTAAGCCAAATCCTACAATATAGAATAGAACTGCTCCTATTAAGGCTATAATAAGACATTTGAATAGCGGGTCCATACTCTAGATAGAACCTCCTCCCGTTTTTACTCTATGAGAATATCCGGTCGAAGTTCTTTTTTTATCTTTTATATCAGAGTTCATAAAACTCTTTATACCAAAAGCATCCTTTCTCCTTTGCTGTCTTTGCGGAAAACAGATAGGACATTTTTTTACCGTGTCAGTATTATAATGAGAACCGCAATTAGTGCATCTTTCAATCATAAAATTATTTAATGAACCTTCTTAGCCTTTGATACTCTTCCCCAGTTCCCTGAGAAACTGAGAAGGCATCTTTAAAGCCCGCATTTCTTACGCACTGGACAACCTGCTCATTGAATTTGCCGTAGGGGTATGCAAAGTATTCCATAGGAAAGGGTGGTTTTAATTCTCTCTGTAAAGTGGTTAAATCAACTGTGGTCAAGTCTGCGTGAGTCCAAGTATGCCAAGCTAATTCACATCCTAAATGAGCCAAGTCTATCAATTGATTCCAATCCGCAAGAGGCTCATAGGGCATAGTCCAATCAAACTTATTATTTGAGCCTACATAACAACCCATTATAAATAAAATTACTCTTCTCTTTTGAATATGGATAATCTCTCTAAGAATATCCCTATTCTCCCAAATATTCTTGTAAATACCGTCAAAGGTTAAAGTTCCTTTTGACTTTAAAATCTCTTCTCTGGTATTATAGTTGGGGTTATTTAGTGTCCCAATATTATGGGCGATTACTATGTTCTCGGTAGTCATAGATTCTTATTATTTCATTCCAATCCCGATAAGGGAAAGTTTCCTTATAAATTTCATTTTTTAATTCTTTGACCTCCTCTACTTCAGAAACATCTATATTGCATAATAAGACTATTCCTGAAGAGTGCCTTCTTATCAAATCAAGCATAGAAGAATAATCATAGTGTCGATACATAACGCCGGTAGCAGTAACCAAATCAAATCTTCCTTCTATGTCCGCCTTTCTTAGCGTTTTAATTTCCTTAGGACATCTGCTCATAGCAGTATCAGATTCATCATAACCAAATATTTCTTTAGCAGGAAGATGCTTCGTAATGAAGCCTTCTCCACAACCAATATCTAGAGCTCTCTCAAATATTCCGTAGGGCTTCAAGACTTCTAAAATTTTATCTAATCTTATTTTGTCAAAAGGATTTTTCTCATACCCCCAAGGGTCTTTTACTGAATACTCCTCTTCAATTTGCTGTTTACTGTTCATAAATATAGATTGCGTCTAAATGGTCTATTTCGTGTTGAAAAATTTTAGCTTCAAGACCGTTTAAATTTGCTTCAATTACTTCTACCGTTTTATCGAAATTTAGCTTCTCGTATCTGACTACGCATTTATTCCATCTTTGAACAGTGATACTAAAATTACTGGGGAAAGACAAACAGGCTTCTAAACTATCTACTGTCGTCTTAGTGTGATTAAGAATAATCGGATTCATCACAATAGTCTTATCTCTTAAGACAAAGAATCTCAGAGGGTCTCTATCAGTAATTTGCGGATGAGCCACTGAGTAGACATCTCTAAATATTCCTGTTGGAGAAAATGCCTCTTGAATAATCCGTTGAGAATCGCTTAATACTCTGTCATAATCAGAAGATTTTATTAGGCGACTCTTTTTATTATGAGGGTCTATTATCAAAGACATATTATACCCAATTAATTTGACTATTTTTTGGAACCCCCGGAATATTTTTTATTTGTGCTTCGTCCTCTGCAGTAACACTAGGAGACCCTCTACCGTCCGCTAACTTTCTTATAGCATCTCCTAAATTCTTCTTTGCGGGTTTTGGAGGAGTTTCTTTTTCCGCTTGGTCTATTGCTTCTAGTAATCTAGGGTCTGGTTTTCCTCCTCTAGTAATTGCCGTTTTGGGTGTTGTCTCATAAAACTGAGGACCATCTTCTTTTTTTCCTATTTTAGTTACCAAGTTCTTTTTCTCATACCCACAATTAAAACACGATAAATTACCGGTCTCTAATTCTAAGCTCATTCTTTGGTCACACTTTGGGCAAAATAGTCCGGGGCTCTTTGCTCTTTCGAGAAGCTCTAAAATAGCGGAGACAAATCTAGCCTTTTCCCCTTCTACGGGTTCATTTGTTTTAACAAAGAATTGAGAATATAAATCCTCAACCCTGTCTCTGATTGTTTTCTCTTTACTTTTAGACATAAAATTAATTGTCTTTATTAAAGACTCTTTTAAACTTATTAAAGAAATCTTCATAGGACTGTTGATTATCAACCGCCTCTGCGGTGTTTTCACTTTCTTTGATTAAATTTATAGACATACCTCCTTGACGGCGAATATCCATAGCCGAAACATAGCCTATGCTTTCTCCATTAATTTTAACCTCTATTTTTCCTCTTTGGTAAAAATCCATAGTCTTTTCTGCTTAGGATATCAGGTTTTTTTGCTCCTTGTATAACTCCCAAGACTTCAGCTTGAAAGAAATTATTATAATCTCGGTCTATCTTCTTTCCCCGAATCCTAGTAGCCATTTTAATTTTGTTATGCTGATATTCCATTTAGTTTATTTTTTAGTCTTTTCTGCTCTTGAAGATAACGTCTCTTCGCTAAAATCTCAGCTTTGTGATTCGCATAATACAAAGTGTCATACTTCTTCTTTCTCGGAGATTTCTTGTTGCTCTTTAAAATACTATTTTTATTTTCTTGATAGTATTTTTTAGCAGACTCAACCAGCTTTCTCTTGTGAGTTTGATAATAAATTTTCTGGCGTAATTTAATCCTTGCTTTAACTTCCTCAGGATTAACTTTTTTTATTTCTCCCATAGTATTATTTATTAGTTTCGAAAACCCATTTTTTAGAATATTTATACCAGTTATCTGTTTCTTTAGAATATCGTCCTTCACTCATAGACTCGTAATGATACAACTCTGATTTGCTAGCATACCAAATATGATAACCTGCTTTTCTGAAACGATTACATAAATCTATGTCTTCCCAGCCTAACCAATAACCCTCATCAAAACCTCCCATATTAAGAAAGTTCTTTTTGTCTACTAACAAACAGGCTCCTGTGACTGCTTTATATTCTTTATCTTCAGAAACTTCTTTGGCGTCTCTTTGCAGACCGTAGTTTATGTGAACAGGATATTTAAACTCGTCAAAATCTATCCCTGCGTGCTGGATAATACCTTGCCCTGGAATTATTAGTTTCGCCCCTGTTATCCCTGCTTTATAGGCTTTGTGAGCCCCTACAATCCCCTCTAACCAGCCTTTTAGAGGAATAGTGTCATTATTAAGGAAACAGATCATTTCTCCCTTAGCAACCCTAGCCCCTTGATTATTAGCAATCGAGTATCCTTGATTTTGAGGATTCTTTATATAAACACCTTCAACACCCTCAGGCTTGCTTTTAAAAAACTCTTTAATCACTTTTTCTGAAGCATCTACAGAATTATTATCTATAATAATAATCTCATAAGGTGTCTTAGTGTTTTCAAAAAGACCGGAAAGCATCTGCATTGTAAATTCTATTTTGTTATAAATAGGAACAATCACGGAAACCAATCCTTTTCCTTTTTCTTCTCTAATATTTTTTATTATTTTTGTTGCTATGCTCATACCTCTTGTCTCATTATAGATTTAATATCTTCAGAGATTACTCTCTTCATTATTTCGTCTAATTTTTTAGCTTGGTTTATAGGAGTGAATTGACTAACATAAATTTTTCCTTCTTGACCCTTTTTATCAAATTCCTCCTTTCTTGAATGGGCATCGTCTATGGCATCCATAACTTCTAGAGAATTAACTACCGCTTGGCTAACACCGTCTTGGGTATAAAAGAAAGACTCAGGGTGTAGATAAGAACCAAAATCTTTTATAGTTTCTGGTATTGCTGAACACTCAGTTCCAAGAACAGGAACACCGCAAGCAAGACTTTCGTGAAAAATCATACCAAATCCTTCTCCCATACTAGGCAAACAGAATATATCGCCTAAATTATAAATCTCTCGAATAGTTTTATCAGTCAAAGAACCTTTGCCGTCTTTTTCTTTTGGTATTACAACACAGTCATTAACTTCAAAATAGTCGATTAAGTATTGAATTTGATGACCTTCTAAAGCTCCTTCGGGAGTAATAGTGTTTTGCTGTGTAAGACCTAAAAGCAACATTGCATTAGGAATATCTTTTCTAAGATAACGCATAGCCTCTAAAAGAGCAGGTAAATTCTTTCTAGTCTGATTTCTAGCCACTGTGGTTATTACATACTTATCTTCACAACCAAATTCTTTTCTTAGTTTTTTCTTATTCATTTCGTAGAATATATCAGGATTAGTCGCAGGTATAAATTTTTCTCCCTGAATATCGGGAAGAACTTTTCTTATCTCATCGAGAGCAAAATCACTATGCCCTAAATTGTAATCAACCCACTTTAACGGTTCTTTACAACCAAATCCTAAAGGAGCTCCATCTAAGACACCCCAATGAATCCATTTAGCCTTATGAGGATAAGCCATTGCAAAGGCTATTTTAGGCAACATATAATAATCTCCCAAAGATAAGACAATATCAGGGTCAAAGTCCTTAATAGCGTATTCAAGCATTTCTCTAGCCCAATAACTATCAAGCTTATAAAATTTACCTGGATACACTTTTATATTTTTATCTTCAGGAAATCCGTTATAACCCAAAGCTACTTGACGAATATCCCAACCTAATTTCTGAAGTTCAGGAATTAAATCTCGAAATTCTCTAGCAAAGCCAGAGGGTTTAATATAATAGTCGCCGTAAATAAGAAGTCGATTATTCATAATTTTTAATGTCGAATATTTAGAATAATAAAAATCTGAGCAAGAAAAACCATCGCCTTTCCTCTATCTTTTGATACCCCCTTCGGAAAAAGTTTATTCATTTCCTCTAGTATATCTTCCCAATCTTTATTTGTTATCTGTATTTTCTTTTTGTTCATTGCTTTCTAATTTTTTAGCTTCTTCTATCCAAGCATTTAGAACAGTCTCAAAGAGAGTTAATTTCTCTTTCATAATCATATTTACGTTATCCTGCCCTTTAAGATATTCTAAAATGCTTTTTAATTGTCTACCTACTTGGTCAAAATTATAAATACTAAACTCGACAAATTCTTTAACTGTCAGGGGACGATTTTCCACAGAAGGAAATTTTAAATTTAGAATAGTCCCCTCTTTCTTTTGTCCAAGGGTAGAAAGGTCTTGGACTTGGGTCATAGAGTTTCTATCTTTGGAGACTTCGGCAATAAACTTTCTGCCTGAATTTCCTGAAAGACCTTAGTAAATTCTTTTTGCTTCTTTTGGCGATTGACCCACTCTTCCTTAGTCATCGGAGACAAAGTAACATAGGTAATTACTAAAACTAATTCACCTGTTACTTGATTAACAGAGAAAATGTAGTTCATTAACTTTTTCTCTTCATTAATCGTCTCTAGAAAAGTGTTGGCTCTGTCTTCTAGCTCTTGGTCTGTTTTTCCGACAAACATTTTCAACTGATACTTGCTGATTGCCGGAACATTTTGTTGTGAAACTTGGTTGTTCATAAAATTATTTAGTTACGTTAATTAAATCTTCTTTTAATTTATTAATATCGAACATTGTAGAAGCAACTGTAGGATGTTCATTAAATATATCCACCGCAGTCCAACCGTCTGTTAGATTCTTATTGAAATACTCGTAGGTTAAATAGCCATAACCGCTCAATCCCCAAGCAGGACCCCAAGAATTTTTAAAGGTTATTCTCTGCGAATAATCGTCGTATCCTCCTACTAAAATACAATGTCCTCCTTTCGATACATCGCCCTCTTCGGAAAAAACTACTCCGTCTTTAGGATTAAACATTCTCGGCATTGCTCGAACACCTAATAAAGCAAAACCATTAGACACTAAGGAATATTTTAATTCCTCAAGAGTAGTTACTCTTGTATAAGCCCCTATCTTATAAATATCACCATTAGCTTCTGGTATTCCTTCTTCTTGTAAAACTTTTAACGCCCAACGAATATTAGTTCCGTCAACTCCTGGCATTTCATCTATTTCTTTACAGCGTTTATAAAGGTCTAGACCAGAGAAGTTTAGAATCTTGTTCTCATCAATTTTTTCTTGATTCTGCTTTAAGGCCACGCTTGCATACCCAACACAAGCAGGTAAATTTCCTTGGTCTAAAACAGGAACTTCCGTTTGAAACCAATCTATTGCCTTAGGCAATTTATTAGGAATGATATATTGGCTGAGCAATAAATCATTCGAATCAGTCGGGTCTTTTAAACAGCCGAGCTGATAATTTACTTCTTCTGGCATAGAGTTAAATAAAATTATATTTTTTTAAGAAATCTATAACTATGTCTTTATGATTAATGCCTATTAATCTACCCAATATTTTATTCTCCTCGTCTACAACAAGAAGAGCGGGCAGGGTATCGGTATCATAAGATAAGGCAATTCCGTCATCATTAGTGCAATCTAAAAAGTTAAAATTTACCGAGGGGTATTCTCTGCTAATCGCTGACCAAATAGATTTCATTGTCTTACAGCTGGAGCACCAGCTTGCGGTCAATGTTTTTAGTTGCATACTATTGATTGGCTTTATTAATAACATCTTTTGCCCCCCTCTTTAAAATTAATTCTCCTACCCCTGTTCTTGTCTTCAGAGATTTGCGACTGCTACTATTAGAAAAATTGGCACTTGCTATAGGAGAAAATATCTTTAAAAGTTCAGGATTACCACACTCTTTACAAGCAAGAGAAATTATTTCTCCATCGACCATTTTACCGTAAAAGACATCTTCTATCTTTCCGCATTTGGGACACTTTGTCTTATAAATAGGCATAAAATTATCGTTTATTTTTACAGCCTTTACAGCCGTATTTTCTATTCTCTTGATACTTTTCCATACCCTCCCGAGTATCTAACCCCCTAACTTTTTTATAATGTCTAACAAAATTCAAAATCTCAGGATTAGATTTTCCTTGAGTGTGGCTTAGAAGATTCTTTTTAGTAATCGGGTCTAAACCAAGCATCTCTTTTCTTATGTCTTGTGTAGTGACTTCTTTTAACTCTGTCATAATTATTATTTATTAATTAGTAATTTCTATTAGCCTTTGATAAGAAATATCCTTCGAGTCAGCTGTGGAGCTGGGTTGAAAACAATGGAAAATATTTCTATCCTCCTGCTTATGATAATCTACATAATATTTAATAGTAGAATCGTCTGAATCTGGCCATCGAGTAATCTGAGGGGAAATAATCTTTTGATACTTATCTAAAGCCTCTTTTATTCTCTTCTGTTCTTCCTGTGCCTCAGTTCTTATTTTAATTGCTTCTTCCTGAATAGCGTGCCTGTTGTTGTATAATTCTAATTGCTCCTCTGTTAAAAATGCCTCTAAAACTTCTCTGTAAGATAGCCCAGTCTTTTCTGAATATTTTTTTAATTTCTCAAGAGTAGGTTGCAATTTTTCTAAAGCTAATGCCTTGTCAAGAATTTCTCTTTTTTTGTTTTCTTCCTCTTGTCTAATTTGACCACTAGCAGAAACATAAGAGGTCATTCCTTGTATTTGATTAGGGATAGAGGGAGTGCTATTAGTCAAACCCCCTAACTTACCAGAAGTTAGCATACCCGCCTTTGGATTAAAATATAGTGGACCTTGTGGAACTACCATATATTTATTCTTGGGTATGAGAAGCGTTATCAGCTTCCCCGTGCCAAGTATAACCTTTTAAGTAATCTTGAACTTCAACTTCTGGCAATAGCGTGCATCGGCATCTTGGGTGGGCAATGGGTCCAAGCAATCCTATACTAAATAATTGGTCAAAAGAGATAATACCATCACCCATTGCCTGAACACATTTTTCACACGCAGAGGGTTCTGCAAGCCAAGATTTCTTTCGGACATCCCTTCGAGCGTAACTTTCTTCTCTTGCCCAACTAACCGATTGGGATAATTCTGTTCTTGCAATTAATTCCGCCCGTTTATTAGTAAATTCTTGATTATTGCCTGTTGCTCTCCAAGATTCGAATAAGGCAGACAACTGTTTCTTCATCCCATCAAAGCCTAATCCCGTGTCATAGGCGTTTATCAGTTCATTAATAATCAAACGGCGAGTAGTCTCATTTATACCAACAATTCTTTTTCCTGCCTCCCATTTTAATTTATTTCTAACATTGGGGTCAGTTAGGGTAAAGTTTGTCTTAATCTTCTCTCCAAGAGCCTTTGTATTATTATTCCCTTTGCTAAATTTATTTTTTATATCCTGAAGAGCTGTTTGACCGCCTATGTCATATCCCTCCTCATAATACTGAGTCATCAAATCAATATCAGTATCTTCGGGCATATCGAGAAAATTCTCATCATCCATCATTCTTGATAGTAATTCTTTTTCTATCTGGTAACGACCCTTTTTTAGCAAAGGGGGATAGATTTCTAAGAAATCTTTTATTATCCCCCAAGGAAATCTCTTTGCCTGCCTCGACAAGAAATCATTGGCAATACTTCTGACAAAGTTACCTTCTAATTTTAGGTATTCAGAAACTATTTTGCTGGAAAAGAACTCTGAGCCACCCACTTTACTGAAGGCTTTTTCTTCTGCTTCGACATAATTCGAAGAGTAATATTGATTATTCTTTTCTGACTTTTCCATAGTTTCCTTCTTCATCTTGTTCCCACATCAAGTCTTCGTGAGAATACATATGCACTCTCAAACTAGCTCGATATTTATCCTTAATGGTAAACAAAACTTTTTTATGCTGTTCTAAATGAACCTTGTGATTATCGCTTCTTGTAGCACTAATAACTTCTCCTTTGTTTAATTGGTCGTTTTCTTTCTTTGCTTTCTTTTTTGCTTCAACAGAAGTTTCAGACTTTTCTGTTTCTTCAGATTTTTTTGTAGGGTCAACTGGTTTTTTTTCTTCTTTCGGTGCTTTTTCTTTTAGTTTGTCTGTTTGAGTTTTTGCCTTTCCTGAAGAGAAATCTCTAAGCGGAGTAGCAATTCCATTATGAACAACGAAGAAATCATCCTGCCAAGCCTCTGTTCCAGCCTCAAGACCCATTCTCTTGCGAGCTTCATTCCAGCTTCTAGTTCCATACATAAACGATTTGCTAGCTTCTTCAACTCTTGAAGTGCTGTCTTCAAGGTCAATATCTTGAAAGTCTAATCTCCAATCAGGACAATTCAATGACTGAACATTTATCTCCTTTGTCATCTTATTGTCTATGTAGTTTCGCAAAGGCTGAATGACTCTCTGATAAAAGCTCTTGGTTTCTTCGTAGCTGGTAGCTCGGTTACTGCCTTCTGGCTGACTAATCATTATCATTGGAACACCATACATACCCGCAACCTGTTTAAGCCCGAAAGTCAAGAGTTTTAAATATTCAATATCAGCTGGGGATAGCCCTAAAGCCGCCGCATCTGCGTTGTTATAAAGAACTAAAGCTTTGCCCGCATTGTGTATTCCTTGAAAATTCTTTTCGAAGAAATTACTAAATTCTTCTGCTTCCGTAGAGCTTGTTCCTTCTGGTAATCTAATCTTTAATGGCGGTTTTCCTGAATTTTCGAAGGTTTTAATATTATACCCCAAGGCTTGTAAGATTAATTGCATCACTGCTTGATTATCCTCAAATAAAGGTTTTCCATATAAACCTCCCCTAGGGTCTGTTCTCTTGAAGTGAGTAATTTCATCTCTGGAATAAGTAATAGTTTTATCAGAAACAGAATTACCTTCTGCAAAAGGAACATATAAGTCATAACCGACAATTTCATTTATGCCTGCTTTTCTTTTCTCTGCATCCACCAAAATTTTTGTATTCTCGCTGTTGATATTATAAATCTCAACAACTTCTCCTTCGGCATCTCCATTTACAAAGACTTTCTCCAAATAGGAATTTCCAAAAGCATAGAAATTCGTGACTATGCTTTGAACAATGTCCTCTATGGTATTCTCCGAATTTGGTTCATCATAAAATTTTATTAATTTTCTCAGTTGAGCTTTATCTTTGCCACCATTAGGAATAGGTTGCAAAATATAACCAGCCCCCGTAACCGCAGACCTAATTCTGTCGGCACATTGTGGAGAGCCCGGAGCTTCCGTAAAAATATCGTATAACAAAGACCATTTCTTCCTCGAATCAGTCTCGGAAGCCTTTAGTTTTTTGCCGGACTTGTTGTATACTCTTTCTCTCTGCCTATTGAATAATTACTCCTAAAAACTAATTTCTCAGCGGTTTCTTCCGCCCATTTATCCTTAGCCTCTTTAACTTTTTCCTCGGTTAACTTATCTATGTCCTTTTTAAAGAACCTAGATAATTGATTTGCTAGAAACGAGTGTTTCTCCGCCATAGAATTATATAATTAATTAGATTTTCTGAAGCGGGCGGTAATAGTCAAATGAATAGCCCCCTTACCGAGAAGTATTCATCTGTATTGCCAAACCCTTCAGAAAATCTATCTTTTATTATCTAACGATGTGACCCCTTGACCTCCCCCTACAATTATAACACCAAAGCCTCCTACTGTCTTAGTGCAATGCCAGCAAACCCCCGCAACAGCATCAGATAAATCTTTTGTTAGCCCCATCGGGTGGTCTACTTTTTTTCCCTCTATTAATTCTAAGTAACGACATTCTTTTACAAAAATTGGGTGCAGATAATAATCTAATCTTCTCTCTAAAACAGATTCTTTAAGGAAATTGTAAGCCTCAATATTTTTATCTACAGATAAAGTCATCGTCTGATAGCCTGCGTTATGCAAAATCTGTAAAGTATCTTTACTCTGCCAACTATCAGCACTAATTCTTCTGATATTAAAGCCTCTAGTTTTTAAAGCGTATATAAAGTCTCTTATCTCACTAAATTGAATTTCTCTTCCTGGAGCCGCTTGAAAAGTCTTCATTAAATCAATATAAATCTTGGGTCGTCTTTCTATTTTACCCGTTCCTTCGTTCTTTACGTCAGACCAACCATCGAATTTGCCCATTGCAAATCCTGCTACATCTCCGTTTTCTCGACCTAAACCAAGGTCAATATGAATATACCTAGGTTCATTATCCACGCATTTAAACCAACTTGCCAATTTTTTATCTACGGTTATGGGGTCTAATCGTTTCTTATTAGCATTGCGAACAATAATTTGCCCATCTCTGAAGAATCCTTGAACAGCCAAGCTAGGAACAGCCCCTAAGTCTCTCATAGCCAAATCAGGATTTTTTTGGAAGTCTATTTTATATTCTACTGGAACCATTTTGCCCTTGTGTTCAGGAAAGAAATCACCTAAATCAAAGACTTTACCGCAAAATTGTTCTTTTGGAATCGCTTCCCAAGTAGCAAGTCTTCTTTTATACAAGGCCGGATTCTTATCTTCCTCAAATTTCTTTTCTGCAAAATCATAAACAAATCTAGGAGAGGTGATAATAAAGGTCTTTCCATTACTGATGAAACGACTCTTGATACGCTTAGACATCTGGTTATAACTGGCTTCGGCATAGTCCTTGTGCTTGGTCCTAACGTGAAATGAGGCTTCATCAATAATACCGGCAAAAATGTTATATCCAAGGGGGGCGGCTTCGTTTGAACCCAGAGGAAAAACAGAAATATTCTTATCAAATCTTAATTCTGACTTTATGTCATCACTAGGTTTATGAAAATGCCTAAACCAAGGGTTCTGGTCTATTCTATTTTTAATTTCTCCGAAGACAACTTTTTTTGCCTGCTCTTTGTTTGTTGAAACATTAACAACATAGATTCCGCTGTCGTCAGCAAGATTAAAAAACTTTTGAGGGTTCTTTAAACATAACAATTTATAGGTGATATACTCTATCGCTTTACTTGTAAAGAACGATTTTCCACTTCCGATACCCGCTATGACTAATCCTTCTGTGTAGGCATCGTTTATAAAAAACTCAATCAGCATTTTCTTTATCTCAGGTCTGACTTGTCTAGCCGCAGGACAGTATAATGGATTGGTTAAAAATTCCTCTATATCAACAGGATGTTCTTCGTATACTTCAGACAAATTATTCAAACAGCTACTCCGATGATTCAGAAGATTCTGAAACTCCATCTGTATCATTTGCCTCAATTTGTTTTGGACTAATCGGTCGTTCATTGGTTTTATCTTTAAAGAATTTGAACACTTCATTAGGGTCAAACTCATCAAGGTTGACTAAATCGAAATTGAAATTAACAGCATTTCCTAAACCTTCTTCTTCCTTTTCAAAAGGAATGCCCAACCTGTCACGGCTATACTTTAATATTTCTAGTGTAGAATCAGTAATCTGCTTGAACCCCTTTGTATCGGTAACCTTTACAACATCTACCATTTTTCCTGAGACGGTATCTTTTATTTTTGTTTTCACGACAAGATTGTTCATCGCAATCTTAGTCATATTAGTCAACTGAGTAACTATCTTTTCTTCCTCTACCAGAAAAGCCTTCATTTGAGCCGCTTTCGTTTCTCTTAGGTTGTGCATTGTCACCTCAAGAGCCTGCTGTTCCCACTCTTTCTTTTCTACTTCCCAATTAGCTATTTTGCCGCCAATATAGCCGGAATTTAATTCTTCTTCAGAAAATACCTTTTCTAATTTTAAATACTTTCTAGCCCCGTGGGTAGGGCTTAGAAAAAACTTCACTTTTAAATCCTCCCAGTTTATTATTCTTGGTGCTACTGGTTTCAACCCTACATTTTCAACTTTATTTTCCATAAGTCTTTGCAAAATTAACTAATCCTTCTGGGACACTCTTGGATTTTTGCTCATTCATTATTGTCTCAAAGAGGGCTTCAACTAACAGCTTATCCTTGTCATCAGAAAATCTAACAGTCAAAGAATGGTCTTCTTCCGAATCAACTGAATCTGCGGGCGGTGTCGGGTCATCTTTTCCGTGTTCCATATCCTCCCAGTTGAAATCTAATAATTGTAATTTACTCTCTAATAAGTCTTTGCTATAAGGCAATCCTTCCGCTAACTTATCTAAATCTTCAGTAGTAGCCATCTCTTTAATCAACTGCCCTAATTTGACTTGGTCAATGGGAATTTTTACTTCTTCCGTGACAATCGTTAGCTTTTTTGCGGTTATGTCGCTGACAATACCCAAATCATTTATAACAACTTCTTTAAAGCCTAATTGAGAGCAGGCCATAAATCTGTGATAACCGTTGATAATCTGAAAATAGCCAAAGACTCCATTCTCATTACCGCTTCTAACCATTATAGGTTCTACCAAACCATAATTTTTTACGGATTTTACAACCTCATCAAATTGCTGTTGAACATCCAAATCATCCTCTGGCTTTAGTTTAGGATTCCAAGGGTTTGGCTTTAATTCAGAGATAGATACTTTTTTAGTATTTACTTTGTTCTCCATAGATGTTTTATTAATTAGTTTTTCCACGAAATTCCCTTCGCCTTCCAAAATTTAGTATAATACTCTTCCATTTTCTGATAGGCGTGGATTGATAAAATATAACGATGAAAGCGGTTCTCCGCTAGGTCTTTGCTGAATACCTTATGAGAAATATCAGAGATATTCATACAAGCCTTTTTATCTGTAAAGCGAACATTCTTTAAACCTTTCTTAGTAATAACTTTAGTGCACCCGTATTGAGCTCCCGCCTTCCAAGAGGTGCTATCAACGGAGGTAAAAGGATATTTATCCATAGCATCAACTTTGGTCATTGCAAATCCGTGAACTTTTATCCCTCTTTCATAGGCTACTTTCAGATATTTATTATAAGGAAGTCTCTCTCTGTTTGGTCTATCTCCTTCAATAGCAATATATTTGCTTTCTGAATCATCTAGCATTTGCAAGAAGTCATCCCACGAAACTATCTTTGGGTGAACTACAGTGATACACTTTTTAAATAGCCCTTCCTTTTTTAATTCTTCTCTCCATTCTAGAACTCTCTTTTGGCCGACTATTTCTCCGATATCCAGCTCCACAAAGTAATCAAAGCAATCCCAATATTCGTGTAGCCATTCTTTATATTCTTTAAAAAATTGTTCTGGGCTCTCTTTTGTCTTATGCTTTTTTACTACCACAGAAGCAGACAACGCCTGACTGGTTTCCGCAAAAAATGAATGAGCACCGCTATCTATAATAATTCTTTTTATTTTTTGACGCATTACTGCCATTCTCTTGCTATTTCCTTTTTTTCTAACATAGTAATAGCTAACAAAGGCATTGATAATATCTCCTCTTTGTATAAAAGGCCATCCGTCTAACTGCTCCATTCCTGCTAAATAAATATTCATAATCTTTTTCAGTCATAGGAGAGGGGCCTGCTTAGCAAGCCCTCTCAATTTAGATAATACCGCCTACTCTGATGCCCGTAATTGCCCAACACGCCTTTTTATAGTCTTTCCCTATAAAGTCTGCCAGTAGCCCAGCAGTTTCTTCAGGATACATTTTTAACCCGTAGACTAATTGACCATAATAATTGACTTTCTCCATATCAATTATGTTATAGGTCTGGTGAATCAAGCTGTCGGGTAAAAAGGTTGGTCTTGTTCGAGCTTTCTTAGCATCTGTCATTATCCCATCAGTTCTTTCTTCCCCGTAAGGATAATAGAACTGCCCAGGAGCATACCAGACACCATTGTTGAAGTGGATAGGATGTTCTAGCGACCTAGTTTTCATCCATTCTGCATTCGCCTGAATAGACTCCTTTGTCTCTTTGGGCAAGCAAGTCATATTCAAGTAATAAACGGCTATCTTCTTGCAAACTAGGGTGTCTCCCGCCTTCTTCATTAAAACCACATTCTCCAAGCCGAGTTCAACACATCTTAATCCACAGTCATATAGATAGTCTTCTCCGAATTCAGCGAGAACTTTAACCATATTCTGATAAGTAGTCATTGCCAGCCAAGTAATATGATACTTCTTCAGCAAGGGCAATACTATCTTCAAATCATTATGGAAAAAATCCTCGTCCATAAAATGAACATTCTGTCCTTCATAATAAGGGAGAATAATCTCGGGATTTCCAAAGACTATCTTTCCCTTAAAGTGTTCTGCTGTCGGACAAAAGAAACAGCGATTTGAGCAACCCATAGAAAGCACCGCCGACTTTGCATTGGTATAAGGATAGATATGCAAGTCATTGTCATATTCTTCCCAACCCAAAGTTTTCTGAATAATCGGAAACTTGTCGATGTTTTCAGGGTTACCTCCCATTGCCTCGAGATAATAATCAAGAGGCGTCTTGAAAGGAACAATCATCTTTTCCATTGTAGACTCCTTTTCTATCATTTGGTTAAAATGGTTTTTATTTTCTTAACTATATTTTCTGGTAAAAACTCTTTTAAGGAATTTTCGTAATGAGGCATCCATTCCTGTGATTGCTTTATAAATTCTTTGACTAGCTGTTTCATCCCTTGATAGTCATCATAGTAGCAACCTTTATAAATAGGCATCGTGGCATAACTTAGAGTTCTAGGAACAACTGTGAAGCAATGATTTGCCAGAGCCTCTAAGGTTGAATACCCAAAGGTTTCCTGAAGAGCGAAACTAACGCATACACTACTTTTTGCCATTAGAGTATAATACTCTTTTTTATTTTTGGTGGTATTTATAGACTTGATGAACCTCCATTCAGGGTATTCTTTGGACAACTCTCTAGCTAATCTATCGAATAGCTCTGGTTGTTTCTCAGGGTCTAATCTATGGTTGAAAACAACTATCTTCTCTTTTTCTCTACCTCCTTGATAGCAATAGTCTGCTTCTTGATATTTAAAAGGCAAGCCAGTTACAAATAATTTATGGTTTACTCCCGGTATGGCATCAGAGATTAATTTTCTATGATAGTCTGAACCAAGAAAAACTTTGTCAAAGAATTTTAACCAACCTGTTTCGATATGCTTCGCCCAAAGAGACATTCCGCTTCTATAGGTAAAATCATTCTTATCCCAAGTTCCAGCGTGTAAAATTCCACAAATTTGAAACTTCCTTCCTTCCATATCTCGAATATACTGTAAAGCTTCGATGCCTGGAAACCATAGGTCGTGAAATAGCAGAACGTCTGTATCTTTTATTTCTCCATTTCTTAGCATCTTCATTATCTTCTGCAACTGCGAAAATTTATAATAGTGTGTCCCGTAGACATCTAAGACGCTCCCGTGCTCTATCCTACTGGTTAGCTTCTTTCCATCAACATTAATGAAGTTTATTTTATTCTTTCGGAAAGCCTCGGGAAACCAACGATACCATTGTTCGGTATAGCGTTTGTCTAAGGGTTCAATTGGGATATTAATTATTCGCATATGGAACCGTTTTCGTTATCTTCTAGAACACTAACAGAAATTTTTCTATCGGGGTAAATTTTTTCAAAACAATTTTTTAAGTAACCTCCTATCATCTCGCAACTCTCTGTGAAAGTCTTTTCCTTGTAAGCATTTAAAAAACCTACTAACTGTCTTTTTACAATAAAGAATTCTAACTCACGGTTATCTCCTAAAACTTCTATCTTTAACTCAACATAGAAAATATGTCGATGTTCATTCCTTAAAAAAGAAACTTCTTCAGGTGCTTCTGCCCAGTAGTGATAACCAGAAAAATTAGCCTTTACAATTATAGAAGTCATAAGTCTATTAAGGATAGAAACTCCTGCCTGACTTTAGATTCTTTAGCGAAAGAACCTCTCATCTCGCTGGCAGTCATAACACCCTGTTTTTTAACACCACGCATTGTCTTGCAGTTACCGCTCACAAGAACTTTGCCGTTTCTTCGAGTAACAATAGCCTCGCTAGGAACAGAAACGCAGTAAACCTTTCCGGAGTACTCCTCTAAAGAAATATTATAGATTCTAGCATAATCCTTTGATTCTTTTAAACTTAGATGCTCAAAAACATCATAGTAACCGCTCTTTCTTTTTGAAATAGAAGAACTTACCCCCGAGAGAAGTAATAACCGCTGTAAATCTTCAGCCATTCTTTTTGATTTTGTTGTATATTGTCTAGATTTTCCATTATTGTTTATACAACCGTCTCCTAAAAAGTAAAATTTTAAAAATTCTTTCCTATCTTCTAAACAAGATTCGAATATTTCGTTAGGAATAAACTTATCGCCAGACTTGCCAAATTTAGATAAGTAAAGAGTAAATTCTTTTGAGTAAGCTCTGAATCTATTTCTATTTAGTTTTTTCTCATACCGCAATTCTGTAAAGTGTAGTTCAAATCTGTTTAAAAGTAATTCTTTAAAATCTTTATAACCTTTACTTTTATCAAACTGAACAATAGTAATATTGCCCTTTCCCTCAGAGGTTAATTTAGCGTATCCCTCCGATAAAAAAGCTCCCATAAAAGCACAGAAAGTCTTCCTATCAAATTCTAACTTTCCCACCTTAACTTTACTCGTATTACTATTTTTTAAAACACCCGCCTTAGGAATAATAGAACCTACTGCTAAATCTTTTGCCAAAATAAACTTATATTTTCTCTCTTTTCTGCTACCCCAGTCTGTTTTTACTAGGCATCTATGGTCGGGAGTAACTAAAAAATCATTTTTTTGGTCGTCCACTCTTATCATTTTACCTCTATAGATAAACTCTTGGTAACTTATAGGTTTGACAAAAGAAATTTCTTTATCTTCTTTGGTATATTGAGCAACAATATCTTCTTTCCGCAAGTCTTTAAATAGTTTCCAACCTTTGTCTGTTAATATTTCTGTGTTCTTGTCATAACAGAGGTGTTCTGCTTTCATAATCAGAGCGATTCCTTGGGGCTTACAGGCCCTCTCAATCTCATCTACAATCTGTTTGACCAGCCTTTCCTGAACTTGAAGTCTGGCAGAATAATAGTCAACAATTCTAGCGACTTTGCTTAACCCTAAAATTGTCTTGTTTGGGATATAAGCAAAGTAGTATCTGCCGAAGAAAGGAACCATATGATGCTCACAATTATGAACCACCAAACCGTTAGCTACAAAATTATGAAACTTCTCTACTTCCATATTATAGACAGATTCGTATCCGTAAAACTCAACCTTGACTACGCGATGATTTTTCATCTTCTTCTCTTTTCTATTTTTCCACCAAATCTTTGTGTCTCGACTTTTCTTTTCTTTTAGAGCAATTCCTCTTTCACTAGAATACATCTTCTTTAAAGATTCTTTAGCTTTCGCTTTTACTAATTTATATTTTTCTGGTTCATTTTCTCTCAAACTAATAAAGCCCCAATTAGCCCTCTTACCTATCTCCGACTTTTGTTCAGAAGAGAGAGAAGCCATATATTTTCTTGCGTGAAGACCTGTATGGTCTTTATTTATCATTTTCTGTAAATTCTCATAAATATTATTTCTCTTGTCACCGTCAATATGGTGAACTAATTCCTTGCTCTTTAATTTTTCTCCTGATATTTCTTCGTAAATAAAGTTATGCTCCTTCTTCCAGCCTTCTCTTGAATTAGATACCTGAATTTGAAGATAGTTATCGTATAGTCTTGAGTTCAAAGCAACTAAGCTATCCTTAGGCTTTAAATCTTTCAGCATAACCCAACCCCTATTGTAGGTTAAAAATTTATGCTCGGAGGTAGCGTATATAACTCCATAGTCGGTAGTAAGTTTAAGAACTTCTGCTTTCTTTGAGGTCATTCTTATGTCTTTTGCTTTGGAAATAGTAAATCTTTTATTCTTCTCATCGTAGCAAAAGACGTCTTCTACCCTTCCTACTAAATCTTTTATTCTGAAAATACCTCTTGCGGTTTTTATCTGGGTATCTCCTGTTAAACAATGCGAATAGAAAGTCCCCTCATCAAGAATCATCTGATTATAGGTAATTCCGTCTTTCCCATTAGGAAAGGTGGTTATCTTGGGTTTTTGGTCTGGGTCATACCCTCTAAAAATCTCTGTATACATCTTAGCGACCCTTCTAGGGGTATCTTTTAACCCTTCTCTTGTCGGGTCTTCTCCAATAAACTCTAAGATTCTAGTAATATGGTCTTCTACGCCCAATCCCTCTTCGTGAGGAAGGCACATCCATTGTCTCGGAACCTCTTTTAAAACAAAATCAGGTTTCAACAACTGCTTGGCATTCTTCTTTTTATAGAGAACGGCTGTCCCGATAGGAAAAGAAGCAAGATTTCCGGAGATAGACAAAAGAGTCTTGCCAGAATCTATTAAGTCATCAACAATCAAAATTCTGGTATCTCGTATCACTAGAGATAGGTTATTGTTCTGAAAATTTCTTATCTCCTCCATTTTATATGCGGGAATACTCAACTCTTTAGCAATTATTTGGGCAGGAATTTCTCCTCCTCTAGGAATACCAAAGACATAATTAAATTTCTTCTTGCTCTTTTTAATCTTCTCGGCTAGAGCCAAAGAATCTTTTTCTAATTGTTCCTGTGTAATAGTTATCATATTAATAGGGTTCTTGTTGAATTATTATATTATCTTCTATTAAAGGAATTATAGTTCCTTCCGTGACTACAGGAAATTCCTTACTCTCTATAATCATCATAAAACAGTTACTCTCAGGAGATAGATACACATTGACCACTTTTACATCTTTAGGCAAAACTTCGTTATGGCTAATGTGGAAAGTTCCCCCTTGCATTAAATGAAGAATAGAACTTGGAGAAATAGCAATTCTTTTTAGGTGGGTGCTCTGTCTATTCATTTGAAATGTTGAATTACCAGCATACCGAGAAATATCCCCACTATGCCAAGAATTCCTGAAAGATTATTAGGGGCTGGGATAGGAAATTTTAATAGAGAGAAGATAATTCCTACAGCAAGACCCGTAAGTAGGCTAAAGAACCATTGCATAGCAACTAAATATCTAGCCTATCAAGAATATCTCTTAAAACAATATTCGCCACTTCAATATCTAAAGTTCTCTGTCTCAAAGTATTTGCCAATTCTGTTCCTGGTTGCAACTCCTCTTCCCCTTTTTCACTTTGGTCTTCCGACCTGCCTAAGATAGGCTTCAGCCTAGAATTTAATTTTCCTAAATTAGACTTTAAAAGAGAAATTCCTTTTTCCATTCTGTCTAATTCAAGAGATGTCCTGCTTTTCTTTTCTACTTCGCAAGCATCTTCTTCTTTTAAAAATGAGTCTGGCATAACTTTTTATAATTATTAATTAAATTATTTTTTCCAACAATCTGCGACTGTCAACTCAACTGGAATTGGTATAGAGAAGCTAACCGCTTTTTCCATAGAGTCTTTTATGACTTGACTAATCTCGGCAATTTGTGTTTCTTTAGCTTCTACCACTATTTCATCGTGAATCTGCATCAGCATATAAGCGTCATACTTCTTCAATGCCTTACTCATTCTAACCATTGCTATCTTCATCAAGTCTGCCGCCCCGCCCTGTATTCTAGTGTTGATTAATTTTCTTTTGGTAGACTCCAACTCACCTCTATCCATTCCTTTGTAAACTTTGAATCTTCTTCGTCTTCCTGAAAGGGTGGTAATATACCCGTCATATAATCCTTGGGTCTGAACTAAATTTATATAATTTTTCAACTTAGAATATTGGGTGAAAAAGGTATTCATATAGGTCTCTGCCTGCTCTTGAGATACTTCCAAATCTTTGGCGAGACTCATTGCACTAAGTCCATAGATTAACCCAAAATTAATGCATTGCCCTATACGATACTTTTTTCCCGAGTTGCCTGCCCACAAAACTTCTTTCTCTTTACTATTTACACTTAGACAGTATGCTTCTTTTCCTTTGGAGTAAATCTTCTTTGTAATTTTTTTTATTTTCATATTCAAATCTAGTATTTTTTATCGTTCTCTCTTCTATCTCTTTTTCTGTTATAAATATCGCCTCCACTCCTATTTTTTTACAATACTCTATCAGTGCTTCTTTTTTATTTTTAGTTACTAAGTAGTAGATACTTTTTCTATTTTTAGGATTAGCTAAAAACTCAAAAGGTTTTATTTCTACTATACTCTCTAAATGTTTGAAGTCTTTATCGGAATAAATTAAGGCATCTGGTATATAATGTCTATTTTCTTTTTTTAAAGGGTGAACATAAGAAAGATAAACCCTACTATTTTTTTCCCAATAAACTTTTTTTAAGTTTAATTGAGTATAATATAGGTATTCGTAAGAAGATTCGCATAGAACCCTTTTTTCTGAATACCAATACTTTATAGGGACACAATAACTATGTGATTTAAATCTACTCGCACTTAGCCACTGTTCGGCAGACAGTCTGCTCCTTCTTTCTCTCTCGCTCATAGAAAGATTTCTGTAAAGTTCCTTCATAGTATTGCTATGATTCTTCGGAACTTCGGGATTTTCCTTTAAAAATTTTAACCTACTTTTAGACATTTTTCTCTTTGACGCTTCTGTATGTTTTTTTCCTATACGAGGACTCTTTTGTAGTTTTCTTGCTTTTTTTATTTTTTCTATGATTCCTCTTGCCCTTTTTTCCCCAAATAAGGAAATGAAAGATTTTCCTTTCTTAAACAGAGAGGCTTCCGGATGTTCCCTTAGTAACAATTTTCTTTTCTCGGACAGTATCTTCTTTGTTTTTTCGCTGTGCTTTTTCCCTAAACGAGGACATTTCTGATTCAATCTGGCTTTTCTTAATATTTCTTTTATTTCTAAAGCTCTCTTTATTCCGTATTGTTCTTCAAATGTTCCTCTTTTCTTCCTTTTTTGTATAATCATAATATTTTCTATTATAATTATAGTATAATTTACTCAAAACTATTTGTCAAGTTAATCCTCGATAAACTCGTCTGTTTTTAACACTTCTTTTGCAAGACACTCTATAATTTTATTTTTTCTTTTTATTATCATTCTATGCTCAGGAGTAACCTCAACGAAGTCTCCATTCTCTAAGTCGAATCTTATCCACTCTTTAACATTTTTTTCATAATAAGTAGATACTACATTATTATACTTTTTTCGGTAATCTAAGCATTTTAAAGGATAAAAATTTACAATATTTTTTTTCTCCTCTCTATTTTTAACAACCTCTTTTATCTTTTTATTCCCTTTCTCAAAAACAATAGAAGTATCTCCTGAAAAGCATTTTGCGTGCTTTCTAGTGCACCCTACCATATCGGCTGTCAACTGATGAATGTCTCCTCCTTCTCTAAATGTTTTCATCATTGAATCCTCTTGGGAATAATGGGCAACTATGCGTAACTCTATCTGGCTATAATCTGCAACTATTAATTTATACCCTGGTCTAGGAATAAAGGCTTTTCTAATATCAAAGTCATCACTTCTAGCCGGTATATTCTGTAAATTAGGGTTGGCACTATTTCCAGTAATTGCTATTTGATTATCTTGTTTTAATACCCAAGTCCCGCAGTCAGTTTCAGGACACCAAACCTCTTCTTCTTTTTCTGGTTTCCACTTAGAATTTTCGTCTGCCTTCAACTCCTCCTGTAACAAATGATACCCGACAAAATCATTCCCTGTTTTTGGTAATTTTATTATTCTACTTGTGTAGGGCTGTCCTAAAGAAATAGATAGTAGCTCAAAGTATTCACAAGTTCTCTTTTTCTGAATTAGCAATGCCCCGAACCTATTATATCTTTTTTTGTTCCTTCTCATCGAGCCGTCTCCTTCTAGCATAGCGTCAAACATACTTTTTCTAGCCTTCTCATCCATTCCTAGAATAAGTTCGTCAGGAGAAAGAGACATCATTTTACAATAAATAGGATAGAATACTTTACTACTAATATGAAAATTAGTAACCCAATTTCCGTCTGAATATGGCTGATATTTATGAGTAGTAAACTCTTTCCCTACTAGCGTTTGACTTAGGATGCTTATACTTCTCTTTTTTGCTAAGGTCACACCTAGACCATAATTTTTCTTACCTGTTAAGAATCCGTCTGTTAAATACCAACCGAGTAAAGAAGCTTCATATTCGTTAAGAACAGACTTCTCTACAGCAGGAAACTTTTTCTTAGGTTGAACCAAAACTCTAAAACCTCTTTGAATATGCTTTGCTTTAGAAAAACCTACTATGTTATTATTTTTTACTACCCATCTATGCCCCTCTGTGCACCAAATTCCCTGTCTACTTCCGTGACCTCGATTAGTTTTCAGAATACCTGTTTCCCCTTTCCCTTTATGCAGTCCTCTCAACTTTGTCCAAATATACTCCTCTTTCTGAATATCAAACCCCATCACTTCTTCCCCGATTACTAACTGAAAATGATACTTCCATCCTCTCTTAGTTAGTATCTTTGTCGAAAGAGGGACACAGGCTAATCTACCAGACCTAGTTCTATGTTGTAAAAAATCTGTATATAAAATTCCGTCTTCTGCTTTTTCTTTTAGTCCGACTAGATAGGTTCCGTTTAATTTATCAAATTCTCTGAAATCGAGAATGGCCTTTACCGCATTATTAGACTTCGCTAGTAATTTAAGAGATTCGTTATCTGTGGAAGGCTCTCCTCCAGGTGTAAAAATAACAGGACTAACTCCCAGCTTATCAAAAATTAAATCTCTTAGTTGCTTACTGGAACGAACATTCATACTTTGACTTCCAACTAAATCCTTTATCAGAGATTCCTTTTCTAATAAGATTGCCTCCGCTTTATTCTCTAAATTCTGTAATAAGGCTAAATCTATTTTCACTCCTCTTAGTTCCATCTCTGATAGAACCTTTATTAAGGGCAATTCTATCTTCTCGTAGCAAAGAGTGATTTCTTCTTTCTCGATTAAAGGTGAAAACTTAGTATATAAATCAAAAGTATTTTTAACATCAGCACAGCAGTAATTCGCCATATCGTCTTTTATCATTTCCGCTGTCTGAAATAGATTGGGCGTCTTTGCTACATCGTCATATTCAACTACGGCTCTTTTTAGTAGTGTCTTAGTCAACTCTTTCAAGCCGTGTCCTCTGTTCTCATCCAGTAGATAGCTCATTATCATCGTATCGTGAATTTTCTCAGGAAAATCTATGTTCAGAACACTCTTTAAAATCTTTATATCAAATTTAGCATTGTGAAAAATGATAGTGTTGATTTTAAAGACTTCTGTTAGCTTCTTTTTAACATCTTCTTTAAAATCACAGGATGCCCAATCTATATAGTATTGTTTCTTGCCGTCTCCCCAGCCAATACCTTCTATTTTAGCTTCTCTTGGATTCAAGCTGGTGGTCTCAGTATCCAAGGCCATTAACTGAGGAAAATCTGCTTTTTCAAATTCTTGTTTAGTCTTTAACCACATATTTTTTCATTTATTTCTCTAATATACTTCTGATAGGCGTCATCAATAGCCAATTCTTTAGCAAGAGCCAGCCCGGGGACACCTACATACTTTCTTTTGCTTATTGAAAACAACTTTCCTCTAAATATTATATGAGACTGAACATAATGGTCAGAATCAAATCCTCTTGTAGTTGTATGTAAAGCAATCACCTTCTTCGAGAATTCCTGATAACTCATAATTCATAGCTAGTAACCGCAACCGGGTAATGCACAAGCACAATTAACAAAATAACCGACTATTACTATAGAAAAAATCATTACTACGATTGCGACTGTGTTTAGTAAAATAGTTCTTACACTCCCTTTTTGTTTGCCCATAGATATTTGTGGAATTGAGGTATAACTCGAAGATTATACTGTCTAGATAAGTAAGCGTGTTTAAATAATACTTCGTTTAGGATGTCTTTGAAGGCTTCCTGCTGGGCGACAAAATTTTCTGCCTTTTTTGGGTCTATGTTAGGCTGAACTACTATCGGAATGTTTAAAATATTAATATCCTTTTTTCTTAAATGTTCCAAAACAGCAAACATTTCTAGTAACTCCGCTTCATTGCTAATAACAAATTTAAAGAATATTTTATGCGGGTAATCGTTCAAGTATTTTGCTAGAGTCTCTAAATTAGGACTGTGATTATTTTTAGAGGAGCTTAACTTAGGAGAAATGCTGAATCTGTCTATTAGTTTATCATTACTCAGAACAGGAAGGAAAATTCCGTTAGTTTCTATGTTTATAAAATAACCCTTTCCCTTTAATTCATAGATTAGGGTATCTAATTCCATCGTGTCCTGAATCATTGGCTCTCCACCTGTTAAAGTAACTCCTCTAGTGTTTTCAAACTTCTCTATTTCTTTTATCAAAGGTAAGGCGAAATACTCTGTATAAGTTGAGCCTGGGCGACTAGCGTATAAAGTATCGCACCAAACACAAGAAAGCTGACATCCTGCGAATCGGATAAATATCATCGGCATACCTATGTCTATTCCCTCAAACTGGCAAGATTTAAAAATTTCGTGGACTTTTAACATATATTTCGTTAATTACTTTAATATTTAGACCTCTTTCTTTTAAGCATCTTTTCCAAGGAATTACGTGGGGAGTAACTAAATATATTTTTTCTTTGAAATTCTTTTTATACTTTTGTAATTGCTTTATTTTGGCTTCAACTCTTTTGCAACTTCTCAAAGGATATAGTTTAGTGACTTCCAACAGATAACTATTCTTTTTATAAAAATCAGGGATACAACCATTACGGTAATAATGATATTTTACCTTCTTTCCTCTTAGTATTCTTTTTACTAAAAGTTCATAATCGTTACCCATTTTTATTTTCAGCCCTAACTTTGAAAAATGCTCCTTACCATATTTTTTTAAAACCCTTTTATATCCTAAGTAACCTACTTCTTTTCTCAAGTTATCTTTACCCATCCAAAAAGTTTTCTGTAATCTTTTCCCCGATATTTTTAAATTCTTATTATTCCTCAATCTTTCTTTTTGAAATTCTGAAAGGTGGGGAGGCTTGTTCTTGGTTGCTTCTAATAACTGTATTCTTCTGTTTCTTCCCACTATTTCTTTATAGTTTTTTATGTTTTCCTTTAAAATTCGTCTTACAGTATCAGGCTTGAAGTTATATTTTTTTATAATTTCTACTATGCTTAATCCTCTTTCAGTAAAGTCTTCTCTTATTGTTTCTAAAATTTTAGTGTCTCTTCTCCTAAAAAATTCACTAACCTTTTTGCCCGTCCACAGATTAGAAGAAGGATACCTTCTGTTAATCTCGTGAACTTTTAGCATAAAGTTTTGGTTAAATACTTTAAGAACTAAACCTGCAAAGGAAGGGAGGTGAACCCCTTTTGCAGGCTAACCCAAATTGTATGTCAACAATTCTGCTTTCGCAGGTTTAATTCTTAAATCTAAAACACACTTTGTCAAAGTATCTACAAAAGTAGAAATTGAATATTAAAATTATTTTTTTTTTAATTTTAATACAGCAATTTATGCTTTTTAATAAATAGTATATTCTAACTCCTCTGGGCGTAAGTCATTATAAAATGATAACTATGAGAGGTCTTCTTACGCCCTACTCTTTCAAGCCGAGGGAAATAATAATTTCTTATCGGCGAATAGAGGATAATGACCTACTCCCAGAGAGGCGAATAAACGCCTCCTTGCTCTTTACTTAGTCTTTTTTGTTTTTGCTTTTGGCTTAGCAATAGGCTTTTTGATGGCCTTCACTACTTTTTTTGTGGACATTTGTTTTTATATATAAAAAGAGCCCTTAAATGGACTCTTGTTTTTCAACTCGATATTCGCTCATAGAATCTACACCTGTATAAGTAATACTAGCATTTTCTGCCTCCCAAACTGTTACTTTAACAACATATCTATCCTCTTGAGGAATTGCCTTTGCGGATTTTTCTCTTAGATATTCCATAACCAAACTATAAATATCTCCCGAGATATGTTCAGCGGTAGGATTAAAAACAACTTGCTTATTTATGTCTTTATGGTCGTATCTCCCGTCTATTAAAGCCTTGAGCTCTTTAAAATCAACAACCATATCGTTAACCAAAGTATTTGTCTTTATAGAGATAAGGACAGACCAAGTGTGCCCGTGAACATTGGCACACGCACCATTATAATTTTCTAAATGGTGAGCCGCCGAAAATTTATGCTTTAATTTCAATTCATACATAAGATTATTTATATAGATGTTTGAAAAATTTTTTAAATTCAGGAACCTGAGAAAGTATTTTTAATGTCTGGTCTGATTGCTTTATAGATTCCTTATCTGTTTTTCCTTGCTCCATTAAGAGCATTGCCAATCCATTTCTCACGAGAACCAACCCTATTCCTTTTATATCGGAAATAGATTTACAGCTATCAAAGAAATCATCAACACTATTTCCGTGAAAAGACATTAAAGCGAAACCCTTTCCTTTTTCGTATTCAGCTTTTAGGTTTCTTGCCATTGTATCAAAGCCGTCAAAAATTTCTTGTTTGCAAACTCCTCTGTCTTTGTTGTTCTTAGTGTGATGTGGCATATCTTTAGTTTCTTACTATTATTATAGCAAATAAAAAACGGAAAGTCAATAGCCTACTTGTGGATAACTTTTTGCAGACACTTTCCGCAAACCACTTTTGGTTTTTTCTCTGCTTCTTGATACATTTTAAAAACAGAATTCGACATCATCACCTGTCTCTTGCATTCAGAACAGAAAACTTCTCTGGGATAAGACTTATTCGCTTCAAGAGCCCACCACTCATTTATTTTTTTATAATCATCATCTTCGATAGCCATACAAGTAATGACACAGTCCTCGGGAAACTTATCCTGAAGAGGGACTAC
>Ga0265297_10002318_pt1 | contig 39343 bp, 38 predicted proteins | sample Munlanlwell13791_FD_192502 | JGI IMG/M metagenome (GOLD analysis project Ga0265297, IMG submission 192502) | Leachate microbial communities from a municipal landfill in Southern Ontario, Canada - Leachate well 137-91 | ecosystem: Engineered > Solid waste > Landfill > Unclassified | place...
TTACGCACGATGCTGAGAAACGCCTGCGGAGTAGAGGGACGAACTACAACAGCATCCGGCTGTACAACCGCTTCTGCCAATTCACCATGCCCGAGGAGGAAGCACACAGCTCGTCCAGCATCTTCCCGCAGGTTCTTGAACCGACGTACAAAGTCCTCGAAGACAGACGCTGATACCTGCACCCCATCTACAGGGAACCCCACGCGAGGCGTGAAGCCAAACCGCTTCCCGTTGATCTCCACAGTGAGGATGCGCTTGTCGTCGGAGACGAACCGCACAGTAGCTTTCCGTGCTTCAGCCAGTGTGACCGGCAATCCACGCGAGATACTTTCGGTCAACGGAAGTTTCGAGCGCCCAAAGACCCCGGCACGATATCCAAACCGAGGAGTACGCCCATCCTCCAACACCAGCACACAGTTCTCTGCCAGCATCCGCATCGCCAATTCAGGAGAACGCTTCAAGGTCGCCTCGAACCTCTGCCGAAACTCCTTGTAGGTAGATTCCTTCTGCCCTATCGGGGATGCCATCGCAAACGAAAGTGCCTTCCCGCCAGTAAAGACATCAATCGTCGGCACCTCGACATCCCCGCGAAGGAACGAAAACTTGACATCCGACTTCGGGGGTTCGGGTAGCACTTCCATCTGAATTGGGGTGGAGTCAGGGTCCACAAACCCGTAGTACGCCAGTTCAACCGACGAAAGACGGTGGAGCGTAGCTCCACACTCCGGGCATATCTGGTCTGCCTTGTCCTGCGCAGCACCCGTGACTGGAGCCTTCGGCTTCGGATCCTCCAAAGGGCGTGTATACCCACAGGCCAAACACGATAGGTAGTTTTGGATAATCTGGCGGAAAGGCTCGTGCTTACGACCCTTCTTGATTACGTCTGGGGGATTGGAGTCCTTGTAATCAACCAGACCGTTCACAGCGTTCTCCATTTACTCTGCCCCCTCACGCGCAGGTTCCTCAACCCCTTCAGGCGGAAGATCCCCGGCAATGGAATCGTAAAACCCAAGATCATACCCAATTCTCAAACCCGCAATGAAGTCTGCGGACTTATCCTTCATGTAATCGTGGTACACATCTTCTACGGCCTCGAAAGGGGACTCAGAAGGGTCGAGCGTACTAGGTGCGGGAGCTTCATCCGCCACGGCCTCTTCACCCTCACGCATCAACAGGATGGCATGTTCGGAAAGCTGTGCCAGAGGTTGGGATGAGGCACACGCCTCACGAATACGATTTTCAAAGACTACGAGATCAGAAGCCTCGCCCTTACGAGGGGTATACCCATGAACAGCACTTCCGACACCGACGAAACAAACATCGCCAGACCGAAACAAAAACTCAATAGTGTCCCTCGCCATTGGCGAAACCTCCTTATCCTCTACCTTGAGTATATCTTGGGAATGCTGTATTTGGATATGATGTTTCAGATACGCACTGGCGAGTGACTAAGTGTTCTCCCCGAGAAAGAGAAAGCGCAGGAGCCCGAGTGTTTCCATCGGCAACCCTGTCAGGGAATGCGCTGCCTGCTCCGTCAACCACGGGAGATACTGTGAGATCGGGTCCAGATACCCGTGCTCCGTTTCGACTACCAATCGCTGCGAAGCCGACAACAAAGCCTTTGCACTTTCATACGAAAAATCCTGCTCGCGCAGAAGACGCTTCAGATTCTTCGCCAACGCGGATCGCTCGGCCACTGCCTGTCGCACCCGCAATACGACATCCGGATCCATGCTCTCGAACACAGACCCGGTGAAACATTGGTGAAACGCACGCATCCGCCCCAGTATCTCACTCGCTTCATCCAATGTAAACGGATGACAAAGCAAAGAACGAGCTACCTCATGGGTGAAGGGAGATACCCCCCATGTCCCGACATCCTGTACTTGAACCACCACATCAGGAAAGGACTCGCACGACGCGCTCTCCCACTGGCTCGGTCCTGCGCATCGTAACACCCCGAGCAGAACCTGTGGTGTCCGCACTAGATTTCACCTTCCCCGCCAGTTGGCTCCTCTGGCGTCAACGTACCCGCCAACTCCGGTTCGACTTCAGGTGGAGCCGCTGGTTCAGCAGGAGTGGAAGAAGCGGTAGGAGTACGATCCTCGGGCTTAGGAAGATTCAGTTCATCCGCTGTAGCAGCTTCTGGATTCGGGTTCGGACTATCGAAGATCCCATCCGTGTTCAGACTCGGGAGAGCCTTTGCAATGATATCATCAAACAACTCCCGTGCAGCCTTTGAGCCATCCCCACCGTGTGCAGTCACGAAATCGGCAATCGCCTGTGCAGTCTCGATTCGGCTCTTGACCGTATCCATACGAGCCATTTCCTCGGCACCGGAGATCGTAGACATGTTCAGCGGGATGTCTTTCGCAGGGATGTCCACCCCGAGCTTGTACTTCAGGTGCAAGGAACACAAATCCTTGATCCCCTCCATGAAGGCACGCTGGAGCTTCTTCACTGTCCTAGCATAGCGCACATCGAGCTGAATCAAAGGCGTTGCAGCCCCGAGCGAACCCGGCAACATCTCCTCGAACCCGAGATACGCCTTGGGGACACGCAAGCCAGAGAAGACTTTGCTCAAGAAATAGTCGATATCGACAGCATCCTTGATGTTCAAGTCCCCACCCAGTTGCTGAACCGTCACATCACCCCGCCCACCGGTCGTCGGCAGGAAGATGTCGTCCAGATAGTTCAGCGGGGAGTATTCCGACTGATAAAGCTGCGTGGAGGCATCAAATGCCTGCCGCTTCGTGAGCTTGTCTTCCAGTTCACGCAGCAGCCGGGCACGCTCTTCTGGAGTGGCATCCACGGTGTTAACCGAGAAGATTCTCGCCACACCCGAACGTGCTAACCGCCCGAGAGCCAGAGCTTGTTCCATAAGGGTCAGAATCTTGTAGTCTTTCCGAACTTCGTACAACGCGGAGGTTCCATATCGCCCCGATACCTGAATAGCCAGCGACACATGATCATCGACGGGATCCCCCATCATCGTCATCTCGCCCGAGACTTCAGCAGCCTTCTGGAACTCCTCAAGCAATCGCCTACGCAGATTCTGCTTCCGTTCGAGCAACTTCCGCGAAGACTCGACTACGAGACTCCGGCTCTCTGTACTCCGAACCAAATCGCCATCCTCGTCCTCCAGCTCATCGTAGAAGTTCGCCGGGATGGAGAGTGAGAACCGCTCGAAAGTCGGACGGTAGTTGAAAACGAAGTGGATCATCTGGTCGGGTACAACGATCCGAACATCACCAGCCACGCCACCAACCGAGTTGAATGCACTGGCATTCCCCGACCCAAACAACCGATCCGTGTACGCAAATGCTAGCAACTGGCCTTGCACATCGATACGCCACACATCCGTAGGGTGCAAGTCATCTCGTGCAGCCACCACACCAAGCCCGGTTGCTAACGAAGGCTTGAGGAAGAAATCCCCAAACTTAGCACAGTTATACATCCAGCCATGCCCACGATTCTCGACATCCAGCTTCTCGAACAGATCTTCCAGTTCTTTGGCGTACTGGAAGTCCGGGTCGATCCATACACTCTTCTCACTGTCGGGGTCACGCTGATAGGCGTCTTCCGTGATCAGCGAAAGGAAGGATGCGATAATGACATTCTCTTCCATCTGGTCGTATTCGATATACCGCATCCGGCGGGAAGTAGCAAGATCAGTTGCTGCGAAGAACAACTGAGAAAGCAACCCGTGATTGGCAACCAGATTGATCCGGCTCTCGGGATCGGTACGAATAAACTTCTGCTCGGGTGTCAAACCCCCGGCAGATGTCATCGGACGGGAAGACAGCGATTTAGGTTTATCCGACGCCCCGTTGCCGAATACACGCTGCAAATACCCAAACAGTCCCGGCATGTAGACTCCTTACAGAAAGGAAACTTCAAGACCTACAATCAAGTATAGATCAAACTAAGCTCTCACCCGCAGGAGGAGAACCCACATGTTGCGCAAACCCCACACCCATCCTGCCGGATATAGGCGTATTCCCCGCAGGAAGGACAACGATCTGCATGAACCGGCGGGGCATCACTACCCTTGCTTCGCAGAAGCTCCGGCTGGTGGTCAGGGGGTATTGCCCCAAGACTCTGGAGATGTTCCTTCAACACGAGCCCTACAGCAGCCAACACACTCGGAACGTACTTCCCCTTGTAGAATGCCCCACCTAGTGCAGACTCGTATTTCAAGAATTTCTCCACTAAGAACTTACAGCTAATGCCACGACGGAACAATGCTGTGAGCGTCAACGACAAACCATCGAGACCTTCACGCATCAACGAATCTTCGGTGTTGATGAATATCTCGAACGGATCCTCTTCTACATCCCCAATAGTGATGTAAAGCGCGGGCTTGTCCGGCGCGTACTTGATGTGGTAGGTGGTGGCGGTGACCTTATCCGGTCGATCTTTCGGCTTGCTCAGGATGTCTTCCACCATCGATTCGGCTAACTCAACCACCTCAGCCTCACGCGCCACATCCTCGTCATCCATGTCGTCGTCCCCTTCTTCATCAAACAAATCGAATTCCATAGCCTTCTCCTCCACGACCGGGGTAATGGCTGCGGCTCGCTTACACTGATCACGAAACACTGTCAACCCTTTGATCCCGGCTTCCCATGCGTGGAGGAAGGCAGATTCCACATCCTCGACCGAAGCACTCTTCGGAAGGTTGACTGTCTTGGAGACTGCGTTATCCACATGCTCGGCCACAACCCCGAGAACCGCCAGATGATCCTCTACACTCAGTACTCGTGATGCATCGTCGGAATGCACGAGCTTCAAATGCTCCGGCCACGCCTGTCCGGGATGCTCCTGTCTCCACTGCTCCAACACACGGAACGACACCTGATCCACACCCAGTCGCTCATTACGCACCATGCTGACCGCGAAGTACGGTTCGATTCCCCACGAAGCCCCGTAGAGGGAGGAAATACTCCCAGTGGGTGCCATGGAGAGCAAAGTACCATTCCGGCGCGGAGTCTCCAAGCCCGATTGCTCCCAGAGCGGGAAAGGCTCGATGATGTCTGCCAGATGTTCACTCTCACTCAACGCCGTCTGCTCGATGAACCCAAAGAGATTGTGCAGGAAGGCCAGCGTCTTGGGGTGATTGCCATACGGCAGACCCTTGAGGAAGAGCATATCTGCCAACCCGAAGACCCCTAGACCGATCTTCCGCTTGGACAACACCTCGTCACGGATTTCCGGCAGTGGGAAGAACGAAGTGTCGATCAGCAAATCCAAGAATTGCACCCCAGTACGTACCGACCGCTCCAACCTCCGCCACGAGACATGCCCCTGTTCGACAAAGACTGACAGGTTGAGCGAAGATAGGGCGCACATACCGTAAGCATTGAGTGGAAGCTCTCCGCAATTATGCACAAGAAACCCATTGGCATCAAAAGCATTGATGCCGGGGATCTGAACATCCCCAACCGGCACCTCACCAGCCGTCACGATATCAGAAACAGTAGCAAGATCCCACCCACGATACGGACGCCTCTTCATCCGCTGAAGGGCAGAAGCAAGCTGATTGGCTTTCCTTGTGTCCCCAAATCCGATACGCTCCTGAAACACTAAAATAGAATCTCTGCTAATACACAACTCGTGCTGGGCCTTAATAGGATATTCCCGATACCCACCCCGACCATCGGGCAAATGATGCGTTCCTGAAGAACGACGATTCTGATACAGCGTGCTATATACCCCAAGCCTCAACAGCATACGCTGAACAATTTGTAGAAACTCTTTGCTGCTCTGAGAAAGACGAACCGACAACCCTTTGTCTGGCGCGGTAGCCCCGACTGTCCCATCAGCATCAAACAAACCACGCAAGATTCCAATAGTGCAGGCACTAGATAGCCGTTCCACAGATGGGGTCAATGTTTTGTGTCCCGGAACAATACCCAACTGTGCTACCCAATCGGTCAACCTCTTAGATTTGACAGACCAGACAGGAGACCGTACTCCAGCTCCGCAATCGGAACGATGGGGCACCTGCTGTAAGCACTCGCGGACGCGCTCTTTCACTGAGTCAGAAGAAGTCGGCCATATATCAACCCGCGCTGTACCATCACAAAACACCCCATCACCAAGAAACAACCCCAACAAATACCCCTCTTCTTCCGTCCCCTCACCAGACCAAGTAAGATTGGCATGTCGGTTAACAACAATAGTGTCCCCTAGTCGCAAATCTTGTGTAGCTACCCAAACAATATCCTGCAGCCCATCACTCTGTAGACTCCGCTTCGGGTTCTTCTTGACGGTCGCCCACAAATGATTAGGAGTAGCAGATAGCTCGAAACCTTGCTGTGTAACTACATGAAGAACTTTTTGGGTACCTGTCGCAAAGAAACCCGGTGCGGGCACCTCATAGGGCACACCTCGAACTAAAGCCGTAAAAGGGACACCCATCAACTCTTGAACCTGCCGTGGCCCCTCCGATGTTTGAACCCATGTATCAAGCGGAACACACGGGTTGACAGCTTGCAGGACTTCAACCTGATTCAGAGGATTCTTTTGATTTACGGTGTCGAGGAAGAAGACCCCCGGCTCTCCGGTGCTCCATGCGGCCTCAGCAATCTCACGGAACAAACGACGAGCGGATTGAGGATTGGGGTCTACCCAATCTCCCCACCTAAAATGGAATTCAGTGTCATCCTTGACGGCCTGCATGAACGCATTCGTAACCCCGACCGAGACATTGAAATTCGTCCAACGACGATTCTCGGGATCACTTTTTGCCTGAATGAAACTGCGGATATCCGGGTGGTCTATATTCAGGACACCTATGGCTGCACCACGACGACTACCCCCCTGTGAGATAGTCCCCACGGACTTGTCGAAGATGTCAATGAATGCCACAGGCCCGGAAGACACCCCATTGAGCTTCTTGATCTCCCAACCGGCGGGACGCAACTCGGAGAAATTGAACCCCACACCCCCACCATACGCCTCGATCTCCGACATCTCCCCGAGCGAACGGTAGATACTCTCCCGGCTGTCATGAACAGGAAGAGCAAAACAGTTCCCGTTCATGTTACTGCCGATACCCCCGCAGTTAGCGAGAATACGGCCTGCCGGACAACCTTCACCAGAGAGCATCCACTGATAGATTCTCTCTTCTAGTACATTGAGTGGACTCGAACCCGCGTGAAGACACGCCACGGGAGACTGAATCACCTGATGAGCAATGCGACGAAAAATGTCCGTCGCCGTCTCCTCCGTGCCACGCTGCCGATAACGATCACCAATCAATTTTTGAGCATACGCATTATCCTCGGGCCAAGAACCCATACATCGCGCTCCTTGTGTAGTAGAGTTAGAAATCCCAAAGACTGAATGTCAAGCTGCCAAACACCCCGACCTTGGGGAGTGAGAAATTCTCCAGATCATCGAACGACACACGCGCCCCACCACCGAGACGCGCCGGAGTACGGAAGGGTGCGATATCAACACTTGCCCCGAGACCCACCCAACCCTGCTTCTCTCCTGAATTATATCCGAGTGTAGGGTTAGGGCCATGAAGCGTCCCCAACAACGGCACACCGTTGATGTAGAAGGTTTCGAGGGAAGTCATACTCCCGTAGGTAGACAATCCGGCAGTCCACGCCGCGTCGTACCCAAACCGATTTGAAACGAAGGTCACCGTTGTGTCCTCGGGATTCACCACGATGTGGGTATCACCCGCGCCTGCTAACTGACCTTCGAGAACCCGTGACTCCGTAGCATTGACCAACACTTCGATCCGGACACGACCGTCTTCCTGAATCTCAGCCTGCACGAGATCGACTGTCACCGGGGTTTCGTTGTATCTGATGATCTCCACTGTGTCAGGGTCAACCTCTCGATAGACCACCCGCTCGTACCAGTGATCCACTACTCGTGGGGGAACCGAACTGGCAACTTCTACGATCTCAGGAATCGCCAATATCTTGTTCAACCCGAGCATCCGCCAGATACGCCCTGAAGAGCCACTCCAGAGATCCTGTGCATGTTGCACGCACATCACCCCGGTGAGAAGAACCGCAAGAAACACCAGCAAGACAACCCAAACGGGCATCCGTGAACCGAGCACTGCCTTTAACATCTTTCCTCCTAGTCGAGAACGATGAAATCCTTACCCTGTGCCGCTCGCACCAACGAACAGACTTCCTTCCCCTCCGACGAACCCGCAAGATTCGAGTTGCCTTCCACGGTCCTGAATGTCCCTTGTGCATGATCGGGAGCAATAGCAATCCCTGTATGACGATATCCCGTCTTTCCCCCACGCACGAGGAAGACAGTAGTGGCGTCTTCCGGCACCTCCTCGAACGACACCAAACGCCCCTTCTTACGGGCATCGGCAGCAAGTATCGAGCTACTGTAGGACACCTCCACCGGGGTGTCTATCCCGAGGAAAAAGGCCGTCTGCCTCAGTAGGAAACTGACAAAGCCCGCGCACCACGGCCAATCTCTACCTTCCTTGCCATCCATGTACAGACGCACCCATGGCCCCCGATTCTGCCCACCGACTTCCATGGGGTGCATTCCACGATGCGTCCAAGCACATTGCTCCAACAAGGTCGGAAAGGTAAGCTGCTGTGGGAGCGGAGAAGGCGGAAGCAAAACTACCCGCAGGGCACTCGTCAAAAACCGCCATCTATCCTCGAACACCTCTGTTGCAGACAGCAGAGATTCTGTTGCTGCCCCGTAAACACCATCGACCACAATCTTCGTGGAGTAAGACAGACACGCCCACTCCTGCAAGTGCCGTACAGCGGCTCCCTTCATCCCGCGCTTTAGAAGACCGGGGTAAGCCAGCTCCTTCTGTGATGCCTCTGTAGAAAACGGCTTGGGGTCGCTGGTGAGAGTCATCAGTTAATCCTCAAAAAGTGCGGCGAATTCGCAAACGAACACGGCGGAGTACGATCCAGCGGGACGTTCGGAAATAGCTCCGGTACCCCCACTATCGTCTCGATGATCTTGCGAACGCCAACACTACACACCATGTTGTCCTTACCAAAGTCGAAGATTCGGCGTCCAATTCCGATGTCCACTAGTTGTCCGAGATCATAGAGCTTCCCGATATACGGAAGACAGGTCGCCAACAATCCCGGTATGGGGAGCGTGTGACAAGGCCCAGTATAGCGAAAGACAGTGCCATACGGAGCCTGTATCATCCACGGCTCCAGACGGGCTATCCGTGCTGCCGGGAAAGTGAACTCGAAAATCAACGGGATGTCTTCCGCTGCTCCGAGATAGAGACGGACATGGTTGTAGCGCACATCCCCCTTCGGGTAGAGCTTACGCCCGTACTTGAGAATCGAAGCATCCGCTACAACTTCCAAAGGACGAATCGGAGGCCACCACCATGCCTCTTCTATCGGCCACCACGATTGTGGGATTCTCTTGTATGAGAGGATGACATCCATCGGACGCAGTGCATCAGACATCAGCTACTCCCCATCGAGGCTGTCTTCAGCCTCCACACGCAACATCCCGGTTTGATACGCCGCGAAGATAAACATGCTGAGATTGGCGATATCCACCAAATCTTCAGGGCGGAAACCACGAACTGCGGCCTTGTGCATGGCGAACTCCAGACGGGGTACCGCCTCTTCCGCCACCCACTCGACGGTATTCCATCCTGCAACACCGAGCAGAGACTTCTCGTTCATACGAGCAAGCATCGCATCAGCAAACGTCTCAACCGCTTCCTTACGCCCTACCGGGGTATCCGGATACCCCTCACTCTCCACGAAGTCCTCACAAACAACAACACTCTCGTTCAACATACAACACCCCTCTTCTTTTGTTATCGAGCCTAGTGTGTTACCCTGCGATCTCGATTGAACCACTGCGCTAAAGACTCATCCTATGTAAGAGACTTGTAGTACGCCGGAGTAACCGGTACCTTGTCCTCATCATACCCGGTTCGCTCGCACTCTGCATTCCAACGAGTCGCAGCCTCCGCCCAACAAGAATAACAAGGCATTGCCAAGGCTCTAGCATCATCGGTGGTTGGCCCACCACATACTGGACAATCCCCCGGATCTTGTACCCCGGTACCCCTTAACTGTTGCCTTGTTTGCGCTTGATCATGAAAAGCAGCGGCCTTATCTCCGTAATAACGAGAATCCCCAACTTGGTTCCCCTCAGCATCTTTATCCTGCACCACCCACGATTTGATGTGTGGGTCATACCAAACATCTACAATCGTTATTACAGAATCGGGTCGAGGCACAGGAGGAGTACGCAAGCTCAGAGTTGCCTCAGTAACTACTTCGGTCTTTGGATCATCGGGATCCCCAAACACGAAGTACACCTCATGCGCGTCCAGCCCCTGCTTCTTAATCTCGCGGTCGATATTGGCCTTGATGCTCTTCGCCAACGAGATGTTGCCAGCTCGCCGGGCGAGGATGTAATCCTTGACCCAACCCTTCAAGCCCTGTGCAACCCCGGCATCGGGCTTGGAAACGGACTCCTCGAAAGGCTCCTCGTCATCTTCAGCAACATGTTCCCAGTCTGCGCCTAGCACCTGAACAAGCATCCGTTCGACAGCTTCCTCGATATCCCCGGACAGATATGTCAGATCCCCACCCTTGGACTGGAATTCGGCTGCTTCATCCTTTGTCGGTATGGTACCAAACACAGAAACAACATCGCTACCGCGTACCCAACCGTGTCCCAAACCCCACTGCTTACCCAATGTCCCGTCTTCAGCCAATTTCTTTTGCAGAGTCTGAAACAGATCACGAGCTTGTAATTCGCTACCACACTGAATCAAGACTTCAAACGAACAGGAAGTGACTGCTGCATCCTTGATGTATCGTCCCTCAGTTTGAAGAGAACGAAGCCACACTCGCCCGAGTGTCACAGACTCCCCGAGCTTCGCCTCGTCCGTATCGTCAGTCATTCCATTGCTCGGGAGCCAACCGTTCTTCTGGAGAATGGTGCGTGTTGCATTGCAGTCCATCATCGCCAGCTTAGGGGTCTTTCCACGCCCGTCTACCCACAAACCCGGCGTGTCCAGACTCTTAGCTATGATCTGGTAGTCCCCGGTATCCCCGTCGAGATACCACTCGTACTCCCCGAAAACAGCCCGAAGATCGTCTTGGATCGCAGCCAGCACCTGACGCACTGCCGCAGCAGACCAAAGCTGTCCGTTCCAATCCATCTTCCCGAACATGTACTTGATCGGAATGGTACGCTTCGCAATCTCCTCAGTCAACCCCGACCGCGCCCGTGCGTGCTTCTCCTCCACCCCTGCCTTCTGAATGGCACTCTGAATGAGATCGAAACCCTCCTGAGCAGGATCCGCAGACCCCGTAGGGATATGGGCTTCGACCGGGAGGACGAAAACGGACCCCTTACGAACGGGGGCACTCTTGATTGTCAAAGCCTTGACGAGACGAATAGAGCGGGCGACGAGTTTAAGCTCCTCCTCGGTGTCTCCAGTCACCTCGTAGGACATGACGGAATACGTAGGAATGTCCTTCACATCCACTCGCTCTGCCACTTTTACAGAGCCTAACTCTGGATGCTTCACTAACAATTCGTCAGCCATTTCCGCCCATATACTGGCAGCACCTTCGGGGTCTTTGGCTTGTCTTGCACGCAGACGCTGATACAGATCCCGCGTATTGGCATCGGAGTTTGCCTTCAAATCCCGCAGAAAACGCTGTTGGGTTTCCGGTTTTACTCTAAAGGTTTCTTCAATACCCTCAGACCTAAACCTAGAGGCTTGATACTGCTCCCACCACAAGGCATTACCGTGTTCTAAAGTCCCAAGAAGAACATCTTGCGGGTCTCGCTCTTTCATACGAGCAACAAGACTCAAACCATCTTTCAACATACCAAGATACCCAACCGCCGGGGCATACTCTGCTGCTGGAATAGCTTCATCCGAAGCGTGCGCATCATCCCACAACTTGCTTTCAGTCACGATCAGCGCATCAACCTCATCCACAGTTGTTGGCATGCCCTTGACACCCACACGTTCGGTCAGGGGCTGCATACGTGGCACACGCTTGTACTCCACGGTCCACCCCGCCGGAAGCTGCCCCTGCCCTGTGGCATGCGTGAGAACCAACCGATGGTTGGCCCGCGATGCCTTCCTCCCGACTACAACTTCCGCAACGGACAACAACCTCGGGTATTCCAACGGATCGGGGCGTTCTGTAGTAGACTGCCCGTCTTCGGAAAGGAACACGACCCGATCATTGCTCGAAGACGAATTGAATGCTTCTACTAACGCAGAAAGCACCTCATCTACACCAACATTCGCCACCGTTCTCTTGCCCATTGAACACCCCTTATGCTAAATCAGAAATGAAACCGTCCGCCCCTCTTTGAGTATAGATTTTCCCCCGGCAAGCTACGAAGACCAAGTAAACACCCACGGGGAAAGCTCTTTCACCGCCGACCCAAGTGCGTCGAAACTCACCTCTATCGGATAGCCACCAGTGTAGGACTTCAGCCACGAGAGATCGAGTGTTTCCCAAATGATACCCTCACGCTGAGTCTTCGTCTGCCGTGCGGCCTCGAAGGTATCTCGTACCTCGTGATCCGAAGCACCCGTCAACATCTGGATACGGTGAAGCAACGGAAGGAAGACTTGTGCAGCCTCTTCATCACTCTTCGCCCGGTAGAGCGCGATATCCAGATGCTTGGCGTTGTAGCAGTCCGGGCACAGTGACTCCACCCGCACGAGATGCTGATAGAGATTGGCATCATCAAAGCACCACACAGCATTCGCCTGCGTAGGCCAGAGATCACCAACACCACCGCAGAGATCGCAGATCAGGTGCGAACGCCGGTATACCCACCTGCGCAGGACTTCCCAACTGTCTTCCGTAAGCACATGCTTCAGGCTCTTGAACGTACAGTTGTAAGGTACGAGATCACCAAAGAACTCCTGTATGGGCGTCAGCCGCCCTGGTCTCACACCATCCCTGAAGTCCAGCCACGCCTTATCCAGACCTAGCTCTTCCATTCTGCTCCTCCGAGTTTCGAGTGAAGACAAGTATAGCACATTGAGCTTGGTATGTCAAGCCCGATGCTCCTCCATGGACATCATCTGATCGTAGGCTTCTGCCGAAGCTACGGCCAATTTATTCAAGTACCCTGACCGACGCAAGACCTTGAATGCCACATTCAAAGTCCCCAATTCCCCTTCGTCATGAACAGACTGAGACCGTGCCTGCCGGAGATCAAGCCGCAACTGCCGTGCTTGCTGCGCCGCTTCGGTAGGATCAGTTTTGAGCAGCCCGAGGATGCCTTCGATACGAGATACCCATTCTCGGACCTGTGCCTCGACTTCCGGAGTCATGGGCTGATCTGTCATGAACGCAACAGGTGGGTGGACCCACTCTCGATGCAGCAACGAATAAGCCCCGGCATCACTCACCAGAGCTTCGTCATCCCGACCAAGATACAGCTCGACCTCGAATCCACGGATACGGATGTCGTGTCGATCATTCCACCCTGACCCTGCGGCCATCAACAGGTTGAACAGCCCCTCTTCGGTCAAGGGGGAACCACCTACGATCTCCTTGAAATCGAACAGGATGTGGATATCCAAATCGGATGCTGCACTCCAGTTGAAGTTCGCTGCCGAACCCGTCAACAGGATTTCACTGGGGTCGAAGCCGAGAGCCAGAGAATCCAGTATCTGCTTCACCACGGTCTGCACCCGCGTTTCAATCGCAGGCCGGAGATTCTTGTCACTCCCCCACAGAACAGGGGAGAGCTGGTTCTTGACTTGGAAGCTCGCCCGCATGATCCGATCTTCAACGTCTGTCATACGACCCCCTACTGAAAAGCAGCAATGCTAATCAGCTCTCCATCTCGACGCAACAGGCATCCGTTGTACAGGTAGATGTATCTCTCGACACACACATCTCCCCGCAGGAAACCTTCACCGCGTTGCGTAATCCTCCACCGACCGGATCCACGAACACTCCCGACACTCGCACTCTGCGCCCCGTCACCCTCGATCAACTCCCAGTACCGCAGTTTCGCCAGTACCCCACCGAAGGCTCGTGCTTCAACAGCCTTGCGATCCCTGCCCTCCACCGGAATTCGAGAGATGTGAACGAAATCGCCTGTGGGGGTAGTCACTTGCCCAAGCCCTCGAAGACACGCGATCATCAGGTTGTTCAGCGTGTACTTGTAGACACGAACAAGCTGTGAACACAAAGGACAAAGGCACCCACCATGTTCGGCCCTCTCCATCAGTATACGTCGAGCCTCGCCCAACATATCGGAGGATTCACCACCCGCTGGCGTTTCATACACCGCGACTTCCACGGGATCGTAGGGGACCAGTGCCTGTTCCATTACTGGGAAAACAGATCCTCGATGTTGTCCGGCGTCATATCTCCGACACCCTCTTCACTTGTCGGAGGAACTTCCTCGTCAGGCGGAATCTCCTTCGGGGGTTCCTCGGCATACGCACGGAACATTGCACTGATATCATCCTCTTCCCCCGCAGCTACCAGAGGGGTAGGCTCCACAACCGCAGGAGCAGGCTCTGCGGCTGGCGGTACGGGAGCAGGAGGGGTTGCAGGCTCTTCCACTACCGGAGCAGGGGTGGGCTTCGTAGAACGCTTCCTAGTGGCCTTAGCGACGGAAGGCTCCACACCCTCGGATTTGGGTTCAGGCGTATCAGCCGTCTGATGAATGGGTATGCACAGGTCAGGATGACGAGATGCCGCGCCCATCACGAACGACATGATCCGCGCAAACTCCTCGGGGGTAGCCCAAGTGTTCAGAATGTACGACAGGGACATCGCAGGGTCAGCCAGCATGTACGCAAGCAGCCGCACCCGATCCGCAAGTGGATCCCCACCGACGAAATCAGCCGCGAACCGCAGTTGTACGGCTGAGTCATCAAGCACACCCTCGTTCCGCAGCACCTTCTCGCACAGGGCATCCACGAATTCGTGGGTTCGGGAACCAACTACAGCGTCTTCCATACCTTATCGCTCCTTTCGAGACAGTTTCGGGAACAGTTACAGGGAACCAAATTGATCTCATCCTTCGTGTGTGTTTTTCTTGTCGTTCTTCGCTTGCCTACCTTGCTCCCCCTACAACCCCCGTTAACCTCTAAGATATAGAGAGAAAGAGATTAACGGAGAAATAGCTTCGCTATTGTGCTTGTTGAGTATACTACATCCGTAAGTGTTGTTGAAGTATTAGCGTCTGAAGAAACAAAGAGTCGGAAAGCGCCACGCATCACATCCGAGCAACCCCTAACCCCCGAAGGAGTTAGGTTCTCCGTTGTCGGGCAAAATGCGTGATGGGTCTCTCCAGTTCCCAGCAGGTTTCGTTGGCCTGACACAACCCATTCGCCACACCCATTGAGCATGACTCTGGACTCGCGCTCAGAGTTCATCTCAGTTACCAACCCCTCCGGGCTGTCGGTTCCCTTCTCCGCTGACGTTGCCCCGGCACTCCGCTTCCCGTGTTCGTCTCCTTCCCGAAGCGGGGATGACATGTATCCGATGGGCGCACGCCCGATTAGGCGATATTGAACGGTCCCCACTCCCTGAGTGATGAACCGCATGTCCTTTGCAACCTGCATGGAAACATCCATGTCTCGTGTCGGGTGGGGTTGCAAAGGGAATACGGCACGACCGAGGGAGTCTGTCGCATACGGCCCTCGATCCGTGACCTGTACAAACAGTGTGTCATGTTCTGTCTGAAGAAGAAGGACACTACCGAGTGGAAGTGTCCTGTGCGCAACCGTGTACTCTTCGGGGTCAAACGGGTGGCCGGAGGCTGTAGGCTGGCCCGCGAATGCTTCACCGTACCACGAGCATCGAATCTCTTGGTGCGGAGTGGTCAACAGGCTGTACAAAACCCCGGCGGCAATGGCTGTTGCAGTCAGCATTTCTAATCCTCTCTCAAATGGGCCTCGTCGTTCCAGCCCTAGTATACTACTTTTTCGTCCTGTTGTCAACCCTCTTCACCACACGCACACCGCTTTCCTCGATCAGACTGACTGCTTCCTCCGCAATCTCGCGGATCTGACGGGAGGTAGAGCTTTTCGTAATCTGGCTGGTAAGCTCATAGAGTACACGATGTTGGGCTGGAGTGACAAAGCGCGTTGCCTCTCGAATCTCCGAACGAATCTCCGAACGAATCTTCGTGCGCTCCATCTGTGTGCAGCGTTGTAGACAGGCAAGGGTCTCCGGCATCGCCACACTCTCGTGCGTCATTCGCTTTTCGGCATCCGCGTAGAACCCAAGCCGCTGGAACCCCGTCTGCATGGTGTCCAGCGATTGACGATAGCGAGCAATAAGCTGTTCCGTATGCTGCTTGATGTGTGCAGCCAACTGCTGGATCATCTGCTGAACCGTTTTAGCCGTAGTGGTGGTGTTTTGCTGTATCCGTGTCATGTACTGTGCCAGTTCTTCCAGAATCTGTTCCACCTCGGGGACGATCTGCGAGAGATGGTTTGTCAGTTCGGAATTCACGGACACCCACTGTTTGCTGGCCTGTGTCTCTTCATCGGCCTTACTGAGTGCTACTTCTGCACGACTGGTTTCGAGGAACAGGGGTTCCAGTGCAGTGAACACACCCTCGATCTCCGAACGCTGAGACTTCTCGTCCTTTTGAGTCTGATGAAGCTCTGACACCCGAGAGAGGATCGCATGGAATCGTTCCACCCAATCCTGTGATGTCGGGTTTCTATCCACGCTCTCGTCGTAGCCGTATAGCTCACGGTGCCTTTTATGCTCCGGGTCTTCCTCGCCAACGAATTCAACATCCGACCCGTGGAGCTTGTTGATGAGTTCGACTACCTTGGGGTCTTTCTGGTGGAGGGAAGCATCCCGCACATATCCTACATACCGGTGAGCCACTTCTCGGAGATAGAGAATGGCTGGTACTTTGGGGATTCCCAAGGCAATAGCCGCTGCACACCGATGACGCCCTTCGTGTCCGATGATCTCTCCGGTCTTGACATCAACATCGAGGAATACAGAGTCCAGTGCTTCTCCATCCTGTAGACGCTTAAGCACTTGGTCGTAAGACCGCTGTGAGAAGGCATGGGAGGTTTTCTGGACAAACCCCGGATCCACGAGATCGAGGAAAGCACTTGGGTCGATTTGCAACCGGATTTGTGACTCCGGGTGGTATCTCAAGAGACGAGCATCTTCCTCCCCAACCTCGGCACGAATGTACTTGGGGGATGGTTCCTGTGCTTCTCCGACTTTCACGGGGATGTAGCCCTGATGATAGGGGATGCCTTCGCGGTCGAATCTGGCCTTGAAACTGTCGTAGGTGTTCTTCAACTGGCGAGCAACTGATCCCACAAAGGCTTTGTTCTGACTGAGGGAAACTTCTACCTCATCTGGCGAAACCTGCAAGTCCGAATCCCGAAGACCACCCTCAAGAGCAACAAGTTGTACGACATCTTCTTTCGGTGCCCCGACAACAACATACTTTCTGCGGAATCCAATGAGGGTGACTTTCTTGCCGAGAAGGGCTTCGGATTTCGTCATAACTACTGCCCCCTACTGATTTTCCCGTGTTTGCGCTCGTAGTCCCCGCACAGCCAGCTTGTCTCTGCATGTAGTATATCTTTGGGTTGGTTCGGGATGATAATCTGTCCGGCGATCTCCTCAGTAGGGCGAGATTCCCCTGTCACAGTCCCTGTCAAGCAGTTGTAAACCGCCCCTATGACAGCATCTGACACGTCTTTGGTCCCTGATGGTGGGTGGTCTACCGAGTGGGTTCCTCGGTCCCAGTTCAGCATGAAGAACTCTTTCTTGAAATACTCGTTGTAGTATTGGACGAAACGTCCACCATTGAGCAGTTCTACGAAGTCCAGCCACGGCCCGTCGCGCTCTACCGAGAGTCGCCCGGCAGGTATGTGATTTTTCATCATCTGCTGCAACGGCATTTCCGAGGCTTCCGAGTCGTAGGTGATCTTCCCGAACTTGACTTGGTGAACATTCCGCAGGTAGAAGAAGAACGCCAACACCTTCGACAAATCGATCTGGTCAGGAGATTGCGTGTTGCTGATGCGCAGCACGAAGTCTTCTTCAACTGTGGGAAGCGGCAAACCAGTCAGGGGATCGTTGGCGATTCCTGCAAGGTGTGTCATTGCCACGCCGGTTTTATCTGTAGTTGTGGAGGAGTCCACATGGATGAAACGCAAAGCATTCGGATGTCGCCGGAAGGTCTTGAAATCCGGCGGGGCAAACAGAATCTCGGGAATGAAGAAATCCATGACCTGTTGTGGAGAGTTGATGGTGATCTGGAGTTCTTCCTTCGTGAATGGATGACGTAGCCCGACAGCAGTCCCTGCCTTGCATGTTGCCATCCAGTTCGGTCCACTGGTATAGAGCTTCCCCGACGGGGCAATCGAGATACCCGCCAGATCGCTGAGTGCTGCGTAGATGTTGGTACGAAACGCAGGAAGCACTTCGGTTGGAACGAGGAGAAAACGCGACTGCGAAGACAAGGGGAGTTTGTTGTAGATACTGAGCGGAGTCTCCCCCTCGCGCAACATGGAGAACAACCAACTGTTGTCTTGCTCGAAATCCACCGCCGTGTCTATGTAGTCATCTATTCCGTGGATAATGCGAGGCTCCCGTTTGTCATCCCCCTTGAAGATGACTGATCTCTGCGTGGTGTACTTTTCGGGGTTGGTGATCCACCCGCACGTCTGTGTCACTTTCTGTGGCTCACCGCTTAATTCCGCTTCCTTGATTCGGGTTTGTGTGAAGCTCTGGTCGTGGGTGGCGGAAGACACCAAGAGCGTGAACGAGTAGTCAATTCCCTGCACCACGAAACGGGACTTCCGACGGGTATTCGTGTCCGTGTAGATACGTTGTGCGGAAGCCAAGTCCCCAATGTTTCCCCCACCGCCCGCTTTGTAGAAGTTCGTTTCGTCCAACAGAACCCCGATGGTGTTCAACGAAAGATCGGTCTGCGCAGCTCCTGAACCGGGGATGACAACGACTCTGTTGGGGAACAACAACATCAAGTTGTTGTTCATGTCCCGCTTGAATTCGTCACGGAAGTATGGGATGTGATCGATGTACTCCCGCATTTCCCCGAAACCCGCGATCTTGGCTTTAGCGGTTGAAACCGAGAGGTAGACGAACACCAAGCTCGTTACTTCGGAGAGGCCGAAGAGACGTTGTGGGTACTCGAAGCGAGACAGGTAGTATATCTTGTATGCGGTAAAGGCTTCTGCCGCAGTAGTTTTCCCCCCGCCTTTACTCCCGGTGATCACCCACTCACTCTGTTGGTTGGCGATGAAATCCCCGATTTCCTTACGCCAGAAGGGGTAGAGTATTCGGCTGAACGGGCCGGAGTAGTATTCCCTCGAAATCCAGTCGTCCCACGATAGGACATCCCCAAGCTGATGTGGGTCAGTGTCTTCATCCCGGCGGATGATTTCGCGTTGGGCAAGTGCCTCAAGAAGCGCAAGAGTAGCTGGACTCCACTGCTCGGGATTCGGGTTGCTACTTGCCATTGTTCTTCAACCCGTTCAAGAAGCTGATAAGCGACTGGAGTTCGTCTTTGGACATATTGCTAATTACCTTCTGAATCTGTGCGGCTTCATCACTGCCAGAGTCCCGGTTGGCCTTCAGAATCTCTAGGTTGGTGGCTGCAAACTTCCGGGCGAAGTCCAAGATCGTCATCAGCGCGTTTTCTGCGATGGCTCGTTTCTCGGCGACAACACTCGGCCCTATGAGTTCCCCCTTCTTGTTCTGGAGCAGCAGCTCGTGTGGGATACTGTTTGCGTCGGTGAGGGCTTCATCTGCGGCATTGATGTAGGCTGTCAGGCGTGGTAGCCGCTTGAAGAGATCCGCGAGGGTTGCTGCTACGACCCACCCCAAATCACGATAGAACACTTGGTTCAGCTTTTCTGGAGTGTAGTCATTCATGTACTGCTCGATGTACTTGGCGAGCGTGAGATCCGGTGGTGGGGGTAGTGTCTCCGTTGGGTTCTCGGGTGCAGGTGTTTCGTTCTCTTCTTCGTGAACGAACTCTCCTAGTGGGTCTAGTTGGGTCGGTGTATCACTCATCGTCAGTTCCCCCAAACAGCGGCAAGCTCTCAAACAGGGTCTCAATGTCAACCTGTGCAGACTGCGATATTTCGGTCATGCGCTCCTGCACCAGTCGATCCACCCGATTGTAGATTCGGTGTATCTCTTTCTGCCCACGCCCGAAGAGCTTGCCAGCTTGCTCAAAGGCTTCCGGCGTAGCATTGCGCTGTTGAATGTAGAGCCACAGCCTGCTCTGAAGCAGCAGGCTTTCGATTTTCTGTCTGCCGGGCACCGAGAACCTACGGCCTTCCATGATGGCGAGAAAGAGTGCGGTTTCCTCCCAGAACAGGGATGTGAGCAGACGATACGCCTCACGCTGCTTGGGGGTCTCCATGAGCATGGCGAGGATTGACATTTCGGAAAGAGTGTTCGGTCCGGTAATCTTCGGAATGTGTGTCAACGAGGAGTCATCTGGAATCATAGTTCCCTTTCCTTGCACCATGGGCGAAGACTGGCATCTGGATGAGTTATCCCCCGGAAAAGTGCAGCCGTGGTAATTGCTAAACGGTAACGCTCAACATCCAGACACATGTATTCCGCACGGCAGACTAGAGTGTCGAATATCTCTTGGGTGTCTTGGGAGAGTGTGACCTCAGTCGAGAGCGAGTACGGTGCAGGTTCTACGGAATCAAAGTACACCATTCGATTTTGTTTCCGGCGTGCGCCTGTGATGTAGTTTCGCATCCGACTGAAAATCAAGTTGAAGCAGTCATATTGCTCGAAGTCGATGTGGGGTTTGGTTAGTCCTTCCAGAGCGTACAGCCGTATGTCGGAAAGCATGTCCTCGCGGTCTTCACCGACGAGCGTGTATCCGAAACGCACGAGCACTACCTGTGCGATCTTCGTCAGGATGTTGAATACCTCTTCGTTGACCTCACGCGAGACCTTGCCTTTGGCCTTTGCGTACTCGATGACAGGGTTCATGTCGATCATAGACCCATGCCTCGCAGTCTGCGCTTGAGGCCCACTGCATCGTGCAGATAGTATTCTGCTGGGTCTTTATGCTCGGTGGGGTACGCCAAGACCTTGTGTTCCAATAGGATATTCTCCTTGAACAGCTTTTGAGCCTTTTTTGTGCCGTTCTGTCCGGCAACATCGTTGTCAAACATAGTATAGATTTTTCCTGTCGTGGCACGCAGTATTGCATACTGCGGATCAGTGATATGGTTGCCGAGAACCGCGACCACCCACGGATAAAACGCCCCTACAGCTTCCGCATCCGCCACACCTTCCACAATCACTACCGCATCCATAAACTGTCGCTGTCGGCATTGCTGGACTCCGGGGTACGCAGTATAGAAGCTGGAGACGAAACTCACAGGTTGAATAATCGAGAATCGCTTTGCCTGAAGGTCGCGGAATCCGTATCCAATCAACACCCCGAAATACGTCAGAGGGAAAACGATACACGCCGTACAGCTTTCGAGGAATTTCTGCTGTGATTTGTACTCATCCGGCCACTGCATCGTAGCGATGTCCCCACAACGCATAACCCGTAAATGGGTAGGCCGGTTCCCTGCGATCTGTGCCCATGTGTGTTCGGGGGCCACTGCTTCTGACAGCGGCGCAAGTGTCTGGTAGAGTTCGGTAAGGGTGTTGAGGATGTCCGTCACTCCAACACTCCGGACTCGACCAAATATCGCTTGAGTATGGCTTTGGCGGGATTGCTGATACTCAAACTCTCTACCATCCGGTCTAAATCCGTGGCTTCTTTCGTCGGGGCCATCCCGATCAACAGTGATTCTGCAAACTCCTTGATACGCTTGTTGGATTCAGTTCGGGCGATCTCCAGTAGAGAGAATATCTCGGAAGCTGGTGCTGCGGGGATAGCCCTTTCCTGAACCTTGACCAGTTCCCATGTGTCGGAGACTTCGATCTCCAGAGCTTGGGGATCCCGCTCTCGGTTGTACTCGTGTCGGGTGCCGCGACTAATCGCTCCCGGTCGGTAGACAGATAGACGACTGCCGCTGTGGTGCAGAACCGGATGTGGGGTGTGGTCGTGTCCGGCGACCACGATATCCCACCCCTGTGCCTCTAACTGGCCGTAGGGGATGAACTCCCAATTCCCTATCCCAAAGGGTGGTACATCATCCACAAACGCATGACACACCAGAATCTTCACACCCGGTACCCTCGGAGCTTCCGGTGGGGACATCGTGCGGTCGAAATCCAACCCCACTAGATTGGGGAAACCGAGGCTGGCAATGCTCTTCACGAGTCCAATGCGCATGAGGTAGCCCAGCGGAGTGCGTACATTCGACTCAATTCGGTCGTTGTACAGGTCGTGGTTGCCAAAGATGGATGCAACAGGGAAGGGCATTTCCCCAAGGACTTCCGATGCCTGTCCTAGAAACTCAAACCCCACGTTCTTCGAGTTGAATAGGTCACCTGTGACAATCAGTCCATCCCACTGATTCTGCATCCCCATGTTGCGGAGCGCACGGAGCTTGTTGATCATGGCTTGTGCGTAATCGTCTACTCGTGCCGCAGGATTCGTCTGCGAAAGATGTGGATCGACCACAAATCCAAACTTCACGATGCCTCCTTGGTGGCATGAAGCTCCCCTTGCGACATTTCATAGACACGATCCCCATAGGGGAGAAAACGCGGATCGTGTGTGATGCACAGGATGTCGAAGCCCAAGTCGGTGTGCAAGGAGCGTAGGAAGGTGAACAACCCGTCCACGTATTCTTTCGAGAGCTGCACCATGCTTTCGTCTAGGACGAGGAAACGCCGGAGACCGAGATGGCAGATGAAGAACACACGGAGGATCAGGCTCACCATGCTCTGGATACCCCAACCGTTGTCCGACAGCAGGGTGCGCTTCGCCACCCCGTCCGGCATGGCCTCAACCAGAATCAGATCGGCGGTTTTGTCCTTACCCCGGTCTGATATCTCGATATCGAAAGAGTAGTTACACCCCTCGAAGATCGCCTGCAAGCCCTCGGTAACGAGGTTCTTCAGCCCCTGCAACCCCTTCTCGGACAGGATTTCGATGATCTGTTTTGCACCTTCGATAGCCTCACCGAGATCAGTTGAATAGGCTACAGCATCAGCATGTTGCTGACGGGCCTGCTGTGTCTTGGCTTCTGCGGCTGCTTGCAACCGCAGAAGGTCGTTATGTTGAATCTCAAGAGTGGAAACACGAGTTATGAATTCTTGTGTCCTATCCACTATCTCTGGCATGTTCCGCCTCGCTGAGTAGAGGGTCTGCTTCTTTCAGTAGAGTTTCCAGCTCATTATACACATTTGCGATCTCGTTGTCAAGTCTCTCCATCGAGGCTTCCCCGACGGCCTTGACGACTTCCTCCTGAATGGCTGTAGCCTGCTGCTGTGCCTGTTCCCGCTGTGTCTCCAGTCGAATGGCTTGATCGTTCAGAGCCTTCAGACGCTTCTGAAAAGTTTGATACTTCTCGGTCAAGGTCTCGGACATGCTTCCTCCTCGTGCAAGACTCGCCCACAAGTCGGGCACAGCCCTGCCAGTTCCTGTTCTTCAAACTGTGTTTGAGCCTGCTTTACACTCTGATGCTCCACTTGGGTATCCGCGATTTGTTGAGTAAGTGACCCTTCCGTCTTCTGTGCTTGTGCCCACTGTTGCCGGAGACTGGTCAGTTGTTGCCAGCGTGTGAACAACGGTGTAGGATCGGAGATACCCTGTAGTGCCTTGAATGCTACATCTTGTTCTGCCAGTCGCTTGACTACGGCACTATGCTGTACCACACGCTGACGTAGGCTGGTCAAGCTCTGGTGCCGCTCCACAAGACTCCCGGCACGCTGCAAGGCGGCTTGTGCTTGTTGCAGCGGTATGTGGAGCTTCTGGTGTTGGAGATCCAACTGACTAACCGTCTGTGCTTTGGTCTGCCATTGCTGCTGCAAGCCCACGAGCATTGTGTAGCGAGTCTTCCCGGCTTGTGCGCGAACTGCCAGAGTTTTGAGTTCCGGCAGTCGGGCTAGATGTTCGAGTGCGGCATCCGTTGCTGCCTGCTCCTCCAACAGAGCTTGGTATCGTCCTTCGAGCTGTAGCATCTCATTCTTCGTCCCCTGAAAATCGGTCTTCATGGTCTGGAGAATGGGGATGACTTTCCGGTCTTGGAGAAGCCTCGACAACACCTCGAACACTACGGTGTTGGGCTCGGCTACGAGGAAGGCTTCCATCTGATGCCAGAAGGGAAGCCGGAAGGTCCGTTTGGAGGCTTCCATCTCTGTGAAACCATGCTGCATGAGTTCCGGGAGGGGGGTGCGCCCTGCCTTTTCGTACTTCACGCCGTTGACGACATACGACGCACCCGTACCTCGCGGCTTCTTCCACGCGATCTGTAGCGTAGGGGTGTTCTGTTGCCGAAAGGTGATCCCCACCAGAGTCTGTGCCTCGGTGTCACGGATGAAGCTCTCACCCGCTCGGTTGTAGAGGCAGGACTCGATGGCTTTTACCAAGCTCGATTTCCCGTTGTTTGAGGGGCCGGTGACGAAGACTATCCCCTCGATGTCGAGATCGAGCTTCTTGATGACTTGGTAATCCCTGACGACAACAGAAATCATGTTAGAGAAGCCCCCTTGCCTTGATCTGCTCGATAGCCCATTCGTAATGGTCGTTCACATACGCTACCATGTTCTCGGAACCCTGAATGATCTGCTGCTCTCCATCCGGGGTGGTAAACTTGTGGTATCCCGCCCCGTAGAAATGTACGATATCATTCTGGACAAGCAAGTCCACGATATACCGCAACCCTGACAGGCCTTCTCCGTAGAGCAGGAACAGCGGGTATTCCACCTTCGGGGCAGTGTACCTGTTCTTCTCCGCCCAGATACTGAGTTCACGCCCGATGACCACGCGGTTATCCCCGCTACCCTTCGTGATGTCACGCACGGGCTTCATGTTCATCGAGATGTCAGACATGTAGCGCAGTGCCTTGCACCCCGAGGGCTCGACGGTTGCACCTCCGTAGCTGTTCATGTTGATCTTCGTGCGCATCTGGTTCAGCCACAAGATCGTAGTCTTGTTCGCCTGTGCAGCGATCTTGTACTTCTTGAGCAACGCTGTCTGGAGTCTGGACTCCGTACCCACCATTGCCTTCTCGATACTCTGCTCCAGCATCTGTGCGGCGAGGATCGTCGTGATCGAGTCTACCACGATGAACGAGACCTCGGGATGGGGGATCATGTCGGTGAAGACATTCTCCATCTCCCCGAAAGTCTGCGGACGGAGGAAGGAAATCATGTGGTTGCGATAGTGATCCATGATGGACATGGAGACCAGCAACCGATCTGAAATCCCGGACTCCGTATCGAGGTAGACCGTTCGATATCCCTGTTCCGCCAGTGCTTTTGCGATGCACAGCGCGATGGTACTCTTGCCCAAGCCCTCCTGAGAGTGCAGTGTCAGGTACTTGCCGAGAGGCAAGCCCCCACCCATCAGTTGGTCGAGCTGCACACTCTTGGTTGTCACGCGGGGGACTTCCAGTTCCGGTGCGTACAACTCCTCGAACTTGGTCAACATCGTCTCGAACGATGCAGCCGCTTTGGTGGTGGGGGCAGCTTTTGGCTGCCCCTCCTCCGTCTCTTCCCGTACTATTGGCTTACGCTTCGGCATCCCAACCCCCTATCCTAGTCCACCTTGAACATGTGAGCGAGGTCTTCATCGCTAGGATCCGTAGAATCTTCCTGCGGAGGTGTGAATGCCCCATGCTGTGTTGCGTAATCCTCGGCGGTGATGGTCTTGGCAACGTAGCCCCGGATCTTCGGGACCAAATGGGCGGCTTCTGCCAGCACCTTGGCCTCGAACGACGGCTCCTTGCGCCAAGCTGCATCCGCTATCGGGGTGATGGTCAGCTTCTGCATCTTGTCGTTGCTGCAAGTGACCATGAAGTCCTTGCGCGTTACGTCTATCTCCTGCTTCGCCAGATTCCGGAAGTTCTTGTACAGCTCCGACGGAATCAACAGGTACTTGATATCGAAGTCCGGGCTGACGATCTTGCCGTCCATGTTCGTGGTGTACTGAATGATCGGGACGATGAACCGTACCTTCGGGTCGCTTGCCTTGCAGCAAGCTCCGTCGAAGCAATAGAACCGGGGCATTCCCTCTTCCCAGTGGTACTTGACGGGGAGAGCCTTGCCCACGATCAGGCTGATCCGGTCTGTGCGGTTCACAGCACCCTTATACTGCTCGATGTCCTGCCACTTCGGGTCGTCGCGCTCCATGTCCAACACGGTCTTGTCTGTGCCTTCTCCGAACGAAATCCCTGCGTCCATCTCAACTCCTTGTGTTTGTCAGACTACTTGACTGACGTTTAGACCTAACCTGCGCTCCCTACGAGTCCTGTCCGATGTGCTAGGTTTCACGCATCTACTCACCTCCATTTACGGTTAGCAATCCCTCGATAGTAGCGTAATCAGCGGGAAACTTGGAGGCAAGCCAGTCCTGCTCGTACAGCCAGCGTAGATAGTCGGGTTCGGCTTTGGCGAGTACCGCATAGGCTGTGCCCTTATGCTTCCCGAACGTGATGTTTGCTACGGGAATCCGTGCTTGGGACCAAGCCACCAGACTCTCCCCTACCGGACATTGCGCCTCTTGGACCAGCCGGTCGAACAACGCCTTGCACTTCCACATATCCCCATCGGCTGCATGGTTCCCCAGCTCGCGCTCTTCGGGAGTCTCCAGCAGGAGACGGAAGCGGTAGCGCAACGAAGCCAGCTTGTGATCCGGCAGTTCCGGCCATGCCCGACGAGCCATGCGCATGGTGTCGAATATCTGTACGCCGTCGAACTTCTGGAAAGCAGGTATTTGTCGCTTGAGGATCGGGATATCGAAGTCCGAGTTATGGGAACAGACATAATCAGCATTGTTAATCATCATCAGCAACGTCGGATCCGCAGCTACGGCCTCGATAGTGGGGCAATACTGGAGATCGCTGAGAATGATGTTGTGTACGCCGGAGGCTTCGGGAGTGATTTCCCCATGCGGGCGTACCCGGTGACACAGATGCTCCAACCCCTGATTTTTGGGATACTGGAACAAGGCCAGAGCCAAGTCGATGATCTCACACGTTTCCTGATCATTATCCGTGGTTTCTGTGTCTACGAACAAAACGGTGACATCTCGTGGCGTGTCCACCATCATGTCCAGCAGGCTTGGATTCATTGCAACTTTCATGGTCGTTCCCCTTAGTTCTGGCCGACAATCGTGTTCTTGATGGATTTGAGTGTAGTGATCGATTTGTCGATGTAATCCAGCTTCTCCTTTGCTCGTGCATGAAGGGTATCGAATTGGGATGTCACATCCTCCACTTCGGTCATCTGCCGAAGGAGGAGTGTGTGCTGCGGGTTGCGGGAAACGAGATACCGCAAACGACGCACGAGGTTCTGAAGTGTCATGTGTCGCATGCTGATGTGAATCGCAGCCCCGGCGAGATCCTTGTACGCTTCCGCGAAGCTGTAGATCGTTTCGTTCGCTTTGTTCGGGAGAGTCAATTCCTTGAAAGGTGGTAGGTCAGGAATGTCCTCATCCATGACTGCAACGAACCTCTCCAATTCCTGTCGCATATTCACCACGATGCTGCGTGTAGTATTCAGCGCGGCTTCTATCGGATCATCGTTGGTGTTCTGTGTGACTTCTTTACCTTCGGCCATATTGCTCCTCTCGATTACATGTTAGGACGGGCCTATTCTACTACATTGTCAAGTCCTTGTCAAGCCCTGTCCGTGACCCGTCCTGCAATTACGCCATCTTGTTGCTGGACAGTAATATCGCACGGCATCTTCAGCCCCAAACCCGAGAACAACTCAGCAAGATCCGTTGGGGCTTCATCGGGGGAGAAGTGGCATGTCGGGGTGTCCCCCGAGGTGAGAGCGTTGTGCTTGACCTTCACCCATGTCTTCGGTCGTTTGCCGGGCTGATATTCGGAGGACAGATGCTTGGCGATACATCCGGAATCTCCCTGACGGACACATTCGTTGTACAGTTCTTGTTTCGCCGCTCGATCTCCCAAGACGTACTTGGGGAGGATTGTGGGGATCCCGTACAAAGCGAGTTCATTCTGTACCTGTTCACGGAGGAGGATTCGGGTGGTCAACGGTGTTTGCAGACAGGAACCGAAATGGTGATGCTCCAGTACGTCGAGGACACAAATCTCCAGACGCACATTCCACTCACGGGCCTTCTGCATGGCTTCCTCGAATTCGAGTAGTGCGGTAATCACATCCCCGGCACTCCCGATACTCACTCCGATCTGGTGGAACATCGAGTCGTAATTACCCTTCACGACGATCTCCACGTCCAACACGCATGAGACCTGTGGGGGGATCTCGATGGGAAAGCTCAGAAAGGGGGTCAGTTCGTGCAGAGAGAGCGGAAGGAAACACGAGTCTGTCTCTCGGCTGAATAGCGACACCTGACCCCGTTCCAGACAGAGGTGCGCACGATGCCCGTTGAGCTTTTCCTCCCACACCCAGTCTTGGGTGTAGATGTCCTGTTCTCGGAGCGGGTGACCATCTGCAGCACGGAATGCCAGTTGATGGGGAATGCGTATAGCGGCTTCCAGTCCTGTCGGCGGGTTTCCCTTATATGTGGCATTCAGGTAGTGGTGCTGCAAGGCACGACAGAAGTTCTCTCTTGGGGTACGATCTCGATGGTCAGCTTTGGTGAATACGCGCTCTACGCTGTCTTCAATCCCCAAAGCCTTTACGATCTGTTTCAGCTCATCGAGCGTCACATACTTCTGCATCTATCTTGTCCTTCTGTCGTCTTGTTCTTTGTTGATCATATCAGGCCATTTATTGGGCTTGTGCGGCCTGATATGCGTGGTCTCTATAGTTTTAATCAGAATGGAGCCATGGGTGCGCCTGCGTCAGCCGTCGCTCTCTAAACGAGAAGTGACCCTAGCCCCAACCTCTTCTCAAGGCTCACAAGAGCGTTGATACTGAGCGTTGGTGTCTCTAGGCTCTTTTGACCTACTGCCCGGTCGCTCTTGCGCCAAACAGTCTGACGGGTTGCACCCATGGCTTTTCTCCAATTCCTTACACGCCGCTCGGGACGATCAGACTGGACTTAACAGTGCTCAGTCCGGTGATGATGCCCCGCTCGATAGCTGTATCCTTGATGGTCTTGCTGATATTCTCATCGATATGCGAGGTGTACCACGGTACATTCTGCATCTGGATCCGGTGCATGCCAACCACGCCGTCGATGAGCGGCATGATTGTGATCATCGGTTCACGAAGGTTTTCTGGATTCATCTTCGGAACGAGGAGGAAAATAGCCAGAGCGTCGATGTGATACTGTTCCTTCCGGAGAAACCGCTTCCACTCCACCTTGGGGGCGAGGACGACCCAACTATTGCTCCCCATGCCTATCCCAAGGACTAGGCATTCGGATGCCAGCGGAGTATAGGGTGCCGGAAACAGGTTCTCAACTGGCTGCTTGTTCGGCTGACTCATGTGGTTCCTTTCCTTTCGTGTTCGTTCACTACATTAGTCTGCTTGGGGAAGTATAACACATTCCCGAGGCATTGTCAATCCCATTCCCGATAGCGTAGGTAGTTTCTCCAATATGCGTCCCAGCTTCGCATTGAACACTCCTGAGCCGTCTGGTAGAGGAGGAATTCGGAAAACCGTGCTGCCGTCAGCAAGTCTCCTCCGATACTCGCCCCGTACTGTGAGTCGAGGAAGTCACGGATCAGCTCGCGGAAGTCACCCTGTTTGTTGCGCTTTCCCTGAAACGCTGTTGTCCAGTACCTATCCCGCACACGCTGGTAGATGATATCCCATATCTCAGTCTTCTTCTTCGGCCCCCACGGGAGAGACATGGACAACACCCCGTACAACCCCCCGAATTCGTTTTGCGGGGATATCTTGTATGCCGGGGCGGTAAAGCGTTTGGGGTTGACTTTCGGAGTCTTGACATCACCAGTGTACACCACTGGCTTCTTCGAGAACAACCCTTCCTCCTGAAGCTCGGGATCCCCTTCCGGGGGCCAGATGGCTTCGAGGAGTGTGTAGATCAAAGCCTCCTGTTCGGGGGTGAATGTCCAACGCTTGCCGATCTGCTTCTCAGCCCAATCGAGTGGGCTATTCCCCATTTCCTTGCTCATCGCAGCCCAGTCTGCACACATCTCGGCAATTGATATCTCCGGCATCCGACGAGCATCTACGGCTTCTGTTGGAGCAGCATCCCGATTCCGAGAGTTGATGGAAGGATTCGGACTCCAGAACTTGGGGTGGTGGGTGTTACTCACGACATGGTGAAGTGTAGTATTCGTGATGTCCACAGAGGTTGGTAGCTTGAATTTCGGATGCTTGCGTTGCCACGTCATGAACACATACGGTATGTACTCCGGCTCCTCGAACTTCGCGGCGTCGTGATCCTTCATCTCCTCGGGAAGTGAGGCGTACTCAGGGAAAGTGGCTGCTATTTTCGCACCGTACTCTTGCGCGAGCCGAATATGCCGCCGAGTACGCTCCTCGAACCAGTCCACCATCTCTTGTGTTGGCTGTGGTTCCTGTGACTCTTGAACCGGCTTTGAGGCGAGATCAGTGACTCGTACCAGATAGCGGGTGTGCTCCCTCTGGATGTTGTACCCACCCGCCCAGATCAGCTTGGTTGTCAGGCGTTTCTGTACCCCGTCTTCGTAGAGGATATCCCACACGCCCTCTACTGCTCCGTTGTTACTCCCGAGAGAGTGACGAGTCACTTCCTTGACAGCGGCTGTACGGGTCGGAAGGTACTTCGCTACACCGGCGAGAAACTTGTAGCGTGACCACTTGATGATGTACTGGGCCTCGCGCTCGAACTTCGGGCGTACCCGTTCGATTGGGGCATACCCGTAACTCCACTGACTGAGAGTGTCGGGAGTTTCTGTTTCCTTGGCGTAGTCGCGTGGGGATCGCTGATCGTGGGAGTCAGCCCACTCTAGGTACTTCCCCCAGTCCTTGACCAAGAAGTCTACAACCGTCTGTCCCCATTCCTGCCAGTAGGGTTCGAGGTCAGCAATCAGCATGTGGACCACTTTTTCATCGAGGTCCGGTAGGGTAGTAGGGGGTAGGGCACGCCCCTCTTCGTCTCGGACTTTGGCTACCCGAGGCTTCTTCTCCGGCGGTGGGGGAAGCTGTTGGAAATCCTCCCACATAAGCTGAAGGAACGCTAAAACCTCGTCAACATTCGGATGCGGATTGTCTTGTGGGACATACCATGTTACACGGAACTTCCCTTGTCCAGCGGGCTGAAGATAATCAAGGGAGTATCTATAATTCGATCTGTCAGGATAATCCGGGCGATAATTAGGACTTCCCGCATGATGGTCAACCCAACGCCGGAAGAGCTTTACCTGCTCCGGATCCGTATTGATGGTGAAGGTTGCCTCTATACGCACCTTTGGGGGCATTGGAGGCTTGAGCATTTCTTCGTTCTTCTTGACTACTGACACCCGAGATACGAAGGTATCTTCGACAGATTCTCGTATGTCTTCCTTCGCAGGGTTGAACCGCTGAGACAAGGGTATCACTTCTCCTTGATCGTCGTAGGTTACGGGATCAGCAGACTTGATCTGCGAGGGATCGAAAACGACATACGTGTCCCCCATGGTCTTGCTCTTGTACACTGCACCATCACGACCTTGCTCCTTCGACATCCGAATCATACGCGCTAACTTGTGCGTGTCAATTCCTGAGTCGGGATCCCCCCATTTATTGGGGTCGTACTTGATCGGGTTCTCTATGCGGAGCATGACGTGCATGATTTTCGTGTCCTTCACAGACTGTGAAAGTGCCCCGGCATTGGCGATCCACAAAGCGGTTAGAGCGTCGGAAGTGAAGAAGAAGGCTGGGCATTCCAGTGTATCAGGCTGTTGAGTCCGACCGGTTTTCTGCGGGTCGAATCGAGTGAACTGTGCTTGTGTTCCATGCACGACTGGCCCGATGGTATACCCTGCTGCCTTCGCAGCCTGCACCACCATCTTTGCACATGTCTTGGTGTCTCCGGTCTCGACTGCGGCTAGATACGCTGCGTCCTGTTCTGACGAAACCGCCTCGGTGATGTTCGACATGCTACTCCGTCTTCCCGTCCAAGACCTTCTGCATCTCGTCCATTACCAGACGAGCTATGCGTTCGGAGACGGTATGAACACGGAAGGAGACTGTACCATGTTCGTTATCGACATGTACTGCTGAAATCGGAACAGGGACAGCGGATCCCGGCAGCTTCATGTACGGAGAGTCAACAGACTCCTTCGTGTGAATGTACTGGCCTAGCCGAGCAATATGCTGCTCAGTGAGGTTGCAGAAACTGATCTCCCACTTCTGAGGAAGTGAGTCTACGCTTTCCTTGATCCCGACATCAGCACCCAGAGTCTTGGCGATTTCGATGTACTTGCTTTCCAGTCCGGAGTCCCCGACCACGAGTGTCGTGAACAGGATGTCGAGAGGTTGATCCTTTGCGAACATACGGACGAGTGAGTCCTTGCGGGACAGCTCACGCATCACGCGCTTGTCGAAGGTCAGGGCTTCGGTAACTATCTCGGTCTTCTGCTGGCTCATGTTTAGCTCCTTTGTTCTGTGACTCTCCTGAAAGTCACCCCGTATGAAATCTCGTAGCCATGTCTTCATCTGTTGCGACAGTGAGTGTCCGAGGGCAGCATGGGCGATCAGTTCTGAGAAGAACTCCTTGTAGTTGGTAGCCCCGTATCTCGAAGGGGTAATTCCAGTTTTTGCTACACGGGATTTGACGGCCTCTTCATTTTCGACAAAACAATCTACAGCATACTTGGTGAAGACATCAATGATCTTTTCTGCGGTGTCTCCCTCTTCAACCAGTTGTAGATATACTTCATGCCGCAATTCGTCCCAGATTTCTACTCCATTAGAACGGAGCTTGAAGGCTTTTCCAGTGAGGGTAAGTAGATCATTGAAAATCGAGTCCAATACAAGCTGCTTATTAGCCCACAGCCCTTCGGCTAATGTGTCATTCGACCCCGGCTGCAAGTAGTTCAGCACCCGATAAACAGTATTCGGAGTTGAGATTGTCAGGTTCTTGCGACTCTGGTAGGAATCGTTCTTGATATCGTGTGCAGTCTTCTCCAAATCAATGGCTAGAATCTCTTCGACTTCTTCAGCCGTGAAAGATGCTGCTCCAGTTTCGGGATTTACACAGTAGAAATCGGTTAGAGGGGCACTCGCAGCAACAATGGTGTATGTAGATTGGAGTCCTGTTATAAATCCCCACATTCCTTTGCGAGACATCTTACCGGAGACAAGCGGTACAGATTTCTTGAACTTTCCGAAGACACGAACCCCCTCGAAAGCAAGGTTCTGCCAGTTGAGGAAACCTACCTCACCTAGTAAGTCTTCGGGAATGGTCGTATCTGTGATGTCTTCCCGGTAATCCCACACCCGATCCGCAATCTCCAAGAAGTTTCCGAGAGGCATGTGGAATCGGCTGCGGAAGTTTTCTTGAACCGCACGGTCCACCCAGTAGCGCAGATCGTCTGTGGTGACTGCTGTAGGTGTGTTTATCTGGGGCTGAACACTCTGGTTATACCACGCTTTAATACGTTCTTCTTCTGCTTTCGGCATCTGTCGCATGTACCAGTGTGCCCATTCGTGGATCAGTATCTCTGTCCCCTTCTCACCCTTTAGATACTCTGCACTAACACCAATCCCATGTGTCTTCAGAAAGGCCAACCCGGCGGCGTCACCCTGCTTATTGTACTCCGCCCACGTCTCGCTGTCACAGATGTAGGTTTCTACCACCATGTTATGAAAACCTAGCTTGGTCATTCGCACAGTGGCGTCTTGGGACATCTGCTGAAACGCCGACAAGTTTTGCCCTAACAACAACTGCTGTAGATCGTTCTGTATTTCGGGGTCAAGATCCATCCACTTGTGGATTTTCGTGAGTTCCAGCCCCATATCGGGGTCACCCTCGACCATGAGGTAGAGATGGAACCAACCTGTCACTCCAGCGTCTACTACGAGGGTACGCCCAGCACGGAGATATGGTTGAATAGTGCGGGTGGCTTCCGTAAGTTGTGGATAGATCGAGATCATATCACTCCTTGGTGGTTGGCCCTCAGATACTCCCCTAAGAAGTATAGCATCTAGGCTGCTACCAGTCCAGTGTCGGTCAGAATGTAGGGGAACATCTCACCCCAGCTCGTACCGATGTCCATACCGATCTCCATCGGGACCGGCCAATCCGGTGGTGTCCAGTGGAGAATTTCAATAGTGTCCCTGATTGCATCTTCAAGACAGTCAGGGCTTACCGATAGATTTATTTCATCGTGGATCGAAGACAGCACTTGCACTCGATCCTCCCCGTACTTCGGGATGATGTGCTGTACGACCTTGATCAGTACGAGCCGCATCAAGTCCCCGGCGGTCCCCTGCACCACTGTGTTTACGCAGGTTCGCAACGCAAACCCTTTCCGGCTCCAGCCCTGCTTCTCCATCTCTTTGGCTTCAGCCAAGAGCTTGGCACTGCCGGTGCGCTTGGCTTCGAGGGCCATCTTCTTGCCCAACGCTTGCATCTCTTGCGCCTGCTCGAAGTACCCGCGCACCGAACGCTTACGCCCGAGCGCGGTCTTCAAATAACCGTAGGCCATCCCGTGCTTCTCCACGCCTCTAGCCCATTCGTTGACCCCCTGATACACGCCCCACCACTTCCTAATGTACTCCTTGGCCTGCTCAGGGGTGACTCCACCGCCCATTTTCTGTGCCAGTGACCACGGAGAGATGCCGTACAGCACTGAGAAGTTCAGAGTTTTCGCCCGCTTCCGCATCAGTGCATTATAAGCGTCTTCTCCCCACATCATAACAGCGGTCTTGCGGTGCGGATCCTCTCCGTTCTGAAAGGCTTGGACGAAGATTGGGTCGCGGGAGAGGTTGGTCGGGATACGCAGTTCCTGTGCGTTGTAGTCGAAGTGAACGAATAGGTGCCCCGGCTTGCAGATGAAGAGACGGCGCAGGTTATCTTTCGCATCCTGTCCCTCCACGACCTTTCCCCCTTCAGGGATCGGCTGCTCGTCCGGGAGGAACATGTGGTCTTTCTCACCATGCAGGGGCGTATACCTCTGCCCGAGGATGACTACACCGTTGTACTCCTCCATGCTGTCCGCAGGGGTGCGGAGGAACATCTGGGGTATAGACTTATCTATCGCCTGTACGTTGATCTTTCCGAAATAGGTGTTGCGTTCGCTCTCTTCCCCGCCTGCCAGACGGCCTGTCGGGGTTCGGTAGGTCTTGTACGGTAACCGGCACCCACCCAGTTCCGGGCGATAGCTGGTCTGGAAGGCTTTGAGCTTTTTGTCAAGGTTACGTCCCTCACGATACTCCAGTACGGCGTCAACGACCGGGTGTGTGCCCTTCAAAGCTGTCAGGTCGTTTTTCTGGAGCTGAATTTGTCCCGTAGCGGTTCGCTTCCCCGAGTCCACCCCCAGAGCCTTGAGTGCCTGCGTGATCTGCTGATTGGATTCGATGTCGATATCCCCCAGTACGTACCGGATGTTGCGCTCCGCAGTCCGAACCCGACGCTGGACATCTTCCGCCATGCGTGTCATCTCTGCGTGATCGAGTGGATGCGCCCGGCGTTCGACTTCCATAATGGCGCGGACGAGTGTGTTGTCGAGGAGGACCGGACGCCTGTACTTCGGGAGGAACGTGTTGTTCGCCTCGCAGAACAGGTGGATGGGGACTACGGCATCGAGTACCGCATACTGCACGACATCCACAGGGGAGTAGTAGGACAGGTTAGGAACTTTGCTCTGCCCCAACAGCTTCTCGTATGTGGTGAGATCCCACCCAAGGATGCGCTTCGCACTCCCCTTCAGGCTCGGCATGAATAGGTTGGTATCCCAGTTCCAAATCACCGCCATCATGTCGTAGTCTTTGATCTTCGAGTGGTCGTGGCCGAAGGCTTGCTGCATCCCGAGATCGAACTTCGAGTTGAAGTACAGCACGCAGTCGAACGACTCCAGTACCCGTTGCAGATGTTGGAACACCCCGAGTGGGAGGTTCTGCCCAAAGCGATGACCGAAGGGGAAGTAGTAGCCTTGATACTTGTCGAAGGCAATGGAGCACCCGACCAATCTCGCCTGTTCCGGGTTCAAACTCGTAGTCTCCAGATCGAATCCGGCAAGGGTGTGCGGATGTGCCTGCCAGTCTTGGAGGAAGGCTCGAAACTTATCCTCACTGTTGACCAGTATGCACTTGATCTGCTTGAACTCGTCGGACACCTTGTTGGTTTGGTAGTCTGGACGATAGGGAATCGGACACTTACTCTGTGCCATGCGCGGCCTCCTGAGCAGCCAGCAACGACGGCCTCAAGACATACTCAAAGAAGAGTCGCCATTGGAGCGAATGATGGTCGTCTTTCGGGACGGTGTCCGGCCAAAGAGCTACGCCCTGCTTCATGGTTCGCAACAGGGGGACAGGGTCATCGAGATAGATCACTTCGAGTGGGTGGTACAAATATCCAGTAAAAGCTGCCTGTCCGATGATGTTGTCTGCATCCGTAGAAAGGCAGATAGTCTGTGATGCCTTGACCACAAGCTCTGATGTTACCGCTGCCCAGATCATGGCCCTGTATGTCGTTTCGTAGAAACATTGAATAGTAAGCCCGTGTTGGGCGTAGAACTGTATCTGCTGCTCCAGATTGGGGAAGGTAACTGCTGGTAAGCCAAGCCCGTGTAGCTTGGTGGCTATATGCTGCTGAATTTGCAATGCTTCATGTGGAGTAATACGGAATTGCTCCAGTGATACAGGTTTCAGTGTCTCCGAAGTAGGAGTCAGCGTTCCGGCTACTCCTTCAGTTAGTTGAGTCGGGTCCAGCACCGTCCCCAGTTCCAAGGGTGAAGACTCGTTCGAGGTAGGGGACGATTTTGACCCACGCCGTACCCCGGCGAGCCATCCTGCTAACCTCTGCCAGAATGAAGGTGTCTGCGACATACGTTTGGTTCTCCCTTTCCAACTGAACAGCAATGCTTGGATCAGCCGCCAGTGTTTCACTCCAGATCGCGGTGTCATCATACCCCAAGAGGTAGAGCATGTCAAGGGGCTTGAAGAGTCGGGACTCTCTGAAACACAGGATATCGTTGGTCCGACGGAAGTAACGGGCAGACGGGTGAGTGTCTTCACCGGGATGAGTAGGGAATGGGCAGGAGAATTGTACACGCTCCCGCCCATCAGTGTGTACCCCGATCCGCTTCAACAGGATGGAGATATCCCATGTCTGGTTGATAAGATGTTGCTGCCGAGCATCAAACAAAACTATGCTCTCCTATTCTATAGAGATTCCATCGACAGTTTTCGAGAATCTATCGACCTACTTCTCTTCCGTCAAGAGCACCTTTCCGGTCGCCCACTGATGACCACATTGCAGGCAACGGTTGGTCACCCGTCCTTCAACTAATCCGGTCGAGGTTGTGGAGGATCCGCAATTAGGGCACTTGCATTCGTTCGCGTTCTCAGTCATAGCACACTCTTTCCTGTGGTTTCCCACCATGCGATTGCCAAAGCTAGAGCATCGCGTTCATGTCCGTTCAGCCCGTAGAGTGGGCCGGGGTTCTTCTTCGTCCCGAGCGCAACCTGTTTCTCCGGGCCGTAGCGGTCGATGAGGAGCTGTCGAACTACAGCATCGTTCACCCCGCGTGTGGTTCCGAACAGATGAATCTTGATGTCTCTCCGCGTCATCTTGTAGACAGGGAAGTAACGTTGTGCCCATATCTCCAAGAAGCGACCGGCCCAGAAGACTGTCTCCACCGACTCCTGACCAATGGGCATTCCGCGGGCCTCGAACATCTCCACGACCAGTCCACTGTTCGTGTTGTCTGATATCTGGGCCTCGTTTTCGAGGAAGCTACGCATTTCCTCGTTCGGGAGAAACACATGGTTCTCGACTGCTCCTGTGGTTGTGTTGTAACTTATACAGGCGCTCTGGTGGAAGCCGGGGTCAATTGCCAGCAGGTACCCAATTGGCATGGACATCTCCTTTGATAATAGCCTGTACAGCCTCGCGGATGGCTCCTTCGCGTGTGGTGGACACATTGCTATCCATCAGCCCGCTGTTGTAAAGCAACTGCCAACCGTACACAATCTCGTGCTTGGTGATCAGCAGGTGATAACTTCGATCTCCCCACAGGATGTCGTAACCGAAGACCACAGGCATCACCTGCGGGGTACGCGGACGCTGATTCTCTGGTAAACGCACTACCCGTCGATATCGATCCGTCAGATTGCGTCCGGTGAGCGTGGTACCCAGATGTGTGTTCAACATCTCTGCGAGCTTCTGTGTTGCATTGTGCTTCGCGTAGAATGGGTAGTGTCGCTCGATCAGGGTCGAGAGCAGCCGGTTTTGTTGAGCGATAGTCGTATCGCAGGCTTCCGCCCAATCCTGCTTCAAGAGGCCGACTTCGATCTCTATGATGTCGTCTGGGGAGCGATCACAAGTAGACACCATTTCACACAGCACCTGCTCTTCCGGTGATTCCATATCTCCCCTTCTACTGCAAGACAGTGATTTCCGGTTTCATCGACCGCAGTACGATCTTGACGAGATGGCTCTCCATCCGATCCCCGTCCACGATCTGCACGATCCCGCCGATGGTACGAGGGCCGGGGTCGATCTGACGCGCACCGTACTTGGACTTCGCCTGCCAGCAAGGGCAGACATAACAGGACATGGTGCTATCTCCGCACATGTGGTAGTGATGGACATGCCCACGGAGGATGACATTGGGGAGCGGCCAGCCCTCTTCCCGTCCCCACTCCTGCAGGGTAGTGAAACCCCGAGCAAGCCCTGTGTAGCGAGTGTGGGCGAGAACACTGGTGGAGACATAGTGCTTCAAGTGATAGAGCAAGCTTTCGACTTGTACATATCGGGAGTTATGCAGCTCCACACGATCCTCACCGATCTCTTTGCTTACCCGTTCGTACACGACATCTGCAAAGTCGTTATCGCGCCCATCGTGGGCAGGGGTACCGTGGATCATGACGTAGTGTCGTGCGCCCGTCATGAGCAAGAGATCCCCGGCGGCATTCGCGGCATCGATCTGATCTGGTATCAGGCATTCCGTGCCACCAGTACGCTCGGCTTTACCGTCTACATAGTCTCCGAGATGAAAGGTGTAGTCGATTTCCCCCGACGGGGAGAGCTTCTTGGCTTGCTCGATCACTATCTGATACCCGGCAAAGAGTTCTCTCTGTACCGGTCCACACCCATGCGGGTGGTTCAACGGGTGGTGAAACTGTGGTGGATTCAGGCCCGCTTCGTGGGCAGTATGAAAATCAGACAGGATCAG
>Ga0265297_10002319_pt1 | contig 39343 bp, 29 predicted proteins | sample Munlanlwell13791_FD_192502 | JGI IMG/M metagenome (GOLD analysis project Ga0265297, IMG submission 192502) | Leachate microbial communities from a municipal landfill in Southern Ontario, Canada - Leachate well 137-91 | ecosystem: Engineered > Solid waste > Landfill > Unclassified | place...
TTAGCCTTTAGCCTTTAGCCTTTAGCCTTTAGCCTTTAGCCTTTAGCCTTTAGCCTTTAGCCTTTAGCCTTTAGCTCAGCTCCCTGACCGCATCTTCGGTATGGAAAAACACCTTGCCCGGTTTCAGTTGCCTGAGAAAGTCGGTTTTTTCAAGCTTATCGAGCACCGGACCTTTCGCTTCCGAGATATGCAGGGTTATTCCCGATGCCTGCAAGCTATGGTTCAGGTTTTCCAGCACTTCCAGCGCCGTGCTGTCTATGTCGCTGACTGAGGTAAAAATAAGGATGATATGCCGGGTGTCCGGCTGCCACCTTAACTCCGATTTGATGAACTCCTCAATATAATTGATATTGGCAAAGGTGATGTTTTCATCGACACGCAGCAACAACAGGCGAGGCCAGGTTTCCACATTATGGCGTTTGATATTGCGGTAATGCCCGGTGCCGGGTATGCGCCCGACCACGGCGATATGCGGCTGGCTGGCTTTGCGCAAGTGGCTGACCAGGGTCAGCATAATGCCCAAGGTGATGCCTTCTTCAATGCCGTAGAGCAATACGCCCAGCAAGGTGGCGGCTTCGGCGATGCCGTCGCCGCGGTCATAGCGCCAAGTGTGGACAATGTCGGACAGTTTTACCAAAGGGATGATGGCGACCAGAATGATCGCAGCCAGCGCCGCTTTGGGGATGTTTTCAAACCATGGGCTAAAGAAGATGACGGCCAAGGCGAGAATACCGGCGGCTATCAGCATGGCCATCTGGGTGCGCGCACCGGCGGAAAAATTGACCATCGTGCGGCTAAAGCCTCCGGCAACCGGCATTCCTCCTGAAATGGCAGAGGTCAGGTTCGCTATGCCCAACGCAATCAATTCCTGATTAGGGATGATTTTTTCGCCCCTGAAATTGGCGGTGACCTTGGCAATGGCTACGCTTTCCACGTAGGCAATCAAGGTGATAAAGCCGGAATAGGGCAGCAAAATGTACCATTTTTCAATGGGGGAGAAATCAAGGTTCAATGCCGGAAAACCTGACGGGACTTGGCCGACAACGGTCACATGGCCGGTCAGGTCAAAATAATCGACTGCCAGGGTTGTCACGATAATAGTCAATAACGGCCCGCATTTGCTTATTGCAGTGATCAGGGATGCTTGCATGCCGATATTTTTAAGTATGGCGACCAGCGGTTTGCCGAAAAATATCAGCAAGCTCAGTGCGGTGAGGCCGATTAATAGGGCGCCCGGTATGAAGCCTGAAAAATAATGGCCGTAGCAGGCCGCATCAACGCCGCATGACGGCGTTTTTAAGCCGAACAGATGCGGTAATTGATTGCCGATAATCAATAAAGACGCGCCGCTGGTAAAGCCGGTCAGTACCGGATGGCTGATGAAATTCACCAGTCCGCCCATGCGCAAGACCGCCATCAGTAACAGGATGATTCCGCTTTCCGCCGACAGGATAAGCGCACTTTGCACCGGATTGCCCAGCGCGGCGACTTCCGGCGCGGTTAACGCCCCGGCAATCATGATCGCGGCAATTGAGGCGGGGCCGACCGACAGCGTGCGGCTGGTGCCGAGCAGGGCGTAAAGCACCGGCGGCAGGATGCTGGCATAGAGCCCGAGCTGAGGCGGCAGTCCGGCCAGGATCGCGTAAGCAATGCCTTGCGGGACCAGCAAAATGGCGGTGATGATGCCGGCGAACAAGTCGCTGTTAAATTCCTGGCGGGTGTAGGTTTTTAGCCAGCCTATAATCGGAAATAACCGGGTTAATCGTGAGTTATCGGATTTTGAATACGGCATGGAGGAAGTAAATGGCAAAGGGCTAAAGGCAAAGGGCGAAAGGAGAAGCGTAGGGTCCAAAGCGGTTGTATTCGCCTTTTGTCTTTCGCCTTTCGCCGATTAAAATTTAATCTTCTTTCAAAAACTTTTTGGCATAGCATTCCAGATGAGGAATGTCGATGCGGTAGCCTTTGAGCATCAAATGCCAGTACAGCCACGGAAAGCCGGTGGTTTTGCCCCACCACCAGATCCAGCGGTTTTTCCTTGGGTCCAGCAACGGGAAAGACGGCGTTACTTTGCCGTCGTAGGAAAACTCGGCCAGCATGACCGTATTCAGCGAGGTGGTCAGCGGGCAGGAACCGTAACCGTCATAGCCTTCCTGGACATCGTTGCTGTTGCGCAGGCTCAGAATATTGTCAACGACGACCGGAACTTGCTTGCGCACCGCTGCGGCGGTTTTGGCGTTGCTGGTTGCCGCGGCGTCGCCCAGGCCGAAAATATTGCCGTATTTGTTGTGTTGCAGGGTTTTGGGATTGACATCTATCCAACCGGCGGCATTGGCCAGCGGGCTTTTTTTGATGAAATCCGGCGCGCTTTGCGGCGGCGTAACATGAATCATGTCGAACGCTTTGGCGATGCGCTGCTTGTTGCCTTCGCCGTCGGTGACTTCAAAGGTGGCGGTTTTGGCCGGGCCGTCAATCGCAACCAGGTTGTGGTTGAAGTTGGTTTTTATGCCGTAGTCCGCAACGACTTTGCTTAAGGCTTTGGCGAAAAACGGCACGCCGAAAATGCCCGGTCCGGCATTTAAAAATTCAATATTGAATTTGTCCAGCGTGCCTCTTTTACGGAAACGGTCTGCGGCCAGGTACATGATTTTTTGCGGCGCGCCCGCGCATTTGATCGGCATCGGCGGCTGGGTGAACAGCGCCGTGCCTTCTTTAATATTTTGGATGCATTCCCAGGTGTATTCCACGGTCTCGGCGGAATAATTGCTGCAAACATTGTTTTTGTTCAGTGTTTCTTTCAGGCCTTCGATTTTGTCCCAATCCAGTTGCAGGCCGGGGCAGACGACCAGGTAGTCGTAGCTGATCGTATCGCCGGAACGCAGGCTGACGCTGTTGCCGTCCGGCTGAAAGGTCTCGGCGTAATCCTTGATCCAGGTGACGCTCGGATGGATCAAGTCGGCCTCATTGCGCGTGGTTTGTTTCATGGTATACGCGCCGCCGCCGATAATCGTGAAGCCCGGCTGGTAATAGTGGACTTCGGACGGTTCAACGATCGCAATATCGATGTCGGCGTTTTGGCGACGCATGTTGTTGGCGACGGAAACGCCGGCGGCGCCTCCGCCGATAATCAGTAAGGTATGGTGTTGGGTTGTCATAAATTCCTCTCAGGCATGTAGTTATTGGAAAATTCCGGTGCATGGCAAAAAGTTGTAAAGCACTGCATTGTCGCCATACCCTTTTTTCTCTTTATTAAGCGGCTTCTTTTTTAAGGCGCATCAGTGCAATCCCGACTTCACCGGATACAGTGGTAAAAGCCGAACCGCCATCCAGCATTGTCTCTGCTTCGGTGTATTTTTTTGCATTAATGGCTGATGCCACTTTCCCAGCTTCAACGTGAAACGCGGCGTGTTTGTTTAAAACTGTTGCATAACTCGGTAAAGTGCTGCATTGAGTCTTACCTTCCTCATGCAGCCATTTGCCGAGGTCGCAACAATTGTCCTTGCTAATGGTTACGGAATCCATTTGTTCTTGCTTGGATATAGCGGTACGGAATTTTACTTTCCAGTCCATGTGTTTTTGAATTGCACTATCTAAATTCATTATTTTTCCTTTTTTGTTAGCGTTTATCGACTGAGTTTATTTGCTGCCCTGACTGACAAAATACGGGTTCTTTTTCCAGGCTTCAAATCCGCCGGCCATAGACAGTACATTAGTGTAACCCAGTTGCTGTAAGGTCTGCGCCGCCAGTGCCGAGCGGTTGCCCAGACGGCAGTAAATCAGCACAGCTTTCGACTTGTCGGCCAGTTCGGGCAGGCTGCCTATTTTGAATTCCAGCATGCCGCGCGGCAACAGTATGGCTCCGTCAATGTGTCCTGCCGCGTATTCGCTTTCTTCGCGGGTATCGATCAGCACAATATTACCTTCCGCAAGCAGCTGTTTCGATTTGGCGACATCGATTTCGACAATACGTTGCTTGGCCGCATCGACCATATCTTCGGTTTTTGTCGTGGCGCGGACAGGCAGCGTTTCGTCCCTGAGCGTCACCGCATCCTGGCGCTCGTTCTCATCCAGGCCGCAATAACGGTTGGCGGGCACCGCTTCATCGATCAGCCGGGGTTTGGGCAAGTTCAGGTTGTTCATGATCTCGATAAACTGCTCGCGGGTCTTGCCTGCCAGACGGGGGTTAGTCGTGCGCTCCTGCTTGATGCTGCTGACCCAGCGTTGTTGGTAATCGTGGCCCGGATAAACCAGCGTTTCATCCGGCAGGGTGAACAGACGTTGGGTGATGCAATCATAAAGCGCACCGGCGTCGCCGCCCTGGAAATCGGTGCGTCCGCAACCGCCGATCAACAACGAATCGCCGGTAAACACGCGGTCGCGCCATAGGAAGGAGATGCTGCCGCGCGTATGGCCCGGCGTGGCGATGACCTTGATCTGTTCGTCGCCTGCGAATTTGAAAATATCGCCGTCCTGGATTTGAATGTCGGCCGATTCCGCGCCGCACAGCCCGCTGACGCCGGTTTGAGCGCCGAGGCGTTGACGCAGCAGGCCGCTGGCGGTGATGTGGTCGGCATGAACATGCGTTTCCAGGGTGTATTTCAGTTGCAGGCCGTGTGTGTTCAGCAGGTCAATGTATTCATCGATATGGGTGTTGACCGGATCAATCAGGACGGCGTCTTTACTGACCTGATCGGCAATTAAGTAAGTGTAGGTCCAGGTTTCCTGGTCGAATAGTTGTTTGAATAGCATGGTGGATCTCCGGGGTTAGGGGGTATGCCTGGGTTATAGCAAGGCCCGTGCCAAAAGATTAAGACAAAGGGCAAAGGGCTAAAGGCAAAGGGCGCATAGCTACAGTGCGCGTCTTTCGCCTTTCGCCTTTAGCCTTGTGTCTTTTATCTGTTTCATATATTGTTTCAGTGAAACATTTATTCGATTCATTGAAACATCTATGAAACAATTTTCCGAATCATTGCCAGACTGGCTGGCGCACCAGCCGCTGCAACCGTTATTTCTAAAGCTGCTGGGCCTTTGCGATGGCACGGGTCTCTATATCGTCGATCGGGACCAACGGGTTGTTCACTGGAGCCAAGGCGCGGAGCAGTTGTCGGGATTAAAAGCCGCGGACGTCACAGGCCATCCCTGTTTGCAAGAATACGCCATTACCGAGGCCGGCGACCATAAAAAACAACGCATACAATCGTTTAAGACCGATGGGCGGCGCGTTGAGCTGAGAAAAATAGCCCGGGTTCTGTATGACCGGCAGGGAGCTTTTTCCGGCGGCTTGGGGCTGCTGCTTCCGGTTTCGGAACAACCGGAGAATGCCGCTTTGCCGAAGACCTCGAGCGAGGCGGAGGAGTCCGAAAAACAGGGGTTTCATGGATTGCTAAGCCGCACGCCGGCGATGCAGGCGGTTTTCCAGATTATTCAAAATGCGGCGGAAACCGAAGCCACGGTATTGGTCAGGGGCGAGAGCGGTTCCGGCAAGGAACTGGTCGCCAAGGCCATTCACGGCCTGAGCGCCCGCCGCAACGCGCCTTTCCTGGCGATCAATTGCGCGGCCTTGTCCAGCAGCCTGCTGGACAGCGAGTTGTTCGGCCATGTGCGCGGCGCGTTTACCGGCGCGGTCAAGGATCATAGCGGCCTGTTTCAGCGCGCGCACGGCGGAACCCTGTTTCTGGATGAAGTGGCCGAACTGCCGCTGGAATTGCAGGCCAAGCTGCTTCGGGTCATACAGGAAAGAAACTTTATCCCGGTCGGCGGCGACCGTTCGATCGATGTCGACGTGCGCATCGTCGCCGCGACCCATCGCTCATTACGGGAGGAAGTCAAAATGGGGCGTTTCCGAGAAGACCTGATGTACCGGCTCAGGGTTGTGCCGATATTTATTCCGCCGTTACGGGAACGCCGGGAAGACATAAGCTTGCTGATCTGGCATTTTATCCGGCAGCATAATGCGGCCAATTTCAGGACTATAGAAAAAATCGATCCGCAAGCGATGAAGACTTTGCTGGACTACACATGGCCTGGGAATGTCCGGGAGCTGCATAATGTCGTGGAATATGCGTTTGCGGTAGGCAGAGGAACGACTTTGCGCTGTTCTGAGTTGCCCCCCGAGTTCAGGGAGCCGCGTCCCGCCCCGCCGCAATCGGTGCAGAATTCGCCGCTGTCGGCGGCGGAAGAATCCGCTACGATCCGTCAGGCGTTGGAACAAAGCAATGGCAAAGTTAGCAGCGCCGCCGGTTCGCTGGGTATGAGCCGGGCTACGTTCTGGCGCAAACGCAAGGTTTACGGGATTTGAAATTAGACGGCACGAGCCTGAAAGCCGACCATGCTTCGACAAGGCTCTCCTGAGCGCAGCCGAAGGGCTCAGCACGAACGGTTTTGACCGTTTTCAACTGCGTTTTTTAAGATGCATGCAGTTACGCGGTGATGGCGATAAAATGACTTCAGGCATCATGCTGAGCGATTTTATAATCAGCAATTTCCATTCCTTAGTTGCAATAGCGCAGAACTGTCGATAAAGTTCTGCGGAATATTTCCTAATTCCATGAATTCACCAAGAGGGTATCTGTACATGAAAATCCATTTTTACTGTTTGGGCCTGTTAGCCGCATTGTTTTGCCTGCCGGCATCTGCGGCTGACCTTAGTCGGTCGGCGGTACAACAGCATTTGGCCAAGGCGGATAAAAGCCATCCGGCAAAGCTGCGCCGGAAAGATCTTCGGGGCGTGGATCTGTCCGGCCTGGATTTCAGGAATGCCGACCTGTGGGGCTCGGATTTGCGCAACGCCAATTTAAGCAACAGCGATTTGTCCGGCTTGAACCTGGATTTAACGGTGATGACCAAAGTTAATCTTTCCGGCGCAAACTTGTCCAATACCAGTATTTTCGGCGTACACATGGGCGGGGCTAACTTGAGCAAAAGCAACCTGACCGGCAGCCGCTTTATCGCCAATCTGGACCGATCTAATCTTAGTCATGCCAATCTGTCTCATGCCAATTGGGGCGTCGATATGAAGAACCAGCCGATGGGCTTGATGCGGGTCAGCCTGAATAATGTCGATTTATCGGGCGCCGATCTGTCCGACGCCAACCTGAACCGTGCGTTGATGCGCCATGCCAATCTGTCCGGGAGCATATTGAAAAACACGGTGCTGTTCGGCGCCGATCTTTCCGGCGCTAATTTGACCGATGCCGACTTGTCGGGCGCGGATTTATCCGAAACCAAATTGGAGGATGCGGATTTTACCGGCGCTAACGTGGCAGGCACCCGGTTTGGCGGCATTAAGGATAAGTCGGTTTTGAAGGGGCTGATTTCCAGCAAGAATCTCGAAGCGGCTATTTTTGATTGATTCTGAAAACGGGGATTAAATAGCCTTTAATTCACCATGAAGATACGAAGTTTTCTCTTCGTGAACTTCGTGGTGAAATGCTTTTCCCAGGATCACCTATTCTTCTGTTGCGCCCTCAATAACTCAGTAAACTCATCCGCCGGTACCGGCTTGCTGGTGAAATAACCTTGGTAGGCATCGCAACCTTTCTCCCGCAAGAACGCTAACTGGACATGTGTTTCGACGCCTTCGGCCAGGACTTGAAATCCCAGCGTATGCCCCATTGCAATAATGGTCGCGGTAATTTCCATGTCGTCTTGAAGATGCGGAATATCGTCGATAAAGCTTTTATCGATTTTCAGCACGTCGACAGGAAAGCGTTTGAGATAGGCCAACGAAGAATAACCGGTGCCGAAGTCGTCGATGGCCAGACGAACGCCCTGGCTGCGCAGGTTGTTGAGCACCTCCACCGCTTTATCCTGATTATCCATTAATCCGCTTTCGGTCAATTCCAATTCCAACCGCCCTGCGGGAAAACCGGTTTCCGCGAGTATTTTCTCCACCAGCGCGCTTATATCGCAACGGCGGAATTGGTGCGGCGATACGTTGACGGCAAGGGTTAGCGGCGAAAAGCCGGCTGCCAGCCAGAGCCTGCCTTGCCGACAGGTTTCGCGCAGCACCCATTCGCCAATCGCGATAATCAGTCCGGTTTCCTCGGCAATGGGAATAAAGTTAACCGGTGCGATAAGTCCATCGACCGGGCTTTGCCAGCGCACCAGCGCCTCGGCTCCGATAATCCGGTTGCTGGCGATATCGATCTGGGGCTGGTAAAAAACACGCAATTCCCGTTGTTCAATGGCCTTGCGCAGGCGGTCTTCCAAAGCGATGCGTTTGCGAACGGCAATGGTAAGCTCTTCGGAGAAATAGGCGAAGCACCCTCGTCCGGCCTGTTTGGCCTCGTACATCGCGGTATCGGCTTGCTCTATCAGCAGTTCGGGATTACTGCCGTGTTGCGGATACAGGCTGATGCCGATACTGGCGCCGATCTGTACCTCGTGGTACTGCTCATGGTCGGCTTCATTGCCGCGAGTTAATTGGAACGGCCTGCTTAAATCGGCGACTATTTCCTCCGCCACCCGTGCGGCGTCTTCCGGGTGTGCAATATCCTCCAGCAGCACGATAAATTCGTCGCCGCCCAGGCGCGCCACCATGTCCACTTCGCGCAGCCGGGACTGAATACGCGCCGCGACTTGTTGCAGCAGCTCGTCTCCTGCGGCGTGGCCCAAACTGTCATTAACGGCTTTAAAGCGATCCAGATCGAGCATTAACAAGGCGAGTTGCTTGCCGCCCCGCCGCTCTACCTCTATGCCGTGTTTCAAACGCTCCAGCAGCCAGCGCCGGTTAGGCAGCTGTGTTAAATGGTCCTGCGTCGCCAGTTGATTGAGTTCGTCTTGCAGCCTGGCGCTGACCAGGGTAACCAGGATAAGTAGCCGGGCGAGTCCGACAATAAACAGCAGCATAAAAAAGAATCTGTCCGGCTGATCCTGGGATTGCAGGAAGCTGTTTACAGGCGTCTGCGTCATCATCAGGGTCATCATGCGGATAAAATGGATGACCGCCTCGGCGCCGACGAAGAAGATGAGCAGATTGGTTTCCATGATCAGCGCGGAGTTTCGCCGCCGCAGGATGTCGCGCACTACGAACAAGCTTATCAATATGGTAAATACCGACATGGTGATCTGCCGCGCCGGTATGGACGGCCAAACGGCCATGAATAAGCCGAGCAACGCCGTGGCCGGCAAGACGAACAGGACCGGTAATAACCATCCGTGGCAGCGAAGTCCAAAAAAGCCGCGGATGCCGGTCCAAAGGAAAACGCCGCCGGCCAGGATCACTGAGTTTGCGATGACGATGGATAGAATGTCGGGAATAATTCCGCGCAGACAAAGGCCGAGAAACCCGGTAAAGAGCAGCAGACAGGCGAAAAACCAGTGACGCGGCCCGTCAAGCTTAGGGTGTCTGCGAATCGTTATCGCAAAAGCAATGGCGAAAACCGCATCGGCGATGAGGTAAGTCATCAGCATTGTTAATATATCAAACTTCATCGGTCGGGATTATTTCTCATGCCTGTGTCTTTGTCGATAGGATCGGTTTTGGGTGCGGCTTTGATCTAGGAAAGCGTTGAAGCTCATGGCTGGACAAGGCTCTCTTCAGCGCGGCCGAAGGCTGCTCGCCAAAGGAATCAATGCGTTATCGTTCGCTCTGGGCCTGTCGAAGGATTCAATCGGCGCTTCCCTAAATGCCGGTGCGTAAGCCCAAATAAACCGCCGCACCATTAAAATTAAAGTCATAAATTTCCGGGGTACGTTCATCGGTGATGTTTTCGCCGCGTAAATACACATCGGTTTTTTGCGTTATCTGGTATTTTAGCTGGGCATTGATGCGAGGGGCGCTACGGGCTCTGAGCCTATTGGCTATATCAAACCAATAACCGCTATGAACGGTGAGTTCCAGGCGCAACTTTAACGGCTGCAACAATTGTACTTCATTCCAGAAGACGCTTTGGTGTTCGGGCCGGGCCGGCACGAACAATTGGTTAAGCGGATTTTTGGCATGCATATAGCTGTAATTTAAACCGCTTTCCCAGTCGCCGGTCCAGCGGTGTTGCGACTGCATTTCCGCTCCCCAGACATTCGCTTCCTGGATATTGCCCGCCTTGGTTATACCGGTGTTCGGATTCAGCTGCATGGTAATCATTTGCCGGTAATTTTGATAATAACCGCTCACTTTGAGTTCGCTTCCGCGCGCCGGATGCCAACCCCAGCCGATTTCGCCGCCGGCGTTATGTTCCCCCTGCAAGGCTGCGTTGCCGAATACCGGGTGCATTAATTCGCTGACGCCGGGTTGGCGATAGCCGGTGCCGCCGTTGGCCCAGATGTTCATGTTTTGCGGCAATGACCGGTTCGCGCCCAGCGAGAATACCTGATGATCGCCATAAGTGTCGGCCTGATCGAAACGCGCATCGGCGCTCCATTGCCAATCGCCGAGAACCAATTCTCCGCGCACATTGGGGCTGGTCACTGTTTGCGAAGCCGGCAAGCCCTGCGCCTGCTGCTGTTGGCTGTTAACCCCCCAGACCAGCAAGGCCTGGTCCTGATTGTCCTCGCTCAGCGCCAAGCGATGGGTGTTTTTCCAATCCAGCATGAATAATTGGCTGGTGAGTGAAAACGGCCGGATCGAGGTGGTTTCCATTTTTTGCCGGTCTTGAGTAAAACCGAATTGCAGCGAACTGTTCCAATGCGACGCCAAATCGTATTGGCCGTGCAGCTGCGCCACCCAGGTTTCATCCGACAATCTGCCGCGCCTGTCGTCCACCCAGCGTGTTGTGCGGCTGGGCAATATCAAGCCGGGACCGTCGATGTCTTCATGGGTGCTCACAAAATAGAATGAGGCATCCAGACCGCCCCGGCTGAATTCTTTAAACCAATTGCCCGAGGCGTGGGTCATGCCGAAGTTATCGCGCTCTGTACCGTTTTGCGCCTGACTGACGCCGTTGAAAACATCGCTGCGCCCGGCCACCGCCGAGAAATCGCCCGCCTGGGTCGTCAGGCCTCTACCGGCAGTGCTGCGCACAGTGTCGTAACCGCCCCCTTCGACATGCAAAAAATTGTCCTTTGCCTGCATATGCCGGGTTTTCAAATGAATGGCTCCTCCGAGGGTGCGGCTGCCGTGCCGTTCGCCGCCAGAACCCCGCGTTACCGTTACCCGGTCTAAAGCATCCGGCGCATAGTGGCTCAATGAGTAAAACCCGGCAAAATTAGCGAACAAGGGAACGCCATCCAACGTGACCAGTCCTTGTCCGCCGCTGGCGCCGCGTAAACTGATGCCGGTCGGCATCTGTCCGCTACCCTGGTTGAGCGTTAAGCCGCCCTGGCTTCGTAACACGCCGTTCAGGTTGGACACCCCTGTGGCCTGTAATGCGTCCCGGTTTAACTGATTCAGCATGCGCGGCGGCTCAATTAATTCAGGATAAACAGTGTCATCGTAAACCGTCATAGGCGTTAACGATGCCTTGTCATTGGCTTTACCGGCTATTGCGATGGTCGATAGGCACAGTAACAGACCGCTCAGCGCCAGGGAGATATTTGTTGAATACATGTGCTTCTTCCGGCAATGAGCGGATTAAGGCGCTTGCCGGGCGCGGGTCTGCTGTTGCTTGCCGGCTATCAGAATGCGCGCCAGCCTGCGCAGTCCGTCGGATGAAATATCCAGGCCAAACGGTGCAGCCAGTCTTTCAAGTTCGTAAATCGCGTCGGTCGCCGCTATAAAGGTGATATAGCGCAAGCCCTGAGTACCCGGCAATTCGTTGGCGATGGTTTTTAAGGTCGGCGCCAGGCGTCCCCAGGTGTCGGTAAAAAACACCCTAACCGGGTCGGCGGCGTCCGCATCGTGCTCTTCTAAGCCTGCCTGAAAGGCTGTACGCGAATTCATCAGGATTTCCGTCAGGGTTTCGCGCAGTTCCGGCGATTTTGTATCATGGGCGGCCTGTTCAATGGCTGAGCTCAAAAACGACTCCCATTCCCGCCAAGCGGATTGCCATTGTTTTTGTTCGGCCTCGCTAAAGGCGGGGGCAGGCTGGATAACCGTCTTTTTGGCGGGAGCATTAAACTCGAGCTTAATGCCGATGCCGTCATCGCCGGCAGCGACGTTGTTGAATTTAAGCGACTTGAGTATTGCTTTAACTTCAGCCGCATTATCCTTGGGTAAAAAATGCGTCAGCGTTTGTTCGATATGGCTGCGGGATTCGTTTAAATCGATTTTTACTGCGGCAAGCCGGGGTTCGGCAAAGCGATTGATCAAGTCCTGGAGCTTGCCGATCGTCAGGTGGCGGCCTTCATTGTCATAGGCTGTCGCACTCGCGACCGGAAAGCTCAGTACGGAATGGCCTGAATCCAGCGTGGGCTGTTGCAACGTTTCCAATATCCCGGCCCATTCCAGAACGGTCAGGCATTGTCCGCCCAAGCCGGTTCCGAATCGGGCCTGGACCTCGTTTAACAGCCGGATTTGGCCGTTCTTGCCGCCAACCTCAGGATTGGAAAGCCTTAAATAGCTGCATCCCTGGCGGTCATTCCACAGCTCGGCGGCATTGTTTTTACCGGTATACAGTTGTGAGACCAGGACTTTTTTAATAAGGCTGTAATCAATTTGCAACGGAATACTGAGTTGATCGGCAGCGCTGTTTTTTGCGCACAGCAGCGATAGCCCGAATACGGTCACCATGAAACGCTTATACATGAATTTTCTCCTGTAGAACGGGGTTATAGTACGGCAATAATTACTGCGAATCTATTTTCCTCCAACAATCGCCTGCGGAATAACAACCGCCGTCACTATAGGGGTGGCCTGTTTCTCGGGAGTGTATTTGGGGAGGGTAAATTGACGGCCTATGAATAAATCATTACTGACGGTCGATACATCCTCCAGCCAGCGGGAGGATAACTGGCAGGTTTCCGAATAAGGCGGTTCTTTGCACATGTCAACGGCGCCGTCCGCCAGTATATTAAAATGCAGGCCCGGCAAGGGACGTACTCGCATGTTCGGCAAAGGCGCGGTGTAGTCCATGATGCTCGGTTCATTGAAGTTGAGCAGGTCGAGCAGCAGCTTGGGTACTTGATAAAGCGGCAGGTTGCCGATTTTAAGCGGCCCGCGTTTGCCGTCGATAATCAACATCGGCGTGCTGACGTAGGCTTTGAACATAGCCGGCGTAAAATCGCTGCGATTGGACGCCAGCACGCCCGATTCGGCATAGCCTGCAAAATTTTCGCCCAAGAACGGCAGGTGGTCGCCGAACACCACGATAATGCCTTCCGGGTCGCGTTTGCGCATTTCATTGATAAACCCCATCAACTCCCGCGACTTGTAATAAACCGTGTTGGCGTAAGCCGGTACTTCCTCGATTTCGGACGATGAGCCGATTTTATTAGGCCGGCTTTCGCTCAACGGATAATTCCAGTGTCCGAAATAGGTCACGATATAATCCAGCGTCGGTTGTCCCGCGTCGATCGACCCGGATATTTTTTCCAGCACTTGCCGGTATAAAGTGCTGTCGGACATGAATTCCTGATTCATGTCATCCTGGACAAAATCCTCCAGCGACCAGTAGGTTTGGAAACCGATACGTTTGTAAGCATTAACACGGTTCCAGAATACCGGCACATTCGGATGCGAGGCGATGGTGCGATAGCCTTTGTCGGCAAGGATATGCGGCAAACAGGGTACGTCGTTAAGCAGTTGGCGCTCGAACTTGACCGAGTCTTTGACCACCGGAAACCCGCATAGCACCTCAAATTCGGAATTGGCGGTAAAGCCGCCGAACACAGGGGCCAGCGCATGCGAGTATTCTGCGCTCTTCCACAGCTCACGAAACTCGGGTGAAAGAGGGGCTTGTTTGAACTTTGCTTTCTTCAGCGCACTGGGGTCCCAGAAAGACTCCAGTAATACGATATGGACATTGCGCGGCGTAAATACTTTGGCGACGGGTTCTTTTTGGGCGGCTTCGGGAGACGGCTGAAGTAGCGCAGTCGTCTGAAAGCTCATGCGCCCTGCGGCCAGTAATTTATCGGCGGCTTCCTGAGCCGTATCGCCATCGGGAATGACCTCGGCTGCCGCGAAATAACGCGCGCTTTCCAATAGCGAATACAGTGTTGCGCCTCGCCACACATAATTGGAACGTTGATCCCATACCGAGTTGCCGAAGTAGCCGTCCATAGGTTCGAGTAGGGATGAGGGTTGGTAAACCACGGTGATGCCGAGCAACATGACAGCCAGGCTAGCCAGATAAGCGCTCCAATGACGCATCGAAAAATTGAACAATATCAGGCTTGCAATGGCGGCCAACGGTATGGCGGCGGCAAAGAACCGCCAGCCGTCGAGTATTAACAGCAGCGATTGCAGCGCAAAAATATCGTCCGGCATAATCGGCCCGCCGAAAAACGATATTTTTACCGCGTTACCGACATACAACAGGCCCATTAGCAGGGCGTGAATCACCAGAAAAATCCAGACGCGACGCGATAAGGCGTAGAGCACGTAAGCGACAAGCAGTTGCAGCAGATAATCGTAAGGTATCGACGGTGCTAATATCTGGACATCGAATTTGAAAGTGCTGATCAGGTAATACAATATATAAAAGAACGTTGTGGAAAACAGCGGTAATAACTTGGGTTGCATAAGGTTGATGGGGAACTGTTTTGGATAAATAGTGGATTGATTTTACCATAGAACATATCCCGTCTCTCTGGAGGCCTGCGCTTTGAATCTTGCGCCTCGCGCTTCATCCGTCATAGAATGCCCACTTTTTATATTATTGAGGGGCGCGCAATGTCAGATACAATTTGGTTCAGAACCGGCGAAGCAACGGTATTTTCCAGCGACGGTCAAGGTACGGACGCCATGCCCGAAATATTGATAGGTAGCGTTAAAGGGCCTGCTGGCAATGCGTTTGCCAACCTGATGGGGCAAACCGCGGGCCATACCCGGATGTTCGCCATTCGAGCCTGCAATCAGCAAGTGAAGCCCGCGACAATCATAGTCCCGAAAGTCACGATCAAATCCACCGAATACGTCAACTTGTTCGGCGGTCCGGTGCAGTCTGCGGTCGCGGATGCGGTCCTGGACAGCGTTATCGACGGTGTTATTCCTGCCGATCAGGCCAATGATCTGTGTATTATTGCGATGCTGTGGATCGCTCCCGAATGCGCGACCAATCCCGATCTGGACCGTAAGGATTTATATCGCACCAACTATGAAGCGATGAAGCTGGCTATTTCCCGTGCGATGACTAATTCGCCCAGCGTTGACGAGTTAATCGCCAACCGGCACAAAATCGTCCACGAAATGTACGATCCTGAAACCGGCGAGTCTCAGTGGTAAAATAAGCCGAGCAAGCCAAACCGGGCGGGCAAAATACCGTTCTGTTTGGCGTCATTGATCTTTTGATAGCGCTTCCACTAGGCTGCCCCATCAAAACTCTATAAAATTCACGATTTTTTGTACAAAATCTTTACCATGCGTTTATTAATCAAATATCTTGGGCTCTGCTGGTTCATAAATAACCCAGCCGACTTGGTTCCGACCAAGTCGTTTATGTGGAAAACGGTCGCGTTTTATCTTATTTCCGGCATGATTGTTGAGGGTCTGATTTCCGATCCTGCCGACGGTACGCTGGAAGTCTTGTTACGAACAATCATGGCCTTTTCGTCGGTTGCCACGTTGTTGTTCGTCACTAAAAAATGGCAATATTTTAATCAACTGTTTACGGCTATTTTTGTCTGCGAAAACTTTATTATGACGCTGGCCACTGTCACCGAGGGCCTGTATTTTTGGATGGTCATGAGCCATTACGAACGCGCGGAAGAACTATCAATCGGTATAGGCGTATTGCTGGTGGGGTGGTATTTAGCGATAGTCAGTTATATTCTGCGGCAGTTTTTTTTCTATAAAACCGGCGTCAGCGTTATTTTAGCGTTTAGTTACTTTGTGTTGACTTACGGCATTCCGATGCTGTTCATGGATATATAAAATCCAGCATCGCAGGATGGGCGGGGCGCAGTGCAATCCCTTAAATAGGATTCGGTTGTACAGGCTTTGCCCGGCAATGGCTCAGGCGTCATGCAGCCGTAGCGCTTCCGCACAAGCGGCTTGATCTTTACCCCGAGCTCTGTTGCTTTTTCGCGTTTTTTATCGCCAATTGCAGTTCCAGGCGTTGTTTTTCAAGTTCCAGTAATTCGATTTCTCCGCGCAGGTAAATATCGGATTCCTGTCTGCTGTTATAACTTTCTTTTTGCATTTCCAGGCGCCGCTGCCGGCTTTTGAGATCGGCCTCAAATTCCAGTTGCTTTTGGCGTTGCTCGAAGTCTAGTTGTTTGGCTTGGTGCGCCAATGATTCCGTTTGGATTGCTTGTTCTGCGGCTCTCAGGCGGGCTTCGCGCTTTTGCTGTTCCTGCAGCTCCGCTTCGAGGGCGATTTCCTTTAAGCTGTTATCGTGCCGGATTTTTTCGGCATGGAGCCGCTTTTCAATCTCAAATTGTTCCAGCAGCTGTTTTTCTTTTTCCTCGAGCAACAACTTTTTATTGGCGGCTTCCTGGGCTTGTTTTAACCGTTCCATTTCGGCGTCGCGGTTTAATTGCTCAAGTTGTTTTTGCTTGTGTTCGATTTTTTGGTTTTCAAGGTCTTGTTCCTGACGGAATAATTCCTCTCTTTTTGCTTCGTTGAACTCAAAACTTTTTTTAAGCACGCATAAATAAACGCTTTCCTGGGCCAGTTGCACGTCGGGGAATTCTTCAAATGAAGGCTTTAATGTACATAATGTTTGGGACTGGATATTTTGTAATATCAGCATTTCACTGACAGCCAAAGCAATTTTCTTTTCAATATCGCTTACGCCTTTTTGCACCCACGCGCCATCCGATAAATTAAGCAGCTCTTTATCGACCAGGTTGATCAGTAAATCTTTATAGGTGGTTTTTATATGCTTGTTAATGTCGGACAAAATGTCCATGTTGCTGAGCGCATATTTCAATGTGGCCTGGAACCGGATGTCCAACGTTACATCGATTGTGCAAAAACCGTCATATAGCTTGATTTGTCGGGTTATGAGCCAGTTTTCAACCGGTAATGGATAAACCTGGTGGTAAAAGCGTTTTACAAACCCTTCGGGGCGTAAAAATAATTTTCCGTAAGGGCCGATTTTGGTACGGACAAGCTGGCGGTCTGGGTCAAAAATAGCCTCCCAGACTTCTGGCGTAGCGGCATCGTCGCTTGCCAAGGCGCCTTCAATAAACCATTTGTCGATTTCAGTTCTGGAGCTATTCATCCGCACCTGCCTGTCTGGCAATGTTGGATTCGGCTTTTAGTTTGTTAATCTTATCGCTCATTTTTTCTGCAATCAGCGGATAAAGATTAGGCGCGAATTCCACGGTTTTGTCGTCGATTTTTCTTAAGAAACCGCGGCTTAATAATAAGCCTACGGCAAACATTCTTGACCAGTCCGAGTAACGCCTGGCCCGCTCTATTTCGCTTTTCTCGATAGTCATTTCGAGTTCGTCGTTTTTATTGATTCGAAATTCGGTAAATTGCCGCAAGCACTCAAAAACAAGGTCTTCTTCCTCGGCGGTCAACGGGCCGGGGGCGGTGAATTCAAGGCGGTATGACAGCAGCACGGTGAAAAACTCAACCATAGCCGCGCAAAGAAAGGCGAACAGCGAAAAATCGGACCACATCGCGAACGAGGGCTGAACGTCAGCTGTAAACTGTTTGTAAGTCATCAATAACGGCGCCTCCGGCAACGACTGGCCGATATTGCCGGATAACAGGTTGATTTTTAACTGCACATTCTGGAAGTTTTCCAGCATCGCGGAATAGGCGCTCTCAATGTTTGTCGTTACATCCAATGCATTAATGCTGACTTGTAGCTTCTGAATATCCTTATCCAACTCGGAAAAATCCTGCTCGAATTTTGCCTGTTGCTGTTTTTTTTCTTGATAAATCTGGTTGTAATGTTTCCAGAAAGGGCCTTCGCCGACTTGATGCTTATAGCCGTCAACAATTTGCGCATGGGTTCCGAAATAAGCCTGCTGTACATCAAGCGTCGCTTTTTCCATATCGGCGCGCTGTTGTTTCAAAACCTCGCCTTTAATGACCAAGACGCGGTCCACATAGGATTTTACGTCGGTTCTGATTTGATTTAAGCGGTTAATGTGCAGGGTGTCCTTCTGGGAAATTTCATAAAACTTGAAATAAGAGAACGAAACCGAGGCTGTCAGCGCAACCAGCAAAGAACACACCACGGAAAAATAACGGAAGCGGTTGGCTTGCCAATGCATGCCGGCGATTTCCAGCGAACAAATCACGATAATGGACTGGATGGCAATGGTGATGATCAGCGCTATCCAGGGCGTGATGAAATGAGACAATCCGTAGTAGGTGGTAAAACCGGAAGCGACACTCAACATCAATACAATCGGAATCGTCCATATCCTTAACAAGCCGACAAATAAGGTCTGGACGCTATTAATGAAATAGCCTACGCCGGAGGTTCTTATTTTGGAGAATTCGGAAGTTTTCATTTTAAAAGGTTGCGGTTTTCAGGCGTGTCGTGTCGAATCGAAGAATTTTTCATCTTACCTCATCTTGGCGCAATGTCGGAACTGATTTTCTCGATAAAAAGAGGAGATTAGGAAATTAAGGGGCTTTCGGCAGTTGCCTACAGGGCGTAGATAAAGAGCGTGAGAGGAGGTGAGAATAAATTGCCGGGGGAGCGGAAGCTTCGCCTACAGGGATGCAGGTGAGGAGCGTGAGCAGGGAGCGGAAGCTTAGGCTCCCTGCCGTTCTGAATCTAGTGGATGATTTTTTGCTCTTTCAATGCGTTGTAAATGTCATCAATCGCTTGGCTATCGGCATCAAAGCTGATAGCCGCCAGGTTAGCGTTGTAATTGACGCATAAGCAAATCAATCCGGCGTTTTTGACTGCGTCTACCACCGATGCATTTTCAGTTTCTAAAACGGTTGCCGCATGGCCGTTGTCGAATAGTTTCCGCTCCAGCTGATAGGCGATTTCCTTACCGGCTTTGCCGGTCAGTACAACCGCCGTAGCCGTTTGGCTAAAACGCGCGGCGCGCTCTTCGGGGCTGACAGGATGCAAACTTTCCTCACCGGTGCCGCCGGTAATCATACCCGCGCCGACCGTGCCGTTGGTCAGGCGGTCGATGATGATGAACGAGCCGGTGCCTTTATGACTTTGGTAAGGATCGAAAACCACCGGCGCGGTCACTGAAACCGTGCAAGACCCGATCTCATTCAAGTGCAATTCGCTCGCGTCATGGTGCTCCAGGGTGTTGACGTCGATTCTATGATGAATCATCGCGACAGAACCCGGTACGCTGCGCGTCGCCAGCTTGATGATGTATTGTTTGCCCGGCGTCAGCGTATTTTCAGCCATCCAGACGATGGTGGCTTTGAACTTGTCGGCGATGGTTGCCGGTGTTTTTTCGGTGCCGACTATCGTATCGCCGCGGCTGATGTCGATCTCGTCTTCCAGCGTCAAGGTGACGGCCATCGGCGGGAAAGCCTGTCCCAGCTCGCCGTCATAGGTCACGATAGACTTGATTTTGCTGCTTTTGCCGGAGGGCAGGGCGGTGATCTTGTCGCCTTTTTTGAAAATACCGGAAGCGACCGTGCCGCAAAAGCCGCGAAAATCGAGGTTGGGGCGGTTGACGAACTGAACCGGGAAGCGGGCGTCGCTGAAATTGCGGTCATTGGCGATTTCGATGCTGTTCAGCGCGTCCATCAGCGGCAGGCCGGTAAACCAGGGCATGTGTGCGCTAGGATTAACCACGTTATCGCCGTCCAGCGCCGACATCGGGATAAAGGTGATGTCCTGTAAAGCCAGCGACCGGGTGAAATCCAGATAATCCTGCCTGATTTTATTAAAAGTAGCTTCGTTGTAATCGACCAGATCCATCTTGTTGACCGCGACGATGATGTGGTGAATGCCCAATAGAGAAGCGATAAAACTGTGCCGTTTGGTCTGAGTTTGCACGCCGTAGCGGGCGTCGATCAGGATAATCGCCAAATCGCAGGTTGATGCGCCGGTCGCCATGTTGCGGGTGTATTGTTCGTGTCCCGGGGTGTCGGCAATAATGAATTTACGCGTGGCGGTGGAAAAATAACGGTAGGCCACGTCAATGGTGATGCCCTGCTCGCGTTCCGCTTGCAAGCCGTCTACCAGCAACGCCAGGTCTATTTTGCCCGCGCCGGTGGTGCCTGATTTGACGCTGTCGGCCTGAACTGCGGCCAGCTGGTCTTCATAGATCATTTTGGAGTCGTGCAGCAAGCGGCCGATCAGCGTGCTTTTGCCGTCGTCGACATTGCCGCAGGTTAAAAAGCGCAATAATTCCTTGCGTTCATGTTGCGCCAAATAGGCATCAATATCGGTACTGATTAAATCGGATTGGTGGGACATGGTTTTCCTAAAAATAAATATTAGATTTATTGGGTAGTGGTTGATGCAATCAACCCATGCTTTTTGGCACCCGCTTCATTCAGGACAATAACGGAATTGAGATCTATGTTCCATATGCGAGCTGTTTTTTTGAGGGCATTTCTAAGCTTGTCTTGCAAAGGCGGCAACCATGATCTTTCACAGTTTTGAATAGCTAATATCAAAATAAAGCTCACATTTGATAGTTCAGTTTGTTTGAAAAAATCGGATAATTCCGAATTATTCTTGCTGTGTCGTTGCAAATAAATGGCGATAAATAATGATAGGCTGTTGCTAAGTTTTTCTTGTACGTCATTAATATATTCGTCAGCGCTTTGTGGGGCACTAGATTTAGCTTCAATTATTGAAATGCTTGCTTTGCCGTTTGCTGCTCTAAGCAGTAAAAACTCCGCGATCTTTACGCCTTCACCTTGTTTTGCTTTGTCGTTAATTTTTTTGAGAATTGCGCTACGTTCAATTTCAAAACAATGTCCGTCAGGATACGGGCCAAACATCCGTTCAAAGTTATCTTTGGAGTCGGTGATCATTTAAAGGCCAAATCCACTTCTTCTTCGTAAAGTCGAATCGACTCGTCAATAATGGCGTTATCAGGCATTTCATCCAGTAAATCATGTTGTTGCCAAGTATCGCCATCTTTTGAAAGCACCGGAATGGATAACTTTTGCTCCTGGGCAATCAGGAATAGTTTTTTAATAACAAAATAAGAATGACTTGCTATAAAAAACTGAATGCCGCACTGTGCTAATAAAGCAATAATATCTAAAAACTTTGAAATAGCCTCGGGATGAAGTGCCGATTCAGGCTCGTCGATAAAGACAATTGAATTACCATCTAAATAACCATTGCCGAGCAAAATATCGAGAATCGAGATTTTTTTAACACCTTCGGCAGTCACCCCAATATCAAAGCGTTGCTTTCCTTTCTTAAAAAACCAACGGCTTTGATTTTTATCATATTCTATTTTTCCTTCTAGCATATCTTCGAGAAGTTTTCGAGCATGCTTAAAAGATTTTGAATTGGCCCTATAAGCCTTTGTTGATAAATCAATATCCGGATCGCCAGAAAGCAGTTCTCGCGTGTCGACTGCAAAGCGATGCGGCAAAGGCTTTTGTAAAGCTTTTGCCAAATCAAAATACGTGTCATCAAAGCCAAAAATCTGATAACGATCCCTGGAGTCTAAAATAATATGGTGTAGCGATAATACTTCCTTAGCTGGCAAATAAATAGAATCACTATTTCTTGTGGAGGCTCGATTTTCAAGTGTGGTTATCGATTTAATAGTATCTTTGCCAAAACTATAGTTAAAGCATTTGTTATCGATAGCCAAATTAAATGACAACGCAGCATCGCAAGATTTGGCAACAAGATCACCAAGTTTTTCAGGTTGAAACGTCCAAAATAATTTCTCAAATAGAATATCGGCGGCACTAATTGGGTTATTTCCACGCTTATAGCTTTCCAATGTCCTCACAGCGCTATACATGGCCTTCAATAAAAACGATTTGCCACAGCCATTATTGCCGATCACCAAATTGATCGGGCCAAGGTTTTGCCAATCTAGCTCGGTGAGTGGGCCGAAGTTTTTTAGCTGGACGCTATTAATCATCTGCGTTCTCGGTGGGAGTTTTAAAAGTAACCTTCGCGCTTTTTTTGTTCCATCGACCCGGACTGGTCGTGGTCTATCAACCGTCCCTGGCGTTCAGAGGTGGTGGTCAACAGCATTTCCTGGATAATTTCCGGTAGCGTCGTGGCGGTCGATTCGACTGCGCCGGTCAACGGATAACAGCCCAAGGTGCGGAAACGCACCATTTTCATCTCGACTTTCTCGTCAGGGCCGATCGGCATGCGCTCATCGTCAACCATGATCAACATGCCGTCGCGGTCAACGACCGGGCGTTCCTTGGCGAAATACAGCGGTACGATCGGAATGTTTTCCAGGTGGATGTATTGCCAGATGTCCAGCTCCGTCCAATTGGACAGCGGGAATACCCGGATGCTTTCGCCTTTGTCGATTTTGCCGTTGTAGATGTTCCACAATTCGGGGCGCTGGTTTTTGGGGTCCCAGCGATGATTCTTGTCGCGGAACGAATACACCCGTTCCTTGGCGCGCGATTTCTCCTCGTCGCGCCGCGCGCCGCCGAAAGCCGCATCGAACTGGTATTTGTCCAGCGCTTGCTTGAGGCCGTCGGTTTTCATCACGTCGGTGTGTTTTTTGCTGCCGTGGGTGAAAGGCCCGATGCCTTGTTCTATGCCTTCGGGATTGATGTGAACCAGCAGATCAAGCCCCAGCTTTTTGACCATCTGGTCGCGAAACTCGATCATTTCCTTAAACTTCCAGGTGGTATCCACATGCAGCAGCGGGAACGGCGGCTTGCCCGGATAAAAGGCTTTCATGGTCAAATGCAGCATTACCGCGGAGTCTTTGCCGACCGAATACAACATCACCGGACGTTCAAACTCGGCTGCGACTTCGCGAATAATGTGAATGCTTTCAGCTTCCAGCTGTTTAAGGTGGGTCAGTTTATAATCTGTCATCAAAAGTCCGTCAGGTTTGGAGGACGCGCTATGTTTGTTGAATGCGCTCAAAGAAGACGGCTATTTTAATTTGAACGGGCTTTTAATGCCAGATTTGCTTGGGATTTATTGAGATTTCCAGGCGCATGGGGCGCTTGAAAAGAGCTAACGCATTTATTCGGCTGGTGTCATCCCGCGATTTGGTGAGGCTAAATTTTAGTTAATAGTACCTTGATGATATTATTTATCGGCTGATGCTTATACAAACAGAGGATACATGCGCACTTTTGATTTTAATGCCATTTCGATAAAGGATATTACCCAGACGTCCTTGTTGACTTGCTTGCCCAGTGAGACGATGCATAGCGCAGCCGTCAAAATGGTGGAGCGAAATTGCAGCGCTATCTTGATCGTGGTGGACGATGAAATCATTGGCATCTGGACGGAGCGCGACGTATTGAAGTTTGATTTCTCTTCTCCCGATGCCCGATCAACGCCGGTATCCGAAGGCATGAGCAGTCCTGTTCTCAGCGTTAATGAAAATGCGAGTCTGGAAGAAGTTTCGCTTAAATTTAAAAAAGACGGCGTGCGGCATTATGTCGTCACCGACGATTACGGCAGGCAGAAAGGCATCATTTCTCAAACCGATGTAATCAAGAAGCATAACTTTGAGTTTTTCCTGGTTTTAAAAACCGCAGGCAGCGTATTAAAACCGAATCCGCCGGTCATCAGATCGACGCAGAGCATGGCGCAGGCGAGCAGGCTTATGCAATCTTCGCATTCAGATGCAATAGGCGTTGAATTTCCCGATGAATCAATCGGCATCCTCACTGAGCGCGATGTGGTCAAGGCGCTGGCTTCTTTAAGCCTGAATCCGGTTGTCGCGGATTATGCAAGCGAGCATCTTGTTACCGTTAATGAGCATGAAAGCCTTTATTACGCCAAGAAAATTATGCTCAAAAATGGCTTTCGCCACCTCGGCGTGACCGATAATAAAGATAACTTAATCGGCATTATCAATTTGAGTGACATATTAGCGGGGTTTCGCAGCACTTATGTCGAAGAGCTTAAAGAATCCCTGGCGCACAGGGATGCCTTGTTAAAGGATTCGTTAAAGAGCCTGGGCTTGGCGAAAAAGATTATTGATAACACCCAGGAAGGCGTTATCACCACCGATAAATATGTGGCCATTCAATCATGTAACGCCGGTTTCACCCGGATTACCGGTTACACGGAAGAAGAGGTTATCGGTAAAACGCCCGCCATTATCAGTTCGGGACGGCATGATAAAAAGTTTTATGATGCGATGTGGGGGAAAATCAACAAGTACGGTTTCTGGCAAGGTGAAATCTGGAACCGGCGCAAAAACGGCGAGATTTACCCGGAACTGCTGACCATTACCGAAATCCGCGATGATGACACCAATGAAATCAGCAATTACGCCGCTATCTTCAGCGATATTAGCCAGTTAAAAAGCGATGAGGAAGAAATTAAACGACTGGCTTATTACGATCCTTTAACCGAATTGCCTAACCGGCGTTTATTGAATGACCGCTTGGCGCATGAGCTGGCGATTACCGGAAGATCGGGCAAGAGCGGCGCATTGCTTTTTATTGATCTCGATCATTTCAAGAATATCAATGAAACCTTAGGGCATTCGGCCGGGGACAGGGTTCTTATGGACGTCGCCTACCGATTAAAGCTCGGTGTCAGGGATTGCGATACGGTCGCCCGTATCAGCAGCGATGAATTTGTTGTTGTGTTGACCGAACTTAGCGAACAAATGGAGCCGGCATGCAATGAAGCCCGGCACATCGCCCAAGAACTGCAACAGACTGTTGGCCAGGTTTATTCGGTCATGAACCACAAGCTGTATATTTCTTCCAGTATCGGCATTGCGATGTTTTCCGAGAACTCCGGTACGACTGACGATTTGCTTAAACAGGCCGGAACCGCGATGTACCGGGCTAAAGAAAGCGGCCGTAATATGTTGCAGTTCTTTCAGCACAGCATGCAGGAAGCTGTTATGGAAAGAATGCTGATTGAAAAAGAGTTGCGTCAGGCTTTGGATGAAAACCAGCTGTCTTTGTATTACCAGCCGCAAGTCGATTATCACGGCAATCTGGTCGGGGCCGAGGCGCTTATTCGTTGGAAGCATCCGCAAAAAGGCTTTATTCCGCCCGACAAGTTTATTCCTATCGCGGAAGAATGCGGATTGATTCAAGCGGTCGGCACCTGGGTGCTTGAACAGTCATTTATCCATCTCAGGCAGTGGGACAAGCAACAGAAGCATTTACCCCATTTGGCGATCAATATCAGCCCAAGGCAGTTCTATCATGACGATTTGATCGATATACTCGCCAGGCTTGTTCAGCAATACCGGATCAGCCCGTCAAGAATCATGCTGGAGTTTACCGAAGGCTTATTGATGAATGATGTTGATGCCGCGATTGAAAAAATCAAGCAGCTGAAAAAACTGGGTTATACCTTTTCGATAGACGATTTCGGCACCGGATACTCGTCATTGAGTTATCTGAAGCATTTGCCGGTGGATCAGTTGAAAATCGATAAATCCTTTGTCGAGGATATTACTAAAAATGAAGACGATGCCGTTTTTGTCGGCACCATTATTGCGATAGCCCAACACATGAACCTTGGCGTTGTGGCGGAAGGCGTCGAATCGGAAATGGAATTGGAGTTTTTAAAAGAAAATGGATGCCCCTGTTTTCAGGGCTATTATTTCAGTAAACCCTTGCCTGACGACCAGTTTTTTGAACAGTGGTTGAAAAAGGCGGAGCACTAATTTTTAAACGGCACGATATTTTTTAATAGATGGCAGGTTAACAATGAAAATTGATTGTTTAGATTCAGTACATATTTCCGGGTTGCTGAGAAAAATTTTGGGCGGTCTGGCTATGGCTATGTTTCTGTCGGCTTCAGGATGCGCCACGGTCGGCCATGAGTTTCCGACGGGGCAGGTTTCATCGATAAAGATAGGGGAGACCACCCAGAATGACATTTACACGACATTTGGGAATCCCTGGAGAACCGGGCTTGATAACGGCTTGAAAACATGGACATACGGCAGCTACTTTTACACGTTGTTCGGCGACGGCAGTAGCGAGGACTTGGTGATTAAGTTTGATAAACGCGGCGTCGTTGCGTCTTTTGTATTCAATAGCTCAAAGCGCTCAAAGTGAGCTAAAGATTAGAGGCTAAGTTAAAAGTATTTTAACCTTTCTTACTTTCCGTGAAGGGTGCGAAGTTTTATGTTTTTCTTTCGCGTCTTTCGTGGACTGACTGCGGCGGCGGCTTTTTATAGGATGTGTCTGTCACATACAATCGTAGCGTTGGCTTATCCGTGCCACGTTCCGCATCGCTATCGCTTCCGGGCTATGGCCGTTTCGATCTTCCTATTCTATACTGCCCGACAATGCGTAATTCCGAGTATTCTGCGGGGCGGGCGGTTACGCTTCTTTTGTTCATCACAGGGGATGTCTAATGCAAAATCAGCAAACGCTTACCATCGATGGAAACCAGGCTGCCGCTACGGTAGCCCATAAACTCAACGAAGTCATCGCGATTTATCCGATAACGCCGTCGTCCAATATGGGCGAATGGGCCGACGAATGGTCGTCCCGCGGACAGGTCAATTTATGGGGAACGGTGCCGCAAGTCACCGAAATGCAAAGCGAGGCGGGCGCCGCCGGAGCCATCCACGGCGCGTTGCAGGCCGGGTCGATGGCGACGACGTTTACCGCTTCCCAAGGCCTGCTGCTGATGCTGCCCAATATGTACAAAATTGCCGGTGAACTGACGCCGACGGTGTTCCATATCGCCGCCCGCTCGCTGGCTTGCCAGGGCCTGTCTATTTTCGGCGACCATAGTGATGTGATGTCGGCGCGGATGACCGGTTTCGGCATGCTGTGCTCCAATTCGCCGCAGGAAGTCATGGACTTTGCGCTGATCGCCCATGCCGCCGCGCTGGAAGGCCGTATCCCGCTGATGCATTTTTTCGACGGCTTCAGGACCTCGCATGAAGTGGCCAAGATTACTCTGCTGGACGACGGCGTCATGCGGGCCATGATTAACGACGAGTGGGTGAGTGCGCACCGAAGCCGGGCTTTGACGCCGGATAGCCCTGTGCTGCGCGGCACGGCCCAGAATCCCGATGTGTATTTTCAGGCCAGGGAATCGGTCAACGCCTATTACCAGGCGATGCCCGGCATCGTGCAGGGTGCGATGGATAGATTCGCCAAATTGACCGGCCGCAGTTACCGCCTGTTTGAATACGTGGGTTCGCCTGAGGCCGAGCGCGTCATCGTGATGATGGGGTCGGGCGCGGAGGCGGTCGCGGAAACGCTCGATTATCTTAACCGCCAAGGCGAATCGGTCGGCTTGCTGAAAGTGCGCTTGTACCGGCCCTTCGATGCGGTCAGCTTGCTGGCGGCATTGCCTTCGAGTTGCCGCAAAATCGCGGTGTTGGACCGCACCAAAGAGCCGGGCGCGGACGGCGAGCCTTTATATAAAGACGTGCTCGGCGCGCTGGCTCAGGATTTTACCGGCGGTTCGGCTAAATTTTCGTCAATGCCGAAAGTGGTCGGCGGCCGTTACGGTCTGTCGTCCAAGGAATTCACGCCCGGCATGATCAAGGCGATTTATGACGAATTGAAACAGGATCAACCGAAAAATAATTTCACCATCGGCATTCACGACGATGTCACCCACACCAGCCTGGATTGGGATGCGGCTTACCGCACCGACGCCCACGCCGACACCTTCCAGGCCATGTTTTACGGCCTGGGTAGCGACGGCACGGTCAGCGCCAATAAAAACACGATCAAGATTATCGGCGAAGCGACCGATTTACACGCCCAGGGCTATTTCGTTTACGACTCGAAAAAATCCGGCGCGATTACCGTCTCGCATTTGCGCTTCGGTCCCAAGCCGATACGCTCGACTTACCTGATCGGCGAAAACGACGCCGGTTTTATCGGCTGTCATCAGACGATCTTTCTGGAGCGTTACGACATGCTTGCCAATGCGGCGGACAACGCGGTATTTTTGCTGAACTCGCCGGAACCGGCCGAGCGGGTTTGGGCGTCGCTCCCCGCCAAAATGCAGCAGCAAATGATAGCCAAAAATATCCGCTTTTATGTGATCGACGGCTATGCGGTCGCCGAAAAAAGCGGCATGGGCAAGCGCATCAACACCATCATGCAGACCTGCTTTTTCGCCATATCCGGCGTGTTGCCGCAGGAACAGGCAATAGCCGATATTAAACACGCGGTCGAAAAAACCTACGGCAAAAAAGGCCGGCATATCGTCGAACTGAATTTCAAGGCCATCGACGAAACGCTGGCAAGTCTGCATTCGGTTACGTTGCCGACAGCGGTCAGCAGCCAATTCGACATTCAATCCAGGATCAACGACGCCGCGCCCGATTTTGTCAAACGGATCACGGGCGAAATCATTGCCGGCAGGGGCGATGCGTTGCCGGTCAGCGCGATGCCGGTTGACGGCACCTTTCCGACCGGCACGGCGGCTTACGAAAAACGCAATCTGGCGCTGGAAATCCCGGTCTGGGAAACCGATTTATGCACCCAATGCGGCAAATGCGTGATGGTTTGTCCGCATTCGGTCATCCGCAGCAAAATTTTCCCGACTGATGCTGTAGCCAACGCGCCGTCTACCTTCAAACATGCGCCGATGCTGGGCAAGGATTTTCCTGCCGGTTTGGAAATCAGCTATCAGGTCGCGCCGGAAGATTGTACCGGTTGTACATTGTGCGTCGACATTTGCCCGATCCGGGATAAATCCAACGCCAGCCGCAAAGCCCTCAATATGGCGCCGCAACCGCCGCTACGCGAAACCGAGCGCGACAATTGGGATTTCTTTTTGGCTATCCCCGAATACGATCGCAAGCTTTTAAAAACCAACACCATCAAGGGCTCGATGGTATTGCAGCCCTTGTTCGAGTTTTCCGGCGCTTGCGTGGGTTGCGGAGAAACGCCGTACATCAAACTGGCCTCGCAATTGTTCGGCGACCGCATGGTGGTTGCCAATGCGACCGGCTGTTCGTCGATTTACGGCGGCAACCTGCCGACCACGCCCTGGACCAAAAACGCCGAAGGCCGCGGCCCTGCATGGAGCAATTCCTTATTCGAGGACAATGCCGAATTCGGCTTAGGGATGCGGATCGCGCTCGACAAGCAAAACCAATACGCCAGTGAGTTGTTGGCGTCGCTGCGCGGGCAATTGAGCGGCGAATTGGTCGACGCGATACTGAATGCCGACCAGTCCGATGAAGCCGGGATTTACGAGCAGCGCGAGCGGGTTGCCGCACTGAAAAGACACTTGCAGTCCCTGACCAGTCAGGCCGCACAAACACTGCTCCCGTTAGCCGACAGCCTGTGCAAGAAAAGCGTCTGGATTATCGGCGGCGACGGCTGGGCTTACGACATCGGTTACGGCGGTCTCGACCATGTCCTGGCCAGCGGGCGCAATGTCAACATCCTGGTGCTGGATACAGAAGTTTATTCCAACACCGGCGGGCAAACCTCCAAATCGACGCCGTTAGGCGCGGTGGCGAAATTTTCCGCAGGCGGTAAAGCCACGGCGAAAAAAGATTTGGCGTTGCTGGCGATGGATTACAGCAACGTCTATGTCGCCCATGTCGCTTACGCCGGTAAAGATACGCAAACGCTGAATGCGTTTTTGGAGGCGGAAGCCCACGACGGCCCGTCGATCATTATCGCTTACGCGCCGTGTATCGCGCACGGCGTGGATATGTCCAACAATCACCGGCAGCAAAGTCTGGCCGTGAAAAGCGGGCATTGGCCGTTGTTCCGATTCGATCCCGGCAAAATAAAACAGGGCAAAAATCCGATGCACCTGGATTCGCCTGAACCGTCGATCCCCTACCGCGATTTCGTCAAAACCGAAACCCGTTTCAGCATGTTGTGGCAAACCCATCCTGAAGATGCCGAGCGTTTTCTGGAACAGGCGCAGCAGGACGTTAAAAACCGTTACCATTATTACAAACAACTGTCTGAGCTGGCGTGGAACGAATCGACCAGCGTCTCGGCGGTGAAAGCCCAACTCAAGAGCGAAAGCGCCAAGGAGACCGACAATGGTTGATTTAACGACTGAATACTTAGGCTTGAAACTGGCTAACCCGCTGGTGCCGTCGGCGTCGCCGTTGAGTAAGGATCTGGACAGTGCGCGCAGGCTGGAAGATGCAGGCGCATCGGCTCTGGTGATGTATTCGCTGTTCGAGGAAAAAATCGAAGCCGAAGCGCAGCAAATGGAGCGATTCTTTTATCAGCAGGCAATCGGGCATGGCGAAGCGGATTCGTTTCATCCGGTGCCGGATAACATTCAGACCTATCAGGAACAGTATCTGGAGCATCTGCAACAGCTCAAGTCTGCGCTGGCGATTCCGGTCATCGCCAGTTTGAACGGCACGTCATTGGGCGGCTGGGTCGAGTACGGCAAGCAATTGCAGCAGGCGGGCGCCGATGCACTGGAGCTTAATATCTATCATCTGGCCGCCAATGCCGAGGAAAGCGGCGAGACGGTCGAAAACCGTTACCTGGACATATTGCGGGAATTGAAAGGGCAGGTCAGCGTACCGATCGTCATGAAGCTGTCTTCCCAGTTCAGCTCGCCGATTCATTTCGCCAAACGCCTGGAGGCCGCCGGAGCCGACGGCATAGCCTTGTTCAACCGTTTTTACCAGCCCGACATAGACCTGGAAACGCTGGACGTGCTGCCGAAACTGGAGTTGTCATCGTCGGCGGAAGCGTTGTTGAGGATACGTTGGACCGCGTTGCTGTATGGCCGGACCAAGTTGTCCTTGGCGGTAACCGGAGGTTTTCACCAAGCGCCGGATGTGCTGAAAGCGTTGTTGGCCGGAGCCGATGTGGTGCATCTTTGCAGCGTATTGCTAAAGCACGGCACGGGCCGTTTAAGCGAAATCCTGGCTGAAATGGAGCAGTGGCTGGGTGAGCATGAATACGAGTCGGTCAACCAATTAAAAGGCAGCGTCAGCCAACAACACGCCATCGATCCCAGCGCTTATGAACGCGCTAATTATGTGCAGGTGTTGGATAGTTACTCCAGCCCGGCGGGAGTGTTGAGGTAGTTTTTGTTGCTCGATTCTCGTTTCCACGTAGCGCGTGGGAACGAGGAAAAGTGGAGCCATTTTGAACACGGTTGAAATAATGCCAAACCCGCCAAGGTCGGAGCTTGACTCGGACTTGCCTGTTTTATACCAAGACGAATTTCTGGTCGCAATCAACAAGCCGGCAGGATTATTGGTGCATAGGTCGGATATAGACCGCCATGAAACGCGTTTTGCGGTGCAATTGCTACGCGACCAGCTGGGACAAAGAGTATTTCCGCTACATCGTTTGGACAAACCCACCGCCGGTGTATTGGTGTTTGCGTTAAACCCAGAGATTGCCCGGAAAATGATGATAATCTTTATGTCCGATAGCGTGGAAAAAACCTATTTGGCCGTAGTGCGCGGTTACACTGCCGAGCGGGCGATTATCGATTATCCGTTACAGGAGCAACTGGATAAAATGACCGACCGTCTGGCACGACAGGATAAAGCCGCCCAAGCCGCAATTACCCATTATCGACGTCTTGCCACGGTGGAACTGCCGTTTGCGGTCGGACGTTACTCGACCAGCCGTTATTCGTTATTGCAGCTTTCGCCGAAAACGGGCCGTAAACATCAACTGCGTAGGCATTTAAAGCATATTTTTCATCCGATTATCGGCGACACCACGCATGGGGACGGCAAGCACAACGATTTTTTCCGGCAGCAATTAAATTGCCGGCAACTGTTGCTTGCCTCGACCCAGCTCAATTTTCCGCATCCTGTCACAAGACAACGGCTGGAAATTCAAGCGCCGTTGGATGCCGGTTTCAGCCGAATTGTTACGGAACTTAACTGGAATGTAGACAGCGCATATTCCGCGATCCCATTATCTTCTTTAGCAACACTCAACAAATGGAGTTAGCAACATGACAAAACAGCGTCCGGTAAAGCAATTTTGCACCGCTCATGACACTGCGTACCGGTTGTCGGAATTGGAACCGATAGCGTTCGAAGCTGCCACGGATTTTTCCGGCTCTTCGGTGTTCATAGACACTAGCGTTAAGTTTCAAGAAATTCAGGGTTTCGGAGGCGCTTTCACCGAAGCGGCCGCGGTAACCTTGGACAAAATGCCGCCCGACTTGCGGCAAGAAATTTTAGAGGCTTATTTCTCCCCGGACACCGGCAATGCCTATAGCTTATGCCGAACCCACATCAATAGCTGCGATTTCTCGCTGGGAAATTACGCCTATACCGAAGTGGACGGCGATGTAGAACTTAAGCATTTCAGCATCGAGCATGACCGTCAAGCCCTGATTCCGATGATCCGCGAGGCTATCGATTTATCCGGCGGCAAGTTAAAACTGTTCGCTTCACCCTGGAGCCCTCCGGCCTGGATGAAAACCAACGGGATGATGAATAACGGTGGCAAGCTTAAGCCGGAATATCGCCAAACCTGGGCGGATTACTATGTTCGTTACATTCAGGAATACGGGCACGAGGGCATACCGATTTGGGGGCTGACGGTGCAAAACGAGCCGGAAGCCACGCAAACCTGGGACTCCTGTATTTACACCGGCGAAGAGGAGCGGGATTTTGTCAGGGATTGCCTTGGTCCAACCCTGCACGATGCAGGGCTTGGCAATGTTAACGTGATAGTCTGGGATCACAATCGAGACCGGCTGTTTGAACGAGCCAAGGCCGTGCTGGACGATCCCAAGGCCGCCCATTATGTCTGGGGCGTCGGTTTTCATTGGTATTGCGGCGATCACTTCGACAATGTCCAACTGACCCATGACGCCTATCCCGACAAACACCTTATTTTCACTGAGGGCTGCCAGGAAAACGGGCCGCATCTCGGTTCGTGGGATACCGGAGAGCGTTACGCCCATTCGATGATAAACGATCTTAACCGTTGGACAGAGGCATGGGTGGACTGGAACATGGTTCTGGATGAAACGGGCGGCCCCAACCATGTCGGCAATTTCTGTAGCGCGCCCATTATTGCCGACACCCAAGCCGGAGAAATACGCTACCAAAGCTCTTATTACTACATCGGTCATTTCTCCCGTTTCATCCGCCCGGGGGCTCGCCGGGTGGCCTGCGCCAAAACTTTGGATAGCCTTGAAGCAAGCGCATTTCTGAATAGTGATGGGAGCGTCGCCGTAGTGGTATTGAACCGCACCGGGCAGGCAATTGACTTCGTGCTAAAAAGCCAGGGGTTACAGACTAAAACCTCAATACCAGCTCGTGGAATCAAGACTTTTATTTTTTAAAAAACGGTAAAGTGGACCCCATTGACCAGACAAAAAACACCTTAATTTAAGATAGAGCCCTGTTCACACTCCAGCTGAATGGCGCTGTCCCAGTTTTGCGGCACGAGATCTGATGTTTTAGCCGTACCGTTAAAGTTATCCACAATCTAGCCGTTTTATAGACTTCAGCCGGTGTTTTGGTCGGAAGGAACGGCCTATTGCCGTTGTTGAGGATGCTCCTCCTCCTGAGCTGTTAGCGCTCAGGGTGGAATAAACGATAACCTGTCATGCGCTTTACCGGTTTTAAAATACCGGTGTCAATTCCAAAGGGCAGGCAAGTGGCATCGTTACAACATCGTCAATAAGCTGAGTTGCGGTTATCATATGTCCCAGTTATTTTTCATAAACAGTGTGTGGGTAGGATAAGACAAATGATTCGTGCAGGTATTGTGGGGGGGACCGGGTACACCGGCGTTGAGCTATTGCGGATTTTGGCGTTGCATTCGGATGTTGAGGTGGCGGTCGTCACTTCGCGTGCCGATGCGGGGCTTAGGGTGGATGCGCTTTATCCCAGCTTGCGCGGTGTTATCGATGTCGTATTTAGCCTGCCTGAAGTTGAAACCCTGGCCGAATGCGATGCAGTGTTTTTTGCGACGCCGAACGGTACGGCGATGCTGATGGCGGAGCAATTGCTCGCGCGCGGGGTTAAGGTGATCGACCTGTCCGCCGATTTCAGGTTGAAAGACGCAAAGGAGTGGGGTAAGTGGTACGGCATGGAACATGCCTGCCCCGATTTAATCGCCGATGCGGTTTACGGTTTGCCGGAAGTGAATCGCGATGCGATTAAAAAGGCTGATTTGATTGCCTGTCCGGGCTGCTATCCCACAGCCACGCAGTTGGGATTTTTGCCGTTGCTTGAAAACGATTTGATCGATGTTAATCATTTGATTGCCGATGTTAAATCCGGCGTCAGCGGGGCGGGGCGTAAGGCTGAGTTGGCGACGCTGATGAGTGAAACCGGCGAAAGTTTTAAAGCTTATGCAGTCGGCGGCCACCGGCATTTGCCCGAAATCGCCCAGGGGCTTGAATTGGTGGCCGGCAAATCGGTCGGATTGACCTTTGTGCCGCATCTGACGCCGATGATTCGTGGGATACACGCTACGTTATATGCCCAGGCGCATGGTAATCTGGACGATGTGCAGGCTTTGTATGAAAAAAGATATGCGGATGAGCTGTTTGTCGATGTATTGCCGCAAGGTTCGCATCCCGATACCCGGAATGTCCGGGGCAGCAATAACTGCCAGATTTCGATTCATCAGCCTCAGGGTGGTCAAACCATCGTGGTGCTGTCGGTGATTGATAACCTGGTCAAGGGGGCGGCAGGGCAGGCGGTGCAGAATATGAATCTGATATTCGGGTTAAAGGAAGACTCAGGGTTAAAGGTGATTGCGCTTTATCCATAATTCTTGACTAAAAAGCTGGGTATAGTCATAATTTATTTTAATTCCATTTTTTTATAGTGTGTATATATGTCTAATCCGATAGTTTTTACTGACAGTGCTGCTTCCAAGGTGGGTGAATTAATAGCCGAGGAAGGCAATGATAATCTGAAGCTGAGGGTTTATGTTTCAGGCGGCGGCTGTTCAGGCTTTCAATACGGCTTTACTTTCGATGAAGAAGTCAATGAAGACGATACTTGCGTTGAGAACGGCGGTGTCACGGTGTTGATTGACGCGATGAGCATCCAGTATTTAACCGGTGCTGAAATTGACTACAAGGAAGATTTGTCGGGAGCCCAGTTTGTTATTCGCAATCCTAACGCAACCACTACCTGTGGATGCGGGTCTTCTTTTTCAGCGTAATTACATCTTATAGTTTCTCCCCTCACCGGGCGACAGGACTGCCGCCCTTTTTGTTTACCTGATAAATCCCCCCAAGAATGACGGAGTCAAGCGCTCCTGTTACTTCTTTGAGATTGCCCGGCAGATTGTTCATGGTTTGTCTGGCTAACCACGCGAAAGCCACGGCCTCGACATGATCAGGATGAATTCCGTAACGCTCTGTCGATTCAACAGGGCAGTCAATGTTCTGCTGGATGAGTTCCAGCAGGTAATCATTATGAATGCCGCCGCCGCAAATCAATATGCGTTCAGTAGCTGGTGCATGTTTTTTGACCGCGTCGCAAATCGTTATTGCCGTTAAAAAACACAGACTGGCCTGTACGTCCTCGGCTTTATAGCTGAATGCGTCAAAATACTGATAAATCCAGGGAAGCGAAAAATACTCCTTGCCGGTGCTTTTGGGCGGGGCGGCGTTGAAATAAGCGTCCTGTTTTAATAGCGTCACCAAGTCATGGTCGATTTTTCCGGTTTTGCCCCATGCGCCGTTTTTGTCATACGGCAGGTTCCGGTGCAGCTTGATCCATAGATCCATCAAGGTGTTGCCGGGGCCGGTATCAAAGCCGATCACTTCCGCGGACTGATTTCTAGGCAACACGGTGATATTGGCAATGCCGCCAATATTGACGATGCAGCGATGTTCGTTCGGGTGCTGGAATACGGCTTGATGAAAAGCCGGAACCAGGGGGGCGCCTTGGCCTTTTGCGGCAATATCCCTGCGTCTGAAATCAGCCACGGTGGTAATACCGGTTGTTTCGGCAATGATGTTGGGATCGCCGATTTGCAGGGAAAAAGGGAATCGAATATCAGGTGCATGATAGATGGTTTGTCCATGACTGCCGATGGCCTTGACCGATGAGGTTGGGATAGCGGCTTTAGCAAGCAAGGCGTTAACCGCTTTTGCGAATAAGCTGCCGAGTTGCGCGTCCATTGCTCCATATTCTTTAAGCGAGATTAGCGACTCAGGTTTGCTGATCTTCTGGATTGTGCTTTGAATTTCGTCGGAGTAGGGCAGGTATTCAAACTCGACAAGATGGGTTTCATTGTCTTGAAAATCAACAAGGGCAGCGTCAATGCCATCCAGGCTGGTTCCTGACATCAGTCCGATATAAAGTTCGGGCATCGTTCGTGCTAATCGAAACGGGACGGTTGGACGGCTGGAGGTTGGGCAATCCCGGGAGCAATAGCCGACTGGGTTTTTGCAAGCAAACTTTGGGACTTAACCTGATTAAGTTGAGCAAAGAACGGTTGCGTTTGAGACTTGAAGTCATCCAGCAATGCATTACTTATGGGCATTGAATGCGGGATTTTGACCGTCTCGGGATCACGGTAAATTCCATCGACATGGAATTCATAATGCAAGTGAGGGCCGGTAGCCAGGCCCGTTTGGCCTACATAACCGATAACATCGCCTTGCTTAACATGATTGCCGACCTGTAGGCCTTTTTTAAAGCCGGACATGTGTGCATAAAGCGTTTCATAGCGATCGTTGTGTTGAATAATCACGACTTGTCCATACGCACCTTTGCGACCGCTAAAAGTAACGGTGCCATCCCCGGTTGTCTTTACAGGCGTTCCGGTTCTGGCCGCATAGTCGATGCCTTTATGGGCGCGAATTCTGTTAAGTATCGGATGTTTGCGGTGCATGTCGAAAGGGGAGCTGATTTTTATAAAGTCGACAGGCGTGGTTAAAAAAGCCCTTTGCATGGATTGTCCGTCAGGCGTGTAATAGCTGGCAATGCCGGATTCGTTTATATATCTGACCGCTACGTGTGACGATCCTTGGTTAATAAACTCCGCAGCAATAATCTCGTCGCTATCGATTTCTTTGCCATCAATCATTTTCTTTCCATAAACAACCGTGAACTGATCGCCGGGGCGCAGGTTGTTAGCAAAATCAATGTCCCATGCAAAAATATCGGTAAGTTGCAGAATAAGATCTTTCGATAAGCCGGCTTCAAGCCCATCCAGAAATAAAGAGGTTTCTATCGATACGTGAGCAGTGTTGATTTTAGTTGTTTGCGGCCGGTTGATTAAGACAGGACGGAATGTTTTGTCATCGGTTGTATGTATGATTTGATTTGACCCGGAATTATCCAGACTTAAATCAAGAAGAATATTTTTTTGCGTTTTTTGGTAGCTGTTTGGTTTTGTAGATGTAGACTCGATAGATTTGGCTGAAATAACGGTATGTTTTCTGGTGCTTTCTTCAAAAGCGGCAACGGAGTGGTTTTTTTTGTTTGACTTGGGCGATCCAGCTAATCGTTTGTTATTTTTTAATTCGTTAGAGACGGTGGTTTGTTTTTTGCCGGATTTAGGCGTAGTAGTCGATTTTTTTTGTGCGGTTAGTTTGGTTGTGGCGATAGTGTTTTTTTTGTTGTCGGCTGGCTTTGATGAGGTAGGTGTCTTTTTGTTGCTGGTTTTCGATTTATCTGGCGTCGGGCTTTTATTATTAACGGATTTTGTGTGTGTCGAATGATGAGTAGTTGCAGAACTGGTTTTAGCTGCTGTGTGCTTGGGTTGTGTGTGGCCGCTTACTGAAAAGGCTACGCTAATTCCAAAGAGCAATGAGGTATAGATTCTATTTTTCACTAGGCTATGCTAAATAATTGAAATTTACTTAAATTAGAAATAATTTAATGAAATTATAGTTTTATTTTAAGTGGTTTTGAAAGTTTTTACCAATTTTAGAGCATGTAAAAGTTTTTATTCATCGGAGTGGATGATTAATTCTATAATGAATTATTTGTAGATATTTTGGAGAAAGACATTGCAAGAGGACGTATTGGAGCAACTTCTTAGAGGGAGTGATGAGGTTTTAATCAAACAAGAATTAATTAAAAAATTGGAAGAGGGAAGGCCTCTTCGGATTAAGGCGGGATTTGACCCGACTGCTCCTGATTTGCATTTAGGACATACCGTTCTGATTAATAAATTAAAGCAATTTCAAGACCTTGGTCACGAAGTGCTGTTCCTGATCGGTGATTTTACCGGGATGATCGGTGATCCAACGGGAAAAAATGTGACGCGCAAACCGTTGACTCGCGACGAGGTCATCGACAATGCTAAAACTTATGAAGAGCAAATATTCAAAATCCTGGATCCGACAAAAACGTTGGTAATGTTTAATTCAAGCTGGATGAATGCTATGTCATCGGCTGATTTGATTCAATTGGCTGCAAAACACACCGTAGCTAGAATGCTGGAGCGGGATGATTTCAGCAAGCGCTTTAAAGGTGGTCAGCCTATTGCGATACATGAATTTTTGTATCCTTTAATCCAAGGCTATGATTCGGTGGCGATGAAGGCGGATGTAGAATTGGGCGGTACGGACCAGAAGTTTAACTTGTTGGTTGGGCGGCAATTGCAGGAAGCCTTTGGGCAAAAGCCTCAAATCGTTATGACGATGCCGATTTTGGAGGGGTTGGATGGCGTGCAAAAAATGTCCAAGTCGCTCAATAATTATGTAGGTATAGCCGATTCTGCTGATGATATGTTCGGTAAATTAATGTCCATATCGGATGAGTTGATGTGGCGTTACTTTGAATTGCTGAGTTTTCGGCCTATGACTGAAATAAAGTCATGGGCGGAAGAGTGCAGGCAAGGTGCAAATCCGAGAAACTATAAAGTTAAGTTGGCTCAGGAAATTATAGAAAGATTCCATGATGCGTCGGCTGCTGTCAAAGCGCTGGAAAACTTTGAGGCCAGATTTCAGCGTGGTGCGATGCCTGATGAAATGGAAGAACTTGAATTAAAGATTGAGGGTGCAGGTTACGGAATAGCAAATATATTGAAAGATGCTGGATTAACGGAAAGTACATCCGAGGCTAATCGCATGATAAAGCAGGGTGCGGTAAAGATTGACGGAGAAAAAGTTTCTGATCAAAAGCTGGAGATTTCAGTTGGTTCTCACCATGTTTATCAGGTAGGCAAGAGAAAGTTTGCGAGAGTGAAAATAACTTCTTGACCATATTGGCTGGAGTTGTATAATACGCAGCTCTTCCGGGTATGAAGCCTTTGGAAGGGCGGGCAGGATGCTTGGTAGGAAATAAAGTCAGCAAGGACGTTGACAAGTTAAGTGAGTAGGTTATAATGGCCGGCTTCTTACGGGCTTATCAGTAAGCCTTGGCGGAAAAGGGATTGAAAATAAAGTTAACAAGGTGTTGACAAGTTGAATCGGCT